>SKEC01001035.1_pt1 | contig 23199 bp, 19 predicted proteins | sample 4826641 | NCBI WGS metagenome assembly SKEC01 (sample SAMN11008819, study PRJNA524170) | human gut metagenome | biome: Human fecal sample; material: Feces; isolation source: fecal sample from pouch patient p18, p21 | host: Homo sapiens | place: Israel: Tel-Aviv | collected 2015-12-22
GGATAATAAAATCAGTACAGAAAAAATGGCAATGACGTTGGGGATAAGTTCCAAGACTGTAAAACGTCACATCAAAGATATAGGTATTGTCCGATTTATTGGTCGTGGTTCCAATGGACACTGGGAAATAATTGATGATTAGAAATACAACTTAATATCATGTATAGCAAAGCTATAAGATTTCAAAAATGGAGTCTTATAGCTTTTTTTGTATTTGCCACTGTATTTTATCCTCTGAGCGTTTACGTTTGAAATACGGATGCCTGTCTATAGAATAACCTTTATAAGCACTATTTAAATTTCGTCCGAACTCGAAAAAGAATCCCTACGTCCAATTTTTATTTAATCTTTCCAGCCAGATAAAGCAGCACCGCATCCTGAAATTTCCTCGGATTCAGTGAACATTTCTTTTGAATCGCATTCAATTTATACTGCAATGTATTTTTATGGAGAAAGAGTCGTTCGCTTGTGGCGGCAAGGGACATTTCTTCAGAAAAATAAACTTCCAGCAGATGCAGTTCTTGTTCATTGAGCGGGGCGATTGTCTTGGCTAAAAATTCTTTCTGATTTTCCGGTGTGATCGTAGAAAGAATCAGTTCAAGTGTCAAACCATCAAAAATAACATAGTGTTCAGATGAAATTATAAGGCTGCGCAAAGCAGTTTCAGCAGATTGATAGGAGGTATGGAGCTGGAAGAGTGATGTCGGTTTTCCAACTGCAATATCTAAAATATCGAAATGTTCTTTTGCAAAGAGTTTAAAAATATAATTCTGTTTTTCAAAATCAGTTTCTTCGATCAAAGCAATAAAATCCCCCGGATAATTAAATGTGTGAAGACAGACATGTGCCTGTGCAAACATTTGTTGAATTTTCTGTTCTAAAACAGAGCGGTTTGTAATTGGATTTTGTTTATTTGTGCGAATAAGAACAATTCTTTTCTTTGTGTTGAGATCAATCTTAAATTCATGTAGACAGGAGGTGAGGTATTCCTGATTGTCGGTTTCATTTCTGATCAAAGACTGAATGACAAAATGTTTTTTATCGGCCTGTCTGCGGCTGTACTGATTTAGTTCCTGCTCCCGGATCAGAAGATTGGTGATGCGTTCTGCGAGATAAGCATAACTGCGGACTTTATCAGGTATACCGGTGATTCCGATGACGGCCAGCAGATGTTCATTATGATAAAGCGGAAGATTGATTCCCTGTTTTGTGCCGGAAAAATTGTTGTCTTCTGTTACTTCCAGTACAGAACCGGAAGCAGCGGCCTGTTGTCCAATCTCGTGAAAGGTTCCGACACGGGATGAGTCTGTGCTGGCGAGAATGATACCAGATGGAGCAATAAAGTTGATGTCATGATCACAGACATCTTTGATCGTATTTACGATTTGTTCTGCGAGTTCGCGGTCAATTTTAGTTATCATAGAATTTTTATTATATCCTTTCTTTTGATATAACTGTTCAGAGCCAACCTCCAAAATGCTACGCATTTCGTCGGTGTGGCATATCCGCCAAATAAAATTTCAAAAACAGTCTTAAAAATGCAAGCATTTTACATCTGTTTTATGAAATTTTGCTTGGCTATGAACAGTTACCATTTTACTATAAAATGTTATATATAACAAATAATAATAGAATAAATTTAAAAGAATGTTACATGTAACATATTTGAGAAACAAGAAATTTGGTATCCTAATATTAATAAAACATGGAACAGACATGGAAAGGAGTTCATTATGAAAATAGTAACAGCGATTGATTCATTTAAAGGAAGTATGACTTCTATGGAAGCAGGACAGGCAGCGGCAGAGGGAATTCAAAGAGTGGATGTGGATGCAGAAGTGATTGTAAGACCGTTAGCTGACGGAGGGGAAGGTACAGTAGAGGCTCTTGTATCCGGAATGAACGGAACATTACAGAAAGTACAGGTAACAGGACCACTTGGCGAACCGGTGATCTGTGAGTATGGTATCATTGAAAGCACAAAAACAGCTGTGATCGAGATGGCGGGGGCAGCAGGAATTACATTGGTTTCTGATGAAGAGAGAAATCCGATGAATACAACAACATATGGCGTGGGAGAAGTAATTCGTGATGCGATTGACAAGGGATGCAGACGTTTTCTCGTCGGAATCGGCGGAAGTGCGACAAATGACGGGGGAGTCGGGATGCTTCAGGCATTAGGTTACGGTTTCCTTGACAAAGACGGAAATCAGGTTCCATTTGGTGCAAAGGGTCTGAAGGTTTTGGAGCAAATCACAGATACTTATGTGCTTCCGGAATTAAAAGAGTGTAAGTTTAAGATTGCATGTGATGTAACAAATGCTCTTTGCGGAGAACAGGGATGCAGTGCAGTGTTTGGTCCTCAGAAAGGTGCAACACCGGAGATGATTTGTCAGATGGATCAGTGGCTGGGATATTATGCAGCATTGGCGAAAGAAAAATTCCCAAAGGCAGATGCAGAGCAGGAAGGAACAGGAGCAGCAGGAGGCCTTGGATTCGCATTTCTCACATTTACAGATGCTGTGTTGGAATCAGGAATTAAAATCGTGCTGGAAGAGACACAGTTAGAAGAGTATGTAAAGGATGCAGACCTTGTCATCACGGGGGAAGGCCGGATGGATGGTCAGACAGCGATGGGAAAAGCTCCGGTTGGAGTGGCTGCACTTGCAAAGAAATACGGCAAGCCGGTACTTGCATTTGCAGGCGCAGTCGAAAGAGATGCCAGAAAATGTAATGAACATGGCATTGATGCATTTTTCCCTATCCTGCGTGGTGTGGTTACGCTGGAAGAGGCAATGAAGAATGAAAATGCTAAGAGAAACCTGGCAGATACTGCGGAACAGGTGTACAGAACATTTACAATTCTTTGATCATACAATATTGTTTTAACTGAAAATGAGGTTTCTCTACGATTCCGAATGTCTTGAATCCAAGATGCTCATAAAATGGTACGTTTTTCTGATTGTGTGTCTCAAGAGAGATCATCATATCATTGCGGTCGGCGCAGGCAATGACTTCATTCATCATCATTTCTGCGAGACCGTGATGTTGAAATTTCGGATCAACGGCGAGGTAGATGACATGAAGTCTTCGGGTTTCATGAAGCTGGGCGGTCCAAGCGGAGTTGAGGTAATCTTTTCCGAGGACAAAGTTGAAAAATGTCTTCATAGTCGGATCCTCGTGGAGCAGCCAGCCGTCTGTGATGAGGCTTTCTTTCAGGCTGACAAAATAATTATAAAATGCATGACGGTGATCGGATTCGTCAGAAAGGATCAGGACTCCCTTCAACTCAGGGCTGTCAGCAAAGACTTCACAGGTTTCAAATAATTCAGTTACGTCGCACTCAAGAAGATGTGGCAGCAGACGTTCTTTTGTTGCTTCATCTTCGATCAGAGTGCTGTAGAGCGGGTCGTTCTGAAAGCAGACGGTCAGTATTTCTTTAAGGCGGTCAAGATCCTGTTCCTGTACTTTGTAGAGCTTATCGCTATTCATTGGTTTTCTCCATTCTTTTCTTTATTATAATGTGATGATGTTTCAAGGCAATCGTTTATCAAAGCCTGGATTTTATCAACAGATTGTTTCATATAATGTAAATCATCTTTTAAGTAAGCCTGCTGACGGCGGATAGCGGCTTCAAGTCTTCTGATCTCAACATCAAGAGAACCTGGGATTGCCATCTGATCCAGTTCTTTCAGACGCTGGACAAGGCCGTAGAGATTCTCATGGTGAAGAATGCGTCCGGCGCCCCACATCAGACGGTCTTTTGGCTGATGTAAAATATATTCCGTAAAGTGATAATAGACTTCTTCATCGAATAAAAATGCGTAGCAGTTATTATCAACTTCATAGAGTGCCTCCAGTGCGGCAGTAATGTTCTGGCTTTCCAGTGCATGGACTGCCTGATCCAGGTGACAGAGGTTCTGACTGGCAGCAGCATGAGGGAAGCAGACTGCGTCCTGCCAGTCGAGGCGGACGAAGTAGTCCTGCATCTTCCGGAAAATGTGCAGCAGTTTAGAAGAAAGTCCGGACACCATTGGGAAGTCAGCGGAAACAGTATGGTTGTTGAGCTCCTGAATTTTTTCATATAATAAATCGGCAGATTCACATATCTTTGAAATACTTTCCAGAAGCGCCGGAATTTCTTCCAATACTTCTGCAGGGGCATTGGACTGTGCTGCAAGACAGTCGGCGACGGAACTTTTCATTGCCAGAAAATGTCTGGAAAAGTCAAGTGGCGGAAGTGTCAGCTGATCCAGTGTAACTAAAAGCCTTGTATAAAGCTCATGGTGGAAACGGTAAACTGCTTCCTGATAGAACTCTTCATTGTCATATTGGGAGTGGTAATGCGTTTCCATAAACGGTCCTGCGCTGAAATCATTTACGGTAGATGGAATACCGGAGATGGCGATGGAAAAATCATCCGACCATGTCTCGATTGGTGCAAGTACTGTCAGTCCATCAGGGTAAGCCTCCTTCGGAACAGTTATATTTTCGCAAAAATGTTTCAGAAAATCAGCAGACTCATAAGTAGAGCGGATTGCATCCTGTGTGTTATGGGCGTGAGCCGGAAGTTCAAAGTTGAGATCAGCGATCACGCGGCCCTGCCATTCCGGGTGAACACGGAATACCTGGTTCCAGGCTCCGGTTGACCAGTCGAATTTAGAATCACAGACACCCCACTCTTCGGCAGCAAGGGCACATACCGCGATTGTATAGCGCGGTTGATAGCCACTGTCAATCAGAGCCTTTATGATTCCAAATGTCATAGAGACCGCACAATTGTCATCCTGAAATCCGTCAAAATAGGAATCGTAGTGTGCGGAAAGCAGAATCATCCGGTCGTCCCCTTCAGAAGCGGCAGTTCCTGGAAGATATCCGGTAATGTTATAAGCCGGGCGGTTACGTTCAACCCAGGAAGAGGCGTTGAGTTCAACTGCGACAGAGGACGGATGAGATACTGCAGGATCTTCGGGACAGAGAAGTTCTTTTAAATAAGAAGCATCCTGTCTCGAAAGAGAGAATGCAGGGGCATATTCCGGTCCGGCGATATCCTGAGCGTTGAGTGCCCGCGGATCAATCTCAGCATAACCCTGTGTCTGGACAGCAATCAGTCCGACAGCACCTTTCAAATATGCCTGATAGACAGGGTAGTTGATCCACCATTCATCACGCTGGTTGATATCAGCAAGAACGAGCTTTCCACGAACATTGAGCCCTTCATAGTCCGATGCGGTTCCACGGCCGACATAGACAAGATCATAAGTCTCGAATCCATCTGTCTCAAAATTCGTCTGATAAGCACCCATCTGACAAGTATGCAGTTCTCCATGTTGATCCTGGAAGCGGAGCACAGCACGTTCAAAGGTCCAGGAATCCAGCCAAAATTCATCCTTCGTCACATTCTGAAGTCCGATGCGTTTCATTTCTTCATATAAAAAATCCCCTGTTTTATGTTCCGCATCAGAACCGGCAGTTCGGAAACCGAGTACCGGATTGGTTTTGTGAGTCTCCATCTGCTTTGCCAGCTGATAAGAGTAAGTAATGTCTAGATGTGAAATGCATTCGTTGATTCTGTTTTCTGTCTTTGATTCCATTTATATCACCTCTGAAAGTCTGAGCCTGTTGTATGTGTTTGAGATATCGCCATGACGGCATCTATCTATTCTGCGCTTATTTTAGCACTGCAAGCGAAGTGTTACAAGAGTAGAAATAATTTCCCGCAAGCTCGATCAGTGTCCGCGCCGGCTTGCTGATATAATGTCCCTTGCGATATGCAGCAACAATCTCCCAGGAAGGATGGTCAGGTAATTGAAAATAGGTAATTGCCTCATCTTCCGGATCCATATAATACATCGGTAAAATTCCGCAGCAGATATTTTCATGGATCATGGAGATGATCGCATGGTTATTTGAAGTCTCGAACAGAACATTAGGGGTGAATCCGGCATTTTTAAAAATGGAATCAACGATCTCCCGGATGGTAGAGGTTTTCTGTGTGAGGACAAAAGGCTCTTCTCTGAGCAGAGCCAGATCGCCGTTCCTCATATCTAAAGCAGTCACAAGCTTTGTTGGAACGGCAAGAACCATTTCTTCCGAAGCTAGTGTTTCATAGATGATTCCTGATTTTTGCTGCGATCTGGTCAAAGTCATAAAACCAAGATCAAGCTCACCAGACAGGAGTAGCGGATGCTGATCACGAACACTGCGCTCAATCGGTTCCACTTCTATACTTGGACAAATATTGTGGAACTTAGGGTAAACACTGGTGAACATGGCAATTCCGCGGCCGGGAGTGAATCCGAGAGTGATATGACCTTTCTGTGCTTCGCAGAGATCGTGAATCTGATTGTAGGCATTCTTCTTTATAAGAAGAATGTCTTTTGCTGCGTTGAGATAGATTTCGCCGGCAGGGGTTGGGTGCCAGTCAGTCCGGGAACGGTAGAATAGCGGAGTGCCGAGCTCTTTTTCCAGCTTGAGAAGCTGCTGGTTGAGGGCAGACTGGGTGATGAATAGCTTTTCGGCTGCATGGGTAATATTTTGTTCTTCTGCAATTTTTAAAATATATTCAATCTGTTTTAAATCCATAGGAATAACCTTTCTACTGATTCTGTGAATGAGTCTTTACATTTCTATTTCCAGTATAATTCGACCGATATGGAATGACAAGAAAAACTATTAAAAAAATTAAGAGAAGTAGAAAAACAATGAATTTTACTTATTAATAGTAAGAGCGTATGATAAAGCTATAAAGAACAGCAAAGAAAAATGAAACATTTCTTGCTAAGCGAAAAGGAGGAATCATTCGTGGCTAAGCGACTTCTTGTAAAAGTGAATGAAGCAGACAATGTTGCAATTGCAGTGAAAGAAATCAAAGCCGGAACACAGGTTTCAGAAGATCTGGTTACCCGTCAGGATATTCCACAGGCTCATAAAGTAGCGCTTGAGAGAATCCCAAAGGGACAGCCGGTGATTCGTTACGGTGTTATTCTGGGGTATGCTCTGGAAGATATTGAAAAGGGAGACTGGATCAATGAATTTATGTTGGAGCTTCCGACACCACCATCTGTTGATGATATGGAGTATGGAAAGAAGATTGTAACAGATCTTCCGACACCGCCGGTAACAACATTCGAAGGATATAGGAATCCAAATGGTGGATATGCAGGAACGAGAAATATTCTTGGAATCAGCACAACGGTTCAGTGTGTAACCGGTGTACTTAATGTGGCGGTGAAGAGAATCAAAGAAGAACTGCTTCCAAAATATCCGCATGTGGATGACGTAGTTCCAATCAATCATGCGTATGGATGTGGTGTCGCAATCAATGCACCGGAGGCGAAAGTGCCGATCCGTGCTTTACGCAATCTTGTACATCATCCGAATTTTGGCGGACAGGTGATGGTTGTTGCGCTTGGATGTGAGAAATTAACAGTGGAAAAATTGCTGGACGAGGCAGATATTTCCCCGGAAAATGTAATTGTTCTTCAGGAACAGAAAGGTTTCGATGCCATGGTAAATGCCATTATGGAGATGGCAGATAAAAAACTTGCAATTCTTAATCAGAGAAGAAGAGAAACATTACCGCTTTCCGATCTTTGCATCGGTATGCAGTGTGGCGGAAGTGATGCATTTTCAGGCGTCAGCGCAAACCCATCTGCCGGATACGCAGCAGATATGCTTGTAAATGCAGGTGCAACCGTAATGTTTTCAGAAGTTACAGAAGTAAGAGATGGCGTACACTATATCGCAGAACGCTGTGTGAGCAAAGAAGTCTGCGACAAACTTGCGGCAGAGATGAAATGGTATGATCATTATCTGGAAGAGGGAAATGTTGACAGAAGCGCTAATCCAACTCCGGGAAATAAGAAAGGCGGACTTTGTAATATTGTAGAAAAAGCAATGGGATCAATTGCTAAATCAGGAAGCTCACCGATCGTAGAAGTATTATCTCCGGCAGAGCGCCCGTCAAAGAAAGGTCTTATCTATGCAGCAACACCGGCCAGTGATATTGTCTGTGGACCTTGCCAGCTTGCATCCGGTATCACACTACAGGTATTTATGACTGGAAGAGGAACACCTTATGGACTTGCAGCAGCACCGGTTATTAAAGTCTGTTCCAGAAATGAGATGAAAGAGATGTGGCAGGATCTGATCGATATCAACGCAGGTCCGGTTGCTACAGGTGAAGCACAGATCTCAGATATCGGTACAGAATTATTTAATAAAATTATTGCGGTTGCAAGCGGAAAAGATCAGAGCTTTGCAGAAAAATATAAACTCCACAATGATCTGTGCATCTTTAATCCGGCACCGATTACCTAAGATATGTTTTTGAAAAATTCATAGTCTCCTAAAAAGAATATAGAGCTGGCCGCAGAGCGTGCTGCGGCCGGCAAATACACGAACAGAAAAAGAATCTTGTCCCAAATGCTGCGGAGAAGATTCTTTTTCTTTTTATAATAGTAGGGAATAAATTTGTTGATAAAATAGTGAAGTGCGTGATAAGGTAAAAGAAAGAGAATTATAGTCGGAGGCATTTATTATGGTTAAAATAGGAATGCTTCTCCCGGAAGAGCGGATGGTCGAACCGGCGAGAAAAATTATAGAAGAAAATCATCTGGATGTGGTCTATCTTGAGGCTGTGCATACAGTAGATGCAGTGAATAAAGCAAGAATTGCAGTGGAGACCGGAGCCCATATTCTGGTTGCCAGAGGATATCAGGCGAAGTTAATTAAGGAATATACAAATATTCCTGTTGTTGAGATTCGTTTTCATGCACAGGAAATTGGTCTGCTCATTCAGAAAGCAAAGACGATTCTTAAGAAAGAGCATCCACATATTGCATTGATCGCATTTGAAAATATGCTCTGTGATATGTCGTATATGGAGCAGCTGTTTGATATACGACTGGATGTGATTTATCTAAAACGTATTGAAGAGGCTGAAAGCATTATTGCAGATTTTGAGGAAAGACCGGATCTGATCATTGGTGGAGAAGGAACCTGCAGAGCAGCAGAAACGATGGGATATTCGACGCTGTTTTATCAATCCACGGGAGAATCGTTAAAAGAAGCCCTTCTTGCAGCAAAGAATGCGTCCTATGCAGCTGAAAGTGAGAAGCGTAATACTGCGCAGTTTGAAACAGTACTGGATACGTCCTTTAATGGAATTATCAAGGTGAACGCAGAAGGGAAAGTGATTGTAGTCAATAAACTGGTTGAAAATCTGTTAGGAAAGAATAGTGAAGATCTAGTTGGAAAGAGTCTGACGGAGATTCTCCCCGGAATCGATTCGCTCTTGATCGAGAATATTTTAAGCGGAAAGAGCGAAAGCTATTCCACTTCTGTTTCTGTCAGGAAAAAGACCTGGATGGCAATGATTGCACCAATCCAGTATGACAATCAGATTACAGGAGCAATTTTGTCTCTTCAGAAGCTGGCAGACAATTCAAAAAAGACCAAGGATATCCAGGGAGATATGCTGCTGCATGGATTTGCGGCGCAGACCAAATTTGAAGATATTCAGACAGAGAATGCACAGATGCGAAAAATGCTTGAAACTGCGAAAATGTATGCCTTGTCTGAACACGCAGTTATGATTTATGGGCAGGCAGGTACAGAGGATTATCTTTTGGCAGAAGCAATTCACAATAATAGTATCCGCAAAGTGGGTCCATATGTCAGTATTAATATGCGGGGAATGGATAAAGAACATCAGATGGAAGAGCTTTTCCGAAGAGAAGCCGGAGATACAGTTTCAACTTTTGGTGCAAAGGGTGCAATGATAAAGGCAAATCACGGAACCTTATTTATAAAAGGAATCGAGCATCTGACTTTGCGTGTACAGCATCAGATTTTGCGTACAATGTTAAGCAGGGCGCAGATGAGAACAGATGCACAGCCACTTGACACGTTGGATGTAAGAATTATAGGATCATCAAAGATAAATCTGAAACATCTGGTGGAAAAGGGAGAGTTTAGCGAGGAATTATATTATATGCTGCAGAGCCTGGTACTTGAGATTCCTTCATTGAATGAACGCCCGGAGGATCTGAGAAATTGTTTTGATAAAGAATTGAAGATATATAAGGAAAAATACAACCGTCCGCTTAGCGTAACAGAAGGAGCATATAAGAAGCTGCAGGAGCTGAAGTGGACCGGGAATGGAATCCAGTTACGGTCATTTTGTGAACGACTTGTTCTTACAGCCAAAAAACGCATGATTGATGAAGTCGTTCTTCAAAATTTATATGACGAACTGTTTCCGCATGTGGAAGAATCCCATGGAGAGAAGAGGATTCTTGTGTATCGTTCTCAGGAGACAGATGAACTTGAGGAGCTGCTTGAACGTTTCCACGGAAACCGGAAACTGGTGGCAGAAGAGCTCGGTATCAGCACGACAACTCTCTGGAGAAGAATGAAAAAGTATGGAATAGAAGCCAATTATGGTGGAAATGAATTACTATAGGAACAGGTAAATGCATACAGGGAGATGGTTTAAAACTGTCTCCTTTTTTGATGTGAAAAACTGTATTTTGCTATGTATAAAAATGAAGTGGGAATTTGTGTAGAATTCATAATGTTTCAAAAAATGAAAAAATAATTACATATGATGAAATAAATGGAAAGAAATTGAAATTTAAACAAATAGGAAAAAACAGAAGCGAAACATAATGAAATAAAAATGAAATACACAATTCAAAAAATGAAAACTTATGAAAACTACATAAATCAGAGCACACTCCATTGAACAATCTGTCAATGGAATCTTTGTACTCAGTTTTGTACAATAAGCATGTCAGATAGATAAGTTACCTGACCAAAGGCAAGGCAGGCAATAAGAAGCGCGCAAATTATCAAAGACGATTAGGAACAAGTTGAAATAGCAGTAATACAAAATATCAGAAATCTGAGAGGAGAAGAACAATGAAAGTTGGATTTATCGGACTTGGAATTATGGGAAAACCAATGTGCAGAAACCTTATGAAAGCAGGATATGAAGCTGTTGTATATAACAGAAGCAAGGCAAGCGTAGAAGAATTGTCAGCGGAGGGAGCACAGGCAGCAGGAAGCCCGGCAGAGGTGGCAGAGAACTGTCAGGTGATCATCACAATGCTTCCGAATTCTCCTCAGGTCAGAGAAGTCTGTTTAGGAGAAAACGGAATCGCTTCCGCAGCAAAAGAAGGAACGATCGTGATTGATATGAGTTCGATTGATCCGGTACAGTCGAAAGAGATCGGAGCAGAACTGAACAAAAAGGGAATTGACTTAATGGATGCGCCGGTCAGCGGCGGAGAGCCAAAGGCGATTGATGGAACAATTTCTGTTATGGTCGGAGGAAGCAAAGAGAACTTTGATAAGTACTATGATTTATTAATGGCAATGGCAGGATCTGTAGTGTATGTCGGAGAACTTGGATCCGGAAATGTAGCAAAGCTTGCAAATCAGGTGATTGTAGCATTGAATATTGCGGCAGTGTCTGAGGCACTGACACTTGCAGTGAAAAACGATGCAGATCCGGAGCTTGTATACAAAGCTATCCGCGGAGGTCTTGCAGGATCTACAGTGCTTGATGCAAAAGCACCAATGATGATGGCTCACAATTTCAAGCCGGGATTCCGTATTGAACTCCATATCAAAGACCTGAATAACGCACTGAATGCAGGTCATGCAGTAAATGCAGCACTTCCACTTACTTCACAGGTAATGGAGATCATGCAGTCACTTAAGGCAGACGGAAATGAAAAAGATGATCACAGTGCAATCGTAAAATATTACGAGAAGATTTCTGATACATCTGTTGAGAAAAAGAATTAAGAGAGGTAAGAACTATGAGTGAATCAACCAGAATGATGCTGGGGCTGGTGATCGGAATAGCGATAATGATCGTCCTGGTTATGAAGACGAAGGTACATACATTTATTGCATTATTGCTCGCAGCATTGATCACAGGCTTGATCGGGGGCATGCCGGTCGCAGATATCACAAATGCAGCCGGAGAAACGACAGTCGGGGTTATGACCGCTATCAAAGATGGATTTGGAAACACGTTGAAAAGTACCGGTATCATAATCGGACTAGGAGTTATGATGGGTGGAATCCTGGAAGTTTCAGGAGCAGCAGAACAGCTTGCATTTACTTTCATCCGTGTAATTGGTAAGAGAAAAGAAGAATGGGCACTGGCAATCACAGGATGGGTTGTATCCATCCCGGTATTCGCAGATTCCGCAATCGTTATTTTTGCACCACTTGTAAAAGCAATGTCCTCTGTAACAGGAATCTCTGTTGTAGGACTTGCACTGTCACTGGCCTGTGGACTTCAGCTGACACACTGTCTGGTACCGCCGACACCGGGACCGCTGACAGCAGCCGGAATGCTTGGAGTTGATGTGGGACAGATGATCATGGTCGGAGCAGGAATCTCTATTCCGATGCTGATTGTTGTAGTATTCTACTGTAAATATATTGGAAAGAAAATCTATCAGATTCCGAATGAAAATGGACATGGATATGAAAGAAAAGAATTCAAAAAAGAATATATCAAATCCATGGAAGAAGTTGAAAAACTGGTAGGAGAGAAGAATCTCCCATCATTTACAGCATCTATTCTTCCGATTATCATTCCGATTGTTTTGATTTTTGTTAAAACATTCTGGGGACTGTTTGGAACAGGTGAAGGAGTGGCAAACACAATCATCAGTCTTGTAGGTGAACCAATCTTCGCACTTGGTGTTGGAACAATCATTGCAATCTATGGACTGGTAAGAAAAGAAGATAATAAAAAAGTTATCGGTATCATGGATACAGCAATCAAAGATACAGGTATCATCATGCTGATCACAGGAGCCGGCGGTTCTCTTGGAAATGTAATCAAAGTCAGCGGTATCGGAAATGTTCTTGGAGAGACAGTTGTAGGACTTCCGCTTCCGGCAATCCTGATTCCATTTATCATTGCAGCACTGATGAGAATCGCGCTTGGATCTGCAACAGTAGCAATTACAACAGCAGCATCCCTGACAGCACCACTGATGGCAGCTATCAGTGTATCCCCAATCTTACTCGCAGCTTCCTGTTGTGTAGGAGCAATTTCCTTCTCCTACTTCAATGACAGTGGATTCTGGGTATTCAATGGAATGTTCGGTCTGACAGAATTAAAAGATCAGGTAAGATGTAAAACGGCAGTGTCATTGATCATGGCAGGAATTGGAATTATAGAATTACTGTTATTACAGTTTGTGTTATAAATTGAAAGGAGTTTTTTATTATGACATTCGTACCAAAGGGAATTATCCCTCCAATTATTACACCATTAACAGACGAGGGTGAAGTAAACTATCCGGTATTAAGACAGATGGTAAATCACCTGATCGACAACGGAGTTCACGGTTTGTTCCCACTTGGAACAACCGGAGAATTCTATGCATTCGATGATGATACATACAGAAAGATCCTTGAGACAGTCGTTGATGAGACAGCAGGACGTGTTCCGGTTTATGGTGGAGCAAGCCATATTACAACAAGAGGAGTTATCAGACTGGTAAAGATCTGTGAGGAGGTCGGAGTTGATGCAGTTTCCGTACTGACACCAATGTTTGTATCCCAGACACAGGATGAGTTGTACAATTACTATAAGACAATCGCAGAAAATACAACACTTCCAATCATCATGTATAACAATAAACCAAAGACAAATGTGACAATCACACCGGCAACAGTTGCAAAACTTGCTGATATTGAAAATATTGTTGCTGTAAAAGACAGTACAGGTGATATGACAAATGCAGCAGAGTATATCCGTCTGACAAGAGGAAAAGATTTCTCTGTACTGATGGGAAGAGATACTTTGATCTACGCAGCTCTTTGCTACGGAGCAACAGGAGCAATCGCATCCTGTGCAAATGTAGCACCGAGAATTGCAGCGGATATCTATGATAAATACGTTGCAGGAGATCTTGAAGGAGCTCTGGAAGCACAGTTTACATTGGCTCCGTTCCGTATTGCCTGCGGTATGGGAACATTCCCGGCAGCAATCAAGGAAGGTCTCGTTCAGGAAGGAATTCCGGTAGGAAAATGCTTAGATCCGATCGGCGAACTGACACCGGAAGAGAAAGAGAAGCTGCATAAAGTACTTGCAGATATGAACCTTGTTTAAAACAAGAAGTTATTAAAAAATGTTAATAAACTAAAATTTGCTGCCATGATTTCGGTGGTCGGACTGCAAGTCAATCTCCGGTCCGATCACTGAAGTAAAAATAAAAGTAGAATAGAAACAGATAGAGAAAAAGTTCGTGTATAAAAGGAGAAATTGTTATGTCTAGAATCGTAAAGATGGAAGTATATCCAGTAGCCGGAAAAGACTGTATGGAACTGAATTTAAGTGGAGCACACGCACCATACTTCACAAGAAATATTGTTGTTCTTTATGATGAGAACGGAGAGACAGGAGTTGGAGAAGTTCCGGGAGGAGAGAAGATCACAAAAGCACTTGAGGAATGTATCCCGCTTGTTGAAGGAACAAGAGTTGCTGAGTATAAGAGCACACTGCTTAAAGTAAAAGCACATCTTGATTCTAAGGGGGAGGAAGATGTCAGAGGAAACCAGACATTTGACCTTCGTACAGGAGTTCATGTAATTACAGCAATCGAGGCTCCATGTCTTGATCTCCTTGGAAAGCAGCTTGGTGTTCCGGTTTGTGAACTTCTCGGAGACGGACAGCAGAGAGATAAAGTAAGAATGCTTGGATATCTCTTCTTTGTAGGAGACCGTAACAAGACAGATCTTCCGTATGATTCAGAGCCGGATTCAGATTGTGCATGGTACCGTCTGCGTCACGAAGAAGCACTTACAGCAGATAAGATTGTAGAGATGGCACTTGCTACAAAAGAGAAATACGGTTTTAAAGATTTTAAACTGAAAGGAGGAGTTCTTGCAGGAAACGAAGAGATGGATGTGATCCGTGCAATGAAGAAAGCACTTCCGGACGCAAGAATCGACCTTGATCCAAATGGTGGATGGCTTCTTGAAGAAGCAGTTGAATATGTAAAGGGAATGGAAGGAATCCTTACATACTGTGAAGATCCATGCGGAGCAGAAGGTGTTTACTCAGGAAGAGAGATTATGAGTGAATTCCGCAGACGTACAGGTTTCCCGACAGCAACAAACATGATTGCTACAGACTGGAGACAGGTTGGACACTCTCTGGAATCTCAGGCAGTTGACATCATCCTTGCAGACCCACATTTCTGGACAATGAGTGGTTCTGTACGTGTAGCTCAGATGTGCCATGATTTTGGATATACATGGGGATCTCATTCAAATAACCATTTTGATATCTCCCTTGCAATGTTTACACAGGTTGGAGCAGCGGTTCCGGGAGAGTACAATGCACTGGACACACACTGGATCTGGCAGGAAGGTCTTGAGAGACTGACAAAAGAGCCACTTCAGATCGTAGACGGATGTGTAGAAGTTCCAAAGAAACCAGGACTTGGTATTGAAGTGGATCTTGAGCAGGTAAAGAAAGCACATCAGCTGTACCTTGATAACTGTCTTGGAGGAAGAGATGATGCAGTAGGAATGCAGTATCTGATCCCGGGATGGAAATTCGATCCAAAGAAACCTTGTCTTGTAAGATAAGGAGAACGACAGTGGAAAATGAAACAGAAGATTTACATTCCTCAGCCAATCGCTGCAGCGGGAGAGGACTATCTCATAGAAAAAGGCTATGAGATAGTCCGCGGCAGCGGAAAGACAGACAAAGAATCAATAAAAAATGATATTGCAGTATGTGATGCAATGATTCAGCGAACTGCAAAAGTAGACAAGGAGATACTTGAAGCAGGAAAGAACCTGAAAATCATAGCCAGACATGGGGCAGGATATGACAATCTTGACTGGAAGGCTGCGAATGAGTTAGGGATTTATACGGCTTATTCACCAGACACGACGACCTTATCTGTTGCAGAATTCACTATAACTGTGATTTTAAATCTTGCAAAATGTCTGAAAGAATCCGAAGAACTTGTAAGGAAAGGAGATTTTCCGAAGAAATTTTCACTGAAAGGGACCGATGTAGCAGGAAAGACACTCGGGATCATCGGTCTTGGAAAGATTGGAAAAGAGGTAGCAAGAAAGGCAGCGCTGGGGCTGGATATGAGAGTCATTTCTTATGTGCCGCGTCCGGAAGGAAAAGAAATTCCAGAGTATGTAGAAATCGTATCCTGGGAAGAACTTTTGCAAACATCGGATTATATCAGTCTGCATGTACCGGGAGGAGAAAAGAACCAGGGAATTATTTCAAAAAAAGAGTTTGCCATGATGAAGAAATCCGCTTCCCTGATTCAAGTTTCCAGAGGCGGCGTTGTTGATGAAGAGGCGTTAGCAGAAGCAATCAGGAACAGTCAGATCAGAGGTGCAGCGGTGGATGTGTTCTCAGAAGAACCACCCAAAAAAGACAATCCATTATTGAAACTGGAACAAGTGATCCTGACACCGCATATTGGTTCCAATACGGTGGAATGTATGGATCGGATTGCACTGGATGTAGCGGAAGATGTGCATCTTGTCCTTTCCGGAGAGAATCCGAAACATCCAATTAAAAGATAGATTATGACAGAAGAGGGAAGGCAGCGGGAAAATGGAAAAAGTGACTTTAGATCCGGCAATTAAATTCGGAGCCGGGAGATACAGACAGGAAAAGAATTTACTTGAAGAGTGTGGAAAAGAAATTTCACGTTTTGGAAAGAGAGCATTTATCATTGCCGGAAACAGAGCGTGGGATGCAGTGAAAGAACGGATGATTCCGGGATTTGAGACGGTAGGACTTGAGTATGAATTGCACCTGTATAGTGGAAAATGTTCTTATGAAGCTGCCAGGGAATATGCTGAAAAATGCAAAGCGGAAAACTGTGATGAGGTAGTCGGAATCGGTGGCGGACTTGTTATGGATTTTGCAAAAGCAGTCGGCGAATATGCGGATACCGGAGTTGTCAATATTCCGACATCAATCGCAACTTGTGCCGCATTTACAACAATGAGTGTTATGTATACACCGGAAGGCGCAAAGAAGGACTGCTGGAGATTCGAACATGAAGTCGATGCGGTTCTTGTAGATCTGCAGGTGATCGCAGAATGTCCAATCCGTTATGCGGCAGCCGGAATTTTGGATGCGATGGCAAAAAAAATCGAGATACAGAACGGCAAGCCGAAGATGTATCTCAGTGAAAATAAAATCGATCTGTTCAGTGCCTACAAGATGGCAGAGTATACTTACGAGGTGCTTGTAGAGTATGGCGCACAGGCAATTGAAGATATTCGTCATAAGAGACTGACAAAAGCAGTGGAAGATATTACATTTATCAATATCGCTGTAACCGGTGTGATCGCGAACATCACGAAAAGCTTCTCACAGTCAGCACTTGGTCATATGATGTATGACGGTGTACGAACCTATTTTACAAAGGAAGCAGAGCATGCGCTGCATGGAGAAATCGTGGCAGTGGCACTATTTACACAGCTTTATTACAATAAATTAAGTGAAGATAAAGAGGCACTTCGTCTGTTCATGAAAGGGATGGACATGCCATTAACTTTGCAGGAGCTTGGAATCGAGCCGACGCAGAAGAATCTTGATATTCTGGAAGCGTATCTGATTGATTCTCCTTATGTAGAGCAGTCAGAAGAGAGCTTTAAGCTGCTGCATGAAGCAATGAAACAGATGTGTTAAAAGAAAGGAAATAATAAAATGAAAGTAGGATTTATTGGACTTGGAATTATGGGAAAACCGATGAGCATGAACCTGTTAAAAGCAGGAAATGAGCTCGTTGTATTTGATTTTAATGAGACAGCAGTTGCAGAGGTTGTTGCAGCAGGTGCAAAGGGAGTAAAAAGCGGAGCTGAAGTAGCAGCAGAGTGTGACACAATCATCACAATGGTTCCAAACTCACCACATGTACGTGCAGCATGTCTTGGAGAAGGTGGAATTGCAGAGGCAGCAAAACCGGGAACAGTTGTAATTGATATGAGCTCTATTGATCCGGTAGAATCTAAAAAGATTGGTGCTGAGCTTGCAGAAAAAGGAATTGAACTGATGGACGCACCGGTAAGTGGCGGAGAGCCGAAGGCAATCGACGGAACACTTTCTGTTATGGTTGGTGGAAAGAAAGAGACATTTGACAAATATTATGAACTGTTGATGCAGATGGCAGGTTCTGTTGTATATGTTGGAGAACTTGGATCAGGAAATGTTGCAAAACTCGCAAATCAGGTAATCGTTGCACTGAATATCGCAGCAGTATCCGAAGCACTGACACTGGCAAAGAAAGCCGGGACAGATCCGGAGCTTGTATATCAGGCAATCCGTGGAGGTCTTGCAGGTTCTACAGTTCTTGATGCAAAGGCACCGATGATGATGGATCACAACTTCAAGCCGGGATTCCGTATTGAACTTCACATCAAAGACCTGAACAATGCGCTGAACGCTGCACATGCAGTAAATGCATCTCTTCCGCTTACAGCAGAGATCATGGAGATCATGCAGTCCTTAAAGGCTGACGGAAATGAAAAAGATGACCACAGTGCAATTGTAAAATACTACGAAAAAGTATCTAATGTGTCTGTAGAAAGAGAAAACTAAGATTAACCATTTGTAAAAATATAAGTTATTGCCGGTCATGGGAAACTGTGGTCGGCATTTTCTATCTGAATAAAAGGTCAGGAGGAAGAACAGAATGAAATTACATATTATCGACGAGGCAGAACGCTGCCTGAAATGTAAAAAACCACTTTGTCAGCAAGGGTGTCCGATTCATACACCTATCCCACAAATCACTCAATTATTACTTGAAAACCGTTTGATGAAAGCCGGTGAAATCCTTTTTGCAAATAATCCAATGTCCGCTGTCTGCTCCACCGTATGTAACCATGAAAATCAATGTGAAGGCCATTGTGTTTTAGGAAGAAAGAGCAGTCCAATCCATTTTAGCAGTATTGAGAATTTCATTTCAGATTCTTATCTTGACAGGATGGAAGTGCCGAAAATAGAGAAAAACGGAAAGAAAGTAGCGGTGATCGGTTCAGGACCGGCAGGAATTACAGTTGCTATCAAGCTTGCATTAGCAGGTTATAAAGTAACGATTTTCGAAGAACGAAGCAAAATCGGCGGTATGCTGCAGTATGGAATTCCAGAATTCCGTCTTTCAAAATCTGTGATCGACCGATACAAAAAGAAAATGGAAGAATTGGGAATCCGGATTCGCCCGAATACCGTGATCGGAAGTGCAATCGTGATCGATAATCTGTTCCGCGACGGATACAGCAGTGTCTTTGTAGGAACAGGAGTATGGAGACCGAAGGCAATCGGAATTAAAGGAGAGAGTCTTGGAAATGTATACTTTGGGATTGATTACCTCAGAAGACCGGAGGCACATCAATTGGGAGAGAAAGTAGCTGTTATCGGTATGGGAAATGTTGCGATGGATGTAGCCAGAACTGCATTGCGTCATGGTGCAAAAGAGGTTACACTGTATGCAAGAGGAAAACGCATTTCCGCAAGCTCTCATGAGGTGTCTTATACAAAACTGGAGGGCGCAGACTTTGTGTTTGGAAAGGCGATAGAGTCGATCAATGAAGCCGGTCCGATGTTTAAAACAAGTATATTTGATGAAAACAATAAAGTGATTGGATATGAAGAAAAATTAGATCAGGTAGAAGCAGACTCTGTAATCATTTGCGTGAGCCAGGCACCAAAGAATAAGCTGGTACTTACAACGGATCAGTTAAAAACGACAGAGAAGGGACTTCTTCTGACAGATGAGAACTGCATGACAACACATGAAGGTGTTTTTGCAGCAGGAGATGTTGTACAGGGAGCGAATACGGTGGTTCATGCTGTAGAGGAAGCAAAACGGGCTGCTGAAGGGATGATTCGATATATGGAAAGGGAAGAAAATGAGTGATTTATATCTTACATTAAAAAATGGAATGAAAATGCCGCGTCTTGGTATGGGAACCTGGATGCTTGGTGAACATCTGTCAATCTACCAGCAGGAAAAGAAGGCGCTTCAAGCAGGGGTTGATGCAGGATTTACTTTAATAGATACAGCTGAAATGTATGGAAATGGACTTTCAGAGAAATTAATCGGGGATACGATCCAGGGATATTCTCGAGAAAAACTCTTTCTTGTTTCAAAGGTATATCCGCACAATGCAGGACGTCCGCAGATTTATGACAGTATTGACCAGACATTGCATAATCTTAAAACAGATTATCTGGATATGTATCTGTTACATTGGCGCGGAAGTATTCCGTTGGAAGAAACAGTGGATGCAATGGAAGAACTGGTGAAAAAAGGCAAGATCAGAAGCTGGGGCGTATCCAATCTGGATACATCAGATATGAAAGAACTGTTTTCAGTTCCAAATGGAGATCACTGTCAGGTGGATCAGGTATTGTATCATCTGGGATCCCGTGGGATAGAGTATGATCTGATGCCCTGGCTGGAAGAACATCAGACACCGATTATGGCGTATTGCCCACTTGCACAGGCTGGAAGCCTGCAAAGAAGCTTGTTAAAGAACAAAGAAGTGCAGAAAATAGCAAAAGCTCGTGGCATTACACCGATGCAGGTACTTCTCGCATTTGTTCTTCGGAAAGACCAGGTGATTGCAATTCCAAGAAGTGGCAGAACAGAGCATGTACTTCAGAACTGGGCAGTAAAAGATGTTGTCCTTACAGACGAAGAATACGCTGCTCTTGACCGTGCATTTCCTGCACCGGAGCATAAGACCTATTTGGATATTGTATAGAATAAGCTGTGAGAAGAAGTATTGTGAAAATATAACAAAAACGTGTGGAAACGATTACATTGTCTTGAAATAAACAATGTTTGTCAACGAAATCAATGACAAAACGATGAAAAACAGAAAAAAATTAAGTGAATCTGTCTCTAGAAAAAGAAATCTCTGAATGCTATTCTGTTAGTGTAATAAAGGAAAATAAGAATAGAAATTTTAAAGAGAGTTTATAGGAGGCAGGGGAATGAGAAGAGTTTTGCAGAATCTGATCATCGCATTTACAGTTATCTTTTTGTTTACAGGCATGTTTTTATATAGAAAATCAGAATATGTGGAAGCAAGTGGACAGTATACAAGTAACATAACAATCCGTAACACTTCACCGCTTGAACTGGAAAATGTTCAGGTTAAGTTCAACGGAGCAGAAACAGTAACAATCGGGGCAATGCAGTCTGGAGAGAAAAGAGTGATTGAGATTCCAGAAGAAGCAAAACCGGCAGTTACAGTCCAGGTGAGCGGAACATCTGATCTGGCCGGAAAATTCGCCGGACATTTCAGCGGAAGAATCACAGACGGAACAGAAGCTGTGATTTATCTTGAAGAAGATATGACACTTGGAGTTTCATCGAATGTGATAGATGATTGAAGAGAACAAGACTTATAAATTTCAAAGTCTTTCATAATATGAAGAGAGTGGACAGCAGAAATTAGTTTTGCTGTCCACTCTTTTTATGATATTATGTAATTGTTCAGAGCCAAGCAAAATTAAAAAAACAGGTATAAAATGCTTGCATTTTTAAGACTGTTTTTTAAATTTTATTTGGCGGATACGCCACACCGACGAAATGCGTAGCATTTTGGAGGTTGGCTCTGAACAGTTATGCTATTATGAAGAAAGAAATGACATCGGTGAAAATTATATTATAATAATAGGAAAGGATAATGATAATGAATCAGAAAATCATTCTTGCATCAGCATCTCCGCGCAGACGAGAGCTGCTTGCGCAAATCGGTTTAGAATTTGAGGTAAAGGTAAGTAATAAAGAGGAAGTCTATACAAGTATAAAACCACAGAAGATTGTAGAAGAACTTGCATTGATGAAAGCAGAAAATGTTGCATCTGATCTTCAGGCAGAGGGAGTAGAATTGAAAAATACAATTGTGATCGGAGCAGATACAATCGTTGTACGTGACGAAGAAATCCTTGGCAAGCCAAAGAATGAAGATCATGCATATGAGATTCTTCTAAGCCTTCAGGGAAGAGCACATGAAGTCTATACAGGTGTTGCAATTCTTTCCTATAATAATGCAGGCGAGAAAGAAATCATTAACCATGCGGTAGAGACAAAGGTTCATGTGCATGAGATGAGCGAAGAAGAAATCCGCCGCGCCAACGACCTTAACGGACAACTCTCGCTGCTGAAACGCAAGGAACTGCAGCGCATCCAAAGCCAGTCGGGAAGTATCCGCGTCAGCATGGTATACCTGACGATGGTTCAGGAAGCCCAAAACGTGGTGACTTACACCATCAATCTAATGAAAGTAAGCCGTAAGTTCCAGATCGAGACCGACTGATCTGATTTCCCCACAAAAAAATCCCCCCTTACCATTCCTTAATATCACAACGGACTAAGGCAATAGTAAGGGGGATTTTTCATCTCTTCACTTACAAATAATAAGCGAGCCAGCTTCATTTTTCCACAATTTCCACAAACAGCAATCTACTCTTTACGGCGTCTGCGGAAACGCAATATTGCCTCAAGAATGTCAAGCAATTTTTCCAACAACAATTTCATAAGCTTCTGTTTTTAATTTTTTTTTTAAATCCGGTCTCTTAAAATCCAGTCTCTTAAAGTCCGTTTCCTCATTATTCAGACGGATCCGGAGCTTCTCCGCCACCGTTTCCGCCATCCGGATTCTTTCCGTCGTCCGGATCTTCACCTGAATCATCGGCAGCGACAAACGAGCCCGCCACATCCTTGACGTGTACAAATTCCACTCCGGAAGTCAGCGCACGGGTAGCGCTTCCGTTCGCCTCACGTGTATACTCCGGTGTAAACTGACAACGCAACGAAGTAATCTGCGCGCTGCTGACTTTACTTTCAAGCTCCACCCCTTTCCCGTTCGCCTTAGCGATCATGGTAAACGTTCCCAAGCCTTCGAGGCGTACCGTGCGGCTATTAAGCAGCTGTTCCCGCATCACGGACATCAGATTACGAATCACATTATGGACATCACCCGCCGTCAGCGAGGCTTTTTCCGCAATCAATTCCGCCATTTTCTGCGTATTGACTGCCTTCCCGAATTTCACCAGACGGGGATAATACAATTTCTGTCCTTCCTTGTTGGCAAGCGTTGCCTGATAAGGTTTGTAAATTAATGGCATACTGTTTCCTTTTTTTAATG
>SKEC01001044.1_pt1 | contig 23082 bp, 19 predicted proteins | sample 4826641 | NCBI WGS metagenome assembly SKEC01 (sample SAMN11008819, study PRJNA524170) | human gut metagenome | biome: Human fecal sample; material: Feces; isolation source: fecal sample from pouch patient p18, p21 | host: Homo sapiens | place: Israel: Tel-Aviv | collected 2015-12-22
GACCGGAGCGGACGTACCTCTGGCGCACCAGTTGTTCTGCCAAGAGCATAGCTGGGCAACTATGTACGGATCGGATAAACGCTGAAAGCATCTAAGCGTGAAGCCGACCCAAAGATAAGATATCCCATTGTTTCAAACAAGTAAGACCCCTTGAAGACTACAAGGTTGATAGGCACGATGTGTAAGTGGAGCGATCCATTCAGCAAGCGTGTACTAATAGGTCGAGGGCTTGACCACAATTCGCTTGAGACTCTAAGAGTCAACGAAAAAATGTAAGCAGTGATTATTCAGTTTTGAAGGCACGTCCTTCTAAGAAACACTGGACAAAGTACAACAAACATGTTATACTGGTTCAGTCAGATCGGTCGGTGTCGATGACGGTGAGGTTCCACCTGTTCCCATTCCGAACACAGAAGTTAAGCTCACTTGTGCCGAAGATAGTTCGCTGGAAACGGCGCGTGAAAATAGGTAGTCGCCGACTTGAACAAAAAACGCTTCAGAAGAAATTCTGAGGCGTTTTTCTTTTGCCGGAAAGCTTTGTCAAATCTTTTTCTCCGAGTTTATACAGGGATGCTGGTATCAAAAAATATCAGAGTGCCGGCGGCGTCCAGATTTCTCCGCCTTCCTCCCCATCATGTTTTTTGGCAAAAATCACCATATAGTCTGCCGCTTCACCTTGTCCATCTGCGGCCTCCTGCTTCACAATTTCAACGCAGAACTCAACATTGTTGCCATTGTATTGATAATAACACAGAAAATTTGCCACCAATGCATTCGCAGCTCTTTTCCACGCCTGCGGATCAACAGCATTCTCCGGCATGGAAAAGACAGCCGTTCCGAATCCGTCGTCACCGACAGTTACATCTGTCGGGCAAAAATTGGTTACATTCTGAGGCTCAAAGACATCCGTGTATCCAGCCTCAACTTCCTCAAGATATGCCTCCAGAATGGCCCGTGCATTTACACTCAGTGCTTTGTTTTCGACCAGAGTATAAGATTCCTCGCTTTGCTCAACTGCCGCTTTCAGTGCAGTCTTTACTGCATTTTTTGTCTGCTCTGAACTGCTGATGCCGCTGGGCCAGCAGCCTGTCAGTGCAGTCAGTGTCAATGCGCCGCCTAAAAGCAAAACTGCCCGTCTTGAGATTTTTCTCACGATAAAACACATCCTTTCTGATTCTATCCTTTACAGTCGGGGTTTCCCCCTTTTCTTTTTTATTGTAATACATTTTTTTTCCCCGGGTCAATCTGCATTCACGTAGGTTTTAACCCCTTTCGCGCGCATTGTGAAAAATAATTCTCCATTTTTAGGCAGGATGTATAGGAATCAAAAAAATGCGGGGCAACCGCCTGATGTGCGCAATCGCGCACCCCAGTTCAGCAGAAAATTTACAATAAAAAAGCAGCTCTGCCAAGGCAGAGCTGCAAAGTTTGCAATATGGGTAAAATCAGCGCTTAGAGAACTGAGGTGCACGACGGGCAGCCTTCAGACCGTACTTCTTACGTTCCTTCATACGAGGATCGCGGGTCAGGAAGCCTTCCTTCTTCAGAGCAGCACGGTTCTCCTCGTTCTGCTGCAGCAGAGCGCGGCTCAGGCCGTGGCGGATAGCGCCAGCCTGACCGGAAACACCGCCGCCGGAAACGCGGACGACGACGTCGTACTTGCCCTCCAGGCCCAGCAGGACCAGCGGAGAACGGACGATCAGCTTCAGGGTCTCCAGACCAAAGTAGTTGTCGATATCACGATCGTTGATGGTGACCTTGCCGGTGCCGGTGTAAACGCGAACGCGGGCAACGGAATCCTTACGACGACCAGTGCCGTAGAAATAAGGTTTGGTTTCGTACATGTTCGATTGCCTCCTTCTTAGAACTCGATCTTCTCGGGCTTCTGAGCTGCGTGAGCGTGCTCGGCACCCTGGTAGCAGTGCAGGCGGGTCAGAGCCTTAGCACCGATGGTGTTGGAAGGAACCATGCCCTTGATGGCGTAGGTCATAGCCAGATCGCTGTGCTCAGCCATCAGCTTGCTGTACTGGACCTTCTTCAGGCCGCCAATGTACTTGCTGTGGGTGATGTGGAACTTCTGCTCGGCCTTCTTGCCGGTCAGAACAGCCTGATCGCAGTTGATGACGACAACGTAGTCACCGCAATCGACGTTGGGGGTGTAGTTGACCTTCTGCTTGCCGCGCAGCAGAACAGCGGCTTCAGCAGCGACGTGGCCCAGGCTCTTGCCGGCAGCGTCGAGCAGATACCACTTGCGCTCGACTTCAGCGGGCTTTACGAGAGTAGTGCTCATATCTATTTCCTCCTGATAAACTCTTTGTACATTTCAGGCACCCTTGTGGGGCGCGAGTGTCAGTATACATCATAAAAAGGTGCCTGTCAACAGCATTTTTTGATTTTTTCAGCGAAAATTTTCTGTTCTCTCAAAATCTCTCGTTTTCTCTTGAATTCTCACGAATTCAAATTTTCGATTTTTCAAAAAAGTTTTTGCCGGTGCGTGGATATTTTCCGCACCTGCCCGCTACAATTTTGCCTGCGGTTGTGTTATACTATAAAGGATATGGGCAGCTTTGCGCTGCACCGCTTACAAAAGGAGAACTTTTCATGCCACACGACATCGACCACAACACCGCCGCCCAGCGCCGCACCTCCAAGCTGCTGGCCGCCATGGCCATCTTCATCTGTCTGGGCATCGTGGCGTACATCATCCTCACCCTGCTGGTCAACCGGCAGACCCCCGCCAACCCCGACACCCACTACACCGGCACCAACGGAGTTTCGGTGTATTACGACAGCAGCATCTGGAAGGTCTGCCAGATGACCGAGGACGCCACCCTTGGAACCGTGCTGGAGCTGGCGACGGCCGACTCGGCCGACGGCGCGGAGGATTATCAGGCCGTACTGCTGCAGCGCGGCACCGCCGCCCCCTCCCCGGACTTCATCGACGATTCTGAGAAGGACCTGAAGCAGGCTTACGGCATCATCAAGCCCCGCACCGCCAACATCACGGTGGAAGGGGCCGAGGTCACTGCCGTGCGCTGCGATATCCAGACCTATTATGCCGTGCTGGCCACCATCACCTACGACAGCGGCGATGTGGTCTATGTTTCGGCCCTGACCAAGCTGGCCTCCATCAACGACATCGTCAATCTGGTGGAAAGCGTGAGCCTGTCATGAGCGAGCAGCGTGCCATGCAGCGGCTCTGCGGCCTGATGCGTAAAGCCGTGCAGGATTACGAGATGCTGGCCCCTGGGGACCGGGTGATGGTGGGCGTGTCCGGCGGCAAGGACAGTGTAGCCCTGACTGTGGGCCTGGCCATGCTGCGGCAGTACATCGGCTTTGACTATGAGGTGGTGGCCGTCACGCTGGACCCCCAGTTCGACCACCAGCCCATGGACTACACCGCCCTGCAGGCCCTGTTTGCCCGGTACGGCGTGCCCTACGAGATCCGCCGCACCGAGATCGGCCCGGTGGTGTTTGAATACCGGCAGGAAAAGAACCCCTGTTCCCTCTGCGCCAAGCTGCGCCGGGGTGCCCTGCACACCGCCGCGCAGGAGCTGGGCTGCAACAAGGTGGCGCTGGGGCACCATCTGGACGATGCTGTGGAGACCTTTTACATGAATCTCTGGCGGGAGGGCCGCATCGGCTGCTTTTCGCCAGTCACCTACCTGTCCCAGCGGGACCTGACCCTCATCCGCCCCATGCTGCTGGCCACCGAATACGAGGTGCAGTGTGCCGTGCGGGAGGAGGGCCTGCCCATCGTCAAGAGCCGCTGCCCCGCCGACGGCGTGACCGTGCGCGAGCAGACCAAAGAGTTCGTCCGGGAACGCTGCCGCACCGACCACGCCTTCCGGCAAAAGACCCTGCACGCCCTGCAGGAAAGCGGCATCGACGGCTGGCGGCCCGTTCACACCGGGCGCGGCAGCTTTATACAAACAGCAAAGAAGGATGAATCATGATGCAGACCCAACCCTTTGAAAAACATGTCTGGGCCGAGATCGACCTCGAAGCCCTTCGCCATAATTTCCGCGCGGTCAAGGCCCGTGCCGGTGCCCTGCCGCTGTGCGCAGTGGTCAAGGCCGACAGCTACGGCCACGGCGCCGTGCAGTGCGCCCGCGTTTTTGCGGAAGAGGGTGCCGCCTGGCTGGCCGTGAGCTGCCTGACTGAGGCCGTGCAGCTGCGCAAGGGCGGGCTGACCCTGCCCATTCTGGTGCTGGGCCATGTGCAGCCCGGCTACGCGGCGGCCCTGATCCAGAACCATATCACGGTGGCCTGCTACTCGGCAGCGCAGGCCAAGGCCCTGAGCGATGCTGCCGTGGCCGCAGGCGGCCGGGTGCAGATCCACCTGAAGGCCGACACCGGCATGGGCCGCATCGGCTTTGCCCTGCGCACCGATTTTGACGCCGCCATCCGGGACATGCTCACCGCCTGTGCCCTGCCCGGGCTGGAGATGACCGGCCTGTTCCAGCACTTCTCAGTGGCCGATGACGTCAGCGAGGACAACATTGCTTACACCGCCGAGCAGCACCGCCTGTTCGTGCAGGCCTTCCACGCCCTGAAAGCCGCCGGGCAGGAACCGCAGCTGGTGCACTGCGACAACTCCGCCGGAGTCATGCTGCACCCGGACTGGCCCGAGGGCCTGCCCCGGGAGCGTTGCATGGCCCGCCCCGGCATCATCCTGTACGGCTACGACCCCAGCGACGAGGTGCGCTTTGGCTGTTTCCGCCCGGTGATGACCCTCAAGACCGTGGTGAGCATGATCAAGGAGATGCAGCCCGGCCAGTGCGCCAGCTACGGCCGCCGTTTCACCGCCGAAAAGCCCACCAAGGTGGCCACCCTGTGCACCGGCTACGCCGACGGCTACCCCCGCCAACTGAGCTGCGGCAAGGGCGTCGTGGAAATTCACGGCGTAGCCTGCCCGGTGCTGGGCCGGGTGTGCATGGACCAGATGATGGTGGATGTGACGAACGTGCCCCAGGTGCAGGAGGACGACGAAGCCATCCTGTGGGGCGGCACCGTGAGCGACACCGCCGAGACCATCGCCCGCAAAACCGACACCATTTCCTATGAAGTCCTGTGCGGCGTGTCCCGCCGCGTGCCCCGCGTCTACCGCGACCACGGACAGATCGTGGCTGTGGAGGACTGGATCTTAGAAGCATAAAGCTGCCCGGAGGAACTACATGGCAAGAGACAATATCCGCAACTTCTGCATCATCGCCCACATCGACCACGGCAAGTCCACCCTGTCGGACCGCATCCTGGAGCTGACCAAGAGCGTGGACGAGCGCACCATGGAGGACCAGATCCTCGACAACATGGACATCGAACGTGAGCGCGGCATCACCATCAAGGCCCGCGCCGTGACCATGAACTACACCGCCAAGGACGGCAAGACCTACGAATTCAACCTCATCGACACCCCGGGCCATGTGGACTTTGCCTACGAGGTGAGCCGCAGTCTGGCTGCCTGCGAGGGTGCCATTCTGGTGGTGGACGCCACCCAGGGCGTGGAGGCCCAGACCCTGGCCAACACCTACATGGCACTGGAGCATGATCTGGAGCTGGTGCCCATCCTGAACAAGATCGACCTGCCCAGCGCCCACCCGGACGAGGTGGCGCAGGAGGTGGAGGATGTGATCGGCCTGCCCTGCCTGGACGCGCCCCGCGTCTCCGCCAAGACCGGCCTGAACGTGGATCAGGTGCTGGAACGGGTGGTCACCGATATCCCCGCCCCCACCGGCGACCCGGACGCCCCCCTCAAGGCCCTGATCTTTGACAGCATCTACGACAGCTACAAGGGCGTCATCGTCTACATCCGCGTGTTTGAGGGTACCGTCAAGCCCGGCGATACCATCCGCATGATGGCCACCGGGGCCGAATTCACGCTGGTGGAAGTGGGCCACATGGGTGCCACCAACCTGACCCCCTGCGCCCAGCTGCAGGCCGGCGAAGTCGGTTACCTGACCGCCAGCATCAAGACCGTGCAGGACACCCGCGTGGGCGACACCGTCACGCTGGCTTCCCGCCCCACCGCCGAGGCTCTGCCCGGCTACCGGCAGGTCAAACCCATGGTGTTCTGCGGCATCTACCCCGCCGACGGTGCCCGTTACCCCGATCTGAAGGACGCACTGGAAAAGCTGCAGCTGAACGACGCCTCCCTGACCTTTGATCTGGAGACCAGTGCGGCTCTGGGCTTCGGCTTCCGCTGCGGCTTCCTGGGCCTGCTGCACATGGAGATCATCACCGAGCGTCTGGAGCGTGAGTTCGATCTGGACATCATCACCACCACGCCCAGCGTGCGCTACCGCCTGACCCTGACCGACGGCACCGTGGAGATGATCGACAACCCCTCCAGCTACCCGGATCCCTCCAACATCGTCAAGCAGGAAGAGCCCTTTGTGGACGTGCACCTGTACACCCCCAACGACTATGTGGGCGGCCTGATGGATCTGTGCCAGAACAAGCGCGGTACCCTCATCGACATGAAGTATCTGGACGATGTGCGCGTAGACCTGCATTATGCCATGCCGCTGGGCGAGATCGTGTACGACTTCTTTGATGCCATCAAGAGCCGCAGCCGCGGTTACGCCAGCTATGATTACGAGTTCAAGGAGTACCGCGAGAGCGACCTGGTCAAGCTGGACTTCCTGCTCAACGGCGACCCCGTGGATGCGCTGTCCATGATCGTGTTCCGGGATAACGCTTACGCCAAGGGCCGCCGCATCTGCGAAAAGCTGCGGGACAACATCCCCCGCAACCTGTTCGAGATCCCGGTGCAGGCCGCCATCGGCGGCAAGATCATCGCCCGTGAAACGGTCAAGGCCATGCGCAAGGACGTGCTGGCCAAGTGCTACGGCGGCGATATCACCCGCAAGAAGAAGCTGCTGGAAAAGCAGAAGGAAGGCAAAAAGAAGATGCGCCAGCTGGGCAGCGTTTCCCTGCCCAGCGAGGCTTTTACCGCTGTGCTCAAGCTGGACAGCGACGACGATTGAGCCCCCGCTTTTCCCTTATAAAATACAGCGCCCCTGTGCACGGAACCCATCCGGTGCACAGGGGCGCTTTTGTTGTTTCGTCTTTTCAGCGGCGGTTGTTCCAGCTGGACAGGGCAATGACCACCGCGCACAGCCGCACCTTCAGCAAGGCCAGTTTGATGCGGTCGTTGCGGCTGCGGGCGTCCTGCAGGGGCATCTCCCCCACGGCAGCCCGCACCGCCGGGATGCGCAACGCCTGCCGCAGCCATGCGGTGCGCTGCCGGAAGCTCAGCGGCCCCAGGCAGACGTTCTTGATGCCCAGCTGCAGGTCCAGCACCCGGCTGTGGTTTACGGCCCGGCGGCAGGCGGGGTCGTCGTTCAGACCCCAGTCCCTTGCCACGGCTTTCACCGCGTCCGAGAGGTAAAAGTTATCCGTCAGCCGCTCCGGGTGGTAGCTCTGGGAGGCCGACCCCGAGGCACGCAGCTTATAGCGGTAGAGCTTTTCCGGGATGCCCACCACACAGTGCAGGTGCTGCCGGTAAAAGGACACGAAAAACAGGGCGTCCTCCGCGATCTTACGATCGGTAAAGCGACAGCGGCCTTCCTCGATGCAGCGGCGGCGGAACAGCTGCCGCGTGACCAGCGACATGGCCGACAGCTGCGGGAACAATTGCGGGCAGGGGTCGCCGCGGTATACCCCTTCCAGAACCGGGGCAATGTCGGTGCAGCCGGTACGGGTGCCGTCGGCCGCGTAGTGCTCCTCATAGCCGCCGAACATAATCAGGTCGGCGTCCGTCTGCCGGGCCGTGCGGCACAGCACCTCCACCATCTGGGGCTCCAGTGCGTCATCGCTGTCCAAGAATTGCACATAGGTGCCGCGGGCTGCAGCCAACCCGGCATTGCGGGCCGCGCCGACCCCGGCGTTCTTCTGGTGGATCACCCGGAAGCGGGCATCCTGCCGGGCGGCCGCATCACACAGCGCCCCGCAGCCGTCCAGGGAGCCGTCGTCCACCAGAATGGCTTCCCAGTCCGGGCAGGTCTGGGCCCGCAGAGAGTCCAGTGCCGCCGGGAGATATTGCTCTACGTTATAAACCGGAACAATCATACTGATCTCAGGCATGTGCGGCACCCCTTTTGGCGATCAGGCTGGTGTACAGCTGCTGCAGGCGCAGGGTCTCCTGCCGGATGTCGTACCCGGCAGCCCGCACCTGTGCCGCCGCCTGCGCACGGTCGGGCAGATTGCGGTCCGCATCCTTCAGCACTGCGGCCCATGCTTCGTCTGGCTGTTCCAGCGAAATGCGGCAGCTGTCCGGCCGCAGCAGGACTTCCTCGGTGACGCCGGTGGAGAACACGCAGGGCAGACCGGACGCCTGCGCTTCCATGCCCACCACAGGCAGGCCCTCAAACAGCGAGGGCATCACGAACACATCCATGGCCTGATACCAGACGGAGGTGTCGCTCTGCACGCCCAGGAACTTCACATCCTGCGCAATGCCCAGCCGGGCGGCCTTGGCTTCCAGCTCGGCCCGCAGCTCGCCCTCGCCCACCAGCAGCAGGCAGCTGTCCGGCCGCACCTTTTTCAGGGCCGCAAAGATGTCCAGCAGGCGGGTGTGGTTCTTCTGCGCCATCAGGCGGGCCACACAGCCCACCACCAGCTTATCGTCCAGGCCATATTCTGCCCGCAGCTTTGCCCGCACCTGTGGCCGGTAGCCAAAGCGGTCCAGGTCGATGGCGTTGCGCAGGGTCACGCCCCGGGCATCCCACGCGCTCTGTCCAAAGTAGTAGATGCCGGCCGCCCGCCCGCAGGCCCAGTAATCGGTGGCCGCGCCGGGAATGAACTGTTTGCAGAACCATTTGATCGGCAGCTTGGCGTCCTTGGGCAGACGGGTGTTGTGGGCGTGGGCGATGCGCACCGGCAGGCACGCCTTTTTAGCGCCTTCCAGCGCAAAAAGCTGCATGGCCTCGTTGTGGGCGTGCAGCACCTTGATCTCCGGGTGCTGGGCCAGCAGCTGCTGCATAGAACGCAGGTATGCCGGGTAGCTCTGCGGGGCTACGCCCGGGCTCTGGAAAATGCGCCCGCCCAGTGCGCGGATCTCGTCATCAAAAAAGCCAGGCTTTTTCTTGTTGACCAGAAAATCGAACTGGAACCGCGTGCGGTCCAGATGCCGGTAATAGTTCATCAGCATCGACTCGATGCCGCCCCGGTCCATGTTGCTGACCGACTGCAGGATATGGATCATGAAGAACGTCCTTTCTCCCGGTACTGTGCCCGGATGCGCCGCTGCACCTCCTGCGCCGAGGGCGGCTGCCATGTCTGTTTTTGGGCGGCAGGGTCCTTCGTCGGCTTTGCAAAGCAGCACACCGCCAGCGGGATCATGCGCAGGCCCATGGTGCACCAGAAATAAAAGGCCGTGTTGTCGGTGAGGTAGGTCATGGACAGCGGGTTGAGGATGGCAAAATACAGGATGCCGGCCTCGGGCCCGTAGCGTTTGGTCCAGTACCAGGGCAGAATCAGGTACAGGAACGCACACCAGAAGCACAGCCCCGGAAACCCCAGTTCCACGAACACCTTGAGGATATCGTTGTGCAGCGGGTAGGCCACATCAATGAGGCCGATCTCATAAAAGCGGGTGACCATGGCGTCCACCGCCTCGAACCCCAGCCCGATGAAGGTGGGCGAGAACTGATAATAGGGTTTGGCCAGGCTCCAGATGTAATCGCGGCCCATCATGTTGACGCCCACCGCGTTCAGGATGCGGGAGATGGCACCGGTGTGCACCAGATACAGGTACACCCAGAACAGGGTCACCCAGGCCGCGCCGGTGAGCATGATCAGCTTTTCCTTGGCATGGCTGCGGCGCAGCACCCAGATGTAAAAGGCCGAGACCACCAGCGCCGGCAGCAGGATGCGCTTCATGCCCGCCAGTACAAAAAAGAAGGAGCAGCCCGCCAGCACCCAGTTGCGGGTGCGCTGCTGCTTGGTTTCTTTTGGCGAAAAGAACAGGTAGTACAGCACAAAGATGCCCTCCAGAAAGGTCACCTCGTGGATCTCCAGCCGCTCGGCATAGCCATAGGTGTTGTTGCCCAGCGACAGGATGCTGGTGAGCAGGGAGCTCACGCTCTCGCCCACACCATAAGCGGGCACCTCGCTGAACAGGATGAGGAGGTTTGCGCAGCAGATGCCGATGGTGAACAGGTCGATGCTGAACCGCCCGTACAGGTACACGCAGCAGATGGCCACCACCGTGGCGATGCTCTGATACAGGATCTTTTCCACGCCGCGGGTGATGGAGGCAAAGGCCGTGAAGTTGCGCACCCAGATGAACATGGACCAGGCGGCAAGCACCGCCAGATACAGGATGTACAGCCCGGACGGCCCGGCCAGTTTTTTCAACCGGTCAAAATCGCCCCGGATGAAAAATTCCAGCCCGGCCAGCCCCACAAAGGCCAGCGTCACCGCCTTGGGCAGACCGCCCAGCACCGCATTGATGCTTTTGCCTTCGCCCAGCCCGGACACGGTGAACAGCAGCACCGCCAACAGTTCCATCCAGCGGGGCTGGCGGAACTCCCGGCTGCGGAACGGGTCTTTTTTGCCGTAATATTTCCGGGTCAGGATCTTGGAAATATCCTGCACGCGGTCCACCTCGCTTTCCGTGCCGGTGTAAACCGGTCAGTTGATCAGCTGGAACAGTCTGCCCTGCAGCTGCCATAGCCCATAGTCCGCCTGTTCCAGCGCCCGCTGCGCCAGCCGCACGGCATAGGGCAGCGTCCAGGGGTCCGGCAGCTTCGCTGCCCACCGGCGGTACAGCAGGCAGCAGCAGGCAAAGGCCGTCTGCCGGTCCGCCTCCGGCAGACCGGCCACACACACATAGCAGTAATTGGCCAGCTGCAGGATCAGGTTGCAGGCAAACAGCGCATCCTGCGGCAGGCCCAGACGCACCGCACCGTCCAGCATTTCTTCAGCCACCCAGTAGGCCTGCAATGCTTTGGCCGTATTCTGGGAGGTCGCGGTGAGCCCCATTGTATTTTTGCGCCACAAATATACCACAGGTTTTGTCGAAGCAATGCACTTCGCCCGCGGAAAGACCCAGAAATGGATCATGGCATCCTCAAAACAGGTGTACCCGGAGGGGAACCGTACCCGTTCAAACAGGGTCCGGCGGTACAGCTTGCCCCAGGGAGTGCCGGGCAGCTCCACCACATCCAGCCGCCGGGGGCCGGTGTAGCACGCTTCTGCGTACTGCTGCACCGCACCGCGGATGTCGGCTTCGTCGCAATACTGCCAGCCGCCCTGCACGATATCCGCCCCGGTGCGCGCCTGTGCCGCCAGCAGCGTCTCCACTGCGTCCGGCAGCAGGCAGTCATCGCAATCCACAAACAGGACCCAGCGGCCCCCCGCCCGGGCCAGACCGGTGTTGCGGGCGCGGGCCGCGCTGCCGCCCTGCTCCGGGTGCAGCACGGTGACCCCTTCCTGCCGGGCGTACTCGGCCAGAATGGCCCCGCTGCCGTCGGTAGAGCCGTCCTCCACCGCCAGCACCTGCAGGCGGCGAGTGGTGTTCTGGTGCAGGATGCTGTCCAGACAGGCGCGCAAAAAGCGCTCCCCGTTGTGCACCGGCACGATCACCGACACATCCACCGCATCGTCCTGCGGCGGCAGCGGGCAGGGCTCCCCGGCATCGCACACCGGCTTCGGGCAGATGCCCGGCGCGCGGGCGGCAAAGGTCTCCAGCTGCTGGTCGGAAAAGCGCTGATGCTTCACGGCTCCCAGCACCCCGGCGGCACAGCGGCCCGCCGTGCGGGCACCCCACGCTACGGCAAGTGCCAGCGGCTCACAGCCGGTTTTGGAACGGACGAGCTGGCAGGCCCGTTGATTCTGCAGCATGACTGCCGCCTCCTTATCTTTTTTTACACCGTCTCGTGTGCGGTCTCCGGCTGCGGCTTATTGGCATCCCGCAGCTTCTTGAATGCGCAGCGCAGCAGATCCCGGATGTTGAATTCCTTTTCGTCATCCGAGGTGGCACTGGCTGCCTTGTACTCGATGGCGTAATCCGGGTTCAGGCTGTTGTACTCCTGGATCTGCTCGTCCAGCACTTCCAGAATGGCCTCCGCCTTGACGGCGTTGCATTCCCGGAAGAAGCCCATGATCTGGCCCGCACCGTTGGAACCGATGAAACTCTCCTCGGTGCCAAGGGCCGCCACCAGCCCGGCAAAGTCCCGCAGGACATGGTTGCCCACCGAGTAACCATACTCCCGTGAGAGATGGTTCAGGCTGGTAAACTGGAAGCACATGCAGGTAAAGTGGCTGGGCAGCAGGCCCTGCTTTTCCAGCCGTGCCATCATGGCATCCACACGGTCACGGTTGGGCAGACCGGTCTTTTTGTCCACATACATAAAGTATTCCACAAAATCGCGGGAACGGCCCACCACAACGGCCAGTGCGCAGCCCACGAGGAAGAAGAATACAAAGCCGATGGCCAGATACAGCTTGGTGTTGATGCTGGGCCACACTCTGGTGGAGCTGGTGGTCTGCAGATAGTCCGCGCTCAGGGAGCGGTTGTGCTCCATGCTGGTCTGGCTCACGATCTGGTAGTAGTCCACCAGCGTCTGCTCGTACTTGTTGATCTCCGACTCGATCGCGGCATGGGAGGCCTCATCGCCGCCCACCCCGCCGGCTGCCTGGAAGGTGTCCAGCAGCTGCTGGGTGTAGGCCCGGCGGATGGCGCTGCTGCGCAGAGTCTTGTCGATCTCCACATACTCCAAAATCAGCGAATCGTAGGTGATCTGCTTGCTCTGGTTGTCATCGTAGGCCTCTACGTTCTTCAGAATGTAGTCGGTGCCGCTGTCGTTGGCATCGTTGTGGTAATGGTAGTTGATCAGGTCGCGGTTCTTCTCCGAGTAGTTCTGGATCAGGCCGCTGAGGTAGGCTTCCCGCTCCTGATACACCTGCTCGTTCTGCACGCTGCTCTCGATGCTCTGGGTCAGGTTGCGGCACAGCTTGTCGGCGTTGCGCACCTGCGGCCCGGTCATCACATTCGCGTACAGCGACGGGATCTCGTAGTCGTACAGCATCTTATAGATGTCGTACAGGTCCTCATAGGAATAACCCGTGACCGAAGAGCGGAAGTTGGGATAGTTTGTCTTTTTATCCTCCAGATAGTTCAGCACTTCGGTGGTGTCGGACGACAGCACGTCCACGCACTCGTAATAGTCGTAGCCGCTGTTCAGCAGGCCGCTGGAGGGGTTCATGGTCAGGGGCAGCTCCACATATTCCTCCGTGTAGATGGTGGAATAGCTGCTGACGATGGCATCCAGCACCCGGCGGGCGTAGCTCACACCCAGGCTGCCGTCCACCACCAGCGTCACCTTGTATTCGTCCGGGAAGTAGGTAGACTCTTCCCCCTTGTCGATGAGAGCTTCCTGCAGGGCCTTCTGGTCGTCCGGGATCAGCTCTTCCACCGTGCAGTGGGAGCGCACAAGGTTGATGCCGCTTTGCAGCCCAAGGCTCTCCATGGCCTGCGAGATGACCTTGGAAGAATAAATCTCGTCCACGTTCATGGCGGTGCCGTCCGGGGCAAAGCCGTCCTTGATGCCGTCGTGCAGGTACTTGATGTTCACACTGGCGGTGTAGGTCTGGTTGTTCTTGCAGTACCAGTACACCACCACTGTGCCCGCCATGGTCACGGCCAGCACCAGTGCAAAGAACCGCCGGAGGTAGCGCAGGATATCAAACTTTTTCAACGCTGTTCCTCCTTCCGGATCTGCCGGGCGGTGCGCACCATGCACAGGCCGAAGCACAGCACCACAAAGGCTGCCATTTCCACGATCACCCGCTTGAGGCCGATCTGCTGCACAAAGGAGCCGGCCGCATCGTTGAACACCAGGTAGTTCTGGGTCTTATAGATGATATAGGAGGCATCCGTCACCCGCAGTGCCTGCTGGATCTGATCCATGGTGGTTTCCAGTTCCTGCAGCATGGCGTTCACCGTGGTCAGGCCCGCCGGGTCGCTCATGGTCTGCATTTGCTGCACCACATACTGGGTGGTGGTGATCACATCCTGATGGGAGGTTGCCTCCGCCAGGGCACCGTCGGCGGCGCTGGCCATGGTGTCCAGCGCCGTTTTGGTGCGGGACATATAGAACTCGCGGTTCTCGTCCAGCGTGGGGATCATGACGATGGCGCTCATGCTCTCATCGTACAGGCCAATGCCCAGATTGTCGGAGTTGTAGTAGGCCATCTGCTCCTGATAGTCCAGCTGCTCGATCTGCAGCTTGTATTGCAGCATGGCCGTCAGGGAAGAAACGTCCGCCGACAGGCCGCCACGCAGGATATAGGCCTGGATGCGCGGGATCTCGTAGTTGATCACGTTCTGGATCTGCTTGGACAGGCTCAGGAAGGTGTTGCCGGTGGTGGCGTCCTGATAGCTCTTGTTCTCGCTGACACGGGCCGTGAGGTAGCGGTCCAGCTGGTTGGCCCGCAGCGTCAGGCTCTTGAGGCGCAGATACGGCTCGGTGTCAAAGTAATCCGGCATGGTGCAGGAGAACACGCTCTGGTTCTCACCGTAGTGCTCCATGAAATAATCCTTGTAGCTGCCGCAGAAGATCCGGAGCAGCGTGGCTGCGGTCAGGTGCTGGCAGGGTTCTTCCAGCTGCAGGCTGATGCTGCAGCTGGTGGTGATGTAGTTTTCCGAGCTGCTCACGTTGGTCACATCGGTGGGTTCCACCGTAATGGCCTTGCGCAGCTGTTCCACCGTCATCTGACCTTCCAGTCCGGCGTTGTACAGGGTGCTCTGCAGCACCTCGTCGGAGGTCAGGTCGGTAGTCGTAAACCGGGTGCGGTTGGGGTTGAGCCCCTGCGATGCCTCGGAGTAGTTCAGGGTCATCTGGGCCGAGGCCACCCGGCTGCTGTCCTGATATTGTGCGGTGCACAGCAGTGCCGCGAGCAGGATGCACACCACGATCAACGGCACCCGCAGGCTCCAGAAGCGCAGCACAGCCTGTTTGAAGATCTGCTTGATCTTTGTCACCACGTCTCCGGGCCTCCTTTCAAGTTCGTTCATCTCAGTACCAGTTCACATCCACCAGAACCAGCTCCGGCGGATTGTATACGCGGGGGATCTGGTTGGAGTCGCCCAGGCCGCAGCCCACGATGAGGGGTGACCCGCTGTCCAGCTGGTACATGCCGCCCGCATACTCTGGGAACAGCCCCTCCTCTGCGGTGTACAGCCGCCCCAGCACCGGCAGGCGGATCAGGCCGCCGTGGGTGTGCCCAGCCAGCGCCAGGTCAAAGGGCGCATCCTGCATGTAGTCCACAAAGGCCATGGGCACATGGTTGATGCAGATGCGGAAGGTGTCGTACTGGCGGCTCAGGCTCTCCACACAGTCGCTGGCACCGTATTTGTAAAAGTCCTTCAGGGCACCTTCCAGCCCGATGAGCTCCACGTTGTTTTCCCCGATCCGGATGGTGCGGGTCTCATTGCGCAGCAGCTGCACCCCGGCCTCCGAAAATTTTTCCGCCAGCTGGTCATCCACCCCGCCGTAGATCATCTCGCTTTCGTGGTTGCCCAGCACCCCGTACAGCGGGGCCACATCGGCAAGGCTGCGGCACAGCGAAAGCATATTCTCATACTCCGGGTTCGGGAAGGTGACAAGGTCACCGCCCAGCAGGATCAGGTCCGGGTCCAGCTCCTGCACGGTCTGGATCAGCTCCTCGTTGTGCTCGCCGTATTCCCGCAGGTGCAGGTCCGACAAAAACAGGACCCGCAGCTTTTCCGACACATGGCTGGAGGTCACCCGGTAAAAGGTCACCTGAAAATGACTATTCGTATAATCCGTGTACAGTTTCAGTCCGGCAGCTGCCACGCCGCACAGCAGCACAAAAGCCGCCAGCAGCTGCAGCAGCCGGTTCTGCCACCATCGGCGGCGTGCGCCGTCCGGCGGGGGCGTTCGTTTTATTCTTGCATGTTGCGCCATGCTCTTCTGCCTTTCCTGGTCAATGGGTCAATGATTCATCACCCGCCGGAACAGCTCCGGCGAGAGGGCAAACAGCGCTGCCTTGGCCCGGCGGCGGGGCGTGCAGGCAAACTGCAGCATCCGCAGCCGCTGCGGGCGGTAGCCCGGCAGGGTCCTGCAATCGAACCGCGCCGCGCAGTCCAGATACTTCCAGCACAGGTCATCCTGCAGGCGGCGGCGCAGCGCCCGCGGGGTCACCGTACGGTAGATCTCCGCCAGACTGTCGTAGATGCGCAGCCGGTCCTGAACACGGCGGGTGCTCAACCCTTCCGCGTGCGTGATGGAACCGGCGCGGCAGTTATCGTAATCGTAGATCTCCTGCCCGGTCAGCACCACCCGCTGCGCCTGCAGCAGCACCCGCGGCGTGAACTCTTCGTCCTCGTGCAGGATGCCCTTGCAGAACTGCAGGCCGTTCGCCCGCAAAAAGCCGGTGCGGTACAGGTGCCGCCCCACTTCCACCCGCAGGCCACCGGTCTGCAGGCATTTCAAAAGATACTCCTTACCGGTGTAAACTGTGTGAAAGGTGAAGTTTTCTTCCACCGCTTCTTCCCACCGGGTCATCACCGGTTCCTCGCGCAGAAAATGCGCCTTGCCGATGACCACATCGGCCCGGGTCTGCAGCGCCATCTGCAGCAGGCCGGGGCAAACGTTCTCTGCCAGCCAGTCATCACCGTCCATGAACAGGATATACTCGCCCTGTGCATGGCACAGCCCGTAATTGCGGGCGTCCGACAGGCCGCCGTTAGGCTTATGGATCACTGTGACCCGGCTGTCCTCCGCCGCCAGTGCGTCACACACCGCGCCGCTGTCATCGGTGCTGCCGTCATCCACGATGAGCACTTCCAGCGGCACATCCGGCTGCGCCAGCACCGAGCGGACACAGCGCTCCACATAGTCCCGGATGTTGTACACCGGGATCACGACCGAGAGCAGGCCCTCGCACATCGCTTCTTCATTCCGCATTGTGTTTTTCCTCCGTCGCTCCTTTTTTGATCGTAAGCGTGTGCAGCAGCCCGCGCAGGGTGTCCACATTGCGCCAGTCCAGCACCGCGTTCACCACAAGGAACAGCGGCAGCACCCACAGCCCAAACAACGCACCCTTCAGGCACACCATCAGGTAGCCGCCGCCATAGCAGCGGTCAAATCCCAGCAGGTACAGCAGCACAACGCAGAGCAGCCCGTTGACGCCCAGCCGCACAAAATCGCCCACCGGCGACTCTCCCAGCACTTCGGTCCGGGTAAAAAGGATCAACGCCGTATAGCGGTACAGGTGCGCCGCCAGTGTGCCGAACAGGCAGCCCGCGATGCCGAACCGCAGCACCGACATCACCGACACCAGCAGGTTGATGCCCATCTCGATCAGGGCCTGCTGCCGGGTCTCTTCAAAGCGGCCGCTGATGTTCAGCAGCATCCCCGACGGCTGCTTGGCGCTGAACAGCAGCTCCACCGCCGTAAACAGCACCAGCAGGCGGGTGTCAAGGTACTCGGCATCGGTCACACCGGACGTATACAGCGCGATGATGGGCATCAGGAACACAGCCACAGTCGTGAACAGTGCAAAGGCCGCGGAAAGGTAAAGGGCATCGTACAGCCGGTACAGCCGCTTGAACTTTTCCGGCTCCACATAGAACAGCTGCCCCAGCCGAAAGCTGATGCTGTTGACGATCGAGTAGAACAGCTTTTCGATGTTGGAGAAAAACAGCATATAAATGGTGTACACACTGGCCGACGCCAGACCGCACAGGCTGGAGATCAGGATCGTGTCGGTGTTGTTGAACACGATGCTCGTGAGCTGATGCACCAGCACCGAGCCGCGCTGGGCCAGCGCCTCCAGATTGGGGGTATCGTGCGCGTTGAGCCACGGATAGTTTTTGCGCATATAGGCCGTAAGCACCAGCACCTGGAGCACCGAAGGCACGCAGTAGGTCATCTGCACCAACAGGATGCTGCGGGTAAACAGCAGCGCCAGCATGCGCAGCAGGTTGCCCGCCGCCATGGTGGCCGTGGTGATGTAGGTGATCACATAGTTTTTGCCTTCCACTTCCATAAAGGAGCGGTATTTGCCCTGCACCAGATAGCTCACGATGCCCGGGATGCCGTAGAACACCACGATCAGGCTCACGGTGCCGTAGGACAGCACCGTGTTGATGCACAGGGGGTACAGCAGCGCAAACACCACCGTGACCAGCAGATACACGATACCGGTGCGGCGGTAATAGTGATGCGTGGCCGAAAAAATGCCGTTGATGGCTTTCCGGTTGCCCACGGCCACCGGAAGGTAATAGGCCTGCTGCGAGGCCAGGCCCACGCCCGCTTCCAGCAGAGTCAGACAGGAAAAGATCTGCTTGATGGTGCTGTCCAGACCGTTGAGCTCCGAACCGAAGCTGGTGAGGTACAGCCGCGGCAGCAGCAGGCCGAACAGGATCACCGACAGGTTGTACAACAGCGACGAGCACATGTTGTGCAGCACCCGGCGGCGGCTTTCGGCCGCGGTCAGGACCGGACCGGTCGGGTTCTGTTCTTCCTTTATCATGCTGCGCCTCCCTGGGCGGCCGCGGCCTTGCGGTGTGCCTTGGCCTGCGAAGGTATCTCCTTGAGCGGGTCACCGATCACATGGTGATACACTTCCTCGTACCGGTCCAGCATGACATCATAATCAAAGTTGGTGTGCACATAGTCCACCTGTGCCTCGCGCTGTTCCGGCGTGAGGGGCCGGGCGGTGTCCCGCTCCAGCGCACGGGCCAGACTGTCGGTGTCCTCGGTGCGGAATTCGGTGCCGTAGTCTGCGGTCACCGTGGTGTTCTCCGGGATGTCGCTCACGAGGCACTTTGCCCCCAGCGACAGCGCCTCCAGCAGCGACAGCGAAAGGCCCTCGGTGTGGCTGGGCAGCACGAACAGGGCGCAGTTGCTGTACAGCTCCAGCAGCGCGTCGCCCACCACATAGCCCGTCGTGATGATGTTGGGGTTGCCCGCGATCTTCTCCCGCACCGTGGTGCAGTACTCGGTCTCCGCAAAGGGGCCGGCCAGCACCAGTTTTTTGTCCGTGTGGGCTTTCAGATAACCCTCCACCAGGTCCAGCGGGCCCTTTTCCGACGAGATGCGGCCCACATACAGAATGTAGCTCCCGGCTTCCAGCCCGTATTTTTCGCGAATCAGGTTGCAGGGCAGCGGCTGGCGCATCTGCACCGCATTGGGGATGAGAATGGCGGTACGATCGTACTTCTCCTGAAAATAGTTCCACTCGCTCTCCGACAGCACCACCAGATCATCCGCATACTTTGCGGCCACCCGCTCGCCCAGCTTCAGGTAGGCGCTGGCAAAGCCGCCCCACTTGTCCACCTTCCAGTTCAGCCCGTGCACGGTGCACACCGTGTGCTTGCCGAACAGCTTGGCGATCACCAGCGGCACCGATGGGCCGATGGCGTGGTAGTGGATCACATCGCAGTCCCGCGTCAGGGCGTCAAAGGTGGCCAGGAACGAATAGACCATGGCATTCAGCGACGCCTTCTGAAAGGTAAAGATGCGGCGGGCCTGCACGCCCTCGGTCGTGTAAACATTGTGCCCCTTCTGCAGGCCGCGGTTGTACACCGTGACCTCATAACCGCGCCGGACCAGGCTGGCTGCCAGCCCGCCGACCATGACTTCCACACCACCCGAACGGGACGGGAAGTCCTTGTGCCCGATCATTGCCACCTTCATACCAAAATCTCCCTTTCCGTGACAGCGTTTGCTGCCGTTCTGCCGGTCGTGGCTGGCCGGCTTCTGTGTGCAACTCAATTGTAACATACCCGCAACACCTGCGCAACATTTCCGTGCATTGTTTTTGTCAAAAATCCCCGCAGAGCCTGCATTTTTCTCCATTGACCGGGCCGTACCTGCGCCAAATGTTTAACAAAGTTTAAGGCGTTCCGTGCCCCCAAATTGATTGACATACTTTTCACAGGTATGCTAAACTGTTTTTGTTGGTTCTGTGCAGATTTTTCCACAGAGCAGGGCCAAAAATCACAAAGAGACACAAGAAGAGAAAGAGAAGGAAACCACTATGAACAAGATCTCCCGCAAAGGCTTTCTGAAGATCGCCGCTGCCGCCGCCATGAGCGGTGTCACCGCCGGTGCTCTGGCTGCCTGCAATGCAGCCTCCGGCTCCACCTCCACTGCTGCTTCCGGCAGCGCTGCCGCTTCCGGTGCAACCGGCACCTACATCCCCGGCACCTATGAGGGCACTGCCGAGGGCATTTCCTCCACCGTCAAGGTCACCATGACCTTCTCCGACAGCGCCGTGACTGACGTGGTCGTGGACACCTCCGGCGAGACCGCTTCCATCGGTGCTGCTGCTGCCGACGAGCTGCGCGATCAGCTGCTGGCTGCCGGTTCTGCCGAGATCGACGGCGTGTCCGGCTCCACCATCACCTCCGAGGCCGTCATGAAGGCTGCCAAGAGCTGCTATGCACAGGCCAAGGGCGAGGCCGTTGTGTCCTCCGTTCAGCTGCCCACCGGCGATGAGAACGACTGGCTGGGCACCGAGCCCGACATCGACGAGGCTGCCATCACCGAGACGGTGGACACCGACATCCTCATCGTGGGCGCCGGCAACGGCGGCATGTTTGCCGCTGCCTATGCAGCCGCCAACGGCCTGAACTTCCGCATCATCGAGCAGAACGGCAACGTGCAGGACACCCGCCACTGGTACGGCGCCATCGACTCCGCCGCCGCCAAGGCTGCCGGTGAGGAGCCCTTTGACCGCGCCAAGCTGCTGAGCGAGATCTCCCGCTACGCTTCCGGCAAGTGCGACCAGCGCGTTGTCCGCACCTGGATCAATGAGTCCGCCGCCATGCACGACTTCATGCGCAGCATCCTGGAAGACAAGTACGGCTGGGAGTGCGACTTCACTTCCGGTTCCGAGGCTGCCTGGCCCGCCGAGAACGCCGAGCACAACACCGACTACCTCTTCCCCGTGGAAGAGCACAACTACATGGCCAGCGAGAACCAGTCCGGCAAGCCCCGCAACGAGCTGCTGCTGGACTACATCCGCGAGCTGGGCTACGATGTGGACTTCAAGGTCAGCCTGGCCAAGCTGGAGAAAGACGACTCCGGCCGCATCACCGGCGTCATCGCTCAGAACATGGACGACGACCACTTCATCCGCTACAACGCAGCCAAGGGCGTTCTGCTGGCCTGCGGCGGCTACGCCGGCAACCCGTACATGATGGAGCAGCTGGATCCTCTGGGCACCAGCGTCACCACTGCCTGCTCTTACTCCCCCGCCACCAAGGGCTACGGCATCCGCGCTGCTGTGTGGGCCGGTGCCAACCTGGACAAGGAATCCGCTCCCATGCTGTTTGACCGCGGCATCGTGGCTCCCGGCGTGGATGCCGGTTATGTGGACAGCGAGAGTGCCTTTGGCGGCAAGGCTTTCCCCGGCACCGTCAGCCAGTACAACACCGGCACCCAGCCGTTCCTGAAGGTCAACCGCAACGGTGAGCGCTTCGCCAACGAGAGCTGCCCCTACAACGACATCGTCTATGCCGCTTCTCACCAGCCGGGCCGCGTCTATGCGCAGATCCACGACGCAAACTTTGCCGAGGACATTGAGCGCTTCCACACCATCGGCTGCTCTGCCATGTCTCGTAATATGCCTCAGATGGTCACTTCTACCATGGAGAAGCACATCGAAGCAGGTCTGATGTTCAAGTGCGATACGCTGGACGAGCTGGCTGACAAGATGGGCTTTACCGGTGCTGCCAAGGAAACCTTCCTGGCTACCGTGGAGCGCTATAACGAGCTGTACGACAAGCAGAACGACGAGGACTTCGGCAAGCCTGCTTACCGTCTGAGCGCCATCCGCACCGCTCCCTTCTATGGCTGCTGGCTGGGCGCATCGCTGCTGACCACCGAGCAGGGCATTGCCATCAACGAAAAGGGCCAGGCCCTGGACACCAACAACCAGCCCATGCCCGGCCTGTACATCACTGGTGATATGTCCGGCAGTTTCTTCGCCAACAACTATCCCTGCCTGATGGCCGGTGTTGCCATGGGCCGCACCCTGACCTTCGCCATGAAGGCCATCAAGCAGATGGCCGGTCTGGAATAATCGGATTTTTCTTCGGTTTCTTCTCCATTATTATATCGCAAAGCGGCCCCGTCACGTTGCATCCACAACGCGGCGGGGCCGCTTTTGGCGTATTACTCCGAAATCCGGTAATGGCCGACGATATCTGACCGCTTTTCCAGAATGTCCTGTTCGTAAGCCGCCTGCCAGGGGTCATTGTGGTGAATGATGTAGGGCACTCCGTTTTTATTTCTCCGGTCGGACACGATGCCGATATGGTTTTCAAAGATCACCAGATCGCCGCCCTGCCATTCCTCGGTCCTGGACACATCCGTGGTCCGTACAGCCGCATGATGCGCAAAAAACACCTTCAAATTTCTCACCCGGCGAAAATCAATGTTGGCATCCGGCTGCCGGATATCGTACCACTGCGGATGCTCCCGGATATCGGCATCCACCAGCGCCTGCAGATCATATCCTGCATTTTTCAGCGCAAAAGCCACCACATCGGTACACACGCCATAGCCATCGTCCGGATATCCGGTCTGATAATAACGGCTCTTGTATTTTGGACGGGTATCCACATAGGCCAGCGCATTGTCGAGCACATCTGTCTGGTCATCCACACCATCGCCGTCTGCATCCACCGTGCTGTAAAAATCCGGAATCTGCCCCACATATTGATCTTGTGGGCGGACTGTAGAAGTGTGCTGATAACGCATCAGCAGAACGAGCAGCACGCCACATAGAAGTATCGCGCCCGCCGCAAGCGAGACGCAAAGCATCCGTTTCCTTTCCGATTTATTCATACGCCACCCATCCTGCCTTTCTCGTCTATCACACTCTCAATGTATGCCAATGCAATCGTTCTGTCAAGCATCCCGCCCGCAGCACTTTCCACAAAGAATTTCTCCGTTATTCTACAGACACAACAAAAAAGCCCTGAGATTTCTCTCAGAGCTTTCTGTTCAAGTCGGCGACTACCTATTTTCACAAGCCGTTTCCAGCTAACTATCTTCGGCACAAGTGAGCTTAACTTCTGTGTTCGGAATGGGA
>SKEC01001052.1_pt1 | contig 22847 bp, 21 predicted proteins | sample 4826641 | NCBI WGS metagenome assembly SKEC01 (sample SAMN11008819, study PRJNA524170) | human gut metagenome | biome: Human fecal sample; material: Feces; isolation source: fecal sample from pouch patient p18, p21 | host: Homo sapiens | place: Israel: Tel-Aviv | collected 2015-12-22
TGGTAGGATTCTGTTCATCCATAGGCTTACCTCCTATGTGTAATTAAAAATAAGCGGGTAGTTATGTAAAGAACAGGAGCAGTCGAAGTCGGCTGCTCCTGATAAAATATGTTTAGGTCTCTCATATTCGCCCTCGGCTCCCTGAGAGTGGGGAATCATCTGGCGGCGGGCTTGTACCGCTCCATTGGTATCTCAACCACCCCGTCTACTTTCTGACCGGGCCGCGAATTACGGAAGTATCATTGTTCTGAGTACCAGATGACTGAACTATTCAGCTTTCAAGGTTCGTGAGTGTGGGCATATCACCAGCGGCGAGAGCCGTCTGAGAAATTGTCCCCTCACTTGGTAGCCGACGAGAATGGTTATTCTACACCCTGAAATTTAAAGTTCTTCAAAAATTTAGTGATTCTCAAAATACGCTTACTAATATTTTGCTGCGCAATGCCATAAACTTTAGATAATTCGACCGTGTTATAGCCTTCATAGGCATACCGCGTCAGAAGTTCTAAATCTTCATCCTTCAGATTTTCCAACGCAGAAAGCAACCGTTCGTCTTCAATTTCACCGATCCATGTAAAGCAGCTTTTAGTTTCGTGATAGGTATCTGTCATTGTGATTTCTTCTTGATATTTCATCATCAATGGTGAGGCTTCTTCTTCAGAGCTTTCATAATCAGGGGCTGTGAACTCCTGCGTGTGTTCAAGATTGTTACGTTCAGCATTGAACATCTGGCGGTCATAATCGTACATTTTTTGAATAGCTTCTTCAGCCATGCCAGCTGCGGCATACTCAACATGCAGCTTTGCCCAGCGTGCTTCAAATTTTTTCAGCTCATGGCCCTTATTGAATTTCATGTAAACCTCCAAATTTTCGATAAAGCGTAAAAAGTTGAAAATTTGGAGATTCTAGGGATACTTTGCGGCCAGTTCCAGCCACGAAAAGAGGGCAAAAAGAAACATGAAGTGTCCTTTCCGCTGGATGCGGAGGATGAGGACACTTCACTGCTGGACAGGGCACTGACTTTTCTTTGGGCGCAAAAAAAGAGACGCATTAAAGAAAAGGGTACAAACACTGTTTTCCATCCGAGGATGAAAAGCAATATGAGTATCCTCAGCCTTTAATGCATCTCAGGCTTTCGATGTATTTTTCTTCGTTACAGATCAAAAGCGGTTTATCCGGCTAAAAAAGGACAAAAAATAAAGCCCTCGCAGCCATACAACAAGGCTTTGACTTACCTTGCTATCATAGCACACGAGGGTCTTACAGAAGTCACATGACGGTCTTATGAAAGTCACATAGACTAATTTTTGAAAAAATAAGGTCGCACAGAAGTCGTATGAAGGTCACACGAAAGTCGTATGACGCAACAACGTTGTTTTATCATTCGAGTAAACTGAGCAATTTCTGGTACTCATCTTCAGGCAGCTTTTGCTTCGCAGCAGCTAGTTCGCCCGATGCCAGCTCGTCCATGTGCTGTTTCCGGTACGAGCAAATGAGCCAATAGTAGGCTTTTGTGTTTTCCGGTGCGATGGTCAGGGCCAGCGCTGCATCTTGATGGAGCAGATCGTATGCGTGGAAGTCCATCAGCTGCTTCAACAGTTCATTAACTGTACTCATAAATGCGAGGTGGTAGCGGTTTGCATAGTGAACAAGCCAGTGTTCACCATCAGCGGTAGAAAGAAGCTTGCCCTGATACAACGATGCAGCCTTTTCGAGTAGTCCCACCTTATTTATGGTAGAAGTAGCTTTTGCAGCGGCAATGCAAAGTTCATCGAACATCTGGAAGTCGGTTGTGATGTTGAGGTCTGGGTTGAACTGGTAACCAGACGGGGTGGAGAGAATCAGCTGTTCATCCGAGATAATACTGAATGCCTGCCGCAGCCGGTAAACGAGCTGTTTGACCTTTTTTCCGGGTTCATCTTTATCCTCCAGTTCTTCTGGCCAGATTTCCTGTACGATTTCCAACGATGAAAGGGCTTTCTTTTTTGAAAGCAGCATAAAGGTCAACAGGCGGCTGATTTTTGGAGATTTCAGGTCAGACCCCGGCAGAACACCGCGCGAAGTGTGGATTTTCAATTCTCCGAACAGGCTGATGAAGACATCATGGCTGCTCTTGATGTTTTCTGGCGAGAACGCCATGCTCAGACTGTCAGCCATTCGCTTATCGTTGTATGCTGCCAGTAACACATAGGCCAGAAGCTTGAGCATACTGGTCTGATGGATGTACCGCTGAGGATTGCGCACAGCAATCAGGGCGATTTGCCGAGGCTCCAAAGGAATTGCAAGGACAGACTTGATTCCCAGACGCTCATAGAGCTGGTATTCATCTGGATAGAGGTCCTTAACTTCTTCGGCATCAGACACAACCATGGGAGTTCCTCTGCGTACCGCTTTTACCCAGCGGTCGAGAAATTCAGACGATTCAAACTCATTTGTAAGGATAGTGGTTTTATCTTCTTGGCATTCATTGTGCCACCAGAGTGGCTTCCACAGTCCCAAATCCAGATCAACCTGAATTAGACCGCACCAGTCGGCATCATAGAATTTACAGGCCGTTTCCATGACCCGCAGAGCAACTTCCTTCGGCGGCAGATGGCGATAGTATAACTGTGTCTCCAGCTCATTCATTGTGTTCTCAAAATCAAGCGCACACTGAACGTTCTCCGTGTCAAGTTCTTCGCTCACCGAATCAGATTGCCGCATAACAGACACCTCCTGAATAAAAAGCAGCATCCGGGCATCATGCGTTTGAAAAATTTTGCTTTCTCATAACAAAGGTACTCACAATGATCCGATTTTCCCGCCACAAAATGTATTGCAAGGCATTACAAGACGCCTAAATACACTTTGTGGCAGTTAAAAATCGGTCTGTTATTACAAATCACAACTCATACAGCAAAGGAAAAGAAGTCTGCAATCCGCTTCTTATTTCCGTCTGTCCATCCGCCGCTCCATACTGTCTTGCCATGCTCAATGAACACGAAATAATTACAGCATTTTGCAATCAGCTCCGGGTCATGGGTAATAATGAACAGCGTTTTTCCCATATCACTAAGCCGCTGCAAATTGCCGGCAACCTCCAGCATATGATGATAGTCCAGGCCGCTGGTCGGTTCGTCAAACACCAGGATCTCTTTATCCGATGCAATCGCACTTCCAATGGCTACCCGCTGCTTTTGACCGCCGGACAGGGACATGGGATGCAGTTCTTGATACTCCAGCAGATTCAGGCTCTTTAAGATTTCCTCCGTCTGCTTCTTATCGGCCTGCTCGTCCTCACCCTGCATACTCAGCAGAATTTCGTCCGACACGCTTTCTGTAAAAAGTTGATGGTTTACGTCCTGCATGACCATGTAGCACTTTTTAATACGCTGTTTTGCACCAAGAGCTTCCTGCCCAATCTGCAACGTGCCTTTTGCCGATTTCTCCAATCCGCATAGGCACTTTGCAAAGGTGGTCTTGCCTGCACCGTTGTCCCCAAGGATTCCCACAATCGCCCCCTGCGGAACGGATAGCTGCGGGATATTCATTGCCTCCATCTTCCCGTAGGAGAACAGGAAGTTTCTGATTTCAATAGAACTGCTGCCCAAAGACACCGCTGGTATCTTGCTGAAGTTAGCCGGATGGAGGGAGCGAAGGCCCATTGCCTGAAGCTGCTCCACGCCGAGCCGCCCAAATGCGGCCGCAGACATATCCTGCTCAATTCGCCCATTTTTTAAGTAGATCACCCGGTCTGCTATGTCCATCAGATAATACAGCCGGTGTTCTGCAACAATGACCGTCTTTCCCATTGCTTTCCATTTCGCAACAACCTGTTTCAAATCAGCAATCGTAGCAACATCAAGGTTGGAGGACGGTTCATCCAGCACAAAGATGTCCGGCTCCATAGCGGAGACAGATGCACAGGCTATTTTCTGCTTCTCACCGCCAGAGAGTGCGAACAGGCTGCGGTCAAGCAGTTTTTGAATCTTTAACTCGCCTGTGATCTGTCCAATGCGCCGGTATATTTCTTCTTTCGGCAGTCCGATATTTTCACAGCCAAAGGCAATCTCTCCGGTGGTATCCACATTGAAGAATTGAGAACGGGGATTCTGGAATACGGAACCAACTGCTTTAGACAGCTCATACAATGGGGTCTTTACCGTATCCTTTCCGTTTACAAGAACTACCCCATCCAGCTTTCCTTCGTAATATTCCGGCGTCAGCCCATTGATTAAACGGGTAAGGGTCGTTTTGCCGCAGCCAGATTCCCCGCAGAGTAAAACAACCTGTCCATCAGGGATTGTCAGATTCAGGTTATAAACGCCGCTTTCCCTCTCCGTACTGTGATAAGTAAAAGTGACATTTTGAAATTCAATCATAGACTTGTCACCTCCTACAAAAACGACCAGACCAGCAGGCCAACCGAGAGCAACGCAATAATCAGGTCATACGCAGTAAAGCCGATGGCCGCAATACTCGTCCTGTGCTTTAAGCCTCCCAAACCTCTGGTGAGAGCCGCCGCAGATAATTCATCACCGATCTTGACAACCGACATCATTAGCGGAATTACCCGGTATTCCAGAAGCGCGGTGGGATTCTGCCAGAACTTCTTTGTTCCAAACTGGATTTCACGCATCCGCATGGCGTCCGTGATCGCAGCCGATTCTTCACCTAGCGTAGGAATGAACCGAATCACAACGGTAATGGGAATAATGAACGCCTCCGGGACGTGCCATTTCTCCATAGCGGCCACAAATTCATCAGTAGAGGTAGATTCAATAATGTAATAGCCCAACATAAAAATTGGAAACAGGCGGATTACCATTGCAACCAGCAGAACAGAAATCATGTTAAGGACAGATGGCAATACATACATCCCCTGTGTCAGCTTTGCCACAACTGCCAGGGCGAACAGCCCCCCGTAAATGAGGGCTGTCCGCACTTGACGGTTTATCAGGAGCAAGGTCAACGGGATTATCGCCACCGCAGCATCCATCGCAAGATTCTCATATACAAAGAACATCAGCGTTGTGATGAAAGCCATAAACAGGACTTTTGTGCGCGGGTCAAGATAAAAGCCTTTCTTTTGGGGTGGTTGATAAGCCTCATACTGTTCCATTAGACAATGCCTGCTCTTTCAAAATGTTTTTTCAGCATCTTATGTCCAAGCAACGCGCCCAGCAGAGAGCCAATGAAGATGATTGCAATCGCCGCAATACCCATCCAGGACGGCATATAGTGGGCCAGTTCGCTTGCATACTGTTCGCCCATAGATGCCTCTACCTGTGCCATGTATGTATCAGCCATGACCCACATGGGAGCCTGACAACCGATCATACCGCAGGAGAACAGCCAGTAGCCAATCACATCTACCTTAAAGCTCTTATATTTGCCAGCTTTCAGCACCAAATCAGCAATAATGCCGAACACAACATAGCCGACAATCGCTGTCCAGGTATAGCCCATCAGGAACCAGAATACGCCGCAGATGACTGACATGATCGTGACCATGCCGAACTTCTCAATCTTGGTCAGAAACAGCATAAACGGGATACCGGAGATCAGCGGGATCAAGACATACAGGAGCGGATAAAGTACAGGGATTGCATTGAGCATACCTACAACGAAAAAGATTACGATGTAGATAGCGGTATAAATACCGACATTGATTAAGTCTTTTGCTTTGAGTTTGTTGGTTTCCATTGGAAAATCCTCCTTAAAATGATCTATTTGTCTGCTCGAAAGCAGCACAAACCTTACTTTGTTAATTTGCGTTCAGTTTCCAGCCAATCGCCTGCTTGCGGCCACTGACAAAATCAGCATAGATGCCTTTCTGCCGGATCAGATCGTCATGCTTGCCCTGTTGTACGATCTTGCCGCCGTTTACGACCAGAATCTGATCGGCATTACGGACAGTTTTCAGACGGTGAGCAATCATAATAATAGTTTTATTCTTTGTCAGTTCCTCAATCGCGGTCTGCAAACGATCCTCGTTTTCAGGGTCAACATTTGCGGTGGCCTCGTCAAAGATGACGATGGGAGCATCCTTCAGCATAGCCCTGGCGATAGAAAGGCGCTGTTTTTCGCCGCCGGAGAGAGAAGCGCCTCCCTCACCGATCATCGTGTTATAGCCATCGGGCAAAGCGGAGATAAATTCATCACAGCAAGCCTTTTTCGCCGCCGCAACGACTTCCTCATGGGTAGCATCCGGTTTGCCGAACTTAATGTTGTTCTCAATGGTATCCGCAAACAAATAGACATTTTGGAATACCATACTGATATTGGACATCAGCTCCGACAGCGTATATGCCTTTACGTCTTTACCGCCGATAGAAACACAGCCGCTGTTCACATCCCAAAAGCGGGCGATCAGGTTACAGAGCGTTGTCTTGCCGGAACCGGAGGGACCGACAATCGCGGTCATGGTACGATCCGGTATTTTGAAGCTGACTCCATCCAGAATGGTACGCTTTTCGTAGGCGAAGCGCACATCCTGAAATTTAATGCTATAGGACGCAGGCGCGGTGTCAATGCTGCCTTCGCTCATAACAGGAACATGATCCAGCTCGTTGACCCGGTCAATGGATACCTCCGTCAGCCGCAGCGTTGCCATACCGCTTCCGGCACTCTTTAATTCACCGAAAATCATAAAGGCCGCAACGATCAGCAACAGGCAGTAGGCCAAAGGCATTGTACCTTGCAGATAGAAATAAACAGATAGCAGCATGATCCCCACACTGAACAGATCAAGAATGACCGATTGGAGCCAGAGGTAAGGGGACATGGATTTTTCCATGCTGGCGTTTTCCGTACAGCTATTGTCAATCGCCTGATCCATCCGCTTGTTTTTGTCCCGGCTTAGATTGAACGCCTTAACCACACTCATGCCCTGAATAGTCTCCAGCGCGGCCTCGACCAATTTCTCCTGGGCGGCCTGACGCAGCGGGGCGTTTCTGCGGGTACGCTTTTCCATCATGGAAGTAACCCAAAGGAACAGGAGCATAGCGGCAACGACCAAAAGGCCGATCCGCCAGTCAAACAACAGAATCACAATCGCAAATACCACGGCATTGATAAAACCGCCGAGGGTTGTTACCAGAACTACGGGGGCAGTCGTTTCCACTTCGCTGAGTGTAGTCGTAGCAACCGCAGTAATGTTTCCGAGGCTGTTCTGATTGAAATAGCCCATCGGAACGACTTTCAGTTTATCGCCAATCTGAATCCGCTTATCCGCCGCCATAAAATAACCGGCATGGACACGTTGTAACTGGGAGTAATACTGCGTGACGATCTTTCCGACAATGCTCACCAGCATCAAACCTACGGCAATGAGCGCCGTATTTTTGCCCGGATTCCCGTTCACCAGAGCTGCCAGCACCGCAAAAATGGCATAAAGCTGGAGCGCATGGAAGATGGCGTTTAAGAGGCCCAGACCAATGGACTTTTTGATATTGCCATGCTCGTTATAAGCAAAGTCCCAGATTTTCTTAAATACATTTATCATGCTTTCTCACCATCCTTTGCTCCAATATGCGCCTGCCACATTTCTTTATACAGCGCGGACTTCTTCAAAAGTTCCTCATGGGTTCCCATAGAGGAAATCTGTCCATCCTGCATGACCACGATGTTATCCGAATCCGTAATGGTAGACAGACGGTGTGCAATAATAATCAGCGTCTTTCCGGCCACCAATTTGCTGACAGCCTGCTGGACAATCGCTTCATTTTCCGGGTCGATGTAGGCTGTCGCTTCATCAAGGATCACGATAGGTGCATCTTTCAGCATAGCGCGTGCAATGGCGATCCTTTGACGCTCACCGCCGGACAAATGGCCTCCGGCACCGCCGACATTCGTATCATAGCCATTTTCCAGACTGCGGATAAACGCATCACATCCAGCGGCCTTTGCAGCCTGCTCCACTTCTTCATCCGTTGCGCTGCTTCGGCCCATACGGATATTTTCACGAATGGTATCGTCAAACAGGTAGTTATCCTGGGAGACATAGGCAATCTGATCGGCAAGCTGTTTCTGCGGGATTTTTCTAAGGTCTTTTCCATCCAGCGTGATAGAACCGGAACCCACGTCCCAAAATCCTGCAATCAACTTCGTAATGGTCGATTTGCCGGAACCGGAGGGGCCAACCAGGGCTGTTACCGTACCGGGCTTGATCGAAAGGTTGATATGGGAAATTGCGTTGTCCCCATTTTCCTTATAAGAAAAGGAAACATCATGCAGGCAGATTTCTTCGCCGTCCAGCTTCACCGGCTCCACAGGGCGAACCAGCTCCGGGCCGTCCAGCAGCGTTGCAATCTCACCAACCACGGTTCCCACCGCACCAAGACTGTCCGCAAAGTTAGAGGCGGCAATCAGCGGGCCGACAATACCAAGCGAAAGAATGATAATCGTGATCAGGTTGGCGGCGGTAATGCTGCCTGCTGCATAAAACAGCACACCAGCGGGGAGAACCGTAATCAAAACGGCGGGGCAGATCGCATTGTAAGAAGCCATTGCCCACTGGCAGCTTTTCATCCAGTTATAGAAGTAAGACGCATTTTCCCTGACGGCATCCGAGTATTTTCCATAGGACGCCGCACTCTGGTTAAACGCCTTAATGACCTCAATTCCGTTGACATATTCCACAACCGCATTGTTCATTTGCTGATTGATCTTCACGGAGCCCTCATACTGCTGCGGATAGGTTTTCAGAATCGTAGCCATAAAAGCCATGCCCACTGGAATGGTAATCAGGGAGATCAGCGCCATTCTCCAATCCAGCACGAACAGATACACAATGATGAAAATGGGAACCAGCACATTCGCGGACATCTCCGGGAGAAGATGGGCCAGCGGTGTTTCCAGTCCCTCCACCCGGTCAACCAGAATGTCTTTTAACTGGCCGGACGGTGTATCCAAAAGAGTTCCCATCGGCATCCGGTTCAGTTTGTCAACAATCTGTTTCCGCACATCCCGGAGCGCATGAAAGGTAGCAGTATGTGAAACGCTGGTGGAAAGGATCGAGAAACAGGATTTTGCTATGTACCCGATGGCGGCAACCGCACCCCACATCAGATAAAAGGAAAACTCCCGTTCATCCCCGATCAGTCCGATCAGCATTTGTGCTGCGGCATAATAGGGAACCAAGCCCGAAGCGACGCCCAACACAGACAGGAAAATAGAAAGAATATATTTCCCTTTGTATGGGCCAGCAAAGCGCAGGAGGCTTGAAGCTGTGCTTTGCTCTTTTTTGTTCTCCATGAAATGAACCTCCTTAAAGTTAGATTTTGCTAACCATATATGAAAAAAATATAGTTGCCGAGAAGGAAGATAACAAAGTATGCTAACAAATATTGCACACTTAGTTATCTTTTGTGTCGAAAAAATTGGCCTTTGGAAATATCAAAGGCCATGCGCTTCACGCCAGCCAGCAGTGAAAAATTTTGCGAGAGTATTCGTACATTCCAGAGCTTCTTCTTCGGTATAGTCATGCAACACCGTTTCAAAGATGCAGGAGTAATACGAATGATACAGCATATGCATCTCTTTGACTGTCAATTTGTGAAAAGGAATATTCTTTTGTTCTAATACTTCATAAAGTTTTAGCGAATCTTCAACTTCTTTGTCTACCATCCAATCGGTGAAGTCAACATACTTTGTCCCATCAGAACAGTGGAGAAGAAGTTTGAAAGCATCAAAATTCTTAAAGATATATCGAATGAACTCGGCCATTGTGTCAATCGACACAGACCACAGTTGACTGATATTTTCTACGGACACAAAATCAAAACATTTATCCCCGGCGGTGTCATACCTCTTTTGAAATCCTTTGATTGCCGGATCAACCAAAGCGGCGAATAGTGCTTCTTTATCTTCAAAATGACGATAAAAGGCCCCGGTGGTAATCCCAGCTCCTTTGCACAGCTCCCGCAGGTTAGTACGCTCATAACCGTTTTCCAGAAACAGCTTTTTGCCACTCTCCAGAATTTTCTCATGGGTTATCTCATAAGTCCCTACTGCCATACTTTTCACCTCCTTGATACCCCCGTGTGCTAACTTAGTTATCATTATACTCATGCACATGAAAAAGTCAAGAGCGTATTTCGCTTTTCAGACCATAAAATACCAATTATCAAACTGAAGCATAGCACTTCTAATACCCGAATGAGGAAGTGAAAGCCTATTGCAACACCATTGTTTTCTAATTTCCGGCATCCCCCCTTTTTATTCGGCATAATCATACCTTTCAACAAGCACAATAAGGTTATTCCTTTGTGCAAACCGGAACGATACAATATTATTGAGGTGAACGATTATGCCGATTGATGATTTAACTGCTTTAGGGCAAAAAATGCGGGAAGCCCGAAAGAATAAAGAACTGACACAACAGGAACTTTCTGATCTGAGCCATGTTTCTGTAAAGCAAATCGCCAATATCGAAAAAGGGAAAATGAATCCTTCCTATTTGATTTTGAGAGCATTGGCAAAGGTCCTGCACATCTCTTTAGATACACTTATAAATCCAGATGTTTCTCTGGAGGATGAGGGTGTCAATCAGATGAAAATGCTTTATTCCAGCTGTCCGCCAGAAATGCGTGACACCCTGCTGCATCACACCCAGGAAACGGTGAAAGAACTGACAGAGTTGTCCGAGAAATTTGAAACGAATTGAGCCAGTGAGTGAAATTTAACGATTCTCTCACTGGTTCTTTTCATTTCATATAAAATTAAAATTTCAATCAAATAAAAAAATCAACTTACACATATCAAATTTCTTTTCATAGGTTATACCTTATATTTTAATTTTCAAAGTATACCATATCCCATGATTGTTCCGTTATTAATATTATAGCTTCTCTGGTTCACGGCATTGCTGGAGTTTCCTTCTACGGTGTATACGGTACTGCCCTCGGTTTTCTCCACGATTCCTACATGGTCTGAGGTTCCATCCCCGTTCCAGTCAAAGAAGATCAGGGTTCCGGGTGCTGGGGAATATCCCCGGCTCTTCCATTTTCCTTTGCTCTGGAACCATGCGATTCCGTCATCGCACAGGGAGAATTTTGGCATCTTTCCGCTCTCGATGAGTCCTGCCTGATCCCCACACCAGCTGGCAAAGCAGGCACACCATGCCACATGGCTGTCAAAGCCATACCACGACCAGAACTTCTGGCCTCCCTCATTTCCAAGCTGGGTAAGTGCCACCGATACGATCTGGCCGCTGCCTCCAAACAGGCCGGCAAACAATCCGCCGCTGGAATAATACCGCAGGACATGTGGGACGTACTCTGGGTCGCCATAGGCACTCCATCCATGCGAAGCCGCCTGCTCGTTGGAGAACTGCAGGGCATTTTCGGCACTGTAACCGCCATACTTCCGTATCGCCCACGTTATGTATCCGTTGCCGTAGTTATATCCTTGCAGGGACAGTTTCAGCTTATCCATATCCTGTGGACTGGTGCATCCGGCTTCCTTCAGGCAGTCTGCATAATACTGGATTCCTACCTGTATGGAGTAATCTGCGTCCTGGATGGCATTGGGACTGTTGGAGTACCTAGTGTTGTATGGGCACTCACTGCTCTGCATGGGATCGGTTCCCCGGCCGCCGGATTCCTGCATCATGATCGCCTGTATCACGGAAACGTATTCGGGGATTCCGTACTGGTTGGCATATTTCTGGATAGCTGTTGTATAGGAAAGGACTTCCTGACTCAATGCTTCGTTGCTCTCTGAGTTTCCAGAGAATGCCGCACCGCCAATGATCCCGACCATGATAACCAGAAGCAGAACCATGACCGCTCCGGCCGCTCCCAGTGCAGCCATCATGGACTGCACGGTTTTCGCTGCCACTTCCACGGTGGCCCTAGCTGCCTTGAATGTATTCTCCCCTGCCCTTGCCGTTTTCTGTATCCGACGGATTCCATCAGAAGTCTGCAAGGCTGCGTTCTTCGCCGCCTGTTTCGCTGCCCTTCGTTCCATCTGCTTCTGCATCCGGGCTGTCAGGGCGTTGGAGCTGGCCGCACGGAGCTTCTGCTCTGGCTGGACGCTGATCTTCGCAGACTGGGGAGCCGTCTTGATGATACGCTTCTGTATGGTTTTCGGCTCCGGCTGTTTCCTTGGTTTTTCTTTAATCCGAATGGTTTCCGGCTGTTTCTGTCGGATGGCGGTCTGCCTTACTGTATCTTTTGCTTCCTTCTTCCGGCTCTGTTCTCGGATGGAGAGCTGCTTCATTTCTGCTATTTCCTGTCTGTTCTGGATTCTTGGTGTCTCCCTGGCAGCCCGGATCTTCTGCTCTTTCGTTTTGACGGCATCTGAAACCACCTTTTGCCGCTGGGCTTCCTGGATCTGTACTTCCCGGATCTGTGCTTCCTGAGCTTCCCGGCTGGCAGGATTGGCGGTCTGTGTGTCCCCTGTTCCTCTGGCGGTTTCTTTCTCCGCTTCTTTTTTGCCAGCGGCTCTCTGTTTGATCTTCTCGTAGGAAGTCTGTGCGGCTGTCTTTCCGGCTCTGGTTACAGTTTTGCCTGTCTTTCTTGCAGCCCATTTCTCTGCGGATGTGACTTTCCCACTGGCATATTCGGATGGGGACTGTTCTCCCATGTCATTGTCCCTGGCATTTGCGATGGTCTGGGATTTTTCCTTGCTCTCCAGTATGGCCGTCCGCATCAGCTCCTTGGGGATTCTGGAGGCAGGATTTTTGGTCTTTGGTTTTGTTGTAACTTCTTTGGTTTTGATATCCTTCATCTCTCACCTCCAGTCCCGGCTTGTCCCGCTCTTACGCTTCGCCCGGCTTGGTCGTCATCAGGCGGTACAGTTTTGTATTTCTTGGAAACGAATTTTCAAACGGCACCAGATTTCCGGAACAGCGGATCAGACCATGGCCGGCACCCACATTGGTGATGTAGGATAACTGGTTGTCTGAAATATTCAGAAGTGCCGCCAGCTCATCCCGGTCGGTGGTAGCCTGATTCAAAAGGATCAGGAACTCACTGTTCGCCAGCATCAGGCGGGCGGTATCGGATTTCAGAAGTTCCTCAACGTTCTGGGTAAGTCCGGTTACAAATCCGGAATACTTACGGATACGCTTGTACAGGCGGTAGAAAAAGTCCGCACTGTATTCATAGCGGAACAGCAGATAAAACTCATCCGCAAAGATCCATGTCGTTTTTCCCTTCTTCCAGTTCTGGATCACACGGTTAAAAATCGAATCCAGTGTGACCAGCATGCCAAGGGGCATCAGCTGTTCGCCCAGCTCCCGGATGTCATAGTCGATGATACGGCTCTTCGTGTTGACATTGGTTTCCTGGGCAAAGGTGTTCAGACTGCCATTGATAAACAGTTCCGAAGACAGAGCCAGCCCTCTGGCTTCTTCCTCCGGCTGGAGCATGAGTTGTCGGTACAGGTCCTTTAAGGTCGGCACCTGCCCTTTGTAACCGCCCCTCATATAATCCCGGTACACATCTGCGGTGCAGCGGTCAAGGATGGATTTCTCCTTTGCCGAAAGGTTTCCGGCTCCTACGAGCTGCTCAAACAGGGAAAGGATAAATTCTGACTTCTCAATCAGAGGATTTCGGTCATTGCCATAGGCAGAATCCATATCCAGTGCATTCAGATGGGTATCCGAGGTTGCCGAGATCCGGATGACCTCTCCGTTTAAGGCTTCCACCAGAGAAGCAAACTCCGACTCCGGATCGAGGATGAGGATGTCATCTTCCGTGGAAAGGGCAAGGTCTACGATCTCCTCTTTTGCCGAGAAGCTCTTGCCGGAGCCGCTGACACCCAGTCGGAAAGAGTTGCCGTTTAACAGCTTCCTTCGGTCTGCCACCAGCATATTTTTGCTGACGGCATTCTGCCCATAATAGATGCCTCCCGGCTGCATGATTTCCTGCGTATGGAACGGGATCAGGACGGCGGTGGATTCTGTAGTAAGGGTACGCACTGCATCGATTTTCCGCAGGCCATACGGCAGGACGGTATTCAGTCCATCGACCTGTTGCCACTTCAAAGTTGCCATCTGGCAGAGGTGTTTTCTCGCAATGGAATACAGGGTTTCCGTATCGGAGTCCAGTTGTTTCTTGCTGTCTGCCATATGTACCATTGTCAGGATGCCGAACATCATCCTCTGATCCCTGGTGGTCAGATCGTCCAGCATTTCCTTGGTCTCTTTTCTCTGCAGCTCCATGTCATAGGGAACTACGGCTGAAAAGTTATTGTTGGCATTCTGGCGTCTCTGCCAGTTGGTGACGTTTGTCTCCACGCCCAGCAGTCGGTTCTGGATCTCACGCACCGCTTCGTCTGTCGGTACGGGGATGATATCAATGGACAGCATCAGGTTCCTGCCAAGGCTGCACAGTTCGGAGATCATCTCATCCTTTACATAGCTGGCGTAATCTTCCATAAAAAGGACTCTGCCGTACTGCTCACCCAGCTTGAAATGGTCGTTATGGAATTCCATCGTGTCCGGGCAGATCCAGTCTTTGAAGCTGTGTCCTTTTTTCGCAAAGGCTTTCATGTCAAATGGAAAACTTTGTGGAACGTCTGCCTTGAAAAAGTCCCGGAAGATCTGTAGCCTCTGCTCTGCATCCAGCTCTTCCCCAATAGAGGACAGCTTGGCCAGATGGGTGATGATGTCCGTTCCCACACGTGCGAAATAGGTTCTGGCTTCATCGATGTTTTTCTTGTGGACGCTGATGGTCAGATAGCGTTCCTGGTAGATACTGTTGTTGGTACCGGAGATCTTGGAAAGGAGCATGTCATTGTACTCTTTCCGGTACTCGTCCAGACCGTCCCCTTTCATCGGGATCAGCAGGGACTGCTCAAACTCTTCCTTGTTGATCTTACGATTGTTCAGGGTGATCTTCGCCGTACAGCCAGAATCCAGTGCATTTAAAAGTTCAGAGTAGTCCAGGAACATTTCCGTCTTATCCGCTTTACTGGCAATGGAATAGTTGATATCCGTAAACCGGAATGTCCTGGAATACTTGCTCTCCACCTGAAAAATACCATCTGGCCAGATCTTGCGAATCGGGATGGCCTGCTGGACAGACTTCGGTACTTTAAATTTTTCCTTGTCCTGTTTCAGTGTCTGACTCAGGGTTTTAATCAAAGGCATCACCCCTTCCTCTTCGCTTCTTTGGTTTCTTCTGTTTCGTCCGCTTCTTTTCCAGAAGTTCCGCTCCGTTTCCCATCATTTTCTCACCCAGCCGCAGGCTCTCTTCCATGCAGGAAAAGTACAGGTTCTCCGACTTAAATACCAGCCGCTTCGGGTACAGCAGTTCGGATTTAATGACTACCCATGCAAACTGTTCTGCCGTCATGCCGTGGTAACGAAAAAAGCCGCAGGCTGCAAAGGGAGCCGCCCCAAGGATGCACAGCCATCCGGTTACCTGTTCCCCGGCATATTTCCGGGTGACAAAATAGATTCCAAGGGCTGCCAGGATCGCCAGTACCGAAAATAAGCACTGCCGGAAGCTTAAGCCCCAGAACATTGACTCCTGATAGTCTCGGATTTCTTTATTCATTTTCACTTCCATGTTGTTTCCTACCTTTCTCTTTGTAATCTCTGTTTTTTCTTTTGTTTCTGTTTTGGTACATCCCTTTGCCGGATGCCATTTCTTTCCATAAATCTTTTTGTTCCTTCCGGATCAAGCTCTGCCAGTTTTTTCAGGTCGAATGCAACCCTCTGGAAAATGCAGTAACCGGAGGATGCGGTATCCGGCTGTATCGTTCCCAGCTTATGCTGCTTTATAAAACGAAGCTTTTCTTTGCTGAAATTGTGGTCGATATAGGCTTCATTGATACCGCCCAGCGGAGCAAAAGGCAGGTTTACCGTAAGGTCTGCAAAGCTTTCCGGGTATCCATCTTCCATATGGTAAAGCCCGATATAGAGATTGTCATCGCTCATGTAACTGTCTACCCTGAGAAATAATTCCTCCCGGCCATACTGCCAGTCGTAGCTCAGTGTCTTTGGTTCTTCCATTCCTTTCGCCTCCTATAATCCCATGATTTCTTTTACGATACGGTCGGATGCCTTGACTGCCCCGACCAGTACCAGCAGGTTAAATACCAGTTCCCCGACGTAATTCCAGACAATGGTCACGGCGGACAGGCTGGTGTCCCCGATGGCCGGCGGACTTGATGCAAACACCGAAAAGATGATGCAGGCCAGTGCGATGATGGCTCCTTCCAGACATACCCCGGCGTAGGAACGGATAAAGTTCTTTCCTACAGACTGGGTTGGCTCCCCGGCAAAGGTTGCCAATGGAATCGGTGCGATGGCTGTGTATATATACAGCTTAAACATTCTCCCGTATACAGTCAGAATCATGACAAATGACAATACCGTAATCAGCAGGCTTCCTAATAAAGTTACGATCCACAAAGGGATAGATTCCAGCATCCCGACCGCTTCAATCTTGTCCACGATCTCCGAGGGCAGCTCCGTTACAGTTCCACCCGCCATCCCGGAGTGGGACATGATATTGGTTACGATGCCCTGCACAATGGAAAAGATCGCGGTCAAAAGCTCCATGCCGGACATGACGGCTCCCTGTGCCAGTGCAAAACGGATAAAGGCTTTCACTACGTGTTCCGGCTTTTTCATATCCGTGAAACTCCCACAGGTTTTTACCAGCCCTGCCGCAAAGAACAGAACCAGCAGGCCGTACCCGATGGCTTTCAGTCCACCGTTGATGTTCGTCATCACGCTCCAGATTGCCCCGCCCTTGAAATTCTCCGGGCTTTGCGTCAGCAGTGTCCAGATTTCAGCCAGCTTGTCGCTCCAGGTCTGCAAGGCAGAATTTAGATTCTGTACGATCCAGTTATCACTCAAACAGTTTCACCTCCCATCCTCAAAAGTGAGCAGGGAGCCGGCATTTCGCATGGCTCCCCTTCTGGACTCTTCTACTATCCCATGATCAGGTCCAGGATCTCTTTTGCAAAGGTAATGATGATACCGCCTGCCAGTGTCAGAAATCCGTTTGCCCTCTGGCTTGGATCGTGGCTCTTTAAGGACAGACCGACCTGCACGATACCAAATCCCAGCAGGATCAGGCCAATGGCGCGGATCAGGGAAAAGATAAACGTGGACAGGTTATTGACTACGGTCAGCGGATCGCCTGCGGCATAAACGCAGGTCGCCCCAATGCAGATCGACAGTACCATGACTGCATACAGAGCAAACAGTTTCTTCTGCCCTCTCTTCATCTTCAGCGGTGCGGTCTCTTTCCTGATTTCTGTGTGTTTCTTATTTTTCAGTAAATTCATTGGCATTCCTCCCATCAAAAAAGCTCCCCGATGATGTCCTCATCCAGAAGCAGTTCGTAATCGTCATATCTTGTTTCGTCAAATGTAAAATCGTCATGCGCCAGCGGTGCTTTCGCATAATTGAACGGGCCGGCACCTCCGTCCTCGGTATACAGGATGTTGGGATGCTTCATCAGGTCATACTTGGCATCCAGTATGGGCCGCTCCCCGCGGATAAACAGAAGTGCATTCTGGTTATCCAGCATACGGACTTCATCCGGCTGCAGCAGCTCCCTTCCGCTCTGCTGGAAGTTGGTGGAGTAGCTGCCGGATTTTCCTTTGGTCTGCCCGTAGGTGTTGGTGTCTATGGTTTCTTTCCCCAGTAATTCTGATACATATTTGTGTGTCTCTTTTTCATTGCCGCCCAGGTACAAAAACTCATCGCAGTTGCCCACCAGACTTTCCCAGGAGTCCTTGAACAGAGCCTTTAGCTGGCTCATGTTCTGGATGATGATGCTGCAGTAAATGGAACGGGAACGGCAGGTTGCCAGGATCTTCTCAAACTCATTTGGCAGGGATACGTTTGGAAACTCATCCATGATGCAGTTGACCGGAACCGGGAGGGCACCGCCATGCACACGGTCTGCCATGTAATAAAGCGTCTGGAAAAGCTGGCTGTAGATCATGCCTACCAGATAATTCAAAGAGGTGTCTGCATCCGGGATACAGCAGAAAAGCGCAACTTTTCTTTCTCCCATGTTGGAAAGATCCAGTTCATCAGTATTGGTCAGCTTGGCGATCTGCGGCAGATTGAAGGCTGCCAGCCGGACACCTACACTGATCAGGATGGACTTGGCGGTCTTTCCTGCCGCCTGCTTGTAAATGTGATACTGCTTGACGGCAATGCTGTCCGGGTCCCGCATCTCCAGACGGTCAAACAAAATGTCCAGAGGGGACTCGTAGTCCTCGTCCTCTTCTTTTACCTGTGCCGAGCCTAACATCTCCATAATCATGGCAAAGTTCTGTTCTTCCGGCGGAGCTTCGTGGAGCAGATACAGCATCAGTGCCTGAAGCAGTGCGGTTTCGCTCTTCTCCCAGAAGGGATCAGAGGACTGGGAACCTTTGGGTGTGGTGTTTTGTATCAGATTGGAAATAAGACGGAGCACGTCTTTGTCATCGTGGACATACTCGAATGGATTGTAGCAAAAAGATGTGTCGGGATTGATGAGGTCAAAGACACGCACCTCATATCCTTTCTTTTCCAGCAGACCGCCTGTCTTTCGGAGCAGCTCGGCTTTCGGATCGGTGATGACCATCGAACAGCAGCACTGCATGATGTTTGGCAGGGCAAAGCCTCTGGATTTTCCTGCACCGGAGCCTCCCACTACGAGAATGTTGAGACATCTGCGGTGCTTGTGGGTGTCAAGGCTAATGCGGAAGTTCTGTGTCAGCAGGATGTTCTGGGAGTACGGCTTCTGGCTATATTTCTTACAGATCTGCCGGGCATCGCCCCATCTGGCAGAGCCATGTTCTTCCCCTCTGCGGTAGTTCTTCTGACTGGAATAAAAAATGCCGATCCCGGCTGCGTAAAGTAACGTGCAGACCAGCATCGACTTGATGGTATATTCCGTATAATGAAACTGGAAGGGATGGTTCAGCTTTTCTGTGAGAACCTCCATCAGCTCGAAAAGATTCCTGCCCGGCTGGATGGCATCCGCAAGCAGGATTGCTACCCACCAGATGACAGGCAGTCCGGCAAGCCAAATCACCCAGTCTGACTTCCGGCTGTTTGTTACCGGGATGGCTGCTGTTTGGGCCTCTCTGCTCTTGGCAGGTCCGTAATGTGGAAGCTGTCCACTCCCGGAACGAGGGCAAGGCTGCTTCCATTCTCCCAGTTTACGTGGATCTGCCCTGCATCGTCTACCATATCCACCTTACCTTTTAAGCCGGGTGGCATGTGGCTCTCCCCCTCCATGCTGTTAAGCGTGACCTCGGTTCCCGGCGGATATCTTCTCCGCATGGCTTCTATTCTTTCTTGTGTCATATTTCTGTATATTTGTACCACATCCTTTCTTCATCTTCCCCTTCCACGGTATGGGCGGTATCTGGATTTCATGATCTTTAACAGGACGCTGTCGATCCCATCGGAATAGCGTCCGTTTTTCAGGTATGTGTCCCGGAGCTGGTTTAAGGCTTCCACGGATTTGCTGTGTTCGGCTTCTGTCAGGTAGAGCTTTCCCTCTTCCTGCTCTGCCAGCTTCAGAACCAGATCCCGTGTAGTATCCACCGGAAGCCCCTGTTCTTTTTCCTGCCGGAACACTTCCCGGAGTGCATGGATCAGCATGTGGTTCATGATCCGGTCCATCTTTACATATCGCATTCTTGTCATAGGCGAGCCTCCTTTTTTCCTCTTTTTTCTCAACCACAACATACCACACTTCCTCCCGGAAAGCTACTGCAAAAGAGCCGGAAAAGCCCCTTTTTATCAGCGTTCCGGAGACTTTTTACTCTTGGCAGGTTTCTCCGTTTTTTCCTCCGGGATGGCAAATTCATCGGTCATAAATTCCTGCTCGCTTTTGCCAAGGTTGCGGTCTACCTGCTTGCCAATGGAATAGGCTGCACTCTTTACATCCTGGATAAAGGAGCGGAGTTCTTTCGGATCTTTCTGTCCGAATGCCTGCATCTGGCATACCTTGTCAAAGGAAAAACCGGAGACATCCACGCCGTATTTCTGTGCTGTCACATACGCCGCACAATAGGCCTGTGCCGATACCCCTGCCCGGCTGTAGCTTCCATCGTGATGGTCAAGGGATGCACAGGCCAGCTCCCGGCTGATGGAATGGAACGTTGCATTTTCGCTCATGCCATTTCGGACATAGATCGTCCGCTTGTTCGGGATGTACTGTGCCTGTACCTTATCCGGCAGATTGTCTGCGATCTGAATCCGTACCTCGCTGTCGGTCAGCAGTGCTTCCATCAGCTGGTCCATCGGCTTTGGCTCTGCCTCTTCCGGCTGCTTGGTACGGATCTGGCTGATGTCATAGGCTTTCTGGATGGAGTACCCCTGCTGGATGACACCGTCCTTTTCATATTCCTGTCCGACAATGAAGTTGTATCCCTTGCTTCCGGTCTTGACTACCTTGCCTTCTTCCTTCCATTTTTCAAAGGTCTTGACCTGCCGGATCTCCGGATTCTGTGCATAAAGCAGGAACAGGTTGTCTGTCCTCTGCGGCTTGCACTGTCCCATAAAATCAAGGAATCCTTTTAAGGAGTCCCCATTCTGGAAGACCTCCTGTGCCTTTCCATCGATCATACCCCAGATTTCTTCCCTCTCCTGCTTTTTCTGTGCGGCATATTCTTCTTTCGATAACCGCTGGGCGGACTGCTCCTGCGAGTCCTGCCCTAAAAATTTTGTCAGGTCCATCTCCTACCTCGCTTTCACCTTTCGTTTATTTCTTGCTTTCTTCTGCGTTTTCCTTGGTCCACGGTTCTTTTCCCGGCTCCGCTTCTGGGATTCCTCTGCTTTCTCCCGTTTGATGTTCTCCAGCTCCCGGCGGACACTGGGACGCTCCTGTTCCCTCTGCCCTGCATCAGTCCCTTTTTCCTGCCCGGTAGAAATATTTCTGCTGTGCAAGGAAGAGCCGGACAGATTCTCTTCCCCCTCTTCCTGCACCGGGATAAAATTTTCCGGTTCGGAAAACTCCTTTTCGGGATGATTCTGGTTCTTTTCCTCTTCAGAAAAGTCCATGTTACCGACCTGGAATGCTTCGTCCAGATCGCTGATTTCAAACTGCACCTCGCCCTCTGGCATCTGCACAGTTTCCTGTACCGCTCCGGTTTCCGGTGCTTCCATTCCTTCGGTTACCTCATGGACAGCTTCCCCGACTTCGCTCCTTACAAAATCAAGGTTCATCTTATCCATGACACGGTTGACTTTGGCTGCATCATCGGCAAAGACCATGACCTCGCTCATCTCCGGGTTCTTTTTATCCCGGATGATCACATAGAGCAGTCCTCGTTTCCTGCCCTCACTGCAGAATTCACGCAGGCGGTCAGATGGCACAGTGAAGAACTTCAATGGCTTGTTCTCCTTTAACATCCGCACCATTCTGGTCTTGCCCCTCGTTTTCTTCTGGTCTTTTAATACGGCGGCAACAAATACCGCCAGATGCTTTGCCAGCGTACCCGAAAGCCTGAGCCCGTGGTCCACGCCGTCCAGGGAATACCGGACGATCTGGTCCGCCGCATCGCCTCCATAATTCATGTTGTTCACCTGCTTTCTGTTCTCGGTTTTCTGTTTTTCTCCGTCTGTTCTTCTTCCTGTCTCTGGATCTGCTCTGCCAGACGCATCTTTTCTTCCATCTCTCTGGACTGCTGTTCGATCCGGATACAAATGCGGATATCCTTTCGAAGCGGCTTCAGTTCTTCGGTGATCTGACCGATCCTGACACTGTCCGGTTCGCTCCGGTAGAGCCGCTTCCGCTCTTTCGTGAGTGCCTGTACCCTCTCTTCCAACGATGTGCGGTAGGCAAGCAGTTCTTCACGGGTGGTGATCTGATGCTTCTGGAGGAATTCCATCTGCTCGATCCTGGCATCCAGTTTCCGGATATCTGCCCGGAGCACCTGGGAGATCCGTTTCGGCTTCTGCTTTAGAACACCCATCTGGTACAGATAGGAATAGTACAGGGCCTGCATCCCTTTTAACTTCTTTTTCGGGGTTCGGGAAGTTCCTGCTTTCCCAACAGGTGTCCTGCTCTTTGGCTGTAAGATCCACTGCCGGATACTCTCTTCCAAGTAATTCTTTCCAAGGCTCCGCAGGTGGATATACCGTTCCATCCCCGGTGCTTTTAATGCAATGTACTTCCGGTTCAGCTTCCACTGGTATCCCCTCTGCTTCATCTGTTCCAGAAACTGTTTCCATGTGAAGCTTTCTGCCACCGCATCCCGGATATCCAGACGGATCGAGGTTCTCCAGGTCGGCTTTCCGTCCTGTTCTGCCATCCACTGGGCATAGGATTTCCCCTTCCTGTTTTTCGGCTCGATGACAGATAAGCCGTATTTCAGGCATAAGGCATCCGAAGCTTTCCTTACATCCTCATAGTAACTCCTGCTGTTGCTGTGGTACTTTTTCCCATCTTCCATGCTCACGGAATTAAACACGATGTGGTTGTGGTAATGCTCCGTATTCAGATGGGTGGTGATGACTGCTTCGTATTTTCCCTGAAGGAGCCTTTCTGCCAGCTCCATGCCGATCTGGTGGGCCAGTTCCGGGGTGACTTCCCCTTTTGCAAAGCTCTGCACCAGATGGTAGCCCTGTACCCCGTCCATCTTGTGGTAGCGTTTCTTTGTAGCTACCATATCTTGATAGGCAGTCTCACAGACACAGCCGATGGCATCCTCAAAAATGGAACGCTCCGTTTTGTCCCGGTTCATGGCATAATCAATGGCTTCTTCCAGAGAGCCGGCACTCTGCCCTTTCTTGGTGGTCTTATCCTTGTTTCGGATGTACGTGATGGAATTGTCCAGACGGCTGACCGGGATGATACTGGTGTATGCCATCGGCTACCATTCCTCTTTGACCAGCCTCCATGTCTCTTTCGTCATGCGGAGCATTTCCCGGATACTCTCTTCCC
>SKEC01001068.1_pt1 | contig 22653 bp, 21 predicted proteins | sample 4826641 | NCBI WGS metagenome assembly SKEC01 (sample SAMN11008819, study PRJNA524170) | human gut metagenome | biome: Human fecal sample; material: Feces; isolation source: fecal sample from pouch patient p18, p21 | host: Homo sapiens | place: Israel: Tel-Aviv | collected 2015-12-22
CCATGCGGTAGACGGCGTCTAATATGTTGCCCAGCGTCTTGTTTTGGCTCATCAGTGCGTCACCGCCGGTGATGAGAATGTCCCGCAGTTGCGTGTCTTCCTCAAAATAGGCCATCAGCCGGCGCAGCTTCTTTTCCCATGTCTCCTTGGGACGCAGGGTGTCAAACTCAAAATTGAGCCGTTTGCTTTGAAAGTCGTACATACGCTGACAAGATGCGCAGAGTCCTCCGCAGGCGCGTCCCATGGTGTCGGGGATGAGGATGGCCACTTCCGGATAACGGCGGTGGATGTTATGCCCGTCGGGCAGCAGCCAGCCGGCGGCGTTGGGTTTACCTGGTTCTACGATATCCTCCCGTTCCCAGGCACGTATCTGTCCGTAGGTTTCCACCAGTTGGGGTGAATAGAGTATATAGCTGCGCAGGGCCTCGTCGTCGTATCCGCTGCCGGTGCAGTTCAGCAGTGATACCCGCTTTCTCAAAATAGGTGTGCAGCTTCTGCCCCGCGTAGGCATACCACGCCACATTCCCGCATCCCATCCACTCAGTATCTCGGAACGGAATGTTGAGCGCCGCAAGGTTATCGGGGTCAATCATCGCCTGCCGATAAGCATCGTACCCCTGCATAATCAGCCAGTTACGGAAATCGGTAAATCTGTCATCCGAACTGCCGTCATTGATGATGCAGGCTGCCGCGACCATTTTAGGAAAGTTGGCTTTATTGCGATAGCTTTGCCATACGCAATCAAAGCCGAGCAGTTCATCCTGCGGCAATTTCATGAGTTCCGTGTAAAGGAACTGTTTCACGGACGCTTCATCCTGCATATCCGCTTTGGCGCGGACTCGGTCAATGATCGACCAGAATTTTTCCCATGTCATAGCCGGATTCACCAGATAAACAGCGGCGTGTGGGCGTGCAGCAGCCGGGTCAGTGCATCATCCACGGCATCAGTGTAGCCGCCCTCTGCCAAGCGTTGGGTGCGCAGTTGGTTGAGGGCTGCTTTTGCCAGCCGATACTCTGCTGCCGACATCGTCAGCTTACCTCCTGCGGGCAAATCGTTCACCCGCAGGATGAGCCGTCCGGTCACCTCGGTGCTGCCGCCGTGGGCGCGCTGTCCGTAGTAGACATCACCCAGCGCCCGGAGCAGGATGCTTTTGTTGGCACGGTCAAGTTTAACTTTACGTTCTGTCATTGTTTTTCACCATCCTTTGCTCACAGCATATCATAGAACCGCCGCAATAGCTATCCGTCATTTGAAAACAAACGGAAAACAATCAGCCGCGTTCCTGCTGGCGAGATTGCTTCTTGGCAGACGGCACGGCAACAGCGTATTCTGCGGCGGGCAGTTCGCGGGTCTGTACAGCCAGCGTGCGACTCAGACTGCGCAGCAGCCCACCACCAACGGTGTTCACATCCGACAGAAAGCCCCGCTGCTGTTCTTTGCCCAGATTGCCATACAAGGCAACCACGCGGTCAAAGTTGAAAGCGGCGGTGTCCAGCCCATAGCGGTGCGCCACCATGTAGGCGGTGCAATAGCTGGGCGCGGCGTAGGCTTGCCGGTTGTAGGTGTAGTCCTTATGGAAATCTGTCTGTGCGCGCTCCCGAACGATGGCGCACAGCGTCGTGCCTGCATCCATGCCGTTGCGGACATAAATCGTGCGGTTCTTGGGAACATACTGCGCTTGGATGCCGTCCGGCAGACTGTCCGAGATCTGAATCGGCACTGGGCTGCTCTCAATGGTCGCGGCGATCAGTTCATCCACTTGGTATTCGGCGGGCGGTGGCACTGGCCTGCCGCGCGTCTGGGTGATGTCGAACACCTTGCCGATATTATACCCGGAAGCCTTTCGGCCGTTATTCTCGTACACCTGCCCCACAATGGCCGTGTAACCTTCCTCGCCGGTACGGATATGCCTTCCGGCATCCTTCCATTGCTGGAATGTGCGGGCATCCGTGATGTCGGCGTTCTGGCCGGAGAGCAAAAGCTGGTTCGGCAGCGAGTTGCGGCATTGCGACATAAAGTCGAGAAATCCCTGCAAGGTCGAGGCATCTGCCAGCACCTCACCCATGCGGGCATCCACCTGCACCCAAACCGCTTCACGCTCGGTTTTCTTCATGGCAGCGTATTCTTCTTTGGAATACTGTGTTTCGGGCAGCGCAGCCTTGTTGAGATATTTATTCAAGTCCATTTACAGCACCTTGTCCTTTCGCTTGATTTTTACGGGCATCTTCGGCATACGGTCTTTCGGCGGCTCAACCTTGCGGCGCAGGTAGGCGGTGATGTCGCTTAATTCCATGCGCACACTGGGGCGCTCACCCTTGGCCCGAAGCTGATCGGCGCGCGGCGACGGCGAGTTTGCAAAAGATTTGCTGCTGTCGGAGAAAGGCTCGGACGGACTGGCGTTCTCCGAGCCCAGAGGAAAATCCACGGCGGGCGTGTCCTCGTGGTTGGGGGCTGCATTTTCCAAATTCTGCTGCACGGCATCGACCAGTTCTGCCGTGCCGGTGTCAACGACATCCAACTGCAGTTTTTCAATAATGCGGTTTGCTTTGGACGCATCGTCCTGCAAAATGGCAATCTCGATGTGGTCGGGGTCCATCTTGTCGCGGATGGGGCAAAACAGCAGCCCATGTGCTTTGGCAGCGCGGGCAAAATCATGCATACGGTTTTTGTCCACCGTGAAAAATTTCAGCGGTTTCTGTTCTTTCAAAAGGCGGATAAGATGGGTTTTGCCGTGGGTCTTTTTGCTGTCATGCAGCACGGCTTGCGCAAAAATAAAGAAGTTTTTCGCAGCGGTGCCGGAGATACGCAGAGCAAACTCCGCGCCCTCCAGCGAGTAGCGGACGACCTGGTCTGCGGGTTCAGAGCCGTAATTCATCTGGCATCACCGGCCTTTTCTTTGGGTGAGGGCAAGCGGCTGAACGAATCCACGCCGGGAATAAGCGCAAGGCTGCGCCCGCAGTCCCAATCTACATGGATTTGCCCGGCATCGTCGATACATTCCACCGTGCCCATAGAACCAGGCGGCACGGGGAACTCATCTTCCATGCAGCTGAGTTGCAGCCGCGTACCGGGCGGGTACTTGCGGCGCAGGTGCTCGATGTATTCTTTGTTGGGATATTTCATAGGCATTTTCCTTTCCGAATTATAGTGTTAAATCAATGTTGGGGCGGCGGTCACGCGCACGTTCCTGTTCTTGTTTTTGCTGTTCAGCGCGGTCACGGCGGGCTTCGGTGAGGTGTTGCTGCACCTCTAGGGATTGTTCAGCAATTTTGCGGCAGAGCCGTTCTTCTTGGCGAAGCTCCTTGATGGCTGTGCTGATTTGCTGAACCCGCGGGCTATCCGGGTTAGTTTTATACTGCGATTTTCTTTCTTCAGTGAGCTGGGCAATTTCACCCAGCTTAGCTTGTCGGTAAATTTCCAGCTGCTTCAGCGTGTCAATGTTGTGCTTGGATAGGAATTCCATCTGCCGGATGCGCTGATCCAGCTTGTAGGCGTCCTGCCGCACCGCATAGCTTGGGCGGCGAGGTTTGCGAGGAAGTGCGCCCAACTCGTACAGATAGCGGTAGTACAGCGCACGCAGCCCTGTCAGTTTGCGGCGGGGCTTGCTGCCGTGCAGACGGCCATATTGGACGCGCGGCAAGTTTTCAACGAAACAGCGGTTGAATTGTGGATAAAGCAGCCGATTTTGTATGACCTCCGGCGTATAGTTTTTGCCCAGCGTTTTGAAGCGAACAAAGCGCTCTTTTCCGGGTGGACGCAAAACGGGATACTTGCGCCCCATGTGGACTTCATACCCTTTGCATTCCATTGCACTAAGAAATTGCCGCCATGTAAGGCTTTGTTGAATCGCTTCGTCCACATCCTGCCGAATAGCTGTGCGCCATGTTGGCTGACCGTTTTTCTCCGCCAGCCACTCGGCGTAGGGCTTTGCTACATGGTTTGAGTTCTCGGTGTCAATGACCGACAGCTTATATTTCCGGCAAAGTTCATCTGACACTGCGCGGATTTCCGTTACATAGCTTTTATAGTTGCTGCGATACTTTTTGCCATCCACACAGCTGACCGAGTTCCAGACAATATGCGAATGGATATGCCCGGTGTTCAGGTGCGTACCGATGACATATTCATACTGCCCACCCAGCACGCGGTCTGCCAGTTCCTTTGCGATTTGATGCGCCAGTTCGGGGGTGACCTCGCCTGCGGCAAAACTCTGCACAAGGTGGTACCCCTGCACACCGCCCGACTTGTGCCAGCGTTCCTTGGTTTGCCGCATATCGGCAAAGGCGGTTTCCAGCGTGCAGGCATACGAGCTTTCAAAGCAGGATTGCTCTGTTTTGTCGCGGTTGGCGGCATAGTCGAGGGCGTCCTGCAAGGATACCGCCGTGGTCTTTTCCTTGTTCATCACATACTTCACCGCCCGATCCAGACGGCGGACAGGGATCACGGATGTGTAAGCCATATTTCATAGAGCCTCCTAGTAGTTTTCTTTTATCTCGCGCCAGACTTCCTTGGCGACGCGCGTCATCTCGTCCACGCTTTGCTGCCCGGCCATGCCGGTGCTGTTGGCGCGGTGTGCAAGCTGGTTCGCGTTATTGCAGAGTCCGGAAACTTTCCGAACAAGCTCCGCGTGGTGCGTGCAGGGGCACGGATGGATTTCTTTGCCCAAGATTAGGGAGCGCAGGTATTCCTCGCGCGAAAATCCACTTATTTTGACCTGTTCACAAAGATGGCGGTACTCGCGCTCGTTCAGCCGCAACGGGATAACATGACCGCGTCTGCGCATATCGGGGGTTTGGGGATCACCCCAAAAGTGCGTTTGGATATCCAAACGCTATGCTTGCCAAACACACCCCCCAGTGCCATTCATGACACAAGGTCGTCGCCCTCCGAAACGGCTTTCTTCAAACCGTCCAAGGTCGTCACAATGCGGTTATACTTCTGTGCAAGACCAATCTGCGCATTGGTGGTCGCATCCTGATTGCGGCTGCAGACCACCAGCATCGGGCAGCGCAGCAGCTTATCCCGCACAATGGCGGTGTATTCACTGCGTTCCATGGCATCTTCCAGCACCAAATACTGGCTGTCCTGCAATTTGGGGCATACCGGCAGGTAGCCCAGCAGGTACACCTCGCGGCAATAATTGCGCAGGTGTTTGGAGGTTGCGCCCTCGCTGGCGCAGATAAAAGCCCAAGGTCGTTTCATTTTCGTGTTTCCTTTCTGAATTTCGGGAGTGAATCAGATTTGATTCACTATTTTCAAGTTGGCGGTCAAAAGTGAATCAGAACTGATTCACTCGGCATTTTCATCGGCTGCAAGGGAAGTTTTCAGCCGTTCGGTGCTGCGTTGGAAGTAGGCATCCGACATTTCAATGCCGACAGCCTCATAACCCTCCTGCACAGCGGCCAGCACGGTGGTGCCGGCACCCGCAAACGGGTCAAGGATGCGCCCGCCCGGCTCACAAATCTGCACCACATCGCGCATAAGCTGCAGAGGTTTCTCGGTCACATGGATGCGGTTCTGCGGGTTCAGGTATCGGAACACGCCCGGCAGACACCCAACATTTCTCTCAAGCGGCATTTTGCCGTTGGACCCCCACACAATGTACTCGGACTGCTGACGAAAGCGTCCTTTCTGCGGGCGGCTGGCGACCTTATCCCACACCGCCACACCGCGCCAGGTCCAGCCCGCCCACTGCAAAGCCAGTGTCATGGCGGGAAGCTGCCGCCAATCGATGAACAGGCAGACGGGCGCACCGGGCTTGGCAATGCGGCGGGCATCCTGCAGCCATGCCGCCGTCCAGAACATCCAACTCAGCTGATCCATCTGGTCGCTGTCGAAGTCGGGCAGCGCTTTTTCCTTGCTCATGCTGCTGTATTTTTCGTTGGTGCTGCGGTTCTTGGTGGTCTGGCTGCTGCCGCCGCTGGCATAGGGCGGGTCGGTGATGATGGCATCGAAGCTGTTCGGCACAAACTGGCGGATAATTTGCAGGGAATCCCCATGCAAAATCGACCAGCGGTCACCGCCGCAGTGTTCGGGCATCCGGAAATCAGGATTGAGAATGTTGAGCGTTTCGGGAGTGTTCGTCAAAGGCATCCTTCTTTCTTATCGTTCAAAATCATGGGTACGGGGTTCTTTCGGGGGCGGTGTCCGGCTGGCCGTCTGCACAGAAACACGGTCATCTTCGAGTACAAAGCAGTCCTGCGTCCTGTTGTCGAGCTTGGTGCCGGGCAGGACAACGGCATTGCCGCGGCAGACCACATTGCCGGAGATTTCGCCATAGATGCGGGCGTTTCCGTCAATAGTCGGTGCACACAGTGTCTGCTCATCCTGCCGAATCACGGCATACGCGCAGACACAGCTTTTTCCCATAATGACCCCGCCGCAGACGATGGCATCATCCTGCACAGTCGCATCCCCTGTCACGGTGGCGTTCTTTCCGACATAGGCGCAGCCCTTTGCAACGGCATGATCTGTAAGGACTGCATCCCCACAAACAACTGCATTTTCACAGGCGATGGCATCTTCCGAAATCCACGCGCGACCCTCTTGGTCGAGGTTATCGTAGCTTTCCACATAGCCGCCGAGCATCCCGGCAAGGACATCCTCGGTCAAGTCTGTCACCGCGCGGATGCGGTGCAGGTTCGGGTTGTCGGGATGGGCGATGTCGGTGATCTCGTATTTCTTCATCTGGCATCACCCCGGTCACGCTTGGGCGTAGGGCTGGGCGACAGTTCGGTTTCCACATACTCGGAAACGATGCTGAGTGCTTTCTGGTAGCTGTCGCAGGACATAACGCGGTCACGCATTTCTTTGGCTTTGTCACCTTGCCCGCTGCTTTTCAGCAGCCGGGATGCGCGACCCATGATGGCGAAAATGTTGCCGTCCTGCCCAATCAGCTGCATCTTGGGGCGCAGAAAATTCTTTTCCGGTTTCGGGATTTTCTCAAAAGATAGCGTCATCTTGAATCCATCTTCCTGCCAGAAATGAACAGCCAACATGCCGTCATCCACACGAATATCTCTCTGCTCAAAGCCCTCACCCCAGCCGTCGCTGTACTGACCGGAAATGTAGTTGCACAGGACGGTCTGCTCATCATCGAGCAGAGTTTCTTTCAGTTCCACGGTCAGACACCCGCACAGTTTGTTGCCGCAAATTTCCACAGACGGCACAGCACTTACCACCTTGCTGCGGACGGAATCGTCCTCGTGGTAATACTGCATCAGGTCGCCGTTGAAATCTGCAATGTCCTTTTTCACGGCCTCATCAACAGCATCGGCATACTGCAGCAGGTCATGACCGTCCAGCGGGCAACCCTCATACTCGTCGTAGAACTCGTCCTCATAGTCAGGTTCATTTGGGAAAAAGTCCGCAGTCAGCGGAGAATAAAATTTCATCTGCAAATCATGTCACCTCTTTCCGCCGCACAGGTCGTGGTCGATCTGCGCGGCATAGTAGTTTTCTATCGTCAGCGGCGCATTGTAGAGCGCCGCCAGTAAGTATTGCTTGATGTTTCGGATGCGGGGCGGGTTGTCCTTGAGGCAATCCAGAACATACTGGATATGTTCTGCGTTCAGCTTGAGAAATCTGGATTTTACTACCTCTGCAGGCATATTTTCGCCAGCGATACGGATAGCAGCCCGTTTGGAGCAAACCACATCCAGCATCAACTCCACCAGTTCATCCAATCGCATCGTATCCATCGGGTTATTCTGCGCCAAAATCGGATACTCGATATTTTTCAGCAGCAGGGCGCGGTACTCTGCCCGCTGGCCCGCCGCGCGGATAGGATTCGATACGTTATTTGTTTCTTCTTTCTTTATTTCTTTAGTATTTAATTGTGCAGGATTTTCCTGTACAGGCTTTTCCCGTTTAGGCTCTGCCTGTTTTGGTTGGGCACACTTAGGCGTTGCTTCTTCGGGACCCTGTTCCGGGGGCTGCGGCTGCTCTAAAACCGTGTACTCCATACCGCGCATCTGACCGTTCTTGTCGCGGATGCGGCGGCGGATAATATACCCCGCCGCTTCTAACTCGCGCACGGTGGCACACACGCTGTCCACGCCCTCTTTGCAGATGGACGCCAGCCCTCGTGTGGTATAATCCCAATCTTCGGGCAGAGACAGCATCAAAGATAAAAGCCCCTTCGCCTTGAGCGAAAGGGTCTTGTTGCGCAGATGATGGTTGGACATAATGGTATAATTTTGCGTCTTTTGTACACGGAACACAGCCATAACAGATACCTCCTATGCGCCCGCAGTGGGCGAACGATTTCTGACTTTCATGTTGATTTCTCTCTATCGGCAAACCGCGCGGTGGGCGGCAGTTCTTGCCATCAGGTTGTTTTTTGCCATATCAGCGTAATCTCCATTCTCGATGTTGGGCGGCAGGTCGCAAACTTGATACTTTTCTCGGTAAAGGTTCTGAATGTTGACACTCGCCATGCGCCCTTTGGCATCGTTGTCCAGCCGCAGTTCTATCGTGGTGATCTCCGGGTGCTGGCGCAGAAATTCCTGCAAGGCCAGTGGCTCCTTGCCAGAGGACGAGACCCCGCCCAGCGACAAACGGTATTTGTCCGCAGCATCGCCGCAGAGCGTCATCTCGGCCATGGCATCTATGGCGGCTTCAAACACCGCCACGGTAGTGCCGGGCTGCATCGGCGGGATGCAGAATCCGTACTGTTTCTGACTGCCGGGAGCCTCCCTCTTGAACGGTTTCCCATAGTCATAAATACCGCGCAGAGCAGCATATTTCGGCACACCCTGCGGGTCTTTGCCCAAGAAAACACAGTTGTGATATTCTGCACTTTCGTACAGAATTTTTCTCGCAATACAGTAGCGAATCGTGGGCAGTGAGATGCCTCTCCCCAGCAAATACCGCGTTACGCAGTCATTATTCAGCGCGGGGTTCGGCAGACGGAACAGCGGGCGCTCGCGCTCCACCGCTTCATGTTGCACGGGGATGTACATCGGGCTTTCCTCACATAGCAGCTGCACCGCCTCTACGAACGGTACACCTTCCACATAAATCAAGTATTTCAGCGCTGACTTGCCGCCAATGTCGCGGCTTTTCCAATGCCACACACTGGATTCGCCGTTTATCTTGAAACTGTCGTGTTCAGCAAGCTGGTACTCGCCCCGCGCGCTGCTTTTTACCAGCGAACCGGGACGGTACCGCTGCAGGAACTCGATAGCCGTCATCCGGTTGGCGGCACTGATCTGTTCTTTACTGACGCGCGGCAATTACACAATGTAAGCGGCGAGGTCGCTCATATGTTCAACATTTTCCCACGGAAAATCCTCACGCCCGAAGTGACCGCCCGCCGCCGTGCGGCTGTAAATGGGGTTCAGCAGATTCAACTGTTTGATGATGCCCGCAGGGGTCAGGTCATACGCCTTGCGCACCGCTGCAGCCAAACAGTCATCCTCGCAAATGCCGGTGCCGAAGGTATTCACATCCACCATGACAGGGTCTTTTTCCCCGATGGCGTAGGCCAACGTGACCTGACAGCGGTCGGCAAGATGGGCGGCGACCATGTTTTTGGCAATGTACCGCGCCATATATGCGCCGCTGCGGTCTACCTTGGTGGCATCCTTGCCGCTGAACGCACCGCCGCCGTGGGGTGCAAATGTGCCATAGCTGTCCACCATGAGCTTGCGCCCGGTCAAGCCGGTATCGGCATCCGGGCCGCCCTGCACAAACTTACCGCTGGGGTTCAGGATGATTTCCGCGTCATCGGCGGGCATACCGTCAAAGGCCAGCGGGAACACATATTCGTCCAGCAGATCCGCCAGCTTATTGATGTCGGTGTCCTCCTTGTGCTGGACAGAAACGACCACCGTGGTGATGCGCACGGGCGTGTCGCCGTTGTATTCCATCGTGACCTGCACCTTGCCATCCGGGCCGATGTCGGGGATAACGCCGGTCATGCGGGAGATTTCCAACAGCGTTACAAGGCGCTGGGCGGCAACCACCGGCATCGGCAGATATTCGGGCGTTTCGTTGCAGGCGTAGCCGACCATAACCCCCTGATCGCCCGCACCGAGGGTGTCCTCGTCCTCTCCCACGGCCAGTTCGGGTTCCACCGCGCCCGCAATGTCGGGGCTTTGGTCGTGGATGTAGCAGTCGATCTGGTAGTCTTTCGGGTCATAGCCGACATCGCGCAGGGTGTCGCGGACGATATTGAATACATCCGGCTTAGCGCTGGTCGTGATTTCGCCCGCCACAATAATGTGACCGTGGGTTGCCATTACCTCACAGGCCACACGGCTGGCGGGGTCATGTTTTAAGCACTCGTCCAGCACACTGTCGGCAATGAGGTCGCACAGCTTGTCGGGATGCCCGCGCATAACAGATTCTGCGGTGTAAAAACGGGGATGCTCGTTTTCCTGCATAGTTTCGATATTTTTGAAAATGTCGTTCATAGATTCTTCTCCTTGCTTGTTGGATGATTTCGGACAAAGGAAAAAGCCCGCAGGCGGGCTGCGGGCTAGGATAGTAGTATTCATATCAGCGCTCCTGTTCTTGGTGCGGGGGCTGCCTTGTTGCCTGCATGAATTGAGCGTAGCCTTCCGGCGTAGTGTGTTCCACACACAGGGTCTTGCCCAGCAGGAAAAACAGCTGCGGATCGTGGTACATTTCCTCGTAGTGTTTCATCTGCTTGGGCGTAAGGTCGGTAAAATCGTCGCTGGTCAGCCCGCAGACAAAAAATGTGCCGTGGATAATGTCATAGTCGCCCAGCATACGGTTCAGCGGCAGGTTTTCTGCAATGCCGTTGTCATTACAGACGATACAGGCGCTATCCCGCCAAGGGTACACTGCCTCGATGGTGCCGCCGACAATTTTCTGCTCGGCTTCAAGGGTGTGTTCAATGTCGGCTTCGCGGGGGTATTTTCCGGGTTCAACGATCAGCACTTTCATCGGCATCCTCCTCATCAGAAGTTTCTTTCAGCGCATTTTTCTGCTTAACGGTCAGCAGCACGATACCTGTCGCAGACGCAAGGGACACGACCACAATAGCCAGCAGCGGGAAACCATCTCCTGTCTGCGGGAGGGTCTGCACCTTATGCGGCGTAGGCGCAGGTGTAGGCACCGGGGTTGCAGCGGGCGTCGGCTGCGGTGTGGGCACCGGAGTCGGTGTGGGCGTGTCCTCGCGGGGTGTGGCCTCGTCAATCATCTGAATCAGGCGTTTGTCGGCGCGCACCCATTCGGTATCGGCATTTTCGCGGACGAACAGGCAAACATTTTCGTCTGCCTGCTGTACCTTAAACTGCACCGATTCGGCAATTTCAAAGTCAGCTGGGGCGGCATCTTCGGTCAGGATGTAGATGTACTCTTTGGTTTCACCTGACAGTTTGATAAATTCATCCGAGATGGGAACACTATGCGTTTTGTAGTCTGTCACCCAAGTGTCAATAACTTCGCCGCCAGCATCGCGGATCGTCAGCGTAGCGCCTGGCAGCAGATTACCTGCAATGTCGGTCTTGTCGATATCCAGCACCGGCGCGTCCTGCATAATGACGGTGGCATCGTCGAGTTTTACCCAATCATCGTCGGATTTCACATATACCTCATTGACCTGCTCTGTACCGTTCTGCACCAGCTTGAACACGATGCTTTCGGCTTCGGCATAGCCGTCCGGGGCACGAGTTTCGGTCAGGGTGTACGCTTTTTCCAGCTCCAGACCTCGCACGGTGTGCGGCGTTTTTGTGGAAGTCCAGCCCTCCACCAGATTGCCGTCAGTATCACGGACTTCCAGCTTTGCACCGGGCAGTTCCTTGCCGTTAGTGATGTCCTGCTTGGAAATGTCTACACTGGTGCGCAGGTTGGTGTTCGTAGCGTCCACGACCTGCCACGCGATTTGCTGACCCTCGTAGGTGAAGGAAACTTCCATAGGGGTGCTGTCCAGCAGGTAACCCGCAGGGGCGGTGATTTCCACAATGCGGTATCTGCCGCTGTTGGCGGAGTCGGGATAGCTTTCAGAACGGATGGGAACATCCACGTCAAACCACGCGAAACCGTTGGCATTGGTGGCAGTGCCGGTGGCCAGCTTTGTACCGGCGTCCAGCAGCTTTGTACCGTCCGCGGAATAAATGTCATCCACGGTGTAGAGTTCATACACCGCACCGGGCAGATAGGTCAGCGCCTCACGGTCCTGCTTGTAAATGCCCACACCGATTTTGCTGACTTTATCGCCGGGCTTTTCGGGCGTGGGGAGTACACGGGCATTTTCAAATATGAGAATCTGTCCAATCTTGTGGGCATCCGAGGCATCCTTTACATTCACAATGCTGTACGAACATTCCTTGTCGCCGTCCTGCTCGTGGCTGGCAATAGTTTTTGCCAGCACAATGTCGTTTTTCTGGTTATCCCAGCCAAATTCCACCGTGTAACTCTGGTTTGTCAGGATAAAGCCGTAAGGTGCTTTTACCTCGGTAACAGTATACTTACCCAGCGGCAGGGTCACAGTCACTTCGCCTTTGGTGCCATCATGGGAAACTTTCAAGAAATCATAGGTTGCCTGCGTGCGGGTGGGGCTGAATGTGACTTCATCCACCTGCCCCTCCGCGCCGGTGGTAACAGTTGCCACCAAATCGCCGGATTTGTACCAGTAGGTGCCTTGGCGGTCGGGTGTGGCAATGTCGGCTGCAGCGTGAATTTCGTACACCGCGCCCGCAAGGTTGTCCTGCGTGTAGATGAACTGACCGTCCTTGTAATCGGTCAAGACATTGCCCAGCTTGCGGATCGTAAGCTGACCGAGCGTTTCGTGGTTGCAGTATTTTTCTGTTACGATATACTCATCCATGTCGTTGGTGGCATTGCCCACGACCTGCCAGACGCGGTCGGATTTGATTTCAAATTCTACCGAGTAGGCAGGATCGTTGAAATAGCCTTCCGGGCCCTGCAGTTCCTCAATGAAATAGCGCCCCAGCGGAAGTTTTTCGGGTGTTTTCATAAGCCCGTCTGCATCGGTGTAGAACACATCCGTTTTCTTGGTGGCGCTGCCGCTGGCTGGGTCAATCATGGAAATGCGGGTCTTATTACCCTTGTCATCTAATTTGTACAAGGCAAAAGAGGTGTTTGCGATTTTGACTGCCTTTCCGGTTTCGGTGTCTGTCTTGATGAGCTGCAAATAGCCTTCCAGTTCCTCATCCAGCACATTAAAGGTCATGTAGTTGCTGCTGGCGATGGTGACGCTGCCTGCGGGAACTGTAAATCGGCTCTGCGGGCTGTTGGCGTCTACCGTCACGATGAACGGGTCGCACTGGAACACATCCTTGGGGATGGTGGTTTCCACGACAAGGTACTGCCCATACGGCAAGCCTTCGACGCGGAAAATGCCTTCATCGTTGGTGAACATTTCTCCCAGCCTATACTCAGCGGGTTGATCCGTGGGCATCCAGCCGTTGCCCCTGCCGTTGGCATAGTCGCCGTCTGCGGTCAGCGTGGCATTGTAGGCGTTGACCGTATCGGTGCTGCTCTCGAACATATTGGCGATGGCTTGCCCTTCGGCGGTGAAATCGTACTTGAGCGTCAAATTATCGTAGTTATCCTTGCGGTAGGCAGATAAGACGCTGGCGGCATCGTAGCTGCCATCCGGGTTCTGCTTGAACTGCGCGGCCTTGCTCAGTTTAGAGATGCGGTAAACGGTGAAGCCCGCACCTTCCAACTTCAGCGCCGGGGAGGGCTGGCCTGTGGTCGAAACCAACTTCTGCAAACTAAAGCCGGATTTGAGGACTTCGTCTTGGCTCTCCTGCTCGGCGTGGATGTGGTAGGTAGCCTCATCCGCATAAGACAGCATTTTGTAGTGGTTGACCTCATCGCAGAGGTAGCCCTTGGCATAGGACAGATAATAGCCATCCCACGCTTTGCTGCCGTCTAGCTTGCGGCTTTCGGCTACGGCGGAATACTGGTTTTTGTAGATGTAGTCGGTGTACTCGCCGCCCTTGGTGGCAAGGCTGCTGTACTTGCCGGTGCGTTCCAGTTTCTTGTTTAGCTGTGGATACTTCCCGGTAACATACAGCTTTCCGTTTCCGTCAATGGGCAGCACCAGCCCGGTGGCACGCTCGACCAGATAGTAGCGGCCCATGTACAGATTTGCAAAAGCCAGCTTTCCGTCTGTGATTTTGGCAGACGCTACCAGCCGGTCTTTCTGCAAAATGGGCAGGTAATCGGTATCCCAGCCGCCGTTGGTAAGGACAGTGGTGTGCCAAAGGGGCGTGCCGTTGGCATCGGTGATTTTCGAATAATCTACGACACCCGAAACACCATCCGGATGTTCAATCGTGTCAGCGGCGTACAGATCGTACACAGCACCTTCCAGCGTGGTATCTCCGTTGCTGCCTGCAGCCAGATACCGCGCGGCGTCCAAGTCCACTTTTGTCAGCAGAATATTGCCGAGAACACGGTCATTCTGCATCTTGTCGGCATTGGCGTGCATGGTGTAGGAATTTTCGTTGTTGGCGATTCCGGTGGGGTCTGTGGCGTAGGTCTTATCTGCATTGCGGCTGCCAAAGGTGATGGTGACCACACCCTCGCCGGTGTCGATGAGCGTGCCGCCGCTGTTGGTCGTGGTAATGTCGGCGTTATAATCGGCGTTGCCCAGCCAAATCGTCTGACCGTCCAGCGCTTTTGTGATTTCAAAGGCATACGCCCGCTTGCCCAGCACAGAGCCTGCCGTGCCGGGTTTGGTTACATCCGTCCAGTCGCCGTAGTACCCGCTGGGTGCGCGGCTCTCCACGATGACGAACTTGCCCTCGTTGCGCTGGGTGTAGAACAAATCATCCGAACCGCCCGCATAGTCGCTGTGGTTGATGACCTTGTAAGTGCCGCCACTCTGGCGTTCAACTTTGTATTGGTTATATCCGCCTGTCGGGATATAGCACTGCCGAACCACATCCCACTCAAAAATCTTAAACTCGGCATCGCCCTTGATGCGCTGCTTGGTTTCGCTGTCGATTTTGTCGATGCTGACCTTTACCGACCATTCATCGTTCTGCATTTTATAGTCATTGGAACTATTAGCCGGAACAGTAATAGTCTGGTGGCTGCCCAACGCGCCGGGCGTGGAATCAAAGCCATGCGGGATAGTGATTTCATCGTAGCTGAATGTAATATTGGCAAGCTGCGCCCGCGCCGCGGCAATAGCGGCATCCACCATGCCCTGCGCTTCGTTCTGCAGCTGCCCGATGGCCGCATTCTTGGCGGCTTCTGCAGCGGCGTCTGCTTCTGCTTGGCTGGTGAACGGTCCTTCCTGCCCGCTGAGCGTACTGGTGCTGGTCTTGGACACCTCGTAGTGAACCGTCCATGTGGCAGAACCATCGCCGCCGTTGAGGTGAAAGTTGTCATCCTGCGTGTGACCGCTTGTGGTAATGGTCTGCGCTCCGGCAGGACTCATCTGCCAGCTGCCGCCGTCCACGCTGCCGCCGGTCCGGCTGGGCGTGACGGTAATGACCGCCCCGTCCACCTTTTCCAGCGTGTTCAGCTGAACCTTGTCGGTGTTGACTGTGAATGTCAGATCAAAGCTTCCGCTGGCGCTTTGCGCGGGAGCTGTCCATGCAGCGGAATAATACTTCGGTTCCGGAACACTCGGCACATCCGGGATCTCAGTGCCGCCCGCAATTTCTTCACCGACCAGCGCCACAACCTGCCACGCATACCCTGCGGGCGGGTTATAGATGTAGGTGTAGTAGCCATTTTCTCCGGACTGCGCATCTGTACCGTTTATGAGTTCTTCTGCAGCAGCAATATAGGTCTGCGCCGCGTAGCTGTCGGGATAGTTTTCCATGATCCACTGCTGGGTTTCATCGTAAAGACTGCCAAGGATGTCCGGCTGTTCTTCACAGCCTTCAGGATCATCTTCAAGGCTTGCCACAACAGGACGGTCATCCAGCATATCCAGACTCAGCTGACCAAGACCGCCCCAGATGTTGACCTGATTTGCATAGTGGTTGCCGGGGGTATACTGGCCGGGTTCAAGGCGGGATACATGAGAGAAGCTGTAGGTGGGGCAGCCCTTGGGCTGGCCGTTCAGGCCGTGGCTGCAGCAGTAGGCTTCCTGACCGTTGAACCAAATGAGCCATGTGCCGCCCTCCTTGGCAATACTGGTGATTTTGCCGGTGGCATACGGCGGAGTCGGCCCTGTAGCATAGGCGGCAATGCCGTCATCGCCGGTGTCGGCATACATCTGTGTGGGTGCGGCATCCTCGCTGATCTGTACATGGATAGCTTTTGACTGCGAACTGCCGTCCGAATCCGTATAGACCAGCTGCGCCGTAAAATCGGCAGAGGCTTTTACATACAGGCCGGTTGCTGCCGCCGACTGCTCCGAGTATGTCTGGTGCAGGATTTCAGCCTGCTCCTGCTCGTCTGCCGGGATAGGCTCATAATCGGTGGAGAGATAGCTTAAAAGCTCTACACCGTCCGGCAGTATGATTTCAGATACTGCACCGTCTGCCGGGTATTCGACCTGCGCCAGCAGTGGAACAATGGCATAGTCTGTACCGGGAGTTTTGCCGATTGTGACCGTGTTCTCATCTGCGTTCAGCGCATCGGCATCCATATGGGCATCTACGCCGTCATACAGGTCAGAAACCCACGCGGAGATACCGATTTTTGTCTCGCCGGTTGCCACGGGCAGACCCATGCTGCCAAGGTAACTGCCGGTAGGCGCGTCCGGCAGATCGTCGTACAGATTTTCAGTGATCTGCGAAAGATTCGGTGTCGGGACATTGGCTTCAGCGATTTCCGGTGTAGCCGCTGAAGCTGTCTCCGGCGTGGCGGGGGCATCCTCTGCAAAGGCGGGCAGCGCTGCGCCCAGATTTGTGAGCGCAATCCCTCCCGCCAGCAGCAGCGACAAGCCCTGCTTTATTCTGTGTTTGTTTTTCATACTGGTTCTCCTTTTGTTGCAAAAGAAAAAGCCCGCTGCGGGGTGCAGCGGGCTTGGTTAGCGTTCGGGAGCGTGTTTCTTAGGGACGGGCGCGGCTCTGGCCTTGTAGGCTTTGCGGTATTTTTCGTCAGCATCATAGAACTGCTGCGGAGAAATACTGGCATCCAGACACCCCCGCAAAACAACCGCATTGTAGCGGCTGCTGACCGGGAGCAACTGGTCGCGGTACGGTGCGTTCATCGTGTAAACCATGATTTCGTGCGGTGTGCCGTCTGCATCCGTGACCGTCATGGCCTCCTTGTCATAGAATGTCGGGTAACCCTCGTAACAGTCAAGCTGTGATTCGTCATGGTCGGTGACAGACCAGATCAGCCCTTCGACGCTTGCTCCCTCTTTGGGCAAAATCGTCAGGTAGCCGCGCCGGAACGCCAGCTCATAGCCATCCAGCTTGGCAGTGCCTACCACCGTTGCCTCCGGACAGCGGTAGGCCATCTGATCAAAATTCAGATTAGAGCCATAGGCAAAGTATTCTTTTCGAGACATTTCTTCTCCTATCTGGCCTCGTCTGTGCGGGGCCGTGGTTGATTGCTGGGATACAGCGATTTTTCGTGCCGCCACGCCTTGTCACCGGGCAAGTTCTTCAGCAGGTGCATCCGCACATTTTTGTACTCCGGACCGATGAGTCCCAGCCGCAGCAGAAAGGTGCGGAAGGTGAACGCCGGATTATCCCCGATGGGCGTTTTCCGGAACTGCGTGTACTTCTGGTTGATGCCCTGCGCGGAGATCGCCATAGCCAGAATAATGTTGGCTTTCGCTTCACCCGCATGGAGCGTGGAGTTGAACAACCGCCATTCGATTGTACCGTGATAGAATACAGAATGCATATTGCAAGCCCTGTACCGTGACGAATGGTAGTGATAATCACTCCCATCCCTCCCTTGATACCAGCGGTCTTTCAGTTGATCCATACTTGCACCGCTGGGCAGCTTGCGGATTTCTTCCAGAATTGGTTCATCCACCGCCTGACAGTAGCTGTCGATGCGGGCAGGGTTTACTTTGAGTGCTGCAAACAAAATATCCTCTTTGGAATACATGATGGACAGCACATTTTTGAGGCTCTGCGGAGTATGCTTACTGGCATCCACATGGACGTGCATTCCGCAGCTGTCGTTTACAATGCCGCCTGCGCGGCGCAGGGAGCGGACAACCTCCTGCAGCTTTTCCATCTCGCCGTATTCGAGTTTGGGAGAGTTCAGTTCGACCTTGTAGGTCTCCCCGATAAGAACAGACCGCCTGCGGCATTCGGGATGGATGCTGCCGTCCCGAACGATTTTCCACTCTTTACCGTCCAAATCTTTGACCCTGTAGGCATCGTAGCCACCGCCGGAATGCTCGGCGCGGGTGCCAAATAAGTCGGCCAGCGTTTGGGCTGCCGTGGCGCGGTTTATCCCGGTCAGTTCGATTTCACAGCCAAAATACTGGTCACGGAAATCAAGGGGCAAGCGCCTCACCCCGCAGTTCTGCATCCATGGCTGCAATTCTCCGTCCGATGGCCTCCACCACGTGGACTGTTACACCGTTGCCTGCCTGCTTGTAGGCTTGGTTATCGCTTTGAATGGCAAGCACCGTGTCGATGCGGTCATCTGCCCAGCCTTGCAGGCGCAGACATTCGCGCGGTGTCAGGCGGCGGATGCGACCCTCGCACAGAACGCCGTGACGGTCTTTCGTGGTAAGGGTATGCATGGGTGCGCCGGGGTTACCGGTGCGTTCGGTGTTGCGGGCGAGGTCGGACTTGATGGGATTTTTGACCGGGCGAACTTCAACAGTACCTTGTCGGCAGCCCGTTGTGAGTGTATGCGCAATCTCTTTGCCAACCCGCCCACGCCGACTGTTGACTGTGGCGTAACTCAGGTCGATGCTGTCACCGACCTGTGCCATCTGGTAGCCGGTCTTGGTGGCGCACTTGATCGGCACTCCCACCTCATACAGCCCGGCTTTGCCACCGAAGCCACCCGGATTGGCAGCCAGCGTACAGCTTAATCCTTCGGGGGAGTAGACGCGCTCCCCTTGGTGGCCGCAGTGGGTTTGAATAAGAGAACTTCCTGCTGTTTCGGTGAAAGGAAATACTTTTCCTCGGCATCGCTCATCAAGATATCCGATAATGTACACACGCTTTCTTGACTGCGGGACGCCAAAATCTTTGCTGTTAAGACATTGCCATTCGACAGCATACCCCAGTCTGTCCAGCGTATTGAGGATGGTCGCAAATGTCCGCCCGCCGTCATGGTTAAGCAGTCCGGGTACGTTTTCAAACAGCAGATACGGAGGCTTCCGGGCTTCAGCCAACCGGGCAAGCTCAAAGAAGAGAGTGCCTCGCGGATCACCAAATCCTTTTCGGGAGCCTGCAATGCTGAAAGTCTGGCAAGGAAATCCGCCGCAAAGCAGCCGGAAGTCTGGCATTGTTTCTGGGTCTGCTTTTCTTGCATCTTCTACGAACCACTCTCCCTTCGTGTCAAACAGGGCATTGTAACTGCGGTTGGCGTATTTATCGATTTCGCAGTGTCCTACGCACGTAAAGCCCCCGGCACGGGTCAGCCCCTCGCGGAAACCACCGATGCCGGAGAACATATCTATAAATCGAATCACCGATTCGATAACGAAAAAAGAGGCAACCAATGCTGGCTGCCCTTGCTAGTTAAGTATGTGATTTTCAGTATTGAGCATCTACCTCCATTTCGGTGCCATCTGGTTCGCCGGAGTCGACATCAGCGTTTTCCTCCGCAGCTTGCTCGGTCGTAATTCTTTCGTAGCCCTTTTCGGCTTCATCCAATTCTCTTTCAATGATGCGTACCAGAAACTCTTTCTGGCTCAGTTTGTGGTGATAGATTTGCTCGTACCTTGCAAGAAAGGTTTTGATGCGCTGGAGAAGTTCCTCGGATACCTGAAATGCTAACGTGCGTGTTGCCATGTTGCTGACTCCCTTCGGTTTCTCAAAAAATGTGGTTACGGCCTGTTCAATGAACTGCGATGTGGTGATGCCCTGTCGTTCCAGTTCTTCACGGATTTTCTGGTGCAGGTCATCCCGGATGGTTACGGTCAATTTGCTCATGGGTGCGCTCCTTTCTGTGTTTGCAAAGCAAGCATACCACAGCGGCAGAAGCAAAGCTATTCACAAGAACTAACGACAATTCATTGAATTTCGCTATCAAAGCAGCCATAACCAACAAAAACTTAGTGCATGGGAACCACCCCCTCTAAAGTGTGGATAAGAAATTGAGCGCGGAATCTGGGATTGCATCGTCCGGCGGCGGACTGGGAACAGCAGTGGCTATGCTGGCCGTCTGCAATTCTTCGCGCACCACCTTACGGATGCTTTCTTCCAGTCTATCCGTTTGTTCTGCCGCAAGGATACTCTGCACCAGAAACTCTTTGCGTTTGGCAGGCGGCACCTGCTGCAACAACGCCCACGCGCGGCGGTGTTGCGGTTCGTTAAGGTTCGGGCGGAAAACGTACTGTGGGCGTTTCATACCTCGCTTTTGCGGCGCGACACGGCGGCCAACGCACGCTCGAATCCGACCGCGTTCACCTTGTCGTCCAGCAGGAAAATCGTCTTACAAAGGCCGTCTTTGGGACTTAGGTGGCGGCTCACCACCGATGCGCCGCCGCCCAGCAACACGGCGGGGATGGCGTGCAAATCGAATCCCGCTTCCATCGTGGCAGACAGCAGATGTTCGGTGTACTTACGACCCTGCCGGTTCACGATGTCGCGCACCGTATCGCTGACCGTGCAGGGCTGACCTGCCAGCATATTTTCGATTTGGGCATCCGTGAGGGACAGCCCGGTTTCGCGCCGCACCTGTTCCCGAATATCATCCACGCAGCGGATCATGCCGAGTTCCAAGCTGTGGGCAGTGTCAGCCGCAGGGATGGCGTTGTCGATGCGCATAAGGTCCACTGTCCAGCCGCCCAAATCCATGAGGAGCATGGACGGTTCGTCCTGCAACAGCCCGGTTTCGGTCATAAGGGCGGCGTAGCCTTGGGGGAAGATGGCAACTTCTTCGATAGTGATGCTGTACTCCACACCCTCGAACTTGTAGTTCACAGGCTGGTTGCTTCGCAGCAGATAATCTTTGAACTTGGGTTTGTCGCGCCCAAAGCTGGTCAGCGGCAGCCCCGCCGCAATGCGCACCGAGCATTCGGGCGGCAAGCCGCGCTGCCGGATTTCTTTTGCAATCGCTGCCAGCGTCAGCAGGTAGTAGTTGTCGTTTATGGTCTTGTCCCGCTGGATAGGCTGCCGCCCGGAGCCACAAACAAAAAAGCACCCGCCAAACTCTAAGAGTCCTTGGCGGGTGTAGGGTTCGTGTTCTCCGTAGCTGGTAAGTCCTGCCGGAAATGAACAATGCGCTGTTTTGATGGCGTAGTAACCGTGGTCGATGCCGATAATGATGCTCATAATGGAAATCCTCCTTGTTATAATAGGTATAAAATGGAAAACCTGAAAACATACTGAAAACTGCCAGAGAATTTGCCCCCAAACAGGGGAGATGGGGCTTTTCCCAGCCATCAATCCGCTCCCAATTATTAACAAATTATAAACTTTCGCTTTTTTCTTCAAAAAACGCAAAAATCCCGGCTATCGGTGTGGAAAACCGACAGCCGGGATTGAAAACTTTTTGAAAACAACCGAATCTTTTTGAGATTTATCTACAAATGCGCTCATTTTTTCCACAATGCGGGCGCACCGCTGTGGAAAAACGGCAACAAAAAAGCCCAACCGCAGTAAAACGGTTGGACAACCTTGTAAAATACGACCTTGAAAACAGGACGTCGAAATCGCCATTTTTTGGCGTTACAACAAAGAAAAAAGGCTGTGACATCTTTTTTGTCACAGCCTGTTGGTTGCGGGGACAGGACTTGAACCTGCGACCTCCGGGTTATGAGCCCGACGAGCTACCATCTGCTCTACCCCGCGATATTTAGTTGCTCTCTCTTGAGTGCCTAAATAGTATAGCATCCACATCCCGCAATGTCAATACCCTTTATAAAATATTTTTTGCATCCTGCCCCAAAAACAAAAGCCCGCGCAAATTAGTGGTTGAATCCCCTAGTTAAAACGGGTACTATTATAATAGAAAAGGATCGCCAAAATCCGGCAGATATCCCTTGCCCGGCGGGCGGCGGTGCAAAAAATAAACGGTGCCCCTGGCGCAGCAGCCGGGAACGCTGTGAATGAGGTTAGGAAAGTTATGAAACGTCTGGTCGTTGGGGTTCTGGCACACGTGGACAGCGGAAAAACCACGCTTTCGGAAGCACTGCTCTACCGTGCGGGCAGCATCCGCAAGCTGGGGCGCGTAGACCATCGGGATGCATTTTTGGACACCGATGCGCTGGAAAAAGCCCGCGGCATTACCATTTTTGCCAAACAGGCCGTGCTTACCCTGCCGGTCGGAACGGTGACGGGCACCCCGCTGGAAGAGACCCAGATCACCCTGCTGGATACCCCCGGCCACGTGGACTTTTCGGCAGAGGCCGAGCGCACGCTGCAGGTGCTGGATTATGCGGTGCTGGTCATTTCCGGCACGGACGGCATCCAAAGCCACACGATGACATTGTGGCGGCTGTTGGAGCGCTACCATGTGCCAACCTTTATCTATGTCAACAAAATGGATCTGCCCGGTGCGGACAAAGCCCTGCGCCTGCGGGAGCTGCGGGGCCGCTTTGGGGATGGCTGTGTGGACTTTACCCCCACCGTTCCGGCGGAAGAACGCGC
>SKEC01001072.1_pt1 | contig 22579 bp, 16 predicted proteins | sample 4826641 | NCBI WGS metagenome assembly SKEC01 (sample SAMN11008819, study PRJNA524170) | human gut metagenome | biome: Human fecal sample; material: Feces; isolation source: fecal sample from pouch patient p18, p21 | host: Homo sapiens | place: Israel: Tel-Aviv | collected 2015-12-22
CTGCGTACCACTAAAACGCGTCATCCGCGTGGTTTTATGCAAGGAAGGTATCTGGAAAGCCAGCGTGATGTCGAAGCCGCAGATAAGCCGTTTGAGTTCTTTATGAACCGCTTTCGCTTGCTGGAGGCCGCGCCACGCGCAGAGTTTAGTGCGTATACCGGGCTTTGCGAAGATGTGATTCGCCCACAGTTAGACGAGGCGATTGCCCAGGGTTATCTCACCGAATGTGCGGATTACTGGCAGATAACGGAACATGGGAAGCTGTTTTTAAATTCGCTGCTGGAGCTTTTTCTGGCTGAGTAAACTTGTATTGCCGGATGCGGCGTGAACGCCTTATCCAGCCGACATGTGGCAGCGGTTGTAGGTCTGATAAGACGCGCAAGCGTCGCATCAGACGTTGATTGCCGGATGCGGGGTCAACGCCGCATCCTGCTACAAATCGTGCACTATATCAAACTTACTTAATCACCCCATTGCGCCGCAGTTGTTCGGTATCTTTTTTCCAGCGTTCATTAGCCTGGTTGATATCGTCAATTTTCATCAAAATCGCGACTTTTTTACTGTTTATTTCTGAAACTTTCATCGTTAACGGATATTGCCCTTTTTCGAGCGTTACCCAGTCATCCTGCAATTTACGGCTGAGTTTTTGTGATTGCAGAAAAGTCTGTCGCCGTTGTTCGTTGATATCGAAATCTCGTTTCTGCTGAATCGGCACTTCATAACACTCTTCACTCTGTTTATGACATGCCGCAATCGCCGGTTGATAAACCTCTTTGTCATATTTAACCGCGAACGCCTCGCTATCGTTCTGTTTATTAAACTCATCACGCTGTTGGTGAATTTTTTTAAAGGCTTCTTCGCGGGTCATTTGCTTACCGTTTGCATCTTTTCCCCAATATGCATCCGCTGCTTTCTGCGCCGCCACCATTTGCTTATCAAGCGCTTTCACTTCCTTTTCCAGCGCAGGAATCGAGTTCTTCTGGGTATTCAACGCAGATTCAAGCTGACTAAAGCGATAATTGAAATCTTCGCTATTCACGATCAGATATTTATTATTCGTTTTGATATCGTCGACCACCCGCCCACGATCGCTGGCTGCCGCCTGAAAAGAGTAAAAGTTCACCGACCAGCCAGACGCGGGCGTTCCTTTACTGGTTAACATCGCCGAGAATTTTACCGGTTTATCTTTCGTCCAGGTCTGTTCGAGCAGTTCGTAATCTGCCAACTGACCGACCCAGGTATAGAGATCGTCACTGGAAGAGACATCGCCTTCCGCTGACCAGGTGGCCTGATTACCCTTAGCATCAAGATTTTTTAAGGTGATGGCATCAAGCTTGAGAATGCCGTGATACTGCTTTTTGAATTGATCTTTTAAGATATTTTCAGTTGGCGGTTCGCCATCTGCCCAGGCATTACCAGTCATCAACATAAGCAGTGCCGTGCCAACAATCCATTGCTTTTTCACCCGAAAAACCTCACGCGGAATAATTTATTCCGGTGATTATCATTAGGGTAATGAAAATTGGCAATGGACGTAAGTCTGAAGTGAAAAAGCCCCGGCACGATACCGGGGCGAGGTGATTAGTACTGATTGAAGATCTGCTGGATCTGCTGCGGATCTTTGGTTTGCGTCAGAGCCAGCTGCAGCAGGACGCGCGCTTTTTGCGGGTTCAGCGTGCCAGAGGCGACGAAGCCGTATTTCGCATCATCCACTTCAGCATCCTGAGTGGTAGCACCCGTCGGTACGCGGGAAGAACGCACTACTGCAGTGCCGTTTTTCGCGGCGGTTGCCAGGGTGTCGAACACGGATTTATACAGGTTACCATTACCCACACCAGCGCTAACGATGCCATCATAGCCCGCATCTACCAGTGCTTTAGCCGGAAGATCGGATGCGTTAGCGTAGTTATAAACGATGCCGACTTTCGGCAGCTCATTCAGCTTAGAGACATCGAATGGCGTATCGCTGGTGTGCTTACGTGCCGGGGTACGTTGGTAGTCAATCTTACCGTTGTGAATGTATCCCAGAGGACCGTAGTTAACAGACTTGAAGGTCGCTACGTCGGTGGTGTTGGTTTTGGTGACATCGCGACCGTCCAGTACGGTGTCGTTCATCACCACCAGCACGCCACGATTAGCGGAGGCTTTATCAGCTGCGGTCACTACCGCGTTATACAGGTTGAATGGACCGTCTGCGCTCATGGACGTGGACGGGCGCATTGCGCCGACCATCACCACCGGTTTGTCGCATTTCACCGTCAGGTCGAGGAAGTAAGCGGTTTCTTCCATCGTGTCGGTACCGTGGGTAATGACGAAGCCGTCGGTTTTATCGCAGTCGGTGTTAATTTTTTTCGCCAGTGTCAGCCAGACATTATCGTTCATGTCCTGGGAGCCGATATTCACTACCTGCTCGCCTTTAACGTTCGCAATGTCTTTTAGTTGCGGCACCGCATTAACCAGATTTTCTACGCCAACTTTACCCGCTGTGTAGTTAGATTTGGTTGCGGAGTCACCACCACCGGCAATGGTCCCGCCGGTTGCTAAAATGGTGATATTGGGTAATGCCAATGCTGCACCACTAAAACCCATAACCAGTGCGGCAAGTGCCGTCTTTTTGAAAAACTCCATTTCATTCCTCCAGTTACGTGAACGCTACGCATTATCCCTTAGCTCTGTATGGGAAATTTGACGTTAAACAATTTACAACGTGAATATATTTTGGAGATCTACAAAGTTAGAGGCAGGTAACAAAACGAAGAATTAAACGGCATAAAAAAGTATTATGCCGTCTTAAAATAGAGGATTATTTTAAATTCCCGACCAGGGCTTTGCGGCTATCTTCCAGAGTCACAACGCGGCTACAAACATCTTTGCCAAACTGCTGGAAATCTTTTTCCTGCTTTTTCCACTCGGTTTGGATTGAGGATTGCAGCCCCCCCAGGCTTCCCAGCACATTCTGTAATGGGTTACCGCCGCTTTTCAGCACCGCTTTCGCGCCCATTTCATTAATGCTGTCCTGTAAAATTCCACCCATTGCCTGATTCACTAATTGCTGGCCTTCGGCGCGAACCTGATCAATGGCTTTATAGTGAAACGTCAGGCCATCGCTGCGCGTTTCGATAATGCGGTTCATCTGCTCTTTCAGCTGCGCATCAAGTTTGGTCAGACGGCTGCGCATTTTGCTGCTTTCGCCCATCTCCTGAACGATAATTTTATCCAGCGCAATACGGGCTTTTTCGACGCGGCTTTTCGCGCCTTCATCAATCCACGGCAGCGTGCTGCGTAGTTCAGCCTGATAATCCTTCGCCTGCTCGCGCTGGGCGGCATTCAGGGAATATTGCTTACCGTTATACATCACGTTGCCGTCTGGCGTGATCACCAGATTGCCGTTTTCGCCCTTCACCTGCACGGTTTGCGGGCTGACAATCACATCGTCACGCGGCGTGACGCTGCACTGGTAGTCGGCGTGAGCGGTCATTGCCGTCACTGAAAGTGCTGCCGCCAGCAGCATTTTGCGCATCATAGTCTTCCCTCAAGAAAAAATCAGGCCAGCATTTGCTGGCCCCAGATTGATAACAAAGTACGCGTTTTCCATGCCGGATGCGGCGTAAACACCTTATCCCGCCTACTCGATCGTGCATCTTTCCAGGCCTGATAAGCGTAGCGCATCAGGCAGTTTTGCATTTGTCATCGCCCGTATGCTTTCTTAGTCCCACCAAACGTCGAAAAGTTCGCTGGTGCGTACCTCATCCAGTTTGCGCTCTTCCAGCCACTTACGCACAATCGCCTGATGTTCTTCGGTGCATTTGCCGATTTCCTGCATGCAGATCAGACCTTCCCAGGCCAGATAACCGCTGCCGTCAAAGGCCAGTTTGTTCGGTTCGATAACCTCGTTAATAAAATCATCAACGGTTTTATCAATCTGTTCTTCCGATGTACCTTCCGGGAATCGCCATGCCACCGAAAATCCTAATTCCTGGAATTCGTCGATGTGCATTTTTTTACGCAGACGACGGCTACGGTTCTTTGCCATTATTTCACCCTCTCGAACATTAAGTCCCATACTCCGTGACCAAGACGATGACCACGTTGTTCAAATTTCGTCACCGGACGTGATGCCGGACGCGGTACGTAATCATTGCTCTCTGACAGGTTTTTATAACCGTCAATAGAAGACATCACTTCAAGCATATGTTCCGCATAAGGTTCCCAGTCGGTCGCCATATGGAATACGCCCCCCAGCTGCAGTTTGCTTTTTACCAGTTCGGCAAACGGCACCTGAACGATACGGCGTTTATTATGGCGCGCTTTGTGCCACGGGTCAGGGAAAAAGAGCTGCACCATGCGCAATGAATTGTCAGGAATCATTTTATGCAGCACTTCAACCGCATCGTGACACATCACGCGCAGGTTGCTTAAACCTTCTTCATGCGCAGAAGCCAGGCACGCACCAACGCCCGGTGAATGCACTTCAATGCCGAGGAAGTCCTGCTCAGGGCGATCTTTAGCCATTGCCACCAGCGACGCCCCCATGCCAAAACCAATCTCAAGCGTCACCGGCGCTTCACGGCCAAAAAGCGCGGGGAAATCCAGCATATCTTCGCTGAACTCAACGCCCATCACCGGCCAGTAGTTTTCCAGCGCATGTTCCTGGCCTTTGGTCAGTCGCCCCTGGCGGCGCACAAAACTACGGATACGGCGCAGTGGGCGGCCGTTTTCATCAAATTCCGGTGAAATGACGTCGTTTTTCATAAAGATTTAGTCGCTTGTGAAAGTGTTCTGAAAACGGGCATTATCCAAAGTTAGTTGCCGGATGCAAGCATGATAAGGCCGTGGCTGCGGAAAGTTCCGGTTTACACCCTGCCGTCGCTGTGCTGCAATCTTGCCCCCAACAACAGTGAATTCGGTGACCATGCAAGCGTCGCAATTTTCAGCCCAGGTTCTGGACTGGTACGATAAATACGGGCGGAAAACGCTGCCCTGGCAAATTGACAAGACGCCCTACAAAGTATGGCTCTCAGAAGTGATGTTGCAACAAACTCAGGTTGCGACCGTTATCCCCTATTTTGAACGCTTTATGGCGCGCTTCCCGACGGTGACCGATCTCGCCAATGCGCCGCTCGACGAAGTTCTCCACTTGTGGACCGGGCTTGGCTATTACGCCCGCGCGCGCAACCTGCATAAAGCGGCACAACAAGTGGCGACCTTACACGGCGGTAAATTCCCGGAAACCTTTGAAGAAGTCGCGGCGTTACCGGGCGTCGGGCGTTCCACCGCAGGCGCGATTCTCTCGCTTTCTCTGGGTAAGCACTTTCCGATTCTCGACGGTAACGTCAAACGGGTGCTGGCGCGCTGCTATGCTGTAAGCGGCTGGCCTGGGAAAAAAGAAGTCGAGAATAAATTATGGAGTTTGAGCGAGCAGGTGACGCCCGCGGTCGGCGTGGAACGGTTTAATCAGGCGATGATGGATTTGGGCGCGATGATTTGTACGCGCTCGAAGCCGAAATGTTCGCTCTGTCCGCTACAAAACGGATGTATTGCCGCCGCCAATAATAGCTGGTCGCTTTATCCGGGCAAAAAACCGAAACAGACGCTGCCGGAGCGCACCGGCTACTTTTTGCTGTTACAGCACGAAGATGAAGTATTGCTGGCGCAGCGTCCGCCGAGCGGATTGTGGGGCGGTTTATACTGTTTCCCGCAGTTTGCCGACGAAGAAAGTTTGCGGCAGTGGCTGGCGCAACGGCAGATTGCTGCCGATAACCTGACGCAACTGACCGCGTTTCGGCATACCTTCAGCCATTTCCACTTAGATATTGTGCCTATGTGGCTTCCCGTGTCGTCATTCACCGGCTGCATGGATGAAGGCAATGCGCTCTGGTATAACTTAGCGCAACCGCCGTCAGTTGGCCTGGCGGCTCCCGTGGAGCGTTTGTTACAGCAGTTACGCACTGGCGCGCCGGTTTAGCGCGTGAGTCGATAAAGAGGATGATTTATGAGCAGAACGATTTTTTGTACTTTCCTGCAACGTGAAGCAGAAGGTCAGGATTTTCAGCTGTACCCCGGCGAGCTGGGAAAACGCATCTATAACGAGATCTCCAAAGAAGCCTGGGCGCAGTGGCAGCACAAGCAAACCATGCTGATTAATGAAAAGAAACTCAACATGATGAATGCCGAGCACCGCAAGCTGCTTGAGCAGGAGATGGTCAACTTCCTGTTCGAGGGTAAAGAGGTGCATATCGAGGGCTATACGCCGGAAGATAAAAAATAAAAACAGTGCCGGAGCACGCCTCCGGCAACTTGCATAAAAACAAACACAACACGCACCCGGAATGATGAAAAAATATCTCGCGCTGGCTTTGATTGCGCCGTTGCTCATCTCCTGTTCGACGACCAAAAAAGGCGATACCTATAACGAAGCCTGGGTCAAAGATACCAACGGTTTTGATATTCTGATGGGGCAATTTGCCCACAATATTGAGAACATCTGGGGATTCAAAGAGGTGGTGATCGCCGGTCCTAAGGACTACGTGAAATACACCGATCAATATCAGACCCGCAGCCACATCAACTTCGATGACGGTACGATTACTATCGAAACTATCGCCGGGACAGAACCTGCCGCGCATTTGCGCCGGGCAATTATCAAAACGTTGCTGATGGGTGACGATCCGAGTTCGGTCGATCTCTATTCCGACGTTGATGATATTACGATTTCGAAAGAACCTTTCCTTTACGGTCAGGTGGTGGACAACACCGGGCAGCCGATTCGCTGGGAAGGTCGCGCAAGCAACTTCGCGGATTATCTGCTGAAAAACCGTCTGCAAAGCCGCAGTAACGGGCTGCGTATCATCTACAGCGTCACCATTAACATGGTACCGAACCACCTTGATAAACGTGCGCACAAATATCTCGGTATGGTCCGCCAGGCGTCACGGAAATATGGCGTTGATGAGTCGCTGATTCTGGCAATTATGCAGACTGAATCTTCCTTTAACCCGTATGCAGTCAGCCGTTCCGATGCGCTGGGATTAATGCAGGTGGTACAACATACTGCCGGGAAAGATGTGTTCCGCTCGCAGGGGAAATCCGGCACGCCGAGCCGCAGTTTCTTGTTTGATCCTGCCAGCAATATTGATACCGGCACCGCGTATCTGGCGATGCTGAACAACGTTTATCTCGGCGGAATTGATAACCCTACATCCCGGCGTTATGCCGTCATCACCGCCTATAACGGCGGCGCAGGCAGCGTGCTGCGAGTCTTTTCGAATGACAAGATTCAGGCGGCCAATATTATTAACACCATGACGCCGGGCGATGTTTATCAGACGCTGACGACCCGCCATCCTTCTGCGGAATCTCGCCGTTATCTTTATAAAGTGAATACCGCGCAAAAATCCTACCGCCGCCGATAATTCCACTAACCGCCCCTGACGATGCTCAGGGGTAAAAATGTTATCCACATCACAATTTCGTTTTGCAAATTGGGAATGTTTGCAATTATTTGCCACAGGTAACAAAAAACCAGTCCGCGAAGTTGATAGAATCGCATCATCTCGCACGGTCAAATGTGCTTTTTCAAACACTCATCCGCATCACGATGTGAGGAAATTAACATGAATCTTAAGCTGCAGCTGAAAATCCTCTCTTTTCTGCAGTTCTGTCTGTGGGGAAGTTGGCTGACGACCCTCGGCTCTTATATGTTTGTTACCCTGAAGTTTGACGGTGCTTCTATTGGCGCAGTTTATAGTTCACTGGGTATCGCCGCGGTCTTTATGCCTGCGCTGCTGGGGATTGTGGCCGACAAATGGTTAAGTGCGAAATGGGTATATGCCATTTGCCACACCATTGGCGCTATCACGCTGTTCATGGCGGCCCAGGTCACGACGCCGGAAGCGATGTTCCTTGTGATATTGATTAACTCGTTTGCTTATATGCCAACGCTTGGGTTAATCAACACCATCTCTTACTATCGCCTGCAAAATGCCGGGATGGATATCGTTACTGACTTCCCGCCAATCCGTATCTGGGGCACCATCGGCTTTATCATGGCAATGTGGGTGGTGAGCCTGTCTGGCTTCGAATTAAGCCACATGCAGCTGTATATTGGCGCAGCACTTTCCGCCATTCTGGTTCTGTTTACCCTGACTCTGCCGCATATTCCGGTTGCTAAACAGCAAGCGAATCAGAGCTGGACAACCCTGCTGGGCCTCGATGCATTCGCGCTGTTTAAAAACAAGCGTATGGCAATCTTCTTCATCTTCTCAATGCTGCTGGGCGCGGAACTGCAGATTACCAACATGTTCGGTAACACCTTCCTGCACAGCTTCGACAAAGATCCGATGTTTGCCAGCAGCTTCATCGTGCAGCATGCGTCAATCATCATGTCGATTTCGCAGATCTCTGAAACCCTGTTCATTCTGACCATCCCGTTCTTCTTAAGCCGCTACGGCATTAAGAACGTAATGATGATCAGTATCGTGGCGTGGATCCTGCGTTTTGCGCTGTTTGCTTACGGTGACCCGACTCCGTTCGGCACCGTACTGCTGGTTCTGTCGATGATTGTTTACGGCTGCGCATTCGACTTCTTCAACATCTCTGGTTCGGTGTTTGTCGAAAAAGAAGTTAGCCCGGCAATTCGCGCCAGTGCGCAGGGGATGTTCCTGATGATGACTAACGGCTTCGGCTGTATCCTCGGCGGCATCGTGAGCGGTAAAGTGGTTGAGATGTACACCCAAAACGGCATTACCGACTGGCAGACCGTATGGCTGATTTTCGCAGGTTACTCCGTGGTTCTGGCCTTCGCGTTCATGGCGATGTTCAAATATAAACACGTTCGTGTCCCGACAGGCACACAGACGGTTAGCCACTAATTACGCAAAGAAAAACGGGTCGCCAGAAGGTGACCCGTTTTTTTATTCTTACTTCAACACATACCCGTACAACCGTTTCATGCCATCTGCATCGGTTTCGCTATAGACACCTTGCAGCTCCGGCGAAAATCCCGGCAACAAATTCACCCCTTCTTCCAGCGCAAGGAAATAACGTTGAACCGCCCCACCCCAGACTTCTCCGGGTACCACGCAAAGCACGCCTGGTGGATAAGGCAACGCCCCTTCTGCCGCAATTCGCCCTTCGGCATCACGAATCCGCACCAACTCCACTTCACCGCGAATATAAGCGCTATGCGCATCCTGGGGATTCATCACCACTGACGGGAAACTCTGCTGGCGGAACATCGCTTTTTGTAGGTCTTTGACGTCGAAACTGACATACAAATCGTGCATCTCCTGACACAACTGGCGCAGGGTGTAGTCGCGATAGCGCACCGGATATTTGTTATAAACGCTCGGCAACACCTCAGCCAGCGGCGAGTCATCCTCAATATGCTGTTCAAACTGCGCCAGCATCGCCACCAGTTGTGCCAGCTTCTCGTGGCTTTCCGCCGGAGTTAATAAGAACAGAATGGAGTTGAGATCGCACTTCTCCGGCACAATGCCGTTCTCACGCAGGTAGTGCGCCAGAATCGTCGCCGGAACGCCAAAGTCGCTATATTCGCCGGTTTCGGCATTGATACCTGGTGTAGTGAGTAACAGCTTGCACGGATCAACAAAATACTGATCCGCGGCATATCCTTCAAAGCCGTGCCACTTCGCCCCCGGCTCAAAACTGAAAAAACGACGGTCACTGGCTAACACTGATGTCGGATAATCCTGCCACAATTTGCCATCAACAACAGGCGGGATAAACGGGCGGAACAGCTTACAGCGCGCAAGAATCGCCTTCCGGGCTTCAATCCCCAACGCAACGCACTCCGCCCACAGCCGACGCCCACTCTCCCCTTCATGAATTTTGGCGTTAACGTCCAGCGCGGCAAACAGCGGATAGAACGGGCTGGTAGAAGCATGGAGCATAAAGGCATTATTTAACCGCTTATGCGGGCAAAAACGCGCCTGCCCGCGAATATGGTTATCTTTTTTATGGATCTGCGATGTCTGCGAGAAGCCCGCCTGCTGTTTGTGCACCGACTGGGTCACAAAGATCCCCGGATCGTTTTCGTTAAGTTCTAACAGCAGCGGCGAGCTATCCGCCATCATCGGGATAAACTGTTCGTAACCGACCCACGCGGAATCAAACAGAATGTAATCACACAGATGCCCAACGGTATCGATCACCTGACGGGCGTTATAGACAGTGCCGTCATAGGTTCCCAGCTGAATAATCGCCAGGCGAAACGGGCGCGGCAGGTCGGCTTTTTCTGGCGCAACGTCGCGAATTTGCTGGCGCAGATACTCTTCATTAAAACAGTGCGCATCAATACCGCCAATGAAACCAAACGGGTTACGTGAAGCTTCCAGATAGACCGGCGTCGCCCCCGCCTGAATCAGCGCGCCGTGATGATTCGACTTATGGTTGTTACGGTCGAAGAGCACCAGATCGCCACGCGTTAACAGCGCATTCGTCACCACTTTATTCGCTGCCGATGTGCCGTTCAGTACAAAATAGGTTTTATCGGCATGAAAGACTTTGGCTGCGAATTTCTGCGCATCCTTCGCCGATCCTTCATGAATAAGCAGATCGCCCAATTTTACGTCAGCGTTACACATATCGGCGCGAAAGATGTTCTCGCCAAAGAAATCGTAAAAATGGCGTCCGGCAGGATGCTTTTTAAAGAACGCACCATGTTGATGTCCAGGGCAAGCAAAGGTGCTGTTGCCCATCTCAACGTACTGCGTCAGCGTGTCATAAAACGGTGGCAGCAAATTCTCTTCATACTGACAGGCTGCGGATTCCAGCTCCAGCCACTGCTGCTCGTTGCCGTTGATTACCGCCGTAACGCCCGCAGGTAATTCAACAGCATGTTCGGAATACAAAAACACCGGTAGATGAAAACCGGTGCGCTTAAGCAACGCAAGAATGCCACTGCGACTATCCGCAGCGGTAATGACGACTGCCGCGACGTCCGTAAAATCAGTATCTCCCAACGCCACCACGCGGCGATGAGTAGAAAGTCGGGATACCAGTTCACTACTGGCGGCAATATTCATTGATTTCATAAGCGCAAAACCCGTTTCGGGGAAGTAAGAATACCGGACAAGGTGAAAAACCCTGCCCCACGAGATATGGGTCAAACTGGTCACCAGCTCCGACCGCCAGACATCAGTAAAAGCAGAAACGCTCTGATTTTACTGTTGTCCTGCAGTGAGCGTGCGTTAACCTCACCGCATGAGCAGAAAAAGGGAGGAGTTTCGCGCGAAACGGCGATAAGCGAGAGAATGTAAGGAGGTGGCGTGCATCGGGCAAACTCCGTACAGAGAGGAGAAAATTCGCGCAATCATGGCACCTTTCGCCAGAGCGTGCAAGCCAGGACTTTGCGAACAAACAAGCCATCGAAGGAGCCAAACGGTCATAATAAGAAAATCAGACAATGCAGCTAACAGGAACTCTTGTGGTCATCGGTCCTTTTATCAACGCAAGTGCAGTATTACTGGGTGGCGTTCTCGGTGCACTCCTTAGTCAACGCTTACCGGAACGTATCCGCGTCTCCATGACATCAATTTTTGGTCTGGCATCGCTGGGGATTGGTATTTTACTGGTGGTGAAATGCGCCAACCTTCCGGCGATGGTTTTAACAACCTTACTCGGGGCATTAATCGGCGAAATTTGTCTGCTGGAAAAAGGCGTCAATACCGCGGTCACCAAAGCACAAAATCTGTTTCGCCACTCACGTAAGAAGCCAGCGCATGAATCTTTTATTCAGAATTATGTCGCGATTATTGTCCTGTTTTGCGCCAGCGGCACCGGGATCTTCGGGGCGATGAACGAAGGGATGACCGGCGATCCGAGTATTTTAATCGCCAAGTCATTTCTCGATTTCTTTACGGCGATGATCTTCGCCTGCTCGTTGGGTATTGCGGTGTCGGTGATTAGCATTCCATTACTGATCATCCAGTTAACGCTGGCGTGGGCTGCCGCGCTGATATTACCGCTGACCACACCGTCGATGATGGCAGACTTCAGCGCTGTAGGCGGTTTATTGCTGCTGGCAACCGGATTACGCATCTGTGGCATTAAAATGTTCCCGGTGGTCAACATGCTTCCAGCACTCCTTCTGGCAATGCCGCTTTCCGCCGCCTGGACCGCCTGGTTTGCCTGACAATGCGTGCAATAGCGGCAAAGTGATGATAGATTGTGCAGTCTGCCCTAAATTGAAGAAATTTGATTGACGAGACGAGGCGAATCAGGTTTAATGCGCCCCGTTGCCCGGATAGCTCAGTCGGTAGAGCAGGGGATTGAAAATCCCCGTGTCCTTGGTTCGATTCCGAGTCCGGGCACCACTTTCACTTCCAGATTCATCTCCCGAACTCCACGAAACTCAAGTATAATCACATCGTTACAAGCAATCTGAACATTCTGAACTCCACCAGACTCTACTGAACTCTCTCTCAATCAAGCGTTCATTGGGGGCCCCGGTGGGGGCTCATTGTGTTCAGTCAGTTTCAGGAGCCCCCATATGGCACTTACAGCCAGACAGGTCGAAACAGCCAGACCTAAAGAAAAAGACTATAAACTCTCTGACGAACGTGGTTTATATCTGCTGGTAAAAACCACGGGTGCCCGCTACTGGCGGCTTAAATACCGGATAGCAGGAAAAGAGAAAAAACTGGCCCTCGGCGTCTATCCCGACGTCTCCCTTGCTGAGGCCAGAATCAAACGCGACGATGCCCGAAAAATCATCTCCGAAGGTGGTGACCCGGGCGAAAAGAAGCGAAAGGAAAAACTCACTCAGAAAATCTCTGCCACCAATACGTTCCATGCCCTCGCTACGGAATGGCACCAGCATAAATCTTTGTCATGGTCTGAAAGTTACGCCAGAAGCGTACTGGAAGCGCTGGATAAAGATATTTTCCCGTATCTGGGCAAACGAAGCGTTACGGATATCCTCCCGCTGGAAATGCTGGAAATTCTGCGCCGCATAGAAAAACGTGGCTCGCTGGAAAAACTTCGTAAGGTGCGTCAATACTGTAATCAGATTTTTCGTTATGCCATCGCCACCGGACGAGCCACTGTCAATCCGGCATCTGAACTGACCAGTACGCTGGCGGCGCCAAAAGCTGCACATTTCCCCCACCTGAGAGCAGATGAGCTCCCTGTTTTTCTCCGGAAGCTCGCTGAGTATCATGGCAGTCCTGTTACCCGCATGGCGACAAATCTGCTGCTTCTGACAGGTCTCAGAACCATTGAGCTACGGTCCGCTGAATGGTCAGAAATTGATTTTGATAATGCACTGTGGACAATCCCTGAAAGCCGCATGAAAATGCGACGTAAACATGTCGTACCACTGTCACGACAGGCCACTGACATTCTGCTGCAGCTCAAAACTTTCTCCGGGCAATACCGGCTGGTTTTTCCGGGACGTTGTGATATCAACAAGCCAATGAGCGAAGCCAGCATCAATATGGTGCTCAAACGTATCGGTTACGATGGCAGGGCAACCGGTCATGGTTTTCGTCACACCATGAGTACCATTCTGCACGAACAGGGCTTTAATTCTGCCTGGATTGAAATGCAGTTAGCTCATGTGGATAAAAATTCCATCAGGGGTACCTATAATCATGCCCTGTATCTCGATGGTCGCCGTGAAATGATGCAATGGTACGCTGACTACATTGATTCACTTTCCATCCAGGAGAGTTAATTACACTTTGTCCTGAAATTATTCTCACAATCAATAACCTTTCCCTCTGATCTGTAAGATCAGAGGGATTCCGTTAACTTACAATAAGTGATATTGGTTGTCTGGAGATTTAGGGGGACGGTCTACTATAATAATTAGCAGGAGATAATATGTCACTTAAGGCGATTGCCACTGCACTCGGAGTTTCTGTCACCACTGTCAGTCGGGCTCTTGGAGGCTATGCAGATGTGTCAGCTTCCACCCGTGCACGGGTGGAAGCTGAAGCTCGTCGACGCGGTTACCGTCCTAATACTCAGGCAAGAAGACTCAAAACCGGTAAAACCGATGCTGTCGGTCTGGTTTATCCTGGACGTGATGTGCCATTTAACAGTGGTGTTTTTATGGATATGGTCAGTTGCATCAGCCGGGAACTTGCTCACCATGATATTGACTTACTACTGATAGCTGATGATGAGCATGCCGATTGCCACAGCTATATGCGGCTTGTTGAAAGTCGCAGGGTTGATGCTCTCATCATTGCACACACTCTGGATGACGATCCCCGTATCACACACCTTCATAAAGCAGGTATTCCATTTCTGGCTCTTGGTCGGGTACCATCTGGTCTGCCCTGTGCGTGGTTTGACTTTGATAATCATGCCGGGACTGGACAGGCAACCCAGAAACTGATTGCTTTGGGACATAAACGTATTGCATTGTTGAGTGAAGACACTTCACATAGCTATGTTGTTGCAAGACGTCAGGGATGGCTTGATGCACTGAATGAGCATGAACTGGAAGATACATGGCTGCGGCTGGTTTCTCCCACACGGCGAGCAGGATATCAGGCCGTGATGGAGTTAATGTCACTACCGATACCACCAACAGCTATTATTACTGACAATGACCTGAGTGGAGATGGTGCTGCCATGGCACTGCAGTTGAGCGGTCGTCTTTCAGGAAAAGATGCGGTATCTCTGGTTGTATATGATGGTTTGCCACAGGACAGTATTATTGAGCTGGATGTGGCTGCAGTTATTCAGTCAACACGAAGCCTCGTTGGTCGCCAGATTTCCGAGATGATATATCAGATAATTACTGATTCATCATCAAAACCACTACAGGTTGTCTGGAACCCGGTATTTTATCCGGGAAAGACGATTCATCCTCCTTGCTCCTGATTTTTTTATCCAGCTCACATATCCGAAACGTTTTGGTTGATACCCGAAACGTTTCGGATCAACAGTAAGGCATCCCTGAGAAAGGAGAATGTCTTATGGTTTCAAAGTACTGCAGACTGAGCAGTCCTCGCTCTGATTTAATTATTAAAACCCGTCCACATGCAGAAATTATCTGGTGGGGCTCTGCACTGAAACATTTCTCACCGGATGACTGTGCCAGCCTGGAAAGACCGGTTGCGAATGGTCGTCTGGATATTGATACGCCACTGACACTGATGGCTGAAAATGCCCTGGGACTTTTTAGCTCTCCGGGACTGGAAGGACACAGGAATGGGCTGGATGCATCTCCTGTTTTTTATACAGTTGACGTGGAACATACCGAAAACACTCTGAGACTTACCAGTGAAGATTCGGTAGCCGGCCTGCGTCTGGTCAGCGAGCTGGTGATGACGCCATCAGGAATTCTGAAAGTTCGTCATGCACTGACCAACCTCAGAGAGGGGGACTGGCAGATAAATCGTTTCGCCATCACTTTACCTTTAGCGGAACGTGCGGAAGAAGTCATGGCTTTTCACGGACGCTGGACTCGTGAATTTCAGCCGCACAGGGTACGTCTCACTCATGATGCTTTTGTTCTGGAAAATCGCAGAGGGCGGACATCTCATGAGCATTTTCCGGCGCTGATTGTCGGCACGCCAGGCTTCTCGGAACAACAGGGAGAGGTGTGGGCTGTGCATCTGGGGTGGAGTGGAAATCACCGCATGAGATGTGAGGCAAAAACTGACGGCAGGCGTTACGTTCAGGCTGAGGCTCTGTGGATGCCGGGTGAGAAGGCTCTCAGGAAGAATGAAACCCTGTACACCCCGTGGCTATATGCCTGCCACTCTGCGGATGGCCTGAATGGAATGAGTCAGCAATACCATCGTTTTTTGCGTGATGAAATTATCCGTTTCCCTGAGCAAAAACCCCGCCCTGTACATCTCAATACCTGGGAAGGTATTTATTTCAATCACAATCCTGATTACATCATGCAGATGGCTGAGCGTGCAGCAGCACTGGGCGTTGAACGTTTCATTATTGATGATGGCTGGTTTAAAGGACGTAACGATGACCGCGCGGCTCTGGGCGACTGGTATACCGATGAACAGAAATACCCGAACGGGCTGATGCCGGTTATTAAACATGTGAAATCTCTCGGTATGGAATTTGGCATATGGGTTGAGCCGGAAATGATTAACCCGGATTCTGACCTGTTTCGTCTTCATCCTGACTGGGTATTGTCAATGCCTGGATATTCCCAGCCAACCGGAAGATATCAGTATGTTCTTAACCTGAATATTCCAGAGGCCTTTGCTTACATTTATGAACGTTTCTTATGGTTACTGGGAGAACATCCGGTTGATTATGTGAAATGGGACATGAATCGTGAGCTTGTACAGGCAGGGCATGAAGGCCGTGCGGCAGCAGATGCACAGACCCGTCAGTTCTATCGATTGCTTGATCTCCTCCGTGAACGTTTTCCACATGTTGAGTTTGAGTCCTGTGCTTCCGGTGGGGGGCGTATTGACTTCGAAGTCCTGAAACGCACACACCGGTTCTGGGCATCTGACAATAATGATGCCCTGGAGCGCTGCACCATACAACGTGGCATGAGTTACTTTTTCCCTCCTGAGGTGATGGGGGCGCATATTGGCCATCGCCGCTGCCATGCAACTTTCCGGCAGCACAGCATCGCTTTTCGTGGGCTGACGGCATTGTTCGGCCATATGGGGCTGGAGCTGGATCCGGTGGCCGCAGATGCGAAGGAATCTGACGGTTATCGCCGGTATGCCTTGCTCTATAAAGAATGGCGACAACTGATTCATACAGGAGTTCTCTGGCGTGTGGATATGCCAGATCCTTCGATACAGGTTCAGGGAGTCGTCAGCCCTGATCAGTCTCAGGCACTTTTTATGATCAGCCAGCTTGCAATGCCGGATTACACCTTACCAGGCATACTTCGTTTTCCCGGTCTGGCGGCGGAAGTGCGTTACCGGCTTCGGGTTATTGATCACCCGGACCTCCAGGTGGTTGGTGAAGGCGGTCATACCATGCGCAAATTACCTGTCTGGATGAATCAGAGCCTTGAGGCCAGTGGTGAATGGCTGGCACAGGGAGGGATTCAGCTCCCCGTACTGGATCCGGAGAGTGCGATTTTGATAGCACTTGAAAGAGCTGTGTGAAGAGAGGTACGGAGCCTCAGCTCCGTCCTGTTTCTCAATATTATCCCGTGAGGGTAAGAATAATGAATTCTGCAAGTACGCATAAAAATCCCGATTTCTGGATTTTCGGTCTGTTCTTCTTTCTCTACTTTTTCATCATGGCAACCTGTTTTCCGTTTTTGCCTGTATGGCTGTCCGATGTGGTCGGACTGAGTAAAACGGATACAGGTATAGTCTTTTCATGTCTTTCTCTGTTTGCCATCAGTTTCCAGCCATTGCTTGGGGTCATATCAGATCGCCTGGGACTGAAAAAAAACCTGATCTGGAGTATCAGCCTGTTACTGGTATTTTTCGCCCCCTTTTTTTTATATGTATTTGCGCCCCTGCTGCGCTTCAATATCTGGGCAGGCGCACTGACTGGCGGTGTTTTTATTGGTTTTGTGTTTTCTGCAGGTGCCGGAGCTATTGAAGCTTATATAGAGCGGGTCAGTCGCAGTCGTGGATTTGAATACGGTAAAGCGAGGATGTTCGGGTGTCTGGGCTGGGCGTTATGTGCGACTATGGCTGGAATGCTTTTTAATGTCGATCCTTCTCTGGTTTTCTGGATGGGGTCAGGAGGCGCATTATTGTTGCTTCTTCTGTTGTTTCTGGCGCGCCCCAGTACCAGCCAGACGGCAATGGTTATGAATACACTGGGTGCCAATTCTTCCCTGATTTCGACCAGAATGGTCTTCAGCCTGTTTCGCATGCGTCAGATGTGGATGTTTGTTCTCTACACGATTGGTGTGGCCTGTGTCTATGATGTATTTGATCAGCAGTTTGCCACATTTTTTCGTTCATTCTTTGACACTCCTCAGGCAGGAATAAAAGCATTCGGATTTGCTACCACTGCGGGGGAGATTTGTAATGCCATTATCATGTTCTGTACACCATGGATAATTCATCGCATTGGTGCCAAAAATACTCTGCTTGTTGCGGGGGGAATTATGACCATCCGCATTACCGGTTCTGCTTTTGCCACCACCGCGACAGAAGTGGTGATTCTGAAAATGCTTCACGCTCTTGAAGTTCCATTTTTGCTGGTTGGGGCGTTCAAATATATTACGGCAGTGTTTGACACCCGACTGTCAGCGACCGTTTATTTAATAGGTTTTCAGTTTTCCAAACAACTTGCTGCAATACTTCTCTCTACCTTTGCCGGCCACCTGTATGATCGTATGGGATTCCAGAATACGTATTTTGTGCTCGGGATGATTGCTCTGACTGTTACCGTGATATCAGCTTTCACGCTGAGTTCTTCCCGCGGGAGCGTACACCCTTCTGTAGAAAAAGCCCCTGCAGCGCATTCGGAGATTAACTGATGAAACAGCGTCTTGCTTTGGCACAGTCCGCCCTTGAAAAACTTTGCGCACGTCGTGGTAATGCCTGGTACCCGATTTTTCATCTGGCTCCACCTGCCGGCTGGATGAATGATCCAAATGGCCTTATTTACTTCAATGGGCGTTACCATGCGTTCTTCCAGCATCATCCTGCAAGCGCATATCAGGGGCCAATGCACTGGGGGCATGCCACCAGTACCGACATGTTGCACTGGCAACACGAACCTGTCGCGCTGGCACCCGGAGATAAATATGATCGTGATGGCTGTTTTTCAGGGAGTGCCGTGGATGATGATGGCGTGCTATCACTTATTTATACTGGTCATATTTGTCTCGAAGATCGTGGTAATGACAGCATTATCCGTGAAGTACAGTGTCTGGCTACCAGTCATGATGGTATTCACTTTGAGAAGCAGGGCTGTGTGCTGACACCTCCGGAAGGTATCATGCATTTCCGTGATCCCAAAGTCTGGCACGAAGAAGGCTCCTGGTGGATGGTCATTGGTGCCCGGGACGCTTCTGACAATGGGCAAGTTCTGTTGTATCGCGGGACATCTTTGCGGGACTGGCATCTGGAGCATGTTCTCGCTCATTCCGCAGCCGGAGAAAGTTATATGTGGGAATGCCCCGATTTCTTCAGGTGTGGTAATTTTCACTGGCTGATGTTCTCACCACAGGGGATGACCCCTTCCGGTTATCGGTTCCGTAACCTTTTTCAGAGCGGTGTGTTGGCAGGGAGCTGGAAGCCTGGTTCTGTCTTTGCGCTGAAAGGGGGATTTGAAGAGCTGGATTATGGTCATGACTTTTATGCTCCACAGTCCATGCTGGCTGAGGACGGCAGGCGTATCATTATGGCATGGATGAATATGTGGGATTCACCCGTGCCCACCCGCAGTGAAGCCTGGGCAGGATGTCTGACGCTGCCCAGAGAGGTTTTTGAGCGCGATGGCCGGCTGTGCCAGCGACCTGTGCGTGAAGTCGAATCTCTGCGCAGAAAATGCCAGCCATTATCCCCTGTAAGGTTACAGGGTTTGCAATTACTGACCGAAAATGTACAGGCCGCAGAATTATTGGTGACGTGGCATACGGTTGACAGTCATGCGGAGCACTATGGCGTCCGCCTTGGAGACGGTCTGCGACTTTATGTGGATAATCAGGCCGGACGACTGGTACTGTGGCGCTATTACCCTGAGGAAGGGCTGGATGGTTACCGCAGTGTTGAACTTCCTGATACAGAATATCTGACTCTTCGTATTTTCCTGGATCGTTCATCTGTTGAAGTGTTTGTTAACGATGGTGAGGCAACCTTATCAAGTCGTATTTATCCGCAAGCGGACTCGAGACAATTATCGTTATATGCCGCTCATGGCGATGCGATATTAACTAATGGCACTTTATGGATGCTGACCTGAGATATATCGATATCAGTATTTTTTTGACATTATCTGTCATTACTTTGCCAGTACACATTAATTATCTTTGCTGTGTGCTTTTGGTAATGTGTTGCGATTATATATACCAGTCTGGTGAAGAGTATGAATGGTATTTTGTGTTGATACAGAGAATATAAGAGTACCCACATTTGTTTTTATTTAAGGGGGTAAAATGAATAAGTTACTCTTGGGTTTGTCTGTTTTTTTATTACTGGAATACAATGCGTGTGCAGCAAAAACAGGGGGGCTAACGCTTGAACAAAGAATGGCATTGCTGGAAGAACGCCTGGAAGCTGCAGAAAAAAGGGCGGAAAAAGCAGAAAGAATGTTAAAAAGTTTTGATACAGAACAACATTCTGAAATACGTCAAATTAGTTCAGAGCAGAATAAAAAAGCTGCTAACAGCTATGCAGTAGTTGAGTCAACAAAAGAAAAAACATCTTCTCCAGGTTTTCTGTTCTCTGGTTACAATGATTTGAAGTTTTATGGTGATGTGGAGTTTAATATAGATGCTGCCAGTAAACCCGGTCAGTTAGTAATGATAAGTTCCGGGGCGAACAGTGAGTCAGTGAATGAACGGTGGGACCTTAATGGCCGTATTCTATTAGGTTTTGACGGTACCCGTAAGCTTGATAATGGTTATTTCGCTGGATTTTCAGCACAACCACTGGCGGATATGCACGGTTCAGTGAATATTGATGATGCATTATTCTTTTTTGGAAAAGATGACGAGTGGAAAGTGAAAGTCGGTCGTTTTGAAGCTTACGATATGTTCCCTCTAAATCAGGATACTTTCATTGAGTATTCCGGTAATACAGCTAACGATATTTATGCTGATGGCCGTGGTTATATCTATATGATGAAAGAGGGACGCGGTCGTTCTGACGCTGGTGGTAATTTCCTCATCAGTAAACAACTCGATAACTGGTATTTTGAGTTAAACACGTTACTTGAAGACGGAACATCTTTATATAATAACGGTAATTATCATGGACGATATATGGAGCAGCAGAAAAATGTCGCTTATCTGCGCCCGGTAATTGCCTGGTCGCCAACGGAAGAATTCACAGTCTCCGCAGCGATGGAAGCAAACGTGGTAAAAAATGCTTATGGCTATACCGATAATAAGGGGAATTTTGTCGATCAGTCCAATCGTTCCGGTTATGGTATTAGCATGACATGGAACGATCTGAAAACAGATCCGGAAAATGGCATCGTGGTTACTCTTAATACCGCCTATTTGGATGCCAGTAATGAGAAAGATTTCACTGCCAGTATTAATGCTCTGTGGAAACGTTTCGAACTGGGTTATATCTACGCACATAATAAGATTGATGAATTTAGTGGTGTCGTGTGTAATAATGGTTGCTGGATTGATGGTGAAGGAATATACAACATTCACACCATTCATGCATCTTATCAGTTTGCTAATGTGATGGATATGGAGAACTTTAATATTTACCTCGGGGCTTATTACTCAATTCTGGATAGTAACTGTAGATATAGTAATTGTGACATTACCGATGATCGTTACGGTGCCCGATTACGTTTCAAATACTTTTTTTGATGCATAGTAACAAAGTATTGTTCCACACTTACATTAACGCGTTTTTCGGGCGCGTCATCAGCGATGCATACGAATGATCGCAGTCTGCCAATGGTCGATTTATCTTGGTTGCGCAGGGGCGAGCACCGGGCAGGTACCGGCGGCTGACTCTGAAGCTCTGAGTCGGGTAATTGCGTCAGGTCACGAAGGACTGACACGGGTATTGGTGGCAGGTGATGAAGTACTGAGTGTGGTAATTTCGGGGATGCAATGCAGGAGCTGAGTCAGGTTTGCACTGAGCTGAGGACCCGTAGCGAGCGGGTTCCTGCTATTTTTCGGTGTCAGGGGCGCAAGTCCCGACGTCGGGACTTGCCGGGAGATTGTCAGGTCATTGACCGGGTGTGAGCGGCTCGACGTAAGCGGTAGATATGCCCAATTCCCCCCGATAAATTCATTACCAAACACATTATTCAATTTGTTTTTATTTTTCCGCTTTCAGTCATTATCGCTATCGCTTCGTCGGTAATGACTCCAACTTATTGATAGTGTTTTATGTTCAGATAATGCCCGATGACTTTGTCATGCAGTGGATTTGCCCCTATATTTCCAGACACCTGTTATCACTTAAGCCATTACTGGCCCGCTGCCGTAGATATTCCCGTGGCGAGCGATAACCCAGTGCACTATGCGGATGCCATTCGTTATAATGCTCGAACGCCTCTGCAAGGTTCTTTGCTGCCGTTAACCCGTCTGGTTTGGGCATGATACTGATGTAATCACGCTTTATCGTTTTCACGAAGCTCTCTGCTATGCCGTTACTCTCCGGACTCCGCACCGCCGTGTTCTTCGGTTCAAGTCCCAACATCCGGGCGAACTGGCGCGATTTAGCCCCGACATAGCCCCACTGTTCGTCCATTTCCGCGCAGACGATGACGTCACTGCCCGGCTGTATGCGCGAGGTTACCGACTGCGGCCTGAGTTTTTTAAGTGACGTAAAATCGTGTTGAGGCCAACGCCCATAATGCGGGCTGTTGCCCGGCATCCAACGCCATTCATGGCCATATCAATGATTTTCTGGTGCGTACCGGGTTGAGAAGCGGTGTAAGTGAACTGCAGTTGCCATGTTTTACGGCAGTGAGAGCAGAGATAGCGCTGATGTCCGGC
>SKEC01001090.1_pt1 | contig 22294 bp, 15 predicted proteins | sample 4826641 | NCBI WGS metagenome assembly SKEC01 (sample SAMN11008819, study PRJNA524170) | human gut metagenome | biome: Human fecal sample; material: Feces; isolation source: fecal sample from pouch patient p18, p21 | host: Homo sapiens | place: Israel: Tel-Aviv | collected 2015-12-22
CTATAATAGAGAATTTTGTTTTTAATGTCATTGCCTTTTTCTCGACATAACTTTCTAAATGTTTTTTGTAAAGCCCAGTCCCGATGAACCATTGATGTAATCGTTTAGAACCTTTGGCAAAACAAAATACCGTTGCCATATAAAATGGAACAGTAGGCAAAATTGGTAAAACAACTCCAACAGTTCCAAGAGCAAGGCAACTACAACCTAAAATCAACCATAACATTCTACTTATTTTATTCATCCTGTCTCCTTTATACTGTTAGTACGAATTTCTCTCCACCTATCGTCACCACTTCAAGTTTTACTCCGTAGAGTTGATAGATGCTTTTTGATGTTATTACTTTTGCTGGTGGTCCTTCAATTCCTACTTTGCCATCTTTTAATCCAATAATTCGATCAGAGTAATGGATTGCCTGATTGATATCATGGAGTACCATAATAATTGTGATTCCGTACTGACGGTTTAGCTTCTGTACAAGCTGTAAGATATCAAGCTGATAGCGGATATCTAAATAGGTTGTCGGTTCATCCAGAAAAAGTATTTTTGTATTCTGGGCAAGTGCCATCGCAATCCAGACACGCTGTCTTTGTCCACCAGAAAGCTGGCTTACTTCTCTGTCACGAAATTCTGTCATGTTGGTTACTTTCAATGCCCATTCGATGTATTTTTCATCTTCTTCGCTTGTGCCACCCATCATTTTCATATAAGGGGTTCGCCCAAAAGCGACCAGACGTTCTACAGTGATATCATCCGCGGCACTGTTGTACTGGTGAACAATAGCTACCTGTCTGGCAAAGTTTTGTAAATGCATTTCCTGAATGTTTTGACCGTGTAAGAAAATGCTGCCAGCCTGCGGTGTTAAGTTTTTAGTCATAAGAGAAAACAGGGTGGATTTACCGCAGCCGTTTGCTCCCATGATCGTTGTGATTTTTCCTTTTGGAATATGTAGACTGATGTCCTTTAAAATTTGATTTTTTCCATAAGCAAAGGATAAGTTTTTTACGACAATTGCTGTATTAGTTTCCATATTTTTTTGACCTCCTTAACAGAAGGATAAAGAATGGGCCACCGATCACGCTCATAATAACGGCGGCACTGACTTCGTTTGGTGCGGCAATGGTTCGTCCAATCGTATCTGCGGTAAGGAATGTAAATGCTCCGGCTATCGCAGAAAATGGAATCAATTTTTTATGGTCGCTTCCAACAAAGATTCTTCCAATATGTGGTACGATTAACCCTAAAAAGCTGATCGCTCCGGCTATCGCTGTTGCGATACTTGCTAAAAGTACTGCGATTAAGGATATAACGATTCGTGTCCGGTTTACATTGACACCAAGTCCTCTTGCCGTCTTATCTTCTAAAGAAAGTAAGTTGCATTCTCCTGCAAAAAGAATCGCAAGGATAAGTCCCGCAATTACATAAGGAAGAAGTGTGTGGACATCATCCCATGTTTTTTGAGTGATATTTGCCTCCACAATAGATGCAACTCCTGTCCGGTCTCCGCCACTCATAGAATTAAATGCACTCGAAATCCCCGTAAATAATGAATTTACCGCCACACCTGTTAAAATAATTCGAAGTGGACTTAATCCCCCTTTCCATGACAGCAGATACACCATAAAAAAAGCGATAACACCGCCAAAGAAAGCAAAAATCGGTGTGAGGAAAAATAAGTTTGGAGCAGCAGCCGTGATTAATACTGCTACAAAAGCTGCGCCACTTGAAATTCCGATAATTCCAGGGTCGGCAAGTGGATTTTTCAATACTGCCTGAAAAAGTACTCCAGATACCGCAATGGCAGCTCCTGCAAGTATGGAAATAAAAATTCGTGAAAAACGCAGGTCATAAATCGTAGCTACATCTGCATCGTAGCTTACAAATAATCCCTTAAATAACTTCCCAATACTTACGGAAAGACTTCCAGTGTTTACAGCAATTACAAACATAATGGCTAAAAGAAGACTAATCACGATAAAAGAAAGTATTGATTTTTTTGATTTATCCATTGATAATTTTACAGAATTTTTTTGAAATGATAAATTTTTCATGATGCCCTCTTTTCTACTTTCCATATAATAAAGGCTGTAACTGTGCTAATGCTTTTTTATAATAAAAATTAGCACTCATTCCGAAATATTCGTAAGTAAGGTCGTAAACTTTCTCGGCCTGTACCGCCTTAAAATGTTTCCATATATCATTTGTCTTAAAATCTTCGTTAAACATTTCTACTACCTGCTCAGGCAAAGCGTGTGCGGCACGAAGAATTATATCCGGATTTTTCTTTTCCATATCTTCAGTATTTACTGTGAGAAACTCCTGATTTGAACCTGCATACACATTCTCTCCACCGGCTAATTCCACAAGGCTTCCCACATAGGAATTCTCAGTTGCAATGACATAACTTCCAGGCATTCCCATAAGAATCAATACTTTCGGAGCCTGCTTGCCTTCATTTTCTCTTTTATATTTCTGATAAAATGTCTTAAAGTCTTCTGTAAGCGTCGATGCCTGCTCCTGCTTCCCAAAAATGTCTCCAAGTTCCTGAATAGAACGATACATTCCCTGCACACTTTTTAAATTAAGGAATGCCCAGTCCGTCTGGATATTTTCATATTTAGGCTGTAAGTCACTCTGCAAAGAAGAGGGACTCAAAATCCAATCTGGATTTAACGAAGATACGATTTCCATATCTGGGCTCATGGCTGTACCAATCTTTTTTGCCTTTTTGTATCGTTTTGGTATCTTCGATACAGAACTTGAACACACGCCCACAAGATCAAGATCTAACTTATCACAAATCTCCGCTACTGCAGGAGATGTGGCGATAATCCGAGGATTCGCATTTACACTGACTTTCCGTTTTGCACTTTCTACCGCAGCTTTTTCCTGTGGGTCTGTGATATCTAACATCGTTTCCACATTTTGATTTTTAGCGGAATCCGCTCCGTCTTGTGTGCTGCTTTCTGGATGCTGATCTACCATACAACCGCTAAGAAAAGAGAGCGTTAGAAGAAATGTTAGCAGCAAAGAAAAAAGTTTACGAAAGTTTTTAATTTTCATCCTTTCTCTCTCCTTCCAATTCTGCATTATTCCCGATTTCGTCATATTCTTTTACAAAAGAAGATTCTTCCTCATAGTCCCATATATTTTTTTCAGACTCCTTCTCTTCGGGCTCTTCATGAACAACTCCTTCCGAATCCCACACATCATTCTCTGTATCCGGTTCACCAAACCCATCTGCCATATAGACACTTTCTTCTTTATAATCCTGTTCTTCTGGAGTAAGATACAGCTTTCCTGCGCCCCAGCGTTTCCAGTTTTTTCGGAAAATATAAACAATATACGCCCCTGTAAAAAGAAGAATCAATCCAGAGATTGTCACGCCTGCACAAACGGCAAGAATAATTTCAACAATTCCTATCGATGAACTGCCATCACTTTCTGAAGGATTGGTATTCGAAGCGGTAGAGAGGGATAATCCCTGTGTATCCTTCAAAGAATCTTCCGTGGATGAGGAATTCCCCATCTCGTTATTTTCTGTAGTCAGCCCAGATGAACCTGAAGTCAAACCAGATGAACTGGAGGAATTCGAGGAATCTGTCCCACTTAAACCTGCTCCATTTGAATTTTCCGAATTAGATGTTGAAGTTCCTGACTGGCTTTGCGCTGCACTATTATTTCCCTGTGCATCCGTTGATTCTGAGAATGAAGAACTGCTATTTGCCGCAGCATTACTCCCCTGTGTATCTGCCGTTCCTGATGATGCGCTGTTTTGTGTTACGATTCCCTCCTTCATATTCGTACTGTTTCCTGCACTATAATCACTTGGGTAAAAATAGAAAATAACATTTCTTCCCATTGGTTCTACATACATCGAACACCGAACAATACAACTTTCCGATGGAATCTGGATACGCATATCGGCTGTTTTTCCGCTGCTGTCGCTTCCATTTCCTGTTACGATAGCAGAAACCGTATTCCAGCCGGAATCATTGATATTTTGTACGCTAAAACTTTGTTTTGAACTGTAATCCATCAATCCCAGTTGAAAGGTCAGATAATATTCTCCACTATCTGTCACCTCCAAAATCCCTTTCGATCCAATCGCTCCCTCTACCATTCCCTGGCCAGTTGTAGAAGAAGAACTGCCTCCGACATCTTCGACCTGTCCGGTCACTGGATGGGAATAGGACGGATTCATTTTACAAGTATAAACACTTCCTGATGCTGCCTGTACATTTTTACTTGAAAAAAGCAGCAGAGATAGTAATAAAATCATACTTAAGCAGCCAGAAATACCATATCTTTTAAACTTTTCAAAACAAAAATTTTTAAAATAAGAAACATAAGATGTGCCGTTATTCCCTCTAACATTCCTTTTTTCTCTATTTTTATTCATAGTTATTCTGTAATTTTGCTTCTCTTTCATCAAAATAACCTCCGGCTCCACATTTTATAGGCTCCGCCAGCAAGTACCGCAAGGATACTCATAAAGGAAGGAAGAATAGATGCACTGCTTTTTTTCTTTGTTGCTGCTGTATCACTTCCTTCGGAGGAAGTTTCTGCCGCATCCGAAGTTGTATCTGTGCTTTCTTCCATATTTCCCATATCTGTTTCATTTCCTGTTGAAGAATCTAATGCTCCATTTTCTGCCGAGGCTTTTTGCGCTGCGGTAAGATGCCCTGTTGTTTTTGATGCATTATTTTGCGGCAATGTACCTGTATTATTTTTAGAAGCACTACTGCCTGCGGAACCAGCACCCGGAAGGCTTGTTGCGGATTTTAATGCAGATGCCCCGATAGTTTTTCCAAAGCTGCCTCCGCCTGATGATGCTCCCGTTCCAGAAGTGCCTGTAGAAGTTTTTGAACTACTTCCACTGCTCTTGTTTGAACGATTCGAACTGGTACCTTTAAATGAATTTTTCGTAGCAGAAGCCAATGTGGAAAAGTCAAGCTTTAACCAGACTTTTTGCATTCCTGAACCTTTTGAGATAGAATCCATAATCGGTACAAATACCTGTAATGGAACCCATCCATCTTCTTTTACTTCTGAAATCATTGGGAACGTTACTTTATCTGGATAGTTTGTTCCAAAGCTGTCCTTTATTTTTTTCCCTTTACTGTCTTTTTGATAAGTATCAATGGTAACACTCTTTAAAGAGCCGGTCGGTGCCCCATAATTATCCACTTTATAGCCTGTTTTATAATAGCGCAGCTTCCCAAGATATCCTGCCTGTCCGTTAATATTCATCTTTTTAAAGTCCAGTGTCAGAGTATATTTTCCTTTTTTTACCTTAAGTTTCACTTTATGATTGATGGCATCATCCGCCATAGACGTTGTATTCTGATTGGTTTTATATACAGTACCATCCACGACGTATGTGCCATCAGATAAACTTTTGATATTTAGGCCTTCTGTCGTTGTTGAGGAAGTTCCCGAAGATGATTTCTGCTCTAAATTTACAACCGCCTTTGATAACTTCTTTGCCTGTGCATTTACCTGTGCCTGCGTTGCCTTTTCATTATAAAAAATATCTTCTGCACTGCTGATTGCTGTTTTTAATGTCTTGATACTTGAAGAAGTATACACGCTCTCTCTTGCCGCCATACTGGTTGCAGAAAGAATCAGCGTATGTAGTACGGTTTTATCCACCGTTTTTACGGTTTCTTCTTTTTTAGCAGTTGTGGTTGTATTTCCCTTGTCTTCCGTTGTTGTATCCTCTGGTAAATCTCCTGTTCGCTTTAATGTAGACCAGTCTAACTGCAGACGTGCATATTGCTCACCGGTTCCGGCTGCAATTGATTCCATTACTGGGACAAAAATCTGCGTCCATATTTCTTTTTCATAAAGTGTTACCGGCATTGTCAGAAAATGTGGACAATCATAGCCGTTATCCTTTTCTTTATAATAAGATTCTACCTCCGTTGCCACAGGTTCTTCTTCTGTTGGAAGTGTATATCCGTTAGAACCTCCATGCCAATCTGGAAAATAATTCATATATGCCAGATATCCTTTAAAATTAATAGAACCTAACTTTGAACTTAACGCAACTAACTCTAAGCGAAGTGTCGCCTCCCCGTTCTTTATACGAAGTTCCATTGGCTTTTTAATCGCACCATTGCCCATCGAATCCTGATTTGCTGAAGCGTGTTTTAACCCTCCGTTTATCTGGTAGACTCCATCTGCTGGCACCGATTCTTCCGCTGCACGAACGATTCCTATTCTGTTTTTGTCTGAAAAAAATGCAGAAATAAGAAATACGCTAAACAATACAGTCAGTAAGATTTTGCTGCTTTTTTTCTTTTTGTTCATCCTGTTTCCTCCCTTATTTCAATAATATGTCCGCCTTATAGCAGGAATCTTTTTTCTATGTCTATCTCTAAGACATTCCTGATAAAAGGCCGAAATACTATATATCCGGGCATATGGCAGCAGAAAGGGAGATTACTGCTGCCATTCCCCGAAATCAAACAAATACTTCGATAAATCCTATTATTTTACTTTAACTGTTTTTTTCTGTCCTTTTCCCTTAAAAAGCTTTGTATATGCTTTTTTATTTTTTTTCGGAACTTTGATCACAGCCTTTTTATAGATTCCCTGTAATGCTTTTGCTCCTACTTTTTTCAGTTTCTGGGACTGGATATTGATTTTTTTCAGTTTACTGCATCCTGCAAATGACTTCTTTCCAATCGTTGTTACATTAGACCCAACAGTTACAGAAGTTACTTTCTTCTTTGCGCTGGCAAAGGCATTATTTCCGATTGCTGTTACCGTTGCCTTTACTCCTGCAGTTGTAATCGTTGCCGGAACAGTAACAGAACCTTTATTGGTTGCCTTTACAAAGCTTATTGTATTCGCGGAAAGTGCCTGATACACATTGCCGCCTACCGTATATTTACTTCCCTTTTTCAGTTTTTTTACAGCAGGTTTGATCTGTGGTTTTTTCGTAGTATCAGCAGGCTTTTTGTTTCCATTGTCAGTGTTCTTATCTTTATTATCGTCCTTTTTATTATTGTCCTTATTCGTATTATCTGAGGCACCTGGATTTGTTTCCACAACATCCTCCGCAGAAAATGCCGGATCATCCGCAGAGGCTTTCTTAGCAGAATCCCAGTCAAGGCTAAGAGAAACATTTTGTGTTCCATTACCAGGCATAATTGAATTCATGACGGGTATGAATACCTGCAGAGGAACATTTCCACTGATTAGTGCTTCTGGAATCACTGGAATTGTTACGATGTCCGGATAATCTGTTCCAAATTCATCCTTTACTTTTGTTCCATCTGTATATTTTTGTACAGATTCTACTGTAACATCTGCTGTCTCTCCAACAGGAACTCCATACGCATTTTCTGCATAGCCTGTCCTGTAATATTTTATATTCTGAAGATAGCCTTTAAAACTTTGACCTGCCAGAGAAATGTTCATGCCCTTTAAATTCATCGTAATTGTATAATTTCCATTTTCAACAGTAAGCTTTAACTTGTGAGTAATCGCATTATTTGCCATAGAAACATCGCTTCCACTTGCCTTCTTCATTACTCCGTCAATAGAATATGTACCATCTTCTAATACTGGTTTTAAAGTATTCCAGTCCAATGTAATTGTAGAATCTGTGTCAAATTCTCCGTTTTTAATAGTAATGCCTGCCACAGTATCATTAAGATTTTTCATAGAATCTACATAAAGATGTACATTTGTGAAATATTGTTCCTGTGGTTTCTTTCCTAACGGTAACTGGACATCTGTTACTACTGTTTTATCATCTATAGCTGTTGTTTTATAGACTGCGTCTTTTTTCAGTGCACCATCTTTTACTGTAGTATAATATCCGTTAAATCCTAATACATACAACGGTTCTTCTACTGTTCCGGAAATATGTGTATAATACAGTGTCATTACTCCTGCAGCATCAACACCAAGATACGCATCTCTCCACTTATCAGTTCCAGCTGCGCCTATAATGCTGTGGTCAACAACATCTGTGATATTTTTTATCTTAATTTTATACATACCTGCTGCCGGAGCATTTTGAGGTGCTGTTGCAATGGTATCTTCTTTGATTTTGATGTCCAGAGCATTCATCACCGCATTCTTAATCGCAGTAGAAGAAGCAGTCGCTCCACTTACTACATCCACATTATTTATTAAATCGTCATCATTCGCATAGAGCCCTGTCAGTTTAGATTCCATTCCTTTAATTGCTTTTTTTAGATATTTCTGATTTTCTGTTCCAAACTGACCTTCCTGAAAATCTGTTCCTGTTAAACTTACAGAAGAAATCACACCCTCTGTTACAGTAACGTCGGCATTCACTGTGTATTTTCCAAACTGTTTTACCTGTGCAGAACCTTTTTTTATATAATTGTAAGTGCTGTCATTTACCGGTTTTGCATTGGCATAATCAATAAAAAGATACGCATCTACACCTGCATTCATTGCATCTACGTGCATATTCAGATACACACCGTCTGCTTTTTTAAAAACATCTGGAATAGTAAATGAAATCTTTTTTGGTGCGTAAGAAGACTGTCCATTTATTGTTTTAGGAACATCAGGATAAGTTTCTAATACGGTTGCCGCTGTTTTTAATTCAGAAGAACTGCGTTTTTCATTCTGATAGATCATAAAATTATAAGCATAATCTGAAAAACTCGACATGCTTACTTTCCTGCATTCCATTGTAAGTGATGCTTCTCCTGATTCAGAAATTGTAAGCTTACCGTATTTTCCTGGACAACCTGCTGCAACAGAATCTTTTTCGGGATTCGATGCATTCTTTAGGCGAAGAGAAACCGTATAGGTTCCCTCGCTTAATATAACATTCTTACTTCCAAAGGAAAATCCTTCGGCAGTGGCAGCTTTTGCCGGTATAACAGTCCACAGCATGGCAAGGGCTGCAATTAAAATAATAGCCAAAAACTGTATTCTTTTCGTGCAATTGTTCATTATTGCTTTCCTTTCTATATCTTATCTGTACATTATCTTCTGATAACCACTTTTACTTTGGAGGAAGCTGTACCTTTTACTACCTTTTTCGCTACAGTTTTATAAGCACTTACTTTGTAGTAATATGTCTTGTTCTTCTTTACTTTCTTATCGATAAATTTCACAGTTTTTACATTTTTGATTGTCTTTACAAGTTTGTATTTACCGTTTTTCTTTGTTGCACGGTATACTTTATAGCCACTTGCGCCCTTTACTTTTTTCCAGGATAATCTTACTTTCTTACGGGAAAGATTCTTTGCTTTTAATTTCTTAACTTTGGCAACCTTTACTTTAGTAGTATTCTGTTTTTCCTGTGTTGTTGTCTGTGGTTTCTTCTGGGTTGTAGAGTTATTGTTATTATCCTGCTTGTTGGAATCTTTTACGATAACATCGTTGGAGTATACAGCAAAGCGATATGGTTTTAATCCACTTGTACCAGAATATACTGTCTTTTTCACTCTGTAGATTCCGTTACTGTCTACCTTAATCGTTCCATTAAGAGTATCTTTTTCTTCTGATGTCTTTTCCTTGGAAATCGTTGTATATGTTCCATCTTCATTTTGTTTTTGTACTTCTGTAACAATATCCCAATCATAATTCTTGTCATTTAAAATATCAACAAGTTCTTTACCCTCATAATTATCATTTAACAAAGCCTTATAACCTGTCACATCAGCAACTTCACTTTCCTCATCTGACTGTGTTGTATCATACCAGAACATTAAATCAAGTATACTTAAATCCTGATTCCATTTAATATTCTTCTCTGCGTCTGCTGAAGCATTAAAATTAAGCACTGTTTTTTGTGGATACTGTTTATTAAAACTTTTTGCCATCTTGCGAACTTCAGGATCTACCACAACCATCTCATTTAACTGTAAATCCAGTTTATGAATTCCCCCGTCAACCTTAGGAAACATATCTTTAGAAACAGATGTAATTTTATTATCAAAGAAATCTACTTGTGTAATGTTTTTGTTTTGTGCAAGCATATTAGATGGCAGTTCTTTAATTTCGTTAGATTTTAAGTTCAGTACTTTCAGGTTTGGAAGCTTGCTAAAATCTATATTATCCAAGTTTGTAATTTTGTTGTTAAATATTGCCAGAGTTTGAAGTGCCTGCAACTGTTCTACCGTATCCGGAATTTTTACAAGCTCATTATTATCCAGCGAAATAGATTTTAATGTAGCTCCCATAGATTTCATCAGGTCAGAAGGCAAATCAGTAAGTTTATTAGATCCCAGTCCAAAATCATCCAGTTTTGTAAGAGAATCAAAAGCACCTGCTTCAATTGATTTAATGGCGTTTGATCCCAAATCCAGAATTGTTAAATTATCAAGACCTGCAAAATCATTTTTTTCAATAGAAGTAAGATTGTTGCCTGCAAAACTAATCCAGTCAAGTTTTGCTGTATCTTTAAATAAATTAGCAGGGATGTCTTTTACCTCATTATTTTCAATGTAAAATTGTTCCAGCTCAGTTTTTCCAGCTAATAAACCTGCTGGAATTTCTTTAATTTTATTATTAGATAAATTCAGAGAAGTAACGTTTGATGATAATCTTGTTAAAAGCGTAATATCTGTAAGATTATATCCACTAAGATCCACTTCACCAGAAATTGCATTCCATTCGTCTTCACTGATCGCCCCATCACCATCTGTATCATATCCAGCTGTTACTAAAGCATTAATCAATGTTTTATCCGCATCACTTTCTTCCTGCTGCTCTACTTTATATCCATCCCATCCCTTTTTTACGGATGTTACTGTAATAGCAGCACTCTTGTATTTACTCCAGTCACCTTTATCACTGGCCTGTCCGCCCATGGCTGAAACAAGAGCAACAACAGAAAGATTTTGTGTGATATCATCAATTTCTATCGTATATTCTTTATAATTACTCTTACTTCCATCTAAACTATACTCTTTTACCTCTGACAGATTATATGCTGCATTGGAACCAACAGATAAATCCAGAAGATAATCCTGCATATTAATATTTAACATTGATATTTTCATTTTTCCATTTTCTACAGTTAGCTTTGCTTTTGAATCAATCGTACCAGCAATCATATTTCCTCCTGTAGAATCTTCTACTGAATAAGAAAGTGTATATTCTCCGTCTTCTACTGGATTTTCAATGTTGTTATTTTCTGAATCTTTTTTCTTGAAAGTATCAATAGCTTCCTTTAAGGCTGTGACTGCGGCATTCACATCTTCCTGTGTCGCATTTTCATTGTCATATACTTCCTGTGCTGCTGTAATGGCATTCTGAAGTGCCTGCCATTTTTCATCAGAAGCACTGTCCTGTTCATATGCTTTTGCCGCTGAAAGCATGTTGTTTAATGGGTTTTTATCCACTTTTGGGGTAACGGGATTTTCACCAGTACCATCAATATCTGTCTGAGAAACTAATTCTGCTGTAGCTGCATCTTTATTTACATTTACAACTATCTTCTTATCTTTATATCCATTTGCATAAATAGTAATCGTATTTTCTCCATCTACGACAGATCCAAGATAAACTCTAAAACCATACATGGAAAATTCGTATTTATTATTCTCTCCAGAATCATCCCAGTCGGCTATATATTCTTTTTCATTTACGACTACTTTTGTAACACTGCCGATATAGTCTTTGACATCCTGAGAACCATATTTATCAAGTTCTTCAAATAAAATGGCGGAACCTACCGAGGAAGAACTTTCATATTTTACTTTTGTTAGAGCTGTTCCTGTTTTCGCTTCTGTAGTAGTGTCAGAAGCTTCCGCTGCGTAAACATTTACTGCTCTTAAGCTTGCCGGTAAAACTGCTGCCTGTGGTGCTGCCATTGTAACAGCCATTGCCAGTGCTAAAGAATAGGTTAAAAATCTTTTTCTCATGTTTTCTCTCCTTTATTTTACTTTGATTTTGCTTTTTGTACTCCATGTGCCGTAAATCTTTTGTCCTTTTACCTGTTTGTAAGAACGAAGCTGTACATAATAGGTTTTCTTCGTTTTCAACTTCTTAATGACAAAAGAAGTTTTCTTAGAAGATACATTTTTTACAGATGCTTTCTTCATATTTTTCTTTAAAGAATAACGAAGCTGGTAACCATTTATCTGACTTTGCTTTTTCCAGTAAAGCTTTGCTATTTTTCTTCCTGATGTAACTCTTCTTATTTTTACAGCAACAGGTTTTTTCACTGTTGTATTTTCAGTAGCATTATTCGCAGGCTTTGTATCATTTTTCTCTGTGGTAGTCGATTCTTTTGGAACAGATGGTTTTTCGGATGCTTTGTTTACTTCAATAGTAATTGCGTCTCCAATCTGTCTTTCATAAGAAGCTGTTTCCATTGCGATTGGATAAACAAGAACTTTACCCGTTCCGATGATTGTAACGTATCCATCTTCCCGAAGATTGATTACGGAATTTTTGTTAGTCTGGAAAATTACTTTTCCATCTCCCGGCTTATCAACAGATGCCTGAAGATAGAATCCTTTATCATCTTCATACTTTGTATAGGTTGTCTGTGGAACAGTGATTGTCTGCTCTCCTCTACTGACGGTGACCGTTACACTCTTACTCGTTTCTTTATATTTTGCAGTTTCGGAGGCTGTGATTACAATTTCACAACTTCCACCACCCTGAATCGTAACGATTCCTTTATTATCTACTGTAGCAACTTCTGGATTTGTTGTTGAGTAGATGAGTGTTCCATCTCCTTTTGTAAGCTGTGCTTCAAGGTCATAGGTCTTTCCTTTACTTGCAACAGAAGTTCTTAAGGAAGTATCTACATAGATTGCCTGATAAGACTTCTTTGTGGTATCGCTTCCCTCGTTTGCATAATCCGCGAGGTTAACATAACCATAACCGAAATCATCCTCCTTTCCTTCAGCACCTAAATCTACTGCATAGTCTCGCATAGTCGCATATACATCCCACTGTGTATAATCTGGATGTTTCATTTTAATCATTGCCGCTGCTGCTGCAAGATGTGGGGATGCCATTGAAGTTCCGCTCTCTATCTTTGTCTTTCCATCATTCCATGCACTTAAAATATATCCACCTGGTGCACAGAAATCAAGGAGTGTTCCGCTGTTTGAGAATCCCGAATGTACATATTCTTCTGGATTAGATGCAGAACGTTCGATAGAACCTACGGCAATTGTCCATCCGCTGCAGGCCGGATAACTTCTTGATACATTTGTATATTCGTTACCAGATGCTACGCACATCGTAATTCCGTAGTCGGCGGCGATTGCAAAAGAATCATCAATAAAAGATAAATCATCGGAACCAAGATTACTTATCAATTCTCTTGTATCATAACCAAGACTTAAGTTCATTACATCTACACCATGTGTTGTCGCATAATCAACACCAAGACGAAGAGTTAAAACAGAAGCTCTCTCAGATGCATCGAAAATACGAACAGTCATAATCTTTACATTATCTGTTGTTCCTTTTGTAATAATTCCAGAAACATGAGTTCCATGTCCTGTCACATCATCATAATCGGAAGCTTCTTTATCAACTGCCATATTGATACTTCGTTTATCAATTCTTCCTGAAAACCAAGAATGGTCTACATCAATTCCTGTATCAAGAACAGCAACTGTCACTGTATTCGTCCAATCCTTTGCTTGTTCTTTTAATGTGTCAAGCCCCATCGTATGGATTCCGTCAAAAGCTTCGGAAGAACCAGATTCACTTTCATCTGCATTTACAGCCTTTGTAGTTGTTTCAGTCGCTTCGGAATCTCCAAGGGATACAATCTGATCCTGAAATACTTTGCCGGCATCATACTGTTTTTCTAACTTTTTCTCTGCCAGCTTTGCCTGAGATGCATTGGCATATTCTAATACATAAAACTTACCGAAAGTATAGTAGTAGACATTCTCAGCTCCATAGACTTTCTCTGGCTTTTCTTTAGAATTAACAATTACTCTTGCATTGACTTCTGATTTCTTCAGCGTTCTGTTTTTATCCTTTGACTTTGCCAAAGAGGAAGTGTGATTAATTGCCTCCGCCAAATCTTCCGGACTGGACAAAGATTCTACTTTCACCCTACCTGTTGCCGCATAAGTAGTTCCTGTCATGCCGACAAAAGCAAAGGTTACCGTAAGCAGAAACGACAATAATTTCTTTTTCATACTCCTTCGTTCTCCTTTTCCTTTTTCAAAATGCTTTGCAATAATCAGTAACGGGCCCATTCCTGATTGTTAGCGCTACCTTAAATTAGCATGCACTAACTTTATGTTTTTCTTATACCATATATCTGCTTTTTACGTCAACATCCATCTATTTTCGTGATACAGTAACACGAAACAAATCTCGCTCTTTCCGCACCTTTCACCCTATTGATTATTTTTATCAAAATAGGGTAGGAAGATTTGAGGCGGAGAATTCACTTGAGCAAAAAACTATGGTAACCGGATAAAGGTAAAATGTAGAACAATTAGAATGTACGGGATTGTTTGATAAACGTCGCCTGAAAAAACTATATATGTGTAAGCAGAAAATCGAATTTCAACTCCCCAAATCCCCCACCATTGCGATTTAATTTCACCTGCCCCAGCCAACAAACAGCCCGCAAAGAGAGAATAGCCCCTATATCTGTGGCCTCGGAGCAAGTGTTGAATGCGAGCGCAGAAGCGAGTATTCAACACGCCGCGACTAAAGTCACAGATATAGGGGCTATTCTCTCTTTGCGGGCGTCTGTTCATTGTGCATCGAATCAAATCCAAAACACCAACATTGCCGTGCTTTCCGGCATATGGGTTCGTCCCACATTACAGGTGGCAGTAATCTGAATTATCCCACACATTTCCCCACCTTTTTGTCTGCGGAAATGGCAGGCAGACAGTGGTATTTTTACAATACCATTTTCATCAATTTCTGCTAAGTGCAGAAAACTATCACTGACATATTTTAAGGATTCCAGATGCCCACTCATCTGATGCCCGTTCACTCTTGAATTGGCACGCATTTCACAGATTTTTAATTCCAGCCAGGCATCCTCATCTTCAATGCATAGATAAGCTGGTTTTTCGAAGCCTCTGTCTGCCATTGAAATTCCTGTTTTTTCTCCTTCTGGCAAATGTAAGAGTACAAACCAGACTGGTGTCCGTCCTTTTGTAAAAATATCAAATACATTATTTTTCTGCATAGTTTCTGGCTTTCGTGCATTATTATTTGCAGATACTCCTTGTCGATTCATATTTTGAACCATAAATGTTAAAACATCATATTCCACATTTTCAATCTGGTTTTTCACACTCTCCTGTACCTGTTCTTCGCTCAGATTCATCTGACGGAAAAATGTTTCCAGGCCAGAAAGTATCTTTTGATAGCCACGCACTCTCGCCTTACCCAGTTCTGTAAATTCGTATTTATCTGTAAAAAAATCTCTCTCTTTACATTGCTTAAAATAGCGGCTTACTGCTCCGTGGTCTACCCCGCATTGCTTTGCCACTTTCATAACTGCACCTTTTTTTTCTGGAAGTTCATAGAGTGCCATCAAATAATGGAGCTGCTGGATAGTCGGAAGATTTTTCCGTTTAAAATTATCACCTTTTTTCATAAATAAATCCTTTCATTTGTCGTAGTCAGAAATCCGCCACTTTTAATAATACAGAGTTATCACGCTCTTTACCACATATGTATCTTTAACTCCTATCAACGCATGCTTCGAAGATGCAGATTTCCACACGCATTTACCATATATGTATATTTAATTCCCGGCAATCTTCTACGAGAGGTATTCTGTCCTCCTTTGTAAGTCCAATCAATGCAGTTCCCTCCGTTATGGAAACCATCTGACTTTTCACTATCAAAAAGATAGATGCCGGCAATAAAAATCCATCTTTTGTCCGAACCGCCTGTTTCCATTCTGCTCCTCTCTGATACCACAAATGCCAATGATTCTCTGCATCTTTTAGAAAAAGCTGCACAAAACTTTCTTCATTTACTTGCAAAAGAAATGTATCGCTAAAATCCTTAAATTCTTCTGCCAGAATACGGGGATACCTTTTATCACTCTCATAAAGTGTTATACGAAACTCATACTCGCCCGGCTCATACATTACTGTAAAATTCATATCCCGGATTTCACTGTCATAAATTTCCCCGTTCTTTAAAAACTTAAAAATTCCATCAATCACTTCTTCCCCGACAACATGCTCCATACGACAGGCACTCTCCGCCGCAATTTCTTCTTCCACCCCACAGGTAAGCTGAATAAAATGCGTGATATTCTGATGCCGTTCCCTACATTCATGTCCCTGTTCTTTTCCAAAATCCGTGAGAAACAGGTACTCTTTTTCCTCCGCCTCCTCTATATAACCGTGTTCTATCATTGAGTGAATATAATAGGCAAGCTGTCTTCTGTTTAATCCCATTGCTTTACAGATTTCATTCTTATCCAATCGTTTTTCCTGAATCCACCATTCATATAGTAAACGTAAAATATTTTCTTCGACTTCAATACGGCTCTGACTGATATTGCTTCCTATTTGCCCTCGAAAGCTGTCTGATTTTTCCTTCATTTTCTGTTCCTTTCTCTATAGCTCTCTATATGTGATGAAAATATACTAGTCAATTCTATTCAAAGATATAGCACCAAGTCTTTTTATCAGTCAACTCTATTTCGCCCATTTTTTTGTTATTGGATTTTTTTATCAATAAAAAGAGCTATCGTGTGGTTAACGATAGCCCCTATATTATGTGAAATTTAAAAATGTTTATTTCGAAAATACCACATCATTTTATGGTTAGACTATTGATTATTTTAATCTATCAACATCCGGTATCCCATGCCCTTCTACTAATGCCTTTTTCGCCAGTTTATCAACCCGCTCGTTATAAAAATCTCCTGAATGTGCCTTTACTTTCTGAAAAATAACTTCTATCTTTTCCTGCATCCGCTTCATAAAAGCCGCATACTTCTTAGTATGTGGATTTTTGGCACTCCATACACCAGTTGCCCACTTTTCGATTCCCTCATAATCGTAGTGAATAACAACAGAGGAATATCCATTTTCAAATGCCCACTGTACCGCATACATCGCACCATGCATCTCTCCGGCTACATTGCGAATCGCTAATAACTCCGGCTCCTCTCCATTCCCGCTTCGCTCAATAATTCTTCCATCTTCAAGTAAAATAACACAGCCAAAAGAGTATTTTTGAATACTTACATCAAAACTTCCATCCACATAAACAACAAGCCTGTCGGATGTCGAAGTTGTTAGTGCAGTGGAATCTACACTAGTTGTTGTTGAAGAATTCTTATTAGTAGTTGTCTTGGCTGCTCCAATATTTAAAAAAGCTTCTGCTTCTTCCTTCGTTAAAAATCCTTTATATTCTGCTCCGGAATATCCATGCACCGCTTTTTTACATTCATCCCATGTATAAAATAAACCTGTTTTATGTCCTTTTCTTACAGCATAAATTTTCTTTTTTGCCATTCTATTTCCTCCATGTTTCGTTGATATAATCTCTCTTGTTTATTGCTTTTAAATTATATAATTCCTTTTCTGGATGTTCAAGTGAAAAAATATTATATGTATGGACGAAGCTCGTCGTACAGATGTAGCATAAGCTAAACAATAAAAGATATTTCTTTAAAAATACTATATTTTTACCTCATTTTATGGTATTTTATCTTATATAATTTTTTTATTACAATAATAATTTTTTCTGATTGACAGAAGTTATTTAATCAGCACATAAAGGAGCAACTATGACAGATTTACTTTATTCTTACAAAACCACTGTAAAGTTTCTAGGCAGTGTATTAGGACCAGATTATGAGGTGGTTCTTCAGGATTTATCTAATATAAACCACTCAGTAATTGCTATAGAGAATGGACATATCAGTGGGAGGACAATTGGCAGTCCTCTTACAAGTGCTGTATTCCAGATGCTTTCTTCAAAAGTGTATGAAGAGGATGACTTTATTGCCAACTATAAAGGGGTAGCAGAAAATGGACATATCCTTCGTTCTTCAAGTATGTTCATTAAAGATTCCAACGGAAATCCGATTGGTCTCTTATGTATTAACTTTGATGACAGCCGCTATATGGAACTTCATGAAAAGTTATTTTCGCTGATTCATCCTGGAAATTTTGTAAAAAATATATCATCTGGCGTAGCAGAATCCAAAGAAAATGTAAAAGATTTATCCAGCCGGATTACCGAAAACTTCGCCATTGATGTTGCTTCTCTTAGAGAACAGATTTTTAATGATGCAACAGCCAACTTTACAACACCTGTGGATCGTTTAAATCAAAATGAGCGGAAGGAAATCATGATCAAATTATATGAACAGGGGCTCTTCCAATTAAAAGGTTCCATCCCGTTTGTTGCAAAAAGATTCTCCTGCTCACAGGCAACTATATACAGATATTTGGGGGAAATCAATAATTAAATAGGAATTTGCCGCAGGCAAGACAGACGCTCCCGAAGCGAGCAGGAAAAACAACACTCTAGTGAAATTACAGACAAAGCCATTGCCCCCAATAAGGCATATTTGTGATTTTAGTCGCGGCGTATTGAATGTTCGCTCTATTCGTTCACATCCAACACTTGCTCCGAGACCACAAATATGCCTTATTGAGGGCAATGGCTTCTGTGCTGTGGATAGAGAAGGTGAATTAAATCTTTTGCCCGTTTATCTGCTGCTTCCTCTGTAATATCCTTTTCTATAACGCTTTTTCATTTGATGCAATACTTAGTGAATCAAACGAGTCTTTTTATCATTTTTTCTTTTTGCATGGTGTCAGATACGATAATTTTACCCAGCCTTCCTGTCCTCCATACTCCGTTCTTCCCCAACCGTTTTTAAATTCTTTCATTTCAAGATACGTATTTTCAGGGACTTTTGCGATACTTCTTTGATCCTCTCCCGGTTTTTCCCGAAAGTTAATCTGCTGGGCACTGCTTAATGTCTCTACTTTCCAGGCTGCTTTACTGCTCTCTGGATAGCATCCTGCATAATAAAGATTTATCCAGCCGGTTCTTCCATTATTACTTACTTTACCCCAGCCGTCCCTGGTTTCCTGGACGATAAATTCTACACCATAAGGAATTCCCTTTAATACTGCATCAGAGGTAACATCTGGTTCTTGATACATACGAATTCCTTTTTCTGTTGAAACATTAATATAAATCTGACTGTCTTCTTGTATACTAATCGATTCCTGGCAAATATACTTAAGATACGACATTTTCATCCAGCCGGAAAGGCCGGCATATTTTACCTTTCCCCATTTCTTTCCTTCTTTTATCGTGCTATCTGTTAATTCACAAAGTTTTCCTTCTGGCAGGGAACCAATCGGTACACTTCCTCCTGCCTCATCATAAATTGGGACACCATCTAAAGAATTACTCTTTATCGTACACCAGGTTCCTGTTCTTTTCTCTTTCCAGATATTTTGTTCCTGCCTCTTCTCTCCTATTTCTTCCGTCCACCAGCTTTTTAAATAGGAAAATGTAAAAAGGAAAACAGCAGCCAGACAAAGCAACGCGATAATATCTATTAATTTTTTATATAATTTGGGCATGACTTTTTCTCCTTTATTTTACACTTCGTGACACTTTATATACTGCAAAAAACAGATTCCCGCTGGCTTCTATTTCATCCACCGCTTTATATGTAAGATGCTCTGTATCTTCCTGTCCTAATAAATTCAAAATATTTTTCTTTCCTTTTGTTATAATGTATACATTCTTTTTTAATAAAAATCCTGTTCCTAAATTAGAAATTCCATCTTTCGCAAGCTTTTCTTCATATAATGGAGAATATGCTGTCCAGCTTCCCGACATATACCAGTTTCCCTGATGAAGATCATCTTTTACACCAGAAGGCTTGCCAAAACTTTGTGTATCTAAAATATAATAATTTTCTTTATGTTTTCCGCAGTAGGCTGCAATTTCTGCTTTTTGTCCACTGCCTGCTTCTCTTCCAGCCTGTATTCCCTGTATCGCTTGTATTCTATCACTTCCATTTACTCCCATATGTAAAATAACTGCCAGTAAAATACATTGAATAACAACAGAAATACGGATAAATGAAGTATCTTTCCAAAAAGAAAGCAAATGACATACAATCATAAATCCAACGCTCAGCATCAATAACCGAATACTTTCTTCTACTCTTTGCGGAAAACGTCCGTTCATTGCAAGGTAAATCCATTCTATATGAATAAGAAATGCACAGGTCCCTCCATAAAGAAAGGTCGAAACCCATCTTAAAAATCCATTTTTCCATTTAAATAACAACGTGACTGCCGTGAGTGGAACAATCAGGAACCACACATAAAATCCAGAAAACTTCAAGAATTCTCCTGTCTGCTTTTTCTTCACGCAATAACGATATGCTTTTTCTTTTGCATTCTCTGCTTTTTGCTCTAATGATAACTGAGGCTCTTGTGTCTTCTGATAATTATAAATTTTCTCGATAGTTTCTGTAGAGAAGTCATCATACAGACAGTAACTATAACTTTTAAATACTTTTTGTGCATTTTCACTCACACCAATGGATTGATAAAAATCTTCGTTTTCTTCATAATCCGGCATCCCCGTATAATCCTGCATATAAGCCCTTGCATGATTATAAATAAAATAATTTTTCCAGCCCATTGAACCATACATCTGGGTATTTAAAAACAATATACCAGCTCCTAAAACACCACAGACTCCGAGAATGAACCACGGTTTAACAGAACGAAAGAAATCCATTCTGTATTTGTACCATATTTCAATCAGCAAAAATGGAATGACCATATAAAAGCACTGTTTTCTCATACAATATGCCGATATTCCTAAAATACCAAGACAAAGTAAATTCCACGGTCTCCACAGTTCCTCTTTTTTTGCAAATCCAGTAAATAACAGACTCATGCATCCAAGAAATGCAGCAACTGTAGAAAATGTCAGATGAAAGAAACAAGGCATCCACACATAAACAAATGCAAGAGTGTAGAAAAAGCATATCAAAATTCTGTTACACCGGAAATAATTTAATATTCGAAATAATACCACCGTAAGTGCAAAAACTTCCAATAAAACAATTGCTGTCACATACCAGTTTGTCCCATTATCTGCCGGAACCGTAAAGGGCAGCTTTGGATTTAACTCGTATAACTTTGCTATGATCCATGATAGTGGATATTTTATAAAAATCGCATGTCCATCCGGAGTTCCTGTATAAGAACCATCTAAAATCTGTACAATAGCTGCATCATCATTTACCTCATAAGTAAATGCAACTTTATTGCACATCTTCATCATAAAAGGAAGTACAGTTCCAATTGCTAAAATCATATTTATCACAAAATTTATGACCTTGTTGGAAAGAAATTTATGATAGGAATCAAACGCTTTCCCTAAAAAAGAGCCCGCCTCTCTTCCCTCTGCATTTTGCCTGCTCTTTTGTATCCTTCCTTTATTTTTTCCTTTGTTCATAACAATCCCCTACTTTTCTTTACAAATTTTATATATCTATTATACCAAATATTTTACAAAACTGCTTCTGTTTTTTTCATGCATTTTTTAGAGCGTGTTTCAAACACGCTCTAGTCACATTTTCCTGCTTTCCGAAACCAGTGTTCTTTCTTCCCCTGTCCGGTAATCCGATTTAAATCTACTCTTCCGGGTATTCCAGGACAGATTCCATTGGAAGTAAATTGCTGCAGATCTGCACCTTTGTGCGTACTATATCTAGGGCGGTACGCAGCGTCATTTAAGCCGTAACGCGCTTCCCACCAGGCACATTTTTTCGGGCGGTGCCGAATAATTCTCTCATATCTTTCATATTCAGAATACATTGTATAAAGCATCATCTTGTGTCTCTGCCTTTTCAAATAATTCAGGGCACTCTCCACTCCGTCTTCCGTATTTCCGGATTCCACATCAAGCACATATCCTATAAAATGTTTTTCTACCCGCTCTTTACACACTTCCACTAAAAATCTGGTCTGTGCAGTCTCATCCCCTCTGTTCAAAAATGCATATAACCAATATGGAATACCTCTTCTTTCACATTCTCTTATATTCGTATCTAGCGTTTCATCAATATAAGATGTCCCCTGGGTCGCTTTTGCAATAAGAAACGGACAATTGCTCTTTACTTTTCCCCAGTTACGTACAGGATGATAGTGGCTGATATCTGGATAATAGTTGCTCATGATGGCCTCCACTGAGAATTGAATACATTTATTCTATTCACAAATATGTTATGTGTTACTATTTAATTCATTAGACAAACTACAGACGAAGCCATTGCCCCCAATAAGGCATATTTGTGGTCTCGGAGCA
>SKEC01001094.1_pt1 | contig 22232 bp, 28 predicted proteins | sample 4826641 | NCBI WGS metagenome assembly SKEC01 (sample SAMN11008819, study PRJNA524170) | human gut metagenome | biome: Human fecal sample; material: Feces; isolation source: fecal sample from pouch patient p18, p21 | host: Homo sapiens | place: Israel: Tel-Aviv | collected 2015-12-22
TTTCTTTTTGTCCTACCTGATATACCATGATCCTGGTCAGCTTCTTCATCAGGTCTTCCGGAAGTATGTCCTGCTTGATACGGTTACAGACGCTGCAGGAACATTGAAGGTTTGACAGATCATTGCTGCCGCCTTTTGCAAGCGGGATGATGTGATCCACAGTGAAATCGGTATATGGGACAAATTCTCCGCAGATAGCACAATGACCTTCTGTTTTGTTGTATACCGCAGCCCGCTTCTGTGCAGTGAAACATTTTCTGTGGGAGTTGCTGGAAATGCCAGCCGGAGGATTACTGACGGATGGCGTTGCATCTGTCATCTGAATCTTTGAGTCCCGCAGGTCTGCCTGGCTTTTGTCTGGAACAGGATGGATCTTATATCCGTTAAGTTTCCTGCTTGCCCGGTCCCGCATTTTTTTCGCATCCTTCTCTGATGCAAATCTTTGTGCCAAAGCGATATCCTCCGTTTTTTTGATCGCATTGTTTTTCTCTGTTCTTGCATAGTATGTTTTTCCTGAAACTGTTCTCATCAAAATGTACTTCTTTACCATATTCCCAAGCTTTGATGTTTTCGTTTTCAAGCTTCTGGAAATCAAAAGCAACTCTTTCAAGAGTAACATGACTTATAGGTAGAATTTTACACATAGACTTTAAATCGTTCATATGCATTTGAACAAGCTGCCTGGCAGAAGGAGTAATCCAGCCTTCATCACGATGACGATTAGCAAATTTGCCTTCTTTACCACGAATAATTTTATGCGTTACAGATTTTTCTGCTGCAGGATAAGATATTTGTACTGATTTACAAGAAATAGTTGTTCTACAAATATCAGCATTACCATTTTGAATTTCAGTATGGTCTTTCCTTGCCTTACGTTGTTTGTTTTGTCTGTCGCGTCTGCGTCTTTCTTTACGAAAACCAGCGCGTTCAGTTATCTTCATTTTGATTGATTTATTGGATGTTTTTAACTCTCCAAGATATAGACAATCACCATCTTCATTAGATGCACCAGAACCAATATTTTCTCTGCCAGAGTCAATACCAGCAAATACATCCTGAACACCATTTGGTGTATCATATTTCAGTCTGATAGTAAAAGGATTACTGCTAACAACAACAGCTTTCTTGCTATCCAATAATTTTCTAACATGCCCGCAACGAGTTGTTGGCATAAGTGGTTTGCCTTTCTTATTAAGAATGTAAACCATTACTTTTTGTTTCTTTTGTTTCATAAAGCTCCTTTCTCTGATGGAAACCAGATTGTAAATCATCTCCGAGGAGATGTCGCTGTATAACCTAATAAGTTGTACTTGTACTCGAAATATCACTAACACTTGAAGCAGAGCAAGCACCTGTACAAGAGCATTTGGTGCATGGGGTGTTAGTATCTTCTCAGTTCATTCGCAACAAATGTTACGAAATCCCTTTGAAAAAAATCGTGTCAAAGTTTTTCAAATTAAAGAACTTTGACAACCGAAGTTGCCAAAATCCCTTAACTTAATGACATTGATGCGCTACGGGGCTTTTGTTCATTCCTTTCTCTTATATTCGATGGCAAACCTTCCGTTCTCGCATTTCTCCGCGGAGCAGATAAACTGCGGCAGGTCACAGAACTCCATCTGAATGCCAACGTTTAAGCAAGAGAAGGTATCTGTGGCTGTTTTTATAAGTTCGATCAGGGCAGCTGCCTGACGGGTGGTCAGGTTTTGAAGGGAAATCTCCGGAAGGCTTACATATTTCTCTGCTTTAGTGATCAGTGAGGAAAGGTATCCTAGCTGTTTACTGGAAGCAGGTTTTTCGGGAGACGGGATTATGAGTTTTGAAATAGTAAGCTTTTTCCGTTCTCCTTTCTCAGGTACATACTCACGTCGCATCTGCTGCCGGTATTTTTCTTCCGCTTTCTTTTTGGCAGTTATCTTATCACAGAATACGGGGAACTGCTTTTTGCCTCTTTCCCTGATCTTATCCTCTTCTTTCATTTTTAGCTGAAAGTATTCAGATGCTGACTTGGAAGGCTTTTCAGATTGTGCCTTCGTCAGGAGTGTTTTCTGTTTCTCGGCTTCTTTCATCCGCACGGACAGGTCGATCAGACGCGAAGCTTCCAGCTTGTTTAATTTGTCCGCAGTATTCAGGTAAATCCCCTTATGGAGATAATCCTTCTTTACTTTGGCTACCTGCTTTTCCGTTGCGTTCATGGTACTCCAGTTTTCCTGGGAATCCTTATTCCAGCAGTACGAATAGAAACCGGGAAGGGATTCGCAGTAAGCCTTTACCAGTTCAACCGCCTTGTCCATCTTTAAGGTTCCGGAGATAATGGATGAATCAGAGGTATGGAATTCCACGTTGACATTGTCCAGAACATCCGGTTTGGAAATGTAGATCACTTCATCCCAGGACGGGTTGATCATATAGTGCTTCTCATCATCCGGACAGATCTCCACATCCAGATTTCCAAAGTCATATTCCGGTTCCGCGGACTGGCGTTTTTCAGTATAATAAGCAGCCAGATCTTTGATCGTCTTATCCCTGCATGCAGCCAGTGCTTCATTACAGGAATCCAGGAACAGATCCACCCTTCGTGTCTCGATCTCCATGCGCTGCGCTTCCGTTGTGAAATATCCGCGGAGGGAGTCGCACAAAGTCAAAAGATCGGTGTCGGGATTCAGTTTCTTTTTCTGTTCCTTGTCAAGCAGGGCCGGATCCACTCCGAATAAGGTAGGCGCAGTGCAGAGGTTCTGGACTTTTTTGGAATCTGCCGGGACAATGTCAATGAGAAGACAGAATTCCTTTCCTTCATACAGCCTTGTACCCCTTCCCGCCATCTGCTGGTACAGGGTCGGATTGCAGGTCGGGCGCAGATTCATGATCGTGTCACAGATCGGGAGGTCTGTGCCCTCAGTGAGTACCATACAGTTGATGATGCCGCGGATCTTCCCATCTGCAAAATCCTTAAGGATCTGCCTGCGCTCCTCCGCAGGTGTTTCGCCGGTAACAACACATACAGTATCTTTCTTATCCGGGATCAGGGAACAGATCGTTTCCCTGAGCAGATAGCAGAGACGCTTGGTAACACAGTAGATCAGTGTGTGTCTGTCCAGGCACTTCTCCACGTACGCCTTTGCAGCAGTGACGATCGCACCTCCATCGAGCATAACCTTTTCAAGGTCTGAATCAGAATAATCCCCCAGATGCTTCTTTACATTTTTCAGTTTAAATTTTCCAAAAACCTGTTCACAGCGGATACGGGACAGGTAATTGTTCTGGATCCCCCAGCGCAGGTCGCGGTTAAAGATGATGTCGTCAAAAACATCGGTCAGACGGACGTTATCCCCGCGCTGCGGAGTGGCGGTGAAGCCGATACGCCTTTTTGCCCCGGAAAAGTAATCCAGAACCGCCCGGTAGCTTTTGGCTGCACTGTGGTGTGCTTCATCAATGATGATGGTATCAAAAGCATCCGGGGCAAAGCGTTTCATCCTGTCCGGACGGGAAAGGCTCTGCACACTGGCGGAAACCACCTCTTCATCCCCCGCATGCTCCTCTGCCTTTTCTATGCCAAAAGAGCAGTCAAAATACTTTTCCGGCTGCCTCACCAGCTCATCCCTGTGCGACAGTAGCAGTACTCTTCCGTTTCTTTTAAGATGTGTCATTACGACTGTTTTTCCTAGTCCTGTTGCCATGACCACCAGGTGGTTCCCGGTGGGTGTTTTATCTAAAATATCCTTACATTCTTTCTGGTAAGGACGCAGTTCGTATGCCATATAAGTCCCTCCTGTTTTTTTGCATAAAGCAAATAGCTCATTCTGGCTATCCATAGTCTTATCCGATGATTTTATTTAAACACAAAATGATAAAATCTTGTTTTGATACGAAAAAACGTCCTTCAGGAGAGTATTTCATTCGAGACGAAAAAATTCATAAACAATAAAAACTGCCTTCCAGTCAAACCAGGAGACAGTTTTCGAATTCTTTAACATTGTTCGTTCAGAATGCTCGTGTCTTTAAACATGAGAGCTTTAATCTTCCATCAGAGATATATTATACTTACTCAGAATTGTTTCGAGTTCTTCGTAGCAGCTTTTTCCAAAATTCCGGAGTTCCATGATTTCTTTCCTGGACTTCTTTGTCAAATCTCCAAGAGTTCTGATACCCGCACGGTATAAAGCATTAAATGTTCGCGTCGACAGGTTCAGGGTGGAAATCCGAATAGCAGACGCAGCAATACTATTTACTTCTTGTGTAGGAATGCCAAACATAGTATCCAGGACTGAACAGGAGAAATCCGGACAGAACTCTTTTGTTTTTTCCAGTTCTGCATGGTCCGCTTCCAGATAGTCGAAAACGGTTATAATACCTTTTGATTTCAGTATTTCTTTCCAATTTTCTGGAATTGCCATATCAGAAATCTGTATCATATTCTCCAGTTGTCTACGAATTTCTGGAGCTTTATCAACCAACTCTTTTTTGTGGAGCAGCCAAGTGTATTTTTCGACTGTACGTTCATAAGCTTTCTCCAGATTGTCGGATACAGCCTGGACCTCCTGACAGGACTGTAAGGCCTTTGCGTAACGCTGGTAATTTGGTAGTAGAAGCCGGCTGTTAGCAGGATTACGTAATTTACGCAGACACTTAGCAAGAATCTGCCGGATACGTTGCGGTTGTACCCCAAACTGTTCACCGATTTTGCGTAGAGTCATTGGCTCATCAGTATTAATGCCATAGCGAAGGCTCATTATGCCCATTTCTCTTTCTGACAGGATATCTTTCATACGTTGCAGGAACAATTCCTGGTTTTCCGTATCGATGATTACCAGCTTTTCATACTCTGCAATTCCAAAGATATCTTTGGCGATTCTTTCACAGGGATTTTCTATTTCTTCCAGACATTTGACCAGAAGATCTTCTGTGATAATATTTCTTTTCTTGATATAATTGGAAAAACTGTTCTTTAATTCTGTCTGGAAAGCCTGAGGAGTAATTCCTAGTTTGTCAGCAGCCTGTTTCTGGGTGATTTTCCTTTCTGAAATTTTTCGTAGAAGATCAGTCATCTCTTCCAGTTCTCTGATAGCGTTATTTATTGAAGTTTCGTTCATTTTAATTTTCTCCTTTCGTTTAAATTCGGATATAATATGAGAAATAGTAGAAAAAAAGACACCTGTGGCTAATCTCGAACTCTACAGGTGTCAAAAAAACGAAAGGATTGTGGATATAGCGTTTTTTATCCTAGATATAGCAGAAAACCCCATCCGACGTCAGTCGGGTGGGGTAGTTCAAAGATATGAAAAAAGAGTATCATTGCATATATGTTTTCTGCGAATGTATTATTTTTCTCCTTTGCTATTTTCTCAATTATCAAAGTATTCGGCACATATAGTCCACCACATATAGTACAACCACAGAACATCTACATCTAAGTTACTGACAGGTTCAGAAGGTTCAATAACTTTCCAGCTTTGAAGCAGGTTCTCCAATGAAGTTGATAAAGAATCGTAATCTTCTCCGTAGATATTCGCTGGGGATTCCATGTCTAACTCAGGATCTTCATCTTTTTCCGGATTAGGAATAATAATCCCCTTATCGTCAAGAAAGTCTTCGAAAATATCAATGATATTTCCAATCAGCTCTGGCTTGTCCATTTCATTTATAATAATCTTTTCATTTATACTGCTCATAATATACTTCTCCTTTGTTTAATGTAGAATATCCCTGTGTATAAGTTACCATTGGACGTGCTTTTTTGTTACTAACATACATACGTCCAATCTTCCATATTCTTTTCACGCTCCTTTCGTTTTATATTCACATTGATAAACATGATAAACGGCTAAAGAAATAGAAAAAAGCTGTAAAACAAGCCACTTTAAAATAGAAAGATATAAGAAAAACATAGTGCTGTCTTTTCATACGAAAAAAGAGGCAGCCAAAGCCGCCTCAGATCTTTACGCACCGATCCACACCGTAGATGACATTCAGTCCGCTGCCGGTGTCCCACCGGACACAGATGGAACCGGTATCGTCCACATGGACTACCGTTCCTTCTGTACCAATCGGTGGAGCCTGGATATCATCCATTTCCAGAAGCTTCACCCTGCATCCTGCCGGGTACTCTTTACGGAGCTGTTCTACTGTATTTCTGTCTGGATACAGTTTTTCCCAAACTTCCGCTCCTGCGGATCATTGTCATCAAAATACAGGTGTGGTGCCAAAGGAATGAGTCCCCTGGACACTGCCAGCCTGCAGGCTCTCTTTGCCTGGTCAATATTTTTCCTTAGCTCTGTCTCCGGATCCTCTCCAACAGGACGATACGGAGAACAAATAAATACGTATTTCATAAGTTATTTCCTCCTTAACAAATGACTTCATAACAGGTTCCGCTGTATTTAAGAGAAAAATACAGTTTAATCAGCCGAGCAGTCCCACATTTGGACAGTAGGTACATGATCAGAAATCTTTTTGACATATTTTGCTATCAGAGCGCAAAACTTATCATTGGTCAGATTTCTTATGTTTTCCGAATAATACCATGGCAGGTCCGGGGCAATACCAAGGATAAAACCATTGCTATCTCCCATATCAAGGTCAATGTCTTCTTCCTTTTTAATTACATCGTGAAGAAAAGCTCCCAGCCCATGATATCCCATTGAGTCATACGCAAGGAACCATTCCTTTTTCCAGTACTCCAGTTCTTCCTGAGTCTCAGAATCGTCATAATTAACGTATTCCTTGAAATCTCTATGCAAAGAAGAATCATATGACTCCAATAGCTTTTCTACCTTATCCCAGTCTATTTCAGAATCCTTAATTTCGCTCATACAAATCCCGTAAATCAGCATTTAATCTTCCTCCTTTGTGATCAATCTTCTGTGATCAATTGTCTCCGCAGCAACAGAATCCACTATGATTTCTTTTTTTACCAGTGTTTCCCGTACCTGCTGGAGCTCATGGATGATATCCGCGGATGGCTTCTTTTCCAAAACCATCGTCTGGATCTCTGAGAGCTTCCAGTCGAGATACTGGTTCATGAATAGCTCCTCAAAGAATTGACTTCTCTGAAAAGCACCAGGGCTTCCTTCTTATACTCTGATCTGGAAAATCCGACCAGATACCCGGTGATTTCCTCAAGGTTTCCGGAGGTTACTGCGGACAGGATATCTTCAGGTTCCATATCATCCCCGGCTTTCTTTGAAAACTCAGAGATCTTTTCTGCGACAGGCTGCCATTTGGATACGGCAGCATCCGCGGAGACAAGACTATACGCCTGAAGTTTTTCTTCCGGGATCTCATCTGGGGTAAGGAAATACCCCCAGGCCTGTCTCATGATCTCCTCCACGTACTGACGCTGGTTGAAATTAACCACTTCCCGAATCGTACAGTCAGGTATGGTGCCTATGGAAATCGGGCGTATTACTGAATAATATTTATACATTTTTTTCTCCTTTCGTTTTTTTGATACAGAGATAAAATGAATAAAGATAAAGACCGTGAAAATATTCCGTCCCGTACGTAGATTTTGAAATGGAAAACTTAATTCTTCTTTCCTTTTAAAAAAAAGGACAGCCGCAGCTGTCCCAATGTACTTATATATTTTCCTAATCCCAAATTGACGACTTCTTTGTACTTTAGCCACAATAGACCACATGAAGGTCATCAAAAATTTTACGAACATCAATATCGTATTTTTCAATTTCATCATCTGTGATTATTGGTTTTAAAAATTCATTTATGGTATGGGTACAGCTGCCATTGCAACTTAGGGCAAACCATCCGCTGACGTTTTCTCCATTTATTTCGATGTCGTCAAAATGATCTAGCTCCAGTTCCTCAGAACTGGGGATGAACGCGGCTACATCATTTATCCTCCTGATAAGTTGCTGAGTTTTCCATTTAGAAGTAAGCTGTTGTTCAAGACAGTATTTTTCGTAGAACTTATAAAGTTCTTCATCTGGCATCTGCTCAGCAATCTGGTCAAGCAGGTTATCGACAGTATCATTGTCATCAGGAACCTTATCTCCGATAAAATCTGTAAGACTCTCTGTTCCATTCATGAACAGTTCTTTTTTTAGAATAGCCCATTTTTCATCAGAAAATTTAAGATCCTGCTCAGAGGCCAGCTGTTCGTTAAAATTAACATCAGCCTGTGTTATATCGGAAAATTCTTTTTCAAATCCGAACAGCTTTAAAAAACTGTTGGGAACATATAAGAAAAAATCTCCCCAGTTAAAACATTGACAGTTATGCTGATACACTTTATAACCAGCATCGGTGTTGATATATGCGGCAGCAGCTTTTTTGACAGCTTCCTGCAAATCAATAGACTCATCATAAATGTTAAAAGCGTAGATCGTTGAGTATGTTTCGGTACCTCTTACTTCTGTAGCTGTTATGAATTCTTTTCGCATTAGTTTTATAAACTCCCTTCTATTAGTTTTTTACGGCTTCATTAACTGAACAGTCTGGTATTGTACCCATGGAAATGGGACAAAATAAAAAATAATACGCATACATTGTTTTTCTCCTTTCGTTTTTTTGATACAGAGATAAAATGAATAAAAATAAGGCCTGTGAAAATACTCCGTTCCGGACGCAGATTTTGAATTCGAATTCACTTTTTTGTCTGTCGTATTGTCTGTCGTAATAAGAGACAGAAAAAAAACAGGGTTCCCCCTGTTTCTTATGATGGTCGACTGGCAGATACCAGCCGACCTTTGGAGTTTACACACGGATAACTGGCTGCAGATAAATCTGCATCCAGAACAGCACTTTCTTGACGATATCAAGAAGGCTGTCTATCGCATCCCCAGCCCACGGTGGAAGCTGAGAAACATAGGTATCCAACACAGCCGGCATTACCCTGACTAGATCAGCATATATGTCTGGCTGTGTAAACTTCAGATACAGAACAAGCAGAAACGTCGCCGTAAATACGACATTCAACAGTCTGGCGAAAAGCTTGATGCCCTTCCTGAATGTACGCAGGTCTTTTTTACGGTGGTGGATATGTCCTGTTCAACCAGATCAAGAGCATTAGCTGTTCTTCCAATGCCTTTATCTACCTGTTCTAATACAGTTTCAAGCTTGTTTATAGCCTGATCCATATAGTTTGTTACTTTTGCTCCAAGATTCTTCATAATTTTTTTCTCCCTTCGTTTTTTGAATACACAAAAAAGATGAAAAATATTTGTTACAGTGAACTTCCCGCCACTGATTTCTGCGAACAGAAATCAATGGGGGCCTCTGGGGGCCTCTTTCATGCACAGCCGGAAGGTATTGCCGAAACAAAACGGATCCCGGCTGCGGGATTACTCAAGGGGTTACTTGCGGTTTTGCAGTTCACCTTGCTTTCACCTGGGTATGCCATCAAAATCCCAAACTGTCCTCAAAGCAGCGGCCGGAGCCGATACCCATCGGAAGATAACGGTCATTCTCTCTCATACCTTTAAGATGGATATGCCCAATTTCATCCTTGGACGGGAAGTTCTTCCTCTGGTTTCCTTCCGGTTTCCGGTTCAGGCACATCCATACGATCTATTATTATATCTTAAATAGTTGTTGCGTTTCCCTGTTTGCGGGTCGCCATCTGGTTAAGTATGACTGTCAGTTTTTTCAAAAAACAATTACGGTCCTGTCCATTGCAGAACTCTTCTTTCATGTACTTGTTCATATCTGTAATGCATTCAAATTCAGAGTATGGTATTTTACGGTAAAACTTGTAAGGGGACTGGTCTTTCAGGTATCTTGCAAGAAACCTCCACTGGGACCAGTGATGCCTGTCCTTGTTTGCCTGCGGGATCAGATGCCGGATATCTTTTGGGGGGCGTTCTTTAAATCCCATGGCCCTCCGGCCAATGGCCAGTGCTGCTGCGGTATGTATGGAGATCCCATAGTGACGCATATACTTGATCTTTCCTATCTGGGAGGTAAATGCCGGGGTTACCCTGCACAGACCGATGCCGTATTTATACGACTTGGACTCTGCAAGCCGGGTGATCTGCGTATAAGCAAACTCCGACAGCTTCCGGTTCACCTCTTTGTTCCCATACATAGACTCGTTTTTAATATCCTTCAGGTTTTCCATCGCAACAGGTTTGTATCTCTCCCGGGCACGTTTATATACCTTCTCAAGTGCCAGGGACAGGATCTGTTCCCTCTGCTCACTTGTTTTCCCCGTAAGGTCAAAGGGGATCACTTTATGGTAGATAAGGTTTCCATGCCTGTCTGTTTCTGCCACTGCAAGGTGGTCTACATTTGTATCGAAAGCAATACATCCGTCTGCGTAATATTCATTTTTTCTTGAGAGCCCCTGGTCTATGGACACCATGCATTTTACAAGGATCCGGTTCCCCGCATCTTCAAACCTCCAGGCGACTGCCTTCCTGTCAGTGCTGTTTAGTGCCTCATTTACAAGATCCTGTCCATATGGAAACACGACCCTGTCTATCTCATAGGTGACAGCCCGGAGGACGGCTTCTTTTTTCGTCTTACGGCTCTTTGTCTTCACAGGGATCCTGGTCATGGAATCGTAAAAAAGCGTTTTTGTCCCCGTATCATATCTGACCACGCAGTTACCCTGTATGATGCCGGACCTTCCCGGGATCGTCATGCCATGGTTCCTGCGGCTTCGGAACTTTTTCAGCCATTCCTCATGCCTGCCTGCGTAGACAGTATCCTGCTGTTTGAAGAACTTCCGGCTTCCAAAACAGACGGACGGATGCCCGCTGTCAAGCTGTGCCTTCACTTTCATGAGCTCATGCTCATGCCGGGTCTTCCTTTGCTCTATGTTATGGATCCTCTGTTTTAACCGTTTGATCTCAGGGTCGAGGTACTTTACCTCAAAAAGATACTGGTTTTCATAGACTGTGACCTTCCTGCCTTTCCTTACCCGGAAAGTGCCGTCTTTGGCCTCTGTCTCGTTTCCGCCGCGGTAGGATCTGAACTTCAGCTTTTTCTTTGACCCGGACTTCAGTTTCCTGCTCCTGTTTATGAGCGAATCTTTTTCCTTCTTTAAGTGGTCAAGCCGTTTCTGCTCGGAAGAGAGTTTTTTTGTTTCCTGCCGGATCCTGCTCTCAAGGGTCTCCACATTGAGCTGCAAACATTCCATCGCAGACCTGTAAGCCGCGGAAGCTTCGTTCTTTGCCGCATTTGCAAAATGGTCGTTTACGTTAAACTTCTCTTTCAGGTGGTTGTGAATGGAAGTCCCTCCGGGGACCGGACCGTCTCCGCCCTGTTTTACGATAAGAGAGAAAGCATACCGTTTCATGCTGTTATAATATTCCATATCGTTCTTTATGGAAGCCATCTTATCCGGCTTTGTATATGTAGAAAAAAAGCATTTTTGCATACGCATCCCTCCTTATATCCGGTCTTGACATATATTACCTGTATATTTATAATTATACCATAATCACAATATCTGTCAATATTAATTACATTTACATATATAATTGTTTTGGAGGAGATTTTATGGAATACAGAAGATCATCACATGCAGTATTCGGACTGCAGTACCATATCGTGCTGGTTACAAAATACCGCAGGAAATGTATCAGCGGGGAGATAGGGGAGCGGTTGAAAAAGGAGATCGTCCGGCTGATAGAAGGACATGAAGGACATGTGATCTCTATCGAGGCAGTGGAAGACCATGTCCATATCCTGGCGGAATTAAGCCCGAGATATGCAGTCTCAAACGAGATCGCAACCATAAAGACGGTCACAGCAAGACTGCTGAGGAGGGACTACGAGGATTATTTAAAACAGTTTTTGTGGGGAGACAGTTTCTGGTCAAGGAGTTACTTTGTCGCAACTTCAGGAGGGGTGACTTTGGATGTCCTGAAGGAATACGTGGAAACACAGAACAGAAAGCCGGGACGCCCGTATGGAACAAAAAAGAAAAAATGATTTTTGTTCGTTTTTTATTATAGGCAAATTCATCTCCACCTGAATCAGAGATTCAGATGGAGTCTTCTTTGCGGATTATGATAAAAAAAGCTGCCCAAAAGGGGACAGCTTAAATTTGAACAATATAGATTTCCAGGCCATGTTTCTTTGCAGTATCGATCATATTCTTCGTTCCGCGGGACTTCCCGTCCCAGAAAGCAATCAGAATACCGTATGTCTCGGAAGCATATTTTGCCATTTCCTCATTTCTTATAGGACCGGCTTTTTTCCGTACAGATTCCAGTTTGCGGGAAACCGAACGCAGACCAGACCGTTGTTGTGGGCGAATGTTTCTCCAATCCTGTCTGCGCCCTGACATCCTCCGCTGACGATCTTCATTTCCTGGATCTCCTGCATGGAAAGAGAACCAAATGTCTGGGACATTACCTTCCGCAGCAGGTCATAATCGGAAAACGTTCTGGTACCGGCAATGATGATTCTTCTTTCCATATCAGTCACAGCCTTTCGGGAAACGGCCGTATTCTTCCACAATGGAGTTCCACTGGTCATTATCTGCAACACTGCAGTCATGCTGGCGGATAAACCTGTCTGCCATAAGTCCGGCTTCCTGTTTTGCAAAGACCAGGGCATCTGGCATAGAATAGATACTCGGGAGCATACGGTCGACATTTTCATCGGAAATGATCAGTTTTTGATCAGTTTCCAGAGCATCCCTGACAGCAGCCACCGCATCGTTTTGACGGTGTTCGAACTGTCCCTCTGACAGTATGCTGTTTCCAGGAGCTTCCTTTTTCCCAGACAGCTGCCCCAGTGACCGCTTTCATTGTAGGAAACCATCTGTTCCAAGAACTCTGCCAGCTCTTCTGGTGTTGCGTACAGTTTTCCGAGTGCATTTGAGATCCGTTTATTTACGGAAAGATACTTTCTCGGAATTTTTCCGGCATACCTCAGATTTGTAATCATGCTGCTTTCATGACAGAAATCCGAAAATAAGCCTGTCAGTCCGATCAGAATCTCCCGGATGTTTTTGTATCCCGGTATTTCAAACTGTTTTTTATCCAGCAAACCTTGTGCATTGACAAATTCGATTTCAAAGACGGAATCCAGCAAAAACAGGTGACTTTCGTAATCCTCCTTTTTCATCCCCCGGCAGACACAGATGTTTAAAATCGGCAGGTTTTCAATCCTGTTTTCATCAAACCATTGAGCAATTGTCATGATAAATATTTCTCCTTTCGTTTTTGGTCTGACTCAAATATGCAAAAACATTTCTGCGATAAAACTCTTAATTATGTAGAAACCTTTCTTTTGATATTCATAGTCTTTTTAACACTGTCCTTTAGGTCGTTGGGTAACAGCATGACCGTTACGAGATTGTGGTCAGAAAAGACATAGACAAATTCTCCATAGATCCGCAGATTATTTGCCGAGTAATCATAACAATATAATTGATAAAAATACTTATCCAGTCTTCCTGATACATCTGCATGACTGACACCTTCCGCAAAAGCTTTTTCTGCCATTCTCTGGCAAGTTGACTTGCTGTAACCACACCTTTCTTTCATGCGCTTATACGCATGTTTCGTTACGTTTACCATACACGCATCTCCTTTTTCTTTTATTGTAATCTTAATATGACAACAAAGAGGAAGAAGCGAAAAAACGGATATAAGTCCAGCTGAAGAGACTATTGCCTGCGTGATTTTGCCTCCACAGTGACGATATATGGTCTGTCATTATAGGATACGGTAACATGGTTTTTACCGGAAACCAGTTTAAACTTTGGCAGATAGACGTCTGATGACGGAATAGAACGTGTGGTGCTATCACTGTACAGCAGGGTAAACAGAAAATCTTTTCCTTTATGTTTCCCTTCATATATGGTCTTTTTCCCATCCATTCGTATCCCTGTTACCCGGACAGCCTCCACGGAAATAGTATCTGTCCCAAACGGGGTCTCTACGGAAATCTCACTGGATCCCCCTCCAAAGACCAGTGGGGCATATTTAAGGGTAAAATCCTTAAGTGCTTCTCTTCTCCCGTCCTCGTATGCGACATATCCGGAAAGCTTGTCCCGATTGAATCTGTCCCCCTCATAGACAGTCCCGTTGTACTCCCAGATACATTTGTCCACGGGGATAACATCCACATCCAGTGTTGTGGTCATGTTGCTGGCAGAAATGTCAAATTCCAGATCTTCTCCATTTAAGGACGCCGGTCTCATGTCAAATACCTCGATCTCCTTTTTTCTCCCCAAAAGACTAAAAGAATGGATATCCACATCATTTTTGCTTATCATTTCGCTTTGATACACTCTGTCACCGGTATAAGAAGCCTCAATCCCTACCGGGATAAACCATCCGGCAGTCAGAGCAGTCCCTAAGACTGTTGCTACTATAAGTTCTTTTGTCATGATCCTACCTCCTGATCCGGTCATTACCGGATTCTGTATTCTGTATATGTGAAAATGACAAAAAAGCCAGATTTCATCAGCTCTTGAGAGAACCGAGCAGGTATCCGGCTTCGATGTAATTAAAAAAGAAGCCCTTTTGGGCTTCTTCAAGCTTGGACACAATTTAAACGGATTGTGTTTTTGTAACAAGAGCATTCCTTGCGCTGTTAATGTACCACATGCCCATCTGGACAAAGTCATCCCCGCCCAGTATACGCAGTTTATCCAGCTTTGCGCAGACAAAATTATCGTCTAATACATGTTTTCCGCTGATACGCAGTTCCTCCACTAGAGCAAAACACTGTTCTGCATTGGCGGTTGCTCTCATCCGGTCCAGATCGAACCAGCTGCGTGTCTGGAACCTATAGTATCCTTCCTTGCAGATTGATCCGTCGTATTTTTTAATTCCATCCATGATCTGTCTCCTCTCGTTATTAAAATTTACATAAAGTATGACGGATTGCTGTATATATAAAAAAGCCAGAGACTAATCATAGTCCCTGACTTCTTTCTTTCCTTCCCGTCTTCTTCGCTTGCTTGTCACACCAACAAATACAGCAGGTCTTCCAACCGGCGGACGGTTGTGACGGATATCGGAGATCCCCATCTGTTCCTTGAACTTTTTTAACTCTTTTTTAGAAATTTTTTTGGTCATCTTGATTTCTCCTCTCGTTTTTGGCATATTAAGTTGTAAACAACATGAAGAAAGGATTGAGAAAATGATACAACTGATGACATTTTTGATCGCACAGCTGATGTTTGTACCAGTATATCTTAAGGTTACTGATACCTGCACCGAAAACAAAGGTACATTTTGGCAAAAAATTAAGATCATTTCGATCTCACCATTTGCAGTATATTTATATGTAAACATTTTTTTCGCTTTTGTCATGGCATTTATTCCGGCACCGATAGCTGAAAACCTGGTTATGTCCGCGGATGTGTTCGTCATCTCGCTGTCATTCATCTTTGTCAACCTGTATGCAGGAATATGCTGTAAAATAGCTTCATGGGACAAGATTTACTACGCATCTATCTACTTGTCGTTCTTCTTATTGCAGATGGTATTTAATTACACTTATGTGACAGCAGCAGGATCTGTTGTATGCAATATACTGGTTCCATTGATAGTTATCTGGTATTATATCCGGAAACTGATGCCATTATATATAAGCATTAAGAAAAAACCGGAAGTAAAGGTATCAAGATCCCTGTTCCTGCTTCCGGCGATGGCCGAACTGTTCTTTGTATACCGAAGTTTTGTAATCATTGCCATTTCTGCAAAGTATCCGGAAGTGGCATTGAATGACATATACGCAAATGCGATACTTACCGGCTTTTCTTATATTCTTACAGGATTTGTTTTTGTATGCATGACAACACTGTTAAAAAACATCCTGGACGAGCAGGACATCAAATGTGAAACGGAAAAAAACAAAGAACTGACAACTGATATGATCAAAGCCCTGGTAAAGACCATTGACGCAAAGGATCCATATACAAACGGCCATTCCATACGTGTCGCGGAATATACCCGAATGCTGGCAGAACAGGCTTATACGGATTCGGATGAACTCCACAACATTTACAATATCGCACTGCTGCATGATATCGGAAAGATCGGAATTCCGGACAATATCATTAATAAACCGGGGAAACTGACAGATGAAGAATTTAAAGTCATTAAAGGACATACCCTTACAGGGGCAAAGATCCTTTCGGAGATCAAATCGGCCCCGGAACTTATCTATGGGGCAAAATATCACCATGAAAGATATGATGGAAAAGGTTATCCCTGCGGACTGAAGGGAGAAGAGATCCCGGAGATCTCTGCGATCATTGCAGTGGCAGATGCCTATGACGCTATGACGTCAAACAGGAGCTACCGTAAACTGCTTCCTCAGGAAACAGTGAAACAGGAAATCGAGAAAGGTCTTGGAACCCAGTTTAACCCGAAATGGGGAAAGATTATGCTCAAACTGATAGAAAAGGACAAAGATTACAAAATGCACCAATAAGAAAGAGGCAAAAAAGCCGTTACATGTCAGGTGTCCCAACATGTAACGGCTTTCGCATGTAATAAGGTAGTCATTTAATATTTCTATCAAAAAAACATTACTCTTCCTCCTTGACATACAAATAGGTATAAGAATCAGTATCTGGAAAATGCAGGCGGATATATCCGCTTTTCTTTTCCAGATCCTTATGAGAGCATACCCCTACCTCAGCTACCTCAGAGTTCTCCTTACAGTATGAAGATACAATATCACGAGCTTTCCGTTCTACATAAGCCCAGGCTTCATCGAACGTATCATGGTGAACGCAGACTTCTTTTCCTGAAGTACATTCTGTTGAAACCCATGTCTTATCCGCGGATTTTATGACAAGCAGTTTCTTCACATCATCCACGAATTTCATATTTGGCATAGAACTCTTTAGTTCATCGGAGACAAGTGTTAAAGCTCTTTCGTATGCTATGTCTCTACTGTATGCTTTTACAGTATATATCCCTACATAATTCTGCTGTTCCTTATTTGATAAGTATACTTCGAAATGATATTCTTTAGAAAAAAATTTCGGGAAAACACACCAGCTGTTCATTGTATTAAGTACAGCATCTGGTATGCTTGCGTATAGTGTTCCAAAAACATCATCCGGGATATCTCTTTTTTTCTTGCGCAATTCGTAATTTATCTCTGAACTTAAACGTTCTGCATATTGCAAGAAAAAAGTTTTAATAGAATCCTCCTTGTCTTTTACCTCATATTGTTTTTTCATGTTTTATCTCCTTTCGTGTTTTTATTATAAAATAGAATATGAAAAAATAACAGCAAAAAAAAAATTGTCTAAAGGAGAGAAAGAAGGTTGTTGTTAGCCATTTTTCGGATAAATTTCAGGGAGGGAATGACTCGTTGTGAATCATACCCTCCCTGCTTTGGAACTATCTGTTTCCCGACAGTTCATTTTTGATCAGTGGAGCCACCACATCCACCACAGACCACTGATGTTAGTCGCATACATCCAATCGAACATATCTCTCACCTCCTCTCTGCATCTACCATGCAAAAAAGACGGTAAAAACAAAAAATCTCATTGTAAAATGATTTTTTGGGTATCCGAAATAAGTGGCTGAAACTGCTTATACGGAAACCTCTTTTCTTATAAAAGCTCCACGGCCTGAAAAATAGTGTTCAGGTTGAAAATTATTCTTCTTCTGGATTTGGGAAAAGGCTCATAGTCATCCTCAAAATCCTTATCTTCATTCTCCTTGATATTCTCAAAATGAAAGGAGGCTGATCTTCCGGAATGACTGAACCTACATTTACACATCCCAGTTACAAGGAGAACACATACCTTTGTTTAGTTCGCAGATAACAATCTGAAGCATACCCTCGGTCTTGTAGCCGTTAAAGAATGGACATTGTTCTTCGTTTGTGGTGTGATTGATGCAATATTCCTTGATGTTTCGTGCTTGTGTTAAGATTTCTTCTTGACTCATGATATATCCTTTCTGTTCTTGTATTTTTCTTTATTCTACTATACTCTACTTACTTTTTTTCTGGTACGAAAAACGACTTCTGTTTCTGCTTTTTTATCAATTTTCTTCATTTTACTTCAATTACTACGGCTATTGAATAGCCTAGCATTTTACTGGGTCCCGCTAAAGAGAAGTAATGATCAAACTGTCTCAATATTAAAGAAAGGATGCAAAAAAATCTCGTTGTAAAATGATTTTTTCATAAATCTTTTTGATCTTCATATTTCATTTGAAATGTTGAAAACGAAAGGAGAAAATTATGACCTGTTCATACTGTCAGCTCGCCGGATGCTGCTCCGGCATTGGCGCATGTGCTGCCAATCAAAAATACCTGAAAGCTTATCTTCAGAGACATCCCGGAAAGATCGTATCCGGAAATCTTGCAAGACAGATCTGTAACCTGGGAAAACAGGAGGAAGATGCCAGAAAATTAAAGGAGATCAAAGAATCCCTGTATTTTCTTGCAGAACAGAAACAGACGAATCTGTTCCGTATGGCAAGAAAGCTCCTGGATCACCACGGAAATCCGTCCCTTGTAAGGGAGATTCAGGAGGAAGCATGGAAGCTTACCAGCCATCCGGAGATCCTTCTGGATGAGGATGAACTGAAATATGCTCTTCTGGTCTGATCTTTGCTCATACGCTTTTGTGGCGTATGAGCATTTCTTTTGCCTCAAATCGATACCAGCCTTTTCCCTCAAACCTGCAGTCGGATCCCATTGGTGTCCACTTCTGTTTTTTCCAGTTATAGAAACCTTTTTGGTACATCAGCATGAGAAGCACTGTGTCAAACTGTTTTTCTGTCTCACAGTAATAAGCCCCGTTGTTTTCCTTAATGCCAAGCTGCTGTACTTTTTGGGCCCATCCCAGGTATTTTTCATGCACGTCTGCTTCGCTCCTGTCACGAAACCTCTTTCTGTCAGAAGTAATATAGACCGTTTGTTTCAAATTTCCTTGTTCTTCTCGTACTGTCATGGAAAACTCCTTTCACATAAAAATACGACTGCAATATGTAGAAACTATGATATTCATGAAAATAGCATCGTTTTGTTTTGCTCCCAAATATGTCCTGAGAAAGCATCATACATCCCTGCGGTTATAGAACCTGGCAGATTCAGCCTTTTTTCCGTTTTGACCAGTTCCTCAAAGGAAATGTTTTCTGCACATTTTTTAAGGTCGATCCTCTGGAGGACTTTTTTGGTAAAGGGCCTTTTTGCATCCGGGAAGGATATACTGAGCAGGAATTTCTGCACTTTCTCACTGTTTAACATAAGCATACAGGTATACGCATCCGCATAGTTATCGAAAGGCAGGAAGTAGGAAGTGTCATCCACCATGACGGGCTTTTCACTATACAGAAGTGAAAATAACGGTTTTTTATAAAATCCTGAAACCCCAACCTTATATTTTGCAAAGGAATACTCACCTACCCCAAACATGCTGAACGCCGGAGCTCCGGTATAAATACTGCTCTTCCTGCTGTCAAACACTGTTTTCCTGTCATTTAAGTATTTCCACGTTTGCGGAGCAAGCTTTTTGATATACTCCGTTTCCTCCCTCGGCTTTTTCTGTGTCACAAGAACGTATTTTTTAAATCTGTCATGGATGACAGGGGTCTTGAAAGAACTGCTTTTGATCAGCGGATAGATTAAAGCATCCTCCAGCTCGACAGTTTCTTTATTTTTGTTTCGATAACAGGATTCTCCCGTCTTTTCCAATTCCATCAGACGGGCACAGTCATGTTTGACACCCTGCCTCCACTCAAAACAGCATTTTCCTTCAAGGTCAGGGACATCTTCTTTTACAGAACGCAGCCGCCCGTTTTTAAATGAAATGGTTTCGCAAACGTGATCAGGGTAATTGATATCATATACCTCACAGTTACGGCATTTGGAATCATCTGTGGACATTTTTATATACAGAAGGCAGGCAGAGGCGTTGATACGGAACACTTTCAGGGAATCAAACGTATACATCCTGACAAGATCAACAGGGACATCGTTTCTGTCCAGTTCAAGCAGCACATTCCTGGCTACGGATGTTTTGCAGAGCATGGCGATACTCACATTTTTCCCAATCGATCCTTCGATCAGCTTCAGGATGATATATTCGCAGATATCGAAGTTGCTGGCTCCGGTCAGTGCATCCGTTCCGCTCAGACCTTTAAAATTGACCTTTTGTGGAAGGTTGAATTTCAGGTTTGCATTCATTGCCCAGGGTGGGTTTCCGATAAAAAGCGTTTCATCCTTGAGATGCTTTGTTACTTCATATGAGAAGAAATTCTCATGGGTTACGTCAAGCCGCGGATCCCTGATACGTTCTCTGCATTTACCACAATACTCTTTGTTGATCTCCACTCCCACCGCTTCTTTTACATTATCGAAAACATTTAATGCTGCTTTTAGAAAATTTCCGACTCCGCATGTCGGATCAATGACGACAGCAGGACTTATCTTCAGCTTATCCTTTAACAGGTTACATACTTTTACAGCAAAATACCCCGGGGTCTGGTAATCCCCAAACTCTTTTTTTATATCATTTCGAACCATCATTTTCCTCCTCTTTTTCATCCAGTATGACAAAAAATGAAAAAGGTAATTTTCAGTACGAAATTTTTATTAATTCCGGTGTAATGCATTTTATCCATGAATTCAAACAACGAAAGGAGAAAATATTATGAGTAAAAAAACGAATCAGCCTAACATGATCTGTCCTTGCTGCGGAGGCCGCGAATTCATCACCCCCGCTACTGTTACCCAGGACTGGAAGGTAAGCTTCGGAGGAGATTTTCTGGAAGAAGTCTCAAGCTGCAATGACGTTCTCTGCGAACCTAACACTGACAATATCTGGAGCTGTTTTCGCTGCGGAGGGGAAGCCGTTTCCCTGAATGATTTCGGTATCGACCATGATCCTAATGATCTCGTGTTTGAGGTCGAAGGGCCGGACGATTTCATCCTGAACTGGAAAAACATTGGGAAATTCTTTTACCTCGCCTTGTATGCTAGTTATGGGGAAGCAGAGGAAGGAAACCTTACCGTAGGTTACTCTGTCTACGACAAAGACAGAAAGCTTCTTGACGGTGGCGATTATGAATATCCTCAGGAGGTAGATACGGACACGGTTGCTGACCGGTTCGATGAAGTGATGGATTTTATCTTCTGGGACGGAATGATGGAAAGTGAAGAGGCTGTAAAACTTAAGATCAGGGTATCTGATCTTGAGAGAGATGATTTTGATGACTGATTTTTGGCAGGGAATGTTCCCTGCCATATTTAAAAAAGTGAATTCGAATTCACTTTTTTGGTTAACCATAATAATATTATGTAATTTACACTGTAGCAAAACCTATCAGTTGCGGCAGAGTACCACGTCCATAGGATATAATCTTGTTATACCGCATGGGGTGGAGACTTCATGACCGTTAACCGGATATCAAGAATCCCAACGTTACCTTATATGGAAATGGGATTTCACCGATTAAAAAATCCCCGCAGAGGAAACTTGATGGTTTTTCCGCGGAGATGTAATGTATTTCTATTTTTTCGGTTTTGACAGGATCAACTGGAAATCTCCTGCATCAATCAGAGCCAGTACTTTCTTTACAAACTGTGTGGAAACCAGCTCGGTGATTTCATGGCCTTCCGTTTGAAGCTGATCGATCTTAACGATTTCCAGGTTGTACTTAGAAATATCTTTTTCTTCGATCGGGGAGTGGAAGGTTTTTGTACCATTAATATCGTAGAACAGGTAGTAATGATATTCCGGGTGTTTTTTGTCTTCCACATCTCCAAACCATACTTCTCTGTCTTCTTCTGGATCAAAGAAACAGTTCTCCCACACAAAATTTTTTAAATTTTTCCGGTATTCTGGTTCATAGTCGTAGATACGGATCCGTTTGTATCCAATAAACTCCTTATGGATACAGGTTGGTTCCAGAACGGAAAGCAGCTTTTCCTTCTGGGAATAGTATTCTTCTTTCATTACCTGACAGCGATCAACATTCCCGTACTTGTCATAAGCATAGCGATTTCCGCGATAATACTGACGGTACCCTCTCTCCTTGTCCCGGTAATTCTTTGCCCGCTTGTTGACACTGTACAGGCAGTCCAATAGCATACTTTCTGTAATGGTTTTTTCTTGAGATTATCGGTGTATTCTTTTGGCGTTCTCATTTGCATCCTCTTTTCTTAGCTTAAAAATTCTTGTACGATCAGCATAATTCATGTGAAGAACTCACGACTAAAGTCGCGAGCTTCCAACAGAGAACAAAACCTTTATGGATAGGATTACGTCCGTCTCTATCAGATTTCCTGCTTCATCTGCCCGGTGCATTACCTTTCGGTCGTGTCTT
>SKEC01001128.1_pt1 | contig 21827 bp, 35 predicted proteins | sample 4826641 | NCBI WGS metagenome assembly SKEC01 (sample SAMN11008819, study PRJNA524170) | human gut metagenome | biome: Human fecal sample; material: Feces; isolation source: fecal sample from pouch patient p18, p21 | host: Homo sapiens | place: Israel: Tel-Aviv | collected 2015-12-22
CCTCCAAATTTCCTTTTTCGTTCAGCCGAAAATCCAAACTGCCTTTAATGTTTTCTGTCCGTTCGAGAATCAGATGTCCGTTTTCGTTGATTTCCATGCGGCAGTATCCGTTTTTTGTGGCAACCTGTTTGGCCGCTTCCGAATAATACATGGCATTGTCCTTATCACGATCCGGATAACCCACATGGCCGTGCGCCCAGGATTCCGCTTCGTTCCTTGCATCCGTTGCTGTTCTCAGAACAGATTCGGCAGCCGTGTCAAATTCTGATTTGAGTTTTTCAACTGCTTCTCTGTCGCTTTTGGCATCCGCAGCATATTGTTCCGCATTGCTCTCGGCTGTCTCTGCCCGCTCCGCCGCAGCATTGACCGCATTAACCGCCTCATCCATGATATGTGATTCGTCCGGATCTTCTCCGACCTCGCCTGGCGCAGGGCGAGAGGTCGTATGGATCGTGATCTTGTATTCTGTGTTTCCGGATTTTCCATCTGTGATGTATAGATATGCAAATATGCAGTAGTTCTCCGTTACTTCTTCGTTTTTCAGCATTTTGTCCGGCACCTGGACTTCCAGGACATCATTTGTGGTTACGCCAACTCTCGTCTCTGTTTGTCCGCCCTGGTCTTGCAGGGAAAATTGTACTTCTGCTACTGCCGGGAGGTTTTTACCGTGGATTTGCAGGATCTGACCGTAATCATGCTGATATACGCCTGTATATACATGCGGTTGTTCTGTTTTTAATTCTACCGGTATTGTATTCATTGTCTAGTTCCTCCGGTTCTTATTCTTCGGTCACAAGTTCTCCCATTCCGGAATCTTTCAGGATCTCTTTTACCTTTTCTTTTAACATTCTCGGTACTTCTTTATAGGTTCTCTTTCCATTCATAATCTGCTGCGCCCATAACATTGCCATCATTTTTTCTTCCTTTCTCCCTTACTGGTATACCTGCTCGGACATTTCCAGGATGCACTCCTGGAGCATGTCTACTGTTTTCTGTAACTTCCCGATTTTTTCTTCCGGTGTTTCCCCCTTCTTATAAAGGATCACGCCGATGATTCCTGCCGTATATTTCACGATGGCTTCCAGATCGGTGTATCCCTCATAGACATTCAGGACATCTTCCCTCTCTGTTACGCTCATCTTTTTCACGGCACTCTCATCCTGGAACCGGCTCTTCAGCTGTTCTTCCGGTTCTGCTATCGTTTTGATCAGTAGACTTCCATCTGGCTGGATTTCTGCTGACTGTATAACCATTTCCGTCAAATCATTAAAAATAATCTTCATACCACTACTCCGCACGGCAGTCTACCAGCACATTCATTACATGGCCGGATACATAGCCGCTTCCATAAGCCCATATTTTTGTATTTCCATTTTCATCTACCTCTTCTGCCGATACATTTATTGTATTTACAACCGGGTAGCTGCTCTTATACATCAGTGTTACCTGCGGGATACATCCTGTGAACTGCTTTCCTACGTTCACGCTTGCATACATCCAGGTCGCGCTGTAATAAGATAGGCGGGCTGCTTTCCGGAACAACTTGGACTTGTCCACCTTTTCATCCTGCAGCTTTTGGATGCTTGATGCCTCGGAAAATACTTTCCTGACTTCCGTAATGTTCAGTCCGTTGATCACTACCTGATACAGCGGCATATCTGCGATATAATCACCGGATTGTATATCACCTTCTGTGCAGTCCGGGACATCCGGGCTGCTTTCTGCCGGTGTTCCCTGGATCACCAGCAGGTCAAGGTTTTCTGTTCCATCATTCTGATCTTTTTCGTATCTGGCAACGATCAGATCGATCCTCTTCATCCCCTGTGAACCGTTGATGATCGTCAGCGAGTCGTAGGTATTCTTTTTGATGCACGCAGTGCAGCCCTGGTGCATCAGCACCCCATCCCTGATCTTGATCTCATTGTTCGATGATACTTCTGCTTCCAGCTGCATTCCCGTCTGCAGCACATAAGATTCCCCGCCGATCAGCCCGATGTTCACATCCCGGTCCATCTCAGAGGTGACATGTGATTTTCCTGTATATCCTGTGATGATCTCCATTATGTCTCTCCTTCCAGCTTATACTCCACTTTTTCTTTTCCTGCGGAAATCGACCAGATCTTTCGGCTGATCGGCTTTTTCATGCTGATCCCGGTCAGATAATCCTTGCCTCCCACGATGTCCCCAAGGTCAATATTCCCTTCCAGTTTGGTCATCGTCATATTGTAGGACATGCTCGACTTCTTGCTTTCCAGTTCCTTCATCCCATTTTTAACCAGGTCATCTCTTTCTGATCCGCTGCTGTCATAGATGGCGGCAATCTCTTCTGTTCCCTTGAAATGCTGCCTGGTCTGTGAAATTGTCCCGTTCTGATCCGCATACAGATGAATGACCAGTCGGTCCTTTAAGTCTCCTTTTCCAAGGCAGATCAGATGATTAACCCCGCGCCGGTTATCGTCTGTTGTGAAGTTCATGTTATTATCGTTTGTCAGCTCATGCTCTGATGACAGATCGTTGATTGGAACAGCTCTCACCCTCACATATCCTGTCGTACCGACATCGCCCTCCTGATACCGGATATCCAGTCGGTATCCTACGGATTTCAACATCTTAACCAGCCCGGCGTGCAGTGTACAATATCGGTCAAATTTGTAATTGCTCACGGTAACGCCCGTATCTGCAGCAACTCCATAAAAGAGTCCGGGAAACTCCGCTTCGACCTTTGATTTGATGATCGCATTCAGTTCCCCGGATGCAACTGCATAATCCTGTCCGCTCAAAGGCTGTATGATCTTTTTGGTGAGCATCCCCCTCCAGGTATACCCTTTCGCACGGATCACATCAGCGCTCGTGTCTGTGGCTATTTCCCGGACGATCCCGCCATATTCTGTATCCGGCGAGTAGACCCTGGAACCGTATTGGATCGTGCCATCCCAGTTCCATCGTTTCATCTCGATCTCAAAGTCGTTAATGCTTGTGGACTCGTCCTCTCCCACTTCGAAGTCGATATCTGCTCCCTGGATATACCCGATCTGTCTTCCGGAAGGTTCTGTTTTTACGAGGTCCATTCAGGCACACTCCTTTCCTTAAACACGGTAATGTCAAACCCGAACTCACCGCTCCAGCTGATGAGCAGATCTCCTGCTGGTATCTCGGTAAATACGGAATTCCCAGTTGCTTTCTTGTAGAAAATATTCTGTTCCGTTCCATTTGACAGCCTTTTTATGATCGTCTTTTTTCTGGAATTGATTTCTATATACTCGTTAGTTTCCAGCGTGTCATATACCTGGTAGATCTGTTTTGCTATGGTGATCCTTGGATTGGCGCACGGTCCATATATCGTCATACGGAAGTTGCTGCTCCTGTAGTGGTCCACATACCAGTGCTGCGTCCCGGAGGATGGTCTGGAATAATCATACGGATAACCATATGGATAATCCAGGAATTCATACTGCTCTGCCTTATCGGCACTGTCCGGATAGAAGTTTTTGGTTTCTTCTACTGCCCACATAGGGTATGGGCAGTAGATCCCAATCTCCATATCTGTCCAGTTATTTTTCGTTGCTGATACTTTACTCGCTGCGTCTTTGATGTAGCAGTCGATATAGTATCGTCCAAACCAGATCCTTCCCGGTGTTTTATTGACGATATCGTATTCAAAACTGTTGGTCAGTTCATCCATTTTCGCTTTTCGCTCTTCCAGCGGACCGCGGAATGTCAATGTTATCTGATATGTCTTAGGCTCCTTTTCAAAACCGTAAACATCTGCACCGATCTCCTGGTCTGTAGTCATTGGTTTCCATTCATATTCGTGGAAGTATCCGGATGTCGCCCGCATCCGGTTCCCCACGAGATTGTATTCTTTTCCATCCGAAGATGCATATTGGATCTCTATCACGTAAATACAACCCCCAAATCTCTTAATGCACGAATCAGTTCCCGTTCGCTCGGATTGTCATCATCCTTATCTCCAATGACAGCAAGGATCATTTTCAGTAATGCGATCAACGTATCCAGACGGTCCGCTGTTCCCTGGTCGGTTCCTGATGCTTTCGCTGCTCCCTGTAATTCGTAGTTCAGGCTTGCGTTTGAGAACGGACTTGTGGCAATATCCTGAAGTTTGGTCACTGCGGAATTAACTGTCGGAAGTTCTCCGATGATACCTTTCGCAAATCCGGCATCGATCATTTCTCCGACAAATACACCCCAGCGGGAAGGTGAATGAATTCCGAAAAATGCCAGGACATTGTCTTTGAAATTTCCGAGTATTCCCTTGACAGCTTCCCATAACATGTGCCCAGCACTCTTAAGTCCATTCGTAATTCCCTGGATAATGTTATGACCAATAGAACCCCAGTCCACATTCAAAAATGTATTTTTTATGCTCTCTATGATCTGTGGAATCTGACCAATTAACGTCGGAATCGCACGAATCAATCCAGCTGCCAATTTTCCAACAATCATAACTCCAGATTGTAAAATTTGTGGAAGATTCTGACCGATTGTAATCACAATTTTAGTTACCATTTGAATTGCAGCAGATATAATTTGCGGAAGATTATTTAAAACTCCGCTTGCAAAATTGGTCACAATCTTTCCAGCCGTTTCGACCATAGCAGGAAGTTTTTGTATTATTCCATTTACAAAATTTAAAATCAGCTGCACACCTGACTGGATAATTTGCGGTAACAATGATGAAATTGCACTTATATAATTAGTAATCATAGTTCCTGCCATTTCAACAATAGATGGCAACTTCTGTGTTATTCCATTTGCAAAATTCAAAATCAGTTTGATTCCAGACTGGACAATTTGTGGCAACAATGATGAAATTACATCTATGTAATTAGTAATCATGGTTCCTGCCGTTTCCACAACGAACGGTATTTGTTGTGTAATTCCGTTTGCAAAATTTGTAAGCAACTGACCGCCTAAATTCAGTAAATTCGGAAGTAACGAAAAAATCGCATTTACAAAATTTGTGATGATCGTTCCTGCCGTTGTGATGATATTGGGAATCTTCTGGAGGATTCCATTTATAATGCTCATCAGTATATTAGATCCTTTGATCATCAATACTGGCAGTTTTTGCTCCAGTGCATCTGCCAGATAGGTCAGGATTTCTCCTCCCTCGATGCCAAGGATCTCTCCTGCTGCACTGTCAATGCTTCCTGACAGCGCATCCATCACAGACCGCCCGACGGCTCCCCAGTCCGTATTGATCAATGTTTCTCCCAAAGATATTGCCAGTTTCAGCACTGCTTCCAGAAGAAACGGGGCATTTTCCAGGATGGACGATGCCAGGTTCAAGACAATCTGTCCACCCTGGCTTACGATGGAGTCCATGTTGCTGGCGGCCATGTTCATGCTCCTGACGATCACACTGGTCACTCCGGATATCAGATCCGGAAGTCCGGAAAGAACGTTTGCCACCGCAGGAAGAAGGTTCCCTGCAAAAAATGTGATCGTTGTTTCCCCCAGAGCTGACAGTGCCGGTCCGATATCCATACCAAGCGCAATCTGCCCCATTACGTTCTTGGCTGCTGCTTTCATGGAATTCATGGATCCGGATATCGTGGTTGCTGCTTCTTTTGCAGTTGTTCCGGTAATATCCAGCTCTCCCTGAATCACATGAATTGCAGAATATACATCTGACAGGTTATTGATGTCGTATTTTACACCGCTGATCTTCTGGGCATCTTTTAGCAGACGTTCCATCTCCGTCTTAGTTCCGCCATATCCCAGCTTCAGATTGTCGAGCATCGTGTAATTCTGCTTCGCGAATCCCTGATAGGCATTCTTGATATCCTCCATGTTCGTGCCCATCTTATTGGCATTATCGGACATGTCTGTCATCGCCATATCTGCCACATCTGCTGCCTTAGAGGTATCGTTGCTCAGACTGGAAAGGAGGCTTGCCGAGAAGCTTGTTGTGAGTTCCATGTACTCGTTTGCGCTCATCCCAGCAGTTTTGTAGGCTTTGGCTGCATTCGCCTTGACCTTATCTGCGGACTCCTTAAATAATGTCTCGATACCGCCGATGCTCTGCTCCAGATCAGCGCCTTCCGAGATCGTTTTTTTCAGTACTTCCCCGATGGCAGCAGTCGCAATCACTTTTTTCAGCGTCCCAACCATTTTTCCGCCAAACGAAGTACCCGCCGGTTCTGCTTCCGGATCAATTGCTTCCTGGATCTTTCCGCTGATTCCCTGCGCGGATGGGATGATCTGCACATATGCTTTTGCAAGTTCTGTTGCCACTACTACTCACCTCCTGTCAGTCTTCTCCATGCATCGTCGAAATCCTGTCCTGTCTCAAATGTCTCGATCCCGCTCTCTTTTGGTTTCATTTCTCCAAGCAGTGCCTCTACCAGTGACTTCGGTCTGTTGATCCCTTTTGCCCCATCTGTACTGTTCAGCCAGGTGAGCGCCCTGGTGTTATCTGCGATCAGGGCGAGGATTGTCTGGTCTGTCGTAAGTTTCGAATTGGATATCCGCATTCCAATCCTGGAATCAGGCCTCAGCCCACACGCAAAAATCCCCACCGTATGTAACGGCAGAGATCTGTAATCATAGATGTGGTAGGTTTCTGCAAAATCGCAGATTAACGCTTCCTCATCTGTATTGATCATGTGGGCGAGGATTATGAGTTTTTTACTGACTGATCCTTGAATATCTGTGAAATCTCTTCGATCATTTTAGAAGCAGGAACTCTGCCTTTTTCATTTCTCAGGTGTTCCTTAAGCGCTTTTAACTGATCGTCTCCAAGAATACGTCTGGCTGCCGTCGTAATCTTGCCTGCATTTCCGTTGTCGACCTCGCACAGATCCTCCAGCAATTCATAGTCATCCATAACTTCCTGGTCAATACTGTACTGGAAGCCGCTCTCTGTTGTGCCACAGGTTACTTTCTTTTCTCTTGGTACTATTTCTGTAACCATCTTACTTTCCTTTCTTTACGATATACTCGTAATGTGTCTGTCCATCGGAGTCCGGGGTTGCCTTAATCGTCGTTTCATATCCGATCGCTTCACTGTCCTTATAGACAATATCAGCTACTTCTGTAACGGAAGCTGCCGGGACAACAATCCGTTTCAGTGCATTTTTTAAGATCATATCAAAGACCCATGCACAGGCTTCCGCTTCGTTATTATTTGCCTTAACCGTAATGCCCTCATCAAGCGTGCCACTTACATTGTCATCGCCATATACCGCTTTCAGGACTTCAACATTCGTAATTTCAAGCAACTTGTATTTAAAACTGTCTTCCTTGCTTGTCTGCAGATCCAAAACAGTATCCCCGCCCCAGGCTTTTACATTGTCTGTCTCCGGGCTGTTGGAATTCGTGATACCGTCTTCCGAACAATAACCCAGCTCCTTAAATGCCGGATCGAGCGCCGCTTTTGCATCTTTCGGAAGTGTCGTTCCCAGTGGAGCACGGAAGATCGCTCCACCGATTTTCGGTTTTCCTGCGCTTACATTTTTTGTATCCAATTTTCTTTCCTCCTAATAGTGGACGATATCAAATACCGCCTGATACCGGTATTTCTTCCTGGCAGGATCGGTATAGTTGTAATCCGTGTTCAGTTCACATCTGCTGATATCGTCCAGTTCCATGATTTTTTCCATTGCTTCTTTCACCCGCTCATTGAGCGCTGCTGCCCCGTAAAGGGACATAGAATAAGACTGGACCGCCAGTGTTGCCCGTTTGATATGGTTTTCTGCGCCGGATCCAGTCTTCTCTACCAGGATATATTCTTTTCCAGGATTCTCCTCTTCCTCCAGCCTGCCCGGTACATCAAGCCTGGACTGTAGATAATCCTTAACGATTTTTTCTATCATCACTTTCTCCTCTGATAGGAATTCACCCATATTTTCTGACCGTTCTTTCCCGTCCGGTAATATCCTTTTACCTGCTTTCCGGTCCGTGCCTGGGAATTTCCACCCATTGCTTTCAGAAGTCCGTTATTTCCGTCATCTCCGCCCACTTTCACAACAGCACGGGTCTGGGCGATAAATGTCTCTGTCTCGGATTCCCCTGCGATCTTTGCCGCCTGTTCCTGAAGGATTGCCTGCATCTCCGGTGACCGCATCAGTTCCCGGACTCCCTCACGGTTTAATTCGATCTTTACCTTGCTACTCATACCGCTCCACCATCCATTTCTGGTTCCAGTCCAGCGGGATATTTTTCTCGATTCCCTGCTGTGGGAACCCGATCACCCGCCAGGACTGTCCGAAAAAGTCCACCCGGCAGTCCTGCCATGTATGACGGTCCCCTTTCGGGATTGCGATATTGTATACTGCTTTCTTTCCGGTCAGGTTCATGGTGTCAAGGATTTCTGTTGTGGACGCAGGAGCCACAAGAACATTTTTAATGGTTACCGGTGTTTCTTTGTACACCGGATGGTCAAATTCATCTTTTCCTGTCTCTGTCTTTTCATACAGTGTTACCGGGATCCCTTTGAACATTTCAGCCCTCCTCCGTTTGGATCAGATCCTGATACGGGTCTGTATATCCGATCCGGTTCCCCGTTCCCAGGATCTTTTTATCCAGCTTGGTCAGGTACAGTTCCCCGCTTCCGTTAGCGTTTGTCCAGCTCTGCGAATATCCCAGTGCGGATGCGGTAGCCTGTGTTGTCCCGATCGGGACTCCTTCCTCACCACTTCCCAGTACACGGATCACCATGTTGCAGGATACAAGCCTTTTGGACTCTGCTGCAGCTTTCACGTTAAATGCATCAATGATGATCCCTGCATCTTCCAGCAGTGCCTCACATCGTTCCATCTCCGATGTTTCCACCGGTTTTCTTTTTGCGATATCCTCAAATGTTGCGTACACCATATTCTCACCTTATTTCTTTGTCCGGGCTGCAGTTCTTTTCGTAGCGGTCTTTACCGGCTTTTCCTCTTTCACCGGCTCCTGGCTCTCTGTTTCTTCCTGCTCCGCCGGCTCCTGGCTCACGGTTTCCTCTTCCGGTTCTGTGACCGGTTTGAAAACAGCTGGGTCCAGCTCCACGCCGGACTCAACTGTCACCCCTGTCTGTTTGTATAAATATTTCATGTCCTACTCCCCACTGACGATCTTCGCAAACGCATTGCTGTCCAGGATTCCGATTCCGTATACAATCTCTGCACGGATCGCGATCTGGTTCTGTCTCTGTAGGTCTCCCAGTCCATCCGGATCACCATATTCGATCATGTGCGCCCCGATGGATCTCTGTACGCCCCAGCGGAAAGCATTGAACTGTCCAACGATTCCGAGCAGTTTGGACGCTACACTGATTTCATTCTTTGCAGAAACCGTATCAGATACTGCTGCATTCATGCCCAAAAAGTTGGATGTATTCTGTCCGAATCCCAGTTCCGGATAGATCTTTCTTCCTGTCGTGTCTCTCATTGTCGACAGACCGAAGGAAAGTGCCGGATCCATGGCGATTCCGCTCGGCGTATACCCTGCAGAGATGATCATTCCTGCTGCCGCTTCGATCGCATCATCGTACTTTGTTCCGGAAAGAGTGGATGACTGTTTTGTATCGATCAGCCCTTCTTTTACCATGGATGATACCGTTCCGGTCAACGGATTGATCTTGTGGATCCCAACCAGATCCAGTGCCCTTCCAAGTGCAATGCTGGCGTTGGAAGCCAAATCTTTCAGTACACCGATCTGGACATCTTCGTCCGCCCACTGGACTTCCTGCGAAAATCTCATCGTTACCTGCAGCTTGAATGGGGTTACCGTCTTTGCTGCATACGTGGTCGGTGTCGGTGATTTCTTGTCGCCTTCTCCTACCAGTTCCGCTTTTGGCGGTGCTGTCAGCACCCATACCTGCTGTTTCCCGAATTTCTGCGGTGTTGCCCCGGATAACTGCGCCAGGGTAGAACCTTTCTGTGCTTTCTCGAAAATACCGGCAGAGATTTCCGCCGGGACTTCAAAATTTGAACTGAGTAATGCTGCCATAGTGCTTATTCTCCTTTACCAAAAATCTGATGTGCGAATTCTCTCATCGCATCATCTTCTGCATGATGTTCTGTTACATGTCTTTTATTTCCCTTTGTCCCCGGATAGCTTTTGGGGTTAGCAAATTTCAGGATCGCTTCCGCCTGTTTTTTGCAATTTTCTTCATTTTCCCCGGTCAGCAACTCTGCCGGTACTCCGGTGTCTTTTGCAACTTTTTCTCTTACCCGTCTTACAGTGCCTTCTTTTTCAAGCTTCGTGAGTTTCGCCTGGAGCGCATCTGACTTTTCTTTCTCCTTCTGGAGTTCCGTCTTGCTCTGCTCCTGGTACTCATCATACTTGCTTGCTTTTTCTCTCAGGTCTTCATAATCTGAATATTTCTGACGTTCTCTCGCAAGGCGTCCCTCTACGATTGAATCTACTTCTGCCTGGGTGAATGTCTTATCATCTGCCATCTTGTTTCCCTCCTACTGATTTGAGTGTTTTTTGTTTTCCACGTTTCAGGCACGTGTTGCCATAAAAATAACACGCATTTCTGCGTGTTAAAATTTATCTCTCTTATGTGATCAACACCATTTTGCCAAAACAATTACTGCAACACATATGATCAGAATATTCATCGTTGATGTTGCCATCATGCTCACCTCCTTGCACCGGTGCAATTTTATTCATCTGTCTTTCCAGCCATTGGCTGACTTAACATTGCTCTTTTCATTTTTTTTAATCCTCTCTTTCCTAAAAATTGGTATAAAAATACCACTAACCATTTCTGATCAGTGGCGCTTAATACCATATTACCGTTTTTTCTTCCGGTGGATTCTCCATTTTTGCAATACGTTTTAATTCCCGCTTTACATGCGGTGCAGCAAACATATTTGTATTTTCATGTTCCATGACTTCTCCATCAGAAATCCGTATTTTGATAAAGCCTTTCGGTTCTTTTCCTTCCGGATAGTAATCGGCTGAAATACTATCATTTACCTTCTTTATGTTTTTTAAGATTACCATAATATTCCAACACCTCCCTTGGGTAATTATACTTCTCCGATGCCAACTCATGTGCTTTCCTATGATCTATTCCAGGATTCTCCTCTTTGATCTTCATTTCCAGCAACTCATGTTCTACTAAAGTCTTATCATGTGGTTTGATATCCTTTCCGATCATCAAGCGTTGCCAGCTCTGTGCGATTGCACAGTCCGGATCGAACTGTCTGCTTTCTCCTGTATCCGGATCGGTGAAAGAATCATCTTCAAACAAATACGCCTTAATTTTCTTAATTTCTGTCTCTTCTTTTCCGAGATTTTTAGCAATTTTCTTTGCATCCGTTGAAAAACTTCGAATTTCTTTATAATACATATCTGCGAATTTTTCCGCCTCTGTACTGTCCAGATTCGTAATTCTCGCTCCTGATATCATTATATCAGAATGTAGTAGTTTTTCAATATCTCCAATTTTCTTGTCCGCATACAGTTTTCTTTTTCTCGCATTAATAGCGTCCTTGTTTTTCTGATAACGGATCCGGCGCATGGCATTGATGTCGCCACCGGCATCATAATATTCTTCCAGGTACTTCTCCGGATCGTATCCCGCCACTGTGCTCTCTCCGTCAAATCTGACGGCATATTCGCAGTCACAGTGTGCATGGATATGTTCCGCATGTCCTTTTCTGAGCGTCTCCTGCGATACCTGCTGCCATCCTCTGGATGCCAGGGTGGCGCAGAAAGCACAGGTGTCTCCATGAGGTACCCAGGCAAACTCTGCGCCGTCTCGTTTTGCATTCTTCAGTGTGGTATCTGCCCCGACAAGTTTCACCAGCCGTTCCAGAGCCGCAGGAACCTGCATCTGTGACCGTTTCATGGTTCCATGTACCGTTTTTGCCACTTCCCCATATTCCGGAAGATCTGCGATCTCTGCCGGCGGGATCGTTACGCCCTGTGCTGCTGCCGTGGCTTCGTACATCTGGCAGGATAGCGCGCCGATCGCCTTTCCATAATGCTGTGAAAGTGCATAGGCATAATCCAGAAGTGCCTTATCGTTTCCGAATCCATTTTTCCGGACCCATTCCTGCATCAGTTCAGCTGCTTTCCGGCTGATCCGTGACATCTTCGTTATGTACTGTGTCCACGCCTTCGTCGATATTTTCATCGTCAAACTCCTCCGTCAGGATCGTTTCCCCTTTCGTCCTCTGCTCCTGTGCCCGGATCCTGCGGATGTCCGCCTGGTCGAACCCGATCATCTCGAGGAATACATCTGTCTGCGCAAATCCTTTCCTTGCCTTTGAGATCTTGAGTGCCGCATCCGTAGTAGAAGCAACGCTTGGCATCGCCGGATTCTTAAAGTGTGCAATGATACCCTGCTCGTCTTCCGGCAGGGTATCCGGCGTTACTCCAAGTTCTACCGCAAGTGCCATCCGGCCGAGCCGGTACAGCGCATCCCCGTTGGATCTGTTGAGCTGTTCCGCCATAAGGATCAAGGTCTGGGACTGTGCGATGATCGCTTCACTGGATGTCGGATTCGCATCATTGACCACACCGACATCCGTGGCTGTCAGACCGGTTGCAGCGGAATACTGGGTTGCCAGCATCCGCAGCATCTGTACATGCGGCTCGATATTTCCCTGTGTCAGCTGCCCAAATGCCGGCTTTTCACCGGTTTCCGGGTTATTTGTGCTGTAAAGGATGCTGCCGACGTACTGTCGGAATTTGTTGTCAATCAGCTTATCGTACTGCTCATCCGATACTCCCAACAAATATTTCTGCGGGGAAGTGGCAAATTCCAGTCCTATCGTCGCATTCGCTACTGTCCTTACATATCCCTGGATCAGCCTGCGGATGGGTTCCTTCAGTCTTGACTGTCCAAACGGTTTGTCGTGTGTGGCATCCCAGATCATGGCGACCATCATCGGTTCCCCAAAATGCTGCGGGGTTCCCTTTGCGTACCAGGTTCCCCCGATCCGTTCCAGCTCCCAGATATCTGTTTCCGTGTAGAAATTCACATGTTCCGGGGACCATGTGATATCCGACTCATCTTTTCGCCCGTCTTCAAACGCAAACCCGCATTTGATCCTGCCGTTATGTGCGTCCCAGGATGCCGCTGCACAGTGTGGGGAATAAAACCGGATTTCCGCACCGTCTGTGGTTCCTGACACAGCCGCAAATACACAGCCATACTTTAATTCTTCTTTGACCGCTTTGCTGTATTCCGTACACAAATGGTTCCGGCGTAGAATTTCATTCATGCTGTCGGATTTGGCACCATTTTCCGTTACATATCCATCGAACATAGACCTTGCCGCCAGGACGTCCACGGTCTTTGCTCCCCAGGCGCAGCCGATCTGCAGCTTTCCAAGACCTGACGGTAATGCGATCCCAAGGTTCACTTCATTCAGTGTGATTTTCCCGTTGTAATAACGCCGCTTTTTCCGGTTGGCTGTTCGGTGGTAATCATAGATATATTTCAATTCGTCCAGCTGCTGCTGTTCTTCCTCTGGCAGATCTACTACCTTTCCAAAATTTAATTGCATTATCCTATCCTCATTTTTCTGCTCGGATTCCGTTTTGATGTCCGGCATCCCCACAGCGCCAGGGCTGCCGCCTCGATCGGTGTGGAATTCTCCCCGCCAAATCCCCAGCCGCCGGATATCGGTCTTTTCACTGCGGTTACTGCGGATTCCTGTAAGATCTCCTGATATTTATACCAGGATACCGTCTGCTCATTGATCTCCTGCGTCAGCTGGCTTGCTGCTGCAATGACATCTTTCGCTGCAGGTTTTATAATCGAATTTTTATATTTCCATACTGGTGTTATCTTCTCTATCAGGTAATCCACGCCGTTTCGTCCATCGATCACCACGCAGGATGCTTTCATGTACCTCTGGTTCAGCCATTCCGCAAGCCACTGGATGCCTCTGTCCGTTGGCTGCATCTGGATCAAGGATATCCTTGCGCATCCATCTTTCGGGCATACCGCTCCGCATAGTGACACGATGGAGCCGTCCGCGGAAAATTTGATCCCATACGCTGTTTTTCCCTCCGGCTTTTCCTCTTCGGATGCACACTGTTCCCATTTTTTTCTGTCAATCGCAAAGTCCTGTTCGTGGTTTTCTTCTGACCACCATCCCAGCCGCTCACGTGCAAAGGTGTCTGCACTCATCTGTTCACATTCCGCTGCGACCGTCCTTTCCCTCATCCTGCGTCCCAGTGCCGGGTTACACGCCGCCCATCTCTTCCTGTCTGTGACATCCCCGATTTCTGAAACGGAAAATTCTGTCCAGGCTATGGTTTTGCTTTCCCTGCTCAGTGCCTTTTTACGGAGTTTCTTGAACACATCCCCGGTGCAGTTTTCATCCGGCGGGGTTCCGAGGTATATGGTCTGCGGGTTTCTGGATGCAGATATCGCCGGAAGGAAGGATGCCTGCTGCTCCGCTGTCAGCTCCTGTGCTTCATCAAAAACCGATAGGTCTCCATGCAGACCACGTCCGCCATTCCTGGTCCTCGCGACAAAGACAACCTTTCCTCCATTCTTCAGGATAATCTGCTCCCGTCCCAATGCCGCTTTGATCTCTTTTACATACTTTTTCAGTCCCCTGCTTTCAAACAGCCCCTTCAACTCCATAAAGGTTTCTGTGGCTGTTTTCTGGAGATGTGCCGTGTAAACGGTCCGCTCACCGTACATGATCATTCCTGATGCAATACGCCCGGATATATTCAGCGTCTTCCCGTTCTGGCGCGGGACCGACAGCCCACAGCTTGATGCAGCCCAGATGTCATCCTCTGTCCTGCCCATCCAGTCCGACAGGACATTCGCCTGCCACGGATCCACGATCAGCTTTCCGGCTGCCAGTATCTTTTCCGCGTCTCCCCCGTCTGTATAGTCGTATTCCGGGACGATCCTAACGGACGGCTCCTGGCTTCCCATCAGCTTCTCTTTCGGCGAGGATCTTGCCGATTTCATCGTCATCTTCCGGTGCTCCTTTTATTTCCTCGATTTCTTTGATTGTTTCTCTATACTGCTTCACCAGCTGCGGCACTGTTTTCATGCTGTCATCTAATTTTCCGGTGCACAGGTCGATCTGTTTTGCCAGGACCCTGGCCAGATTTTCCAGCTGTTCCAACCGGCTTCCGGATGCCGCTACCGTTGCCATTTTCTTGGCTCTTGCCATCCCCTGACCGCCTCCTTATAATTTTCCTGTGTGTAAATCGGCGCTGACGGCAGGGGGTCGCCTTCGGCGCCATGGGGGGATCCCTCCCCACCCCTCTCTACCAGTCACCATCCGGCGCATTGATCCCGTTCATTTTGGGTCTATGTGCCAGCTCCTGTAACGTTTTATTGCCTTTCCTTGCATTGCAGCAGTAATGTGCTGGCTGCAGGTTGTTCCAGTCCTGGGCTGCTGCCTCTCTCGATACATAGCCAAACTCACGCCATCTTGATACCGGCCGGATCTCGTCGATCACGAATGACAGTGGATGTTTGCTGTCACTTGGTTCATCATAATGGATCGGACCCAGCCTGCCTTTGCAGATCCCGCATACTCCACCAATTGCCCGCAGCCTTGCCCGGTGTTTCCTACGCAGGTTCCCGTTTGCGCTCCTCGGATTTCCCATGGTCCTCACCCCCTCGGTATTTGCTTTTTGGGCATCGAAAAAGCACCCCGGAGGGTGCCTTATATTTGCTTTCTATTTTTCTGTTTGCTCTTCAGCAATATCAGTAAAAAAGTTCAGGAATTTTCTTCCGTACGATGTTATCTTGTAGGAATCACTTCTCCTTATTTTGTTGATCCGCTTTAACTTCAGATTCTTTTTGTTTTTGCTTAATCCTTCTATGAATTCGGAAACATTATTGATGTTTTCCTCCATCTTCTCTTCATTCTGGCTGAGAAGTAATCCCTGTCTCAATAATTTTTCTTTTATCATCGAAACCTGTGCCATGTCGATCTGATAATCAGCCATTACGGTATATATGTCATCGCCTGTCTGATCCTCATTGATATACTGCTGTGTATATAATTTTAACACTCTGAGGTCAAGCATGCTCAACTGGCTTAATGTATCGTAATACATCAGTGTTGTATCTTCCTGCATATTGATCCCGGCTGACAGATTGATAAAACCATTCACGATAAATTTTATCTTTTCAGACTGTTTTTCTTCTCCCACATAATCAGACACTAACGGAAAGTATATATCTTTCACTTCTTCGCGTTGTTTTTCTTCGAGTTTATTCAACCTTTGATTCAGTTCTTCCTGATGCTCTGCAATCAAAGCTATATACTGCTCCCAATTTCTTTCCAAGCGTTTCTGCTTATATGCAATCATAATACCACCTATTCTTGGAGAAATCGCGCTGACCGCACCTGTTGCCACTTCTATGGCAGTCCCTTTCAGCATTGCGGCTCCAAGTGCTGGAATTACATCTTCTGCTATGATTTCTCCTATAACACCTGTTGTTCCATCTACGAGATCCTTAATTCTTTCGTTCATCCTATAATCCTCCAATACATTTTTCATTATCATACAACATGCTCTTCCGAATTACCACAAACAGTCGTAAAATGCAGCATAAAAAACACCCCGCAGGGTGCAGGGTGTTTCCAATGTATTGAAGGACGCCATCATCGGCGATCAGAATACCAGGATTCGAACCTGCGGCTCGCTTTTACGGCTCTTGCTCCCTCCCGATCGGGGAGATATTCCGAAGTGGGTGACGGTTCTTGGACTGGCTGACCGTCTGAGCCATCCGGTTATCTTTCAGCACTTTGATAACCGGATCAAGGAGGTGATTTGTTGTTCATCTACTAAACCCATTTACACTATATCACAGGTAGAGTGTGCATTTCTATGAACACTTTATCTATTTTATTTCAAAATTTTCAAGTGCTCTTCCATGGATTTTTAATACTCCCCGGTAGCTATATTTCATTTTTTCCGCTACTTCTTCCCATTTCATCCCCTTTATGTACCTCATCCTCAGTACTTCCTGCTCGTCCTCGTCTTTCATGCAGCGGATCCGCATTTCTATTTCCCGGTAAATCTTTATCTTTTCCAAGCGTTCTTTCTTCAAATCTTCGATCGCCGCGTCAATCTCTGCCATATAATCCGACAGATCTGTCTGACTGCTGCCGCGTGGCATCCCATCATTGCACACACTCGGAAACATTTTATCCGCCCGGAGTCTTTGTATCTCATCCAAGATATCCTGTTCTCTTCTTACCGCCTTCTGGTATCTTTTCAGGAATTCCTTTTTCTTTTCGTTTTCCGTCATTTCCTGCAACGGTATCACCTCCCCATGAATACTTCCGTTTACTTTTCCTGTCCCTAACCGTAATACCGATCAATTCCAGACCCACTATATCAAGGAGTCTTCTTATCAGCTTCAGCGGCTCCCAGATATGTTCCGGAAGATATCCCCAGCTGCATGTATCGCAGTCTTTCCCTGACATGGTATATGCCTTTCTTGAGCAATCAAAAAAATCTTTAACCATCTCTCCTGTGATCCTGACAGATATCCGAAGTTTATCTGGTTTTGTCGGTATATAAATTATCTTTTACGACCTACAAACAACCGATCATATAATTTAACTTTTCGTCTGTGTTCACGCTTCTTCTCCCTCTTTTCTTTCCATTTTCTCAGGTATTCAATCTGCTCCTGATCCTCTCGTTCTTTCTCTTCCGCGGTAAGATATCCAACTCTATTTTTGTCCATCTTTTTTCCCTCAGATATATTCTTCTATCAGCCATCTCAGCACTTCTATCAGATGCTCTTTCGATACTGCTGTGTGTCTTTCCGCATCCAATTCTTCCTGGATGGCTGTTATCTTATCCGCTACCTCTGTTTCTTCGTCATAGATATTTCTTATGATTCTTCTTGCTCTGCCTAAATCCATATCCTCACCCGCATCTCCACTTCTCAATCTTTTCTCACTCTTTTAAATTCTGTCTGGTGGATCCTTTTCTTTAAAACCGCATATTCGCTTCTTGCTATATAATTTTCGTTCAACGGCATCGTCAGGCAAAATGGCACACACACAGATAGCGCATCTGTTTTCAGAACATGAGTATGCCATCCAATTACTTTATCGACTCTGTTGTAAGTCGCAGCATCGATTACAAAAAATTCTCCGTATTCCACAACAACAAGTTCATCTTTGTTTTCATGTCCCATAAGGATATCTCCTTCATAGATCTCTATTCCATGAATGTCTTTCATACCGGTGAACGCTTCAACTATGCATCTGTTTTTATACTTATTTTTCGTTTCATCAATCAGGTCCAAGTAGATCTCGCTTTGTTCAGGCATCTCTCCCGGACAAATCCCGATAAACACATTTCCTGCTGACAGATATTCCTTTCTATCCTTATCCCATACACGATATTTTGTTTCCATGCTTCTCCTTTCCTGTTCGCTCAATTTATTCAGGGCATCTTTCACAGTCCCCTGCTGCCGCTCCGAAGCAATCCGAACGACATTTGGGTCTGCGCAGAAATACCTGCATCATACGCTGCTGCCATTCTGGTTTCTCCTGTTTCTTTGTAAATTCCTGAATTTCTTCCTCTGTTGCGTCTCTAATATCTATGATCTCTAACATATCTTCCACCTCCATCCAATCACTGTCTCCTGGATCCGCGGATATTTGCCCTCCGCCAGATACCAGCTTTTATCTGATCTGGCATAGATCGCCGGTACAATCCTTCCACTCTCCAGGTGTGCTTCTACTTCTATCGATACATTCTTGAGTCCTTCCGCAATCGGCGGGAACTCATCTGTGATCCATTCCATCTCTGCTCCTTCCCGGGTGCCCATGAGCCAGGCACCCTGTCCGTATTTGTGATATATCTTTAAGCGCCAATCCGCTAAAGGTCTCTTTTATGCTGTTTTATTCCACATGCTTTCCTTTTCCTGTCTTTTGACCCAGCTTTCCAGTTCATCCCTGGCTCTTTCGTAGCACATGAGGTCTTCCTTCTCCGATACTTTTACGATCAGTTTCCGGTCTTCGTATTCTCCCTGATAAATCTTTAAGGTTCCTGGCTCGCCATTTGCGAATTTTGCTGCCATGTGCAGGTTGTATTTTCTCCCGATCGGTCGGTAGACTTCAAAAAATCGTTTTACCGCTTCCTGATATCTGTTTTCTGTCATATGGTTTTCCTCTCTTTCTCTACCGGAGAAATACTGTTTTCTTTCCAGATGCTGTTGTTCGGTTCTTCCATATGGCTGTACAGTTCCAGTCCGCAGTATTCCCGCAGGACTGTTACCGCATCTTCTGCAGTGTAGCAGGTTGCGACATAATGTCCTGCTGCCGCCATATCCTTCAGGAACTCTTTCTGGGACTTCTGGTGTCTTCCGTTCCCGTATTTCATCTCAATATACAGACCACAATAACAGCCCCGTGGGTACGGAAGACACAGGTCAGACACACCGGACTTTACACCCATCTGCTTTAATTTCACGGTTTCTGCTCCTGACCGCGTCTCTTTCTGGTTGGGGACATGATACAGCCATTTCAGTTCCGGATACGTTTTTTGGTTCCATTCTGCCCAGGCTATTACGTTGATCTGCTCCGTATCCTCGCTTCTTAGTGCATACTTCAGGTTCATTTCTGTACCTCCATGAGTTTTCTGATCAGCGCCGTCTCATTCGTTCTGCAGTCATGCAGATGATGGTATCCCGGTTCCAGAAGATATTCCGCCGCATAGGTTGTCTCCGGATCCTTTCCGATGTATTTGTTTGTCCACCATGCGTTGTACTGCTTGTATTCACACATGACGATAGCTGATCCGTCCGGCAGCCAATACCGGTAATAGGTTTCTTCCGCCTGTGGCACTGTGAACCAGACTGGCCAGCTACGGTAATCCTTGAGAAATGCTTTTCTCTGCTCATTGTTTCGCAACCGCACAAATTCCGGCTGTGCGGCGATCTCGTCTTTTCTTGCCACTTCCTGTGCTTTCTCATCCAGATCCGTGGGCTGTCCCACGCCGATACAGATGCATGGATTGCTTATATTCTCATCAAAAACCACAAATACCTCTTCTGGTTCGCATGCCTTCCGGCTCTTTGGATCCGCAATCACAAAGCTGACCTCTTCCTCATCCTTGAATCGTTCCAGATATTCTCTCAGTTCCTTGTTTGTCATCTTTTTTCCTTCTTTCTATCTCTGCCCGGATCCGTTCTGTATACGCATGTGTTTTCCTGATCCGGAAGGTGATCTCTTTCTTTTCTGCTTTTTTTGCTATCTCCTGCCACAGTTCCTTATATTTCAGGTCAGTACCATCTGATTTTTTCCAGCCGTTTTCCCGGTATTTCTCCAGCCGGCTGCAAGTTCCCTGTAGATATGTCGAATCCGTATGGATCGTAATATCATATGGATTTGGCTTACATCGTCCGAGTGCTTCTAGGAACATCCGGGCATCCCTTCCATTCCTGGTATCCTCGACTTTTCTATATCCGTCTGCGATATGGAATTCCCTGCCCTGGTAAGTAAGGACATACCCGTACCAGCCCTGTTTCTTTTTCACATATTTCTCTGTATTCTCCAGATAAATATCTATATGTATCATGGATCCTCCTTCACCAGGATATAGTAGATGTACTCATACCCATCTTCTGTGATCCCGTACCGGATGCCGCCATTGTCCGGTGCTACCTGCTTGTCAATGTACCAGCCTTTTGGTTCCCGGACTTTTCTCCGGAAGGTTCCGGCTGAGATCTTCTCTTTTCGTGGCTCCGGGCGTGACAGGTTCCGGCTCGGGTTGTATGCGTGTTTCTGGATCTGCCGGTCTGTCTCACGAGTTTTCTGGAAGTATTTCAGAAAATAGCTTGCCAGTCTGCTGTACTGTCCGGATGGATCCATCGGTTTCATGGTCACATAGCCATATTTCCATATCCCTCTCAGCTTTCTGGCATCGATCCCAGAAAGTACCATGTGGATATGGACAGCTCCACGTTTTCCCACTTCTGCAGTCCACACGTACTTGAGGACCAGTCCCTCTTTCTTATAGAGTTTCCTAAGTTCTCGGAGCAGCTGGCTAATCTGCAGTTTTAACTCTTCGATGTCCTTCGGTCTCAGATCTTCTCGATAGGACCAGGTCACATACCAGGATGTTCCATCGAAGTTCTCATTCAGGATCCCGGTCAGTCTGCGTTCTGTCTGACGGTCATTGACCTTCTGCTGGGACTCTTTGGTTTTATTTACTTTTTTCTTTCTCTTCTCCCCGGGCTTTCCGGCATGGTAACAATGGTACTTCCATACAATCTTCGTCTTACCAGCCCGGCAGATGCTTTCCATGTACATTTTGCTTCTCCTGGTCGATAATATAATAAGCTTATCAAGTCTTAAGAGATGCCGTAGCATCCCTGTTTTTCTTGACTTTTCGCACCCTGTGAAGTAGAATATATTCGTGATATATATTTGTCCTTCGGGGCGCAAAAGCCGATCAGCTTCTATTTTCTTCTGATCGGCTTTTTGTTTTCACTCACATCTGCTATTTCTTTACGGTTCTTGCCTTCCCCGATCCGCGGTTCACTACAAGAAGCCCTGTTTCTGTTTCCTTCAGCACCAGCCAGTTTTTCGGAACCAGATTTGCCGATTGCATCAGGATCTTCTGTTTTCTGGTTGGCTTTTTCGCTCTTGTTCTTCCCATTTAACTTTCCTCCGACAGTTCTTTCAAGATCATGGATACGGACCATTCACTGCATGCCATCTCATCTGCGATCTTCTTGTTTGTCCATCCGGCATTATGCAATGCCAGCACTTTTCCACGGTCTATCTTTGTTCTTTTACCGGTCTTCTTTGGCTTTTCCGGCTCTTCAGGGGGGGGGATGCCGGTTTCTCCTCTTTTGGCGTTTTTCCTGCAATTTCCATTATTTCCTTATAGATTTCCCC
>SKEC01001135.1_pt1 | contig 21716 bp, 14 predicted proteins | sample 4826641 | NCBI WGS metagenome assembly SKEC01 (sample SAMN11008819, study PRJNA524170) | human gut metagenome | biome: Human fecal sample; material: Feces; isolation source: fecal sample from pouch patient p18, p21 | host: Homo sapiens | place: Israel: Tel-Aviv | collected 2015-12-22
ACTTCAAGGTCTACGAAACCATGCTGGCCGGCCGCCCGTTCAAGGTTGAAATGGGCAAGATGTGTGGCCTGTCCAATGCCAGCGCACTGATCCGCTACGGCGAGACCTGCGTGATGTGCAACGTGGTCATGAGCCCCAAGCCCCGCGAGGGCGTGGATTTCTTCCCGCTGAACGTGGAGTACGAGGAAAAGCTCTACGCCGCAGGCCGCATTCCCGGCAGCTTTATGCGCCGTGAGGGCCGCCCCGGCGAGCGCGCCATCCTGACCAGCCGCGTGGTGGACCGCCCCATGCGCCCGCTGTTCCCCAAGGAGATGCGCAACGACGTGTGCATCACCATGACCGTCATGAGCCTTGACCCGGATTGCAGCCCCGAGATCGCCGGCATGATCGGCGCTTCTCTGGTGACTGCCGTGTCCGATATCCCGTGGAACGGCCCCATCGGCGGCGTGCAGGTGGGCTTGGTTGACGGCGAGATCGTGCTGAACCCCACGCAGGAGCAGCGCAAGGTGAGCGACCTTGCCCTGACCGTTGCCGCCACTATGGACAAGATCGTAATGATCGAGGCCGGCGCCAACGAGGTGGACGAGGATACCATGCTGACCGCCATCAAGACCGCACACGTTGAGATCAAGAAGATCATCGAGTTCATCAACAAGATCGTGGCCGAGCGCGGCAAGCCGAAGATCGACTTCCAGGTTGTGGGCCTGGACATGGACGTGTTCCACGCCATCCAGAACAAGTATCTGGACGACTTCAAGGCCGCTATGGACACCGACGACAAGAACGTGCGTGATGCAGCCCTGCTGCCCATCATGGACAAGATCGCCGAGGAATACCCCGACCTGTCCGCTGCCGATCTGGATCTGGTAAGCTACAAGATGCAGAAGTTCGTGGTGCGCCGCTGGCTGCTGGATGAGGGCAAGCGCGTGGACGGCCGCGGCATCAACGAGATCCGCCCGCTGGCCGCAGAGGTGGGCATCCTGCCCCGCGTGCACGGCTCCGGTATGTTCACCCGTGGCCAGACGCAGGTGCTTACCACCTGCACGCTGGGCGGCACCAAGGACAACCAGCTGATGGACGATCTGACCGACGAGCAGACCAAGCGCTATATCCACCACTATAACTTCCCGCCGTATTCCGTGGGCGAGGCACGCGCACCGCGCAGCCCCGGCCGCCGCGAGATCGGTCACGGTGCACTGGCCGAGCGTGCTCTGGTGCCGGTGCTGCCCTCTCTGGAGGAGTTCCCCTACACCATCCGCTGCGTGTCCGAGGTGCTCAGCTCTAACGGCTCCACCTCTCAGGCTTCCATCTGCGGCTCTACGCTGGCACTGATGGACGCAGGCGTGCCCATCAAGGCTCCGGTTGCCGGCATCTCCTGCGGCCTGATCACCGAGGGCGAGCGCTGGATGACCATGCTGGACATTCAGGGCGTGGAGGACTTCCACGGCGATATGGACTTTAAGGTTGGCGGCACCCGCAAGGGCATTACCGCCATCCAGATGGACATCAAGATCGACGGCCTGACCTACGACATCATTGCCGAGGCCTTCGAGAAGTGCCGCAAGGGTCGGCTGTATATTCTGGACGAGATCATCAAGCCCGTGATCGCACAGCCCCGTCAGGAGCTGAGCCGCTGGGCACCCAAGATGTTCAGCATGATGATCCCCACCGACAAGATCAAGGACGTGATCGGTAAGGGCGGCAAGGTCATTCAGGACATCTGCGCCACCTGCAACTGCAAGATCGACGTGCAGGAGGACGGCCATGTGTTCGTCTCCGCCGTGGATCAGGAGGACGCAAAGCGCGCCATCTTTACCATCAAGACCATTGTGGAGGACCCCGAGATCGGTGCCATCTACAAGGGCAAGGTGACCCGCCTGATGAACTTTGGTGCCTTTGTGGAGATCGCTCCGGGCAAGGAAGGCCTTGTGCATATCTCCAAGCTGGACACCAAGCGCGTGGAGCGGGTAGAGGACGTGGTTGCCGTGGGCGATGCCATCGTGGTCAAGGTGACCGACATCGACCAGCAGGGCCGCATCAACCTGAGCCGCCGCGATGCTATTCTGGCACTGGAAGCCAAAAAGGCTGCCCAGCAGCAGTAAAACATAATACGGACTGCATAAATCAAGAGCCGCTGTACAGAACGTACAGCGGCTCTTTTGCGTGTGTAACTCCCTCAGTCAAACCCTGCGGGTTTGCCAGCTCCCTCGGGGAGGGAGCCTCTGGCGCTGCCGGACACTTTGCGGTTGCGCCGGAAGCTTTGCCGCCATGCCAAAGGCCCCATCTCAGAGGGGGCTGTCGAGCGAACGCGAGACTGGGGGAGTTTTCCCCCAACAAAAAAACTCCCCCTTGCGGGGGAGAGGGCACGGCGCGCCGTGCTGGAAGGGAGTAGGGTTCAGTGTTCCTTTTTGCCCTGACGGTTCAGAACCCAGCCGACGGCAAACAGCAGCACACCGCTGCAAGCCAGCACCGGCACGGGCCAGTTCAGCTGACCGGTCTGGGGCAGAACGGGCTTATCCGGGTTAGAAGGGGAGACCGGATTATCCGGGTTCTCGGGGCTTACGGGATTGTCCGGGTTGCCGGGACTTACCGGGTTATCCGGTGTGCCGGGGCTCACCGGCGTATCGGGGGTGTCCGGCTGCTCCGGAAGATCGGGGGTGTCGGGCGTATCCGGCGGTGTGACTGGCACATCCGGGGTGTCGGGGATGTCCGGCGTATCCGGGATGGTAGCGCCTACCTTGGGGGTGGCGTCCACATCGTAGATCCAGCTGTCGCCATCCGGCAGGGGAATGGACACAAGGAAGGGCTTGATGGCTTCGTAGCCGTGGGAAGCCTCGGTCTGCATGACCAGATACAGCCCCTGCGGCAGCTTGGTAAAGTCGGCGTAGCCTTCCTCGTCAACGTTCTGCTGGGCGGCAACGGCGGGCACGGTGGGCAGATACTTTGCCAGCTGGTCAGCCAGCGTGCTGTCGGAAAGATCGCCCAGCGGCACGCCGCAGCCCGTAAAATCGCCGGTATAGGCGTAGGACAGGCTGCCGCCGGTGCGCTTGACGACGGCAACCTGATACAAGGTCAGCTCGCCGCCGCGCAGGGGCACATCGTTGTGGGTGTCGTACAGACGGACGTGGAGCGAGCCCAGCCGCCCGGACACAAGGCTGGCACTGGTGGCAAACGCCGGCAGGGCGCAGCATACCACAAGGCACACAGCCAGCAGCACAGCTGCCAGACGATGACGCAGATCAATGCTTTTCATGTTCTTCACCTCTTGTTTTCTTGCGTTTGCGTGTGGAAAGCAGCATACCGATCAGCAGGATCAGCAGCATGGGCAGCGCCATGACGGGCGCAACGATGATAGGCTCTATCTTGAGCGCTTCGGCAGTAACACGGATGTGCTTGTACTGATCCGGGGTCTCCACGCGGTGACCGCGTACCAGCAGGCGGTGGGTGTTGATGCCGTAGGGGGTGCAGGTCATCAGGGTGACGTAATCCTTGCCTTCGGCGATCTTCAGCTCGTCGGTCTCGGTGGGCAGCACGATGGAAATTTTGTCCACCTCGTAGGTGAGCACCCGATCCAGCACGGTGATGGTAAAGGTATCGCCCACTTCCAGCTGGTCAAGGTTGGTAAACAGCTTTGCGCTGGGCAGGCCGCGGTGCGCCGAGATGACCGCGTGGGTGGACGCGCCGCCCACCGGCAGGCTGGTGCCCTCCAAATGGCCTGCGGCGATCTGCAATACGCTGTCGCTGGTGCCGTGGTAGATGGGCAGCTCCACGCCTATTTTGGAGATGGTGATGTAACCCATAATGCCCGTGCCGGTAATATCCAGCGTGTCGGCGTAGCCAGTAAGCTGATCCGGGCGGTAGAGCGCGTACTCGTTGGCGGCTACCTGTGCGTTAAAGGCATCGGCGGCGTCAAAGTATCCGCTGTAGTCCGCATCGGTCATGTTGTCCACGTCCTGCGCGTAGCTTGCCACCGCGCGGGACTGGTTGCGCTGGTTGACATAATCGCTGATGGTGGGGTATAACATCACGGATAGACCCACGAAAAAGACGAGGATCAATATAATGGTGCTTTTGTTCTTTTTCATGGGCTACTCCCTAACGTTATAGTTTCAGGACCAGAGCAGGGGGCTTTACAGCCCCGCTCTGTGCAGGGGAAAAGGAGAGCTTAGTGGTTCTCCATGCGCTTTTTGGTAATGAGCAGGATGGCTGCAGCAACCATCAGGCCGCCGCCGATCACATAGAAGATGGTGGTGCCGATGCCGCCGGTGCCGGGCAGGGTAGTGCCGATCTTATTGACGACATTCGTAGACAGAGAGCCAGCGGTTTTATCAACATCAAAGGTGATTTCGCCAACCTTCTTGTCGCCGGTCAAAGAAGTCAGAACATTATCACGCGTGGAAATAGAATCCCATTCGATTTCATGTGTGGCGTTGACAGTAAAGGTGATGGGGCTGATGGTATTGTAGTTGGCGGGGGTTACAGTCTCGGTCAGCGTGTACTCGCCGTCATCCAGACCGGACAGTGTAAACTGAGTTTCGCTAGAGTCGATGGTCATAGTCTTGATAACTTCCGTGCCACCATTAATCTTTTTGGTCAGAGTGAACTCTGCACCTTCCAGAGGATGATTGTCCTGATCGACCTTGTTCACAACCACCTTGTAGGTAAAGACGATGACGTTATCCCAAGGAGTTTCGCCCTTGCCGTCACCGCGCGGGTTGTTGGAGTACTCCAGCTTTGCCTTGTTGACGTTGCCGTGTGCGCCCAGAACAGCGTTCTCGTTCAGCTGAGACTTGTAGGTAACGGTAATGATAGAATTAGCAGTAACACCAGTGACTTTTTTCAGATCATCAAATACGATCTCAAAGGTGCAGTCATTGTCAGACGTAGTACCGTCTTTTTTGGTAAGGACCTTATAATCGGTATCCGGGATTATCTTACCGTTTTCATCGCCGAGATAGACTTTCACAGTGCTGGGGTCAAAGGTCAGACCCTTTTCTTCCTTATCGTGGAAAGCGTAGTAATACTTGCTATAGGAATCATAGTCTGCGGGAACAGTGCCCTGCAGGCGGAAGGGGATGTCATCGCCGATATCATAGTCGGCAGAATCCTGCCAGTCAGAAACATCGCCGGTAGAATCGTTAGTGTCCTTCAGCTTTTTCTTAAATTCGGGAACAGCACTGCTCTTCGGATTGATGGTAACATTGCCAACAACGGAAACGAGGTAAGTGGTATAAGGCTCAGAGCCAGACAGAGAACCATCCTTGTCCTTGATCAGGTAGTAACCGCCAACAACTTCAACAGAACTGCCGTTTGTAACGATAGCTACAGGAGTAGTGTCAAGCTTGACATAATTTTCGATAACGTCAAGCTTAGCTTTGTCGCTTGCACTGGAAGCAACGGCGGAAAGTGCATTCAGAACATTCTGCTCAACAGCTGCGCCAACCGTACCAGTGCCGTTTTCGCCCCACTTGATGTTGGCAAGCTTAGCAGTACCGGCTGCATCGGTACTATAATCACCGGTGAAGATCTGGTAGATCTCGTAGATGTGGGTGGTAGCAGGTGCGGTGATCGTGTACCGGGTAACAGCAGCAGTGCTGGTAGAGCTGCTGCCATCTGCCGCAAACGCCGGGATAGCCATGGCGCAAACCATAGCAACTGCCAGCAGCGCAGCCATGAGTTTCTTCATTGCTTTTTTCATGGAAAAAGCCCCTTTCTTTTTTCTGCCCCTTGCCGCCCCCTGCATTTTGTGCAGGGGGGGGGGTAGGGGTGTGGTTTTGTTCGGACTATCGCGTAAACTTTGCGCTGGGCGGGCGGGGTTTAAGCTCCGGGCGTCCGGCAGGGAAGTGCAGTTTAGTCATCTGCCCTCCCTTCGCGTCTGCGCTTGCGGTGGATAAAGCTATATGCCAGCGCAGACAGCATCATTGTGCCGCCCACGGCTGTGTACGGGAGTGTACCGGACCCGCCGGTAGAGGGAAGTTCGTAGTCGGCGTTTTCCTTTTCCTTGTTGGTCACAAGGATGGTGCCGGTGCCCTTTACATTGTTGTTGGTGTAGATCACATCATAGTTCGCGCCGGTGGAGGTCTCCTTCACATAGAAGTAGCATTCAAGGTATGCAAGAGGAACATCGTAGGAGCACTTCCAGCCATTACCAGCGTTAAGCGTGTAGGTGTCTACATACTCGCCTACACTGTTCGTGTCGGTACGCCTGTAAAGCTCCACTGTAATGTGATCTGGCAGCTTGGTGGTTTCGTCAATGGCGTTGCCGTCCTTGTCGTACCACAGCTTCTGGATGGTAAGGCGATTGCTTGTGTTCTTTACACGCAGGGTAATGCTTTCGTTGTGGTAATAGTAGTTGATCTTGTTTGTGTCAACACCAATCATGCTGGCTTTGTCGCCTACTGCATTACTGTATGCGGTTGCGGCACTGGCCGAATCCGTTGTCCAGATGAAGTAGTAGGGCGTTTCGTCCAGTGCGTAGCCATCGGGCGCCTTGGTTTCCACCAGCTTGTAGAGATAATTGTAAGGACGGATGATCTTACCGTTCGAATCAGTGCCGGGTTTTAAATCGGGAGCTTCAGAGAAGGTCAGTTCGATATTGCCATGATCATCGGTCGTTTCGGTCTGAATGTCCTTATACTGGCCATCAGAAGGATCAAACCAACACAGCTTGAACTCTGCGCCGGGCAAGGCTTTGACGGAGTTCTGACTATCCACCTTGTGGATGGTCAGACTGTCTGTGTGAGCACTGCCGCCTGCACTATTATGCTGAACCTGAGTTGTAATAGTTTTGGTGACGTAGGAGGAAAGCTGAGCCTTATTTTCCATGGAATAATCGGTATTGCTGGTATTTGCATACTGGTATTCCAGCACATACGCAAAGCCGTTCGGCACTTCAACGGTAAGAGTGTAGGTGTGCGGATTGCTGCTGGTTTCTGCATAGTCCACCCGATAGGAATCGGAGGGAAGCTCTGTACCCTTTTGGCCGGTGGCTGCATTATAAGAATACAGCTTGACCGTAGATTCAACCAGCGCTGCGCTATCTGTAGAAGCACCATTGATGACCATTGTGTCGGTCAGTTTGATCATTTCGGCATCGCCAAGCTTCAGCTTGTCGGGGTTGATAATAATGGAGTAGTTGACCTTATTGCCACTCTTGTTGTAATCAGCACTCTTTTTCAGCAGGGCAGTGTTGTATTCCACTGTAGTATCAGTTTTGGAATCGCCTACGCCCTCCCACTTTGCGAAGTTGGAGAACACCTTGTGCTGGGTAGTAAGGCTCGGTATCCAGTTGCTCTTATCCACCTTGACCGCATAGCGGATGTAGAAAGCGTTGATTTCACTTGCGCTTGGATAGTGGAGATATTGAAGCCTGTCTTTTAATTTAAAAGTAAGCGTATTTGTTGTATCATCCAAGGTGCATTCGAAAAGATCGCTGCTGCTCAGATCAACGCTGGGTTGATATCCTCCTTCACCCGCAGGGAATTGGAACTGAGCTGAAGTGTGGTGTTCATAAATTTGACTGTCAGTGCCGCGTGCAGCTACCAGATAAGCCGAATCGGGAACATAGGTCACGTAGTCGGGCAGCTTATCGGTAACGCTAATGGGGAAGCTGACGGCGGTGTTATGCGTGACCAGTTTGAGCTGGTAGTAGATATAGGTCTCGCCATCTGCGCCGTTGCCCGAGTAGACGGTAGTGCTGCCGGTCTTAAAGTCACCGGCTCCGTTGCGGGCAGGCTCAGTACCAGAGGACATCTTGATCAGTTCTTTGGTAGAGTTGCCCGGGATGGTGTACTCGTACTGATCGGAACTGCGTTTGGATTCGTTCTTGAAGTAGATGGTCTGTCCTGCGCCAAGTCCGCTGGCATCGCCCAGTGTGGTGTACTTTCTGATTTCAACAGATTCTACCGGATCCCTGTTGTCAAAGCTCACCTTATGGAACACCAATTTGAAGGACTTGATCTTCTTATCTGCGTACTCAGCCGGAACAGTTTCAGTGCTGGAGTTATCGGTTCTTAACGTATGACCGAGCTTGGTATTTGTGTCAACGTTTCTGCCGGTATAGTACCGTACCTCAAGCCGCAGACCATTGCTTGCGAGATCTTTATACTGGATTTCTTTACCACTTTGAAGCGTAACAACAAGGCTATCTATGATCTCTGCCTGCAGGTCTTTCAGGATAGCATAGTGATCGTTGCTTTCATTCTTGCCAGAAGAAACCCAAGGATCATCGATGTAGTCCTTGATCTCAAGGCGGTTATCCCGCACACCGTCTTTTTCGCCCCAAACAATGGGTGGAGTGACCTTCAGACTCCAATGCATCTTGAAGACATTATTGACGGCATCGTCTTTTTTGAGGGTGGTATCGTCCAGCGCTTTCTTCTCATGGATCTGATCACGGTCATCGTAGGTAGCTTCGCCGGAAGTCTCCCACTTTTTGTGACCATCCAGCTCCAAAGAAGCGCTATTGGTAACGCTGTTGCCGATCGTGAAGTCTGCCGGAGCTTTGGTCTTGTAGGTGACGGTATACTCATAATCGGGATTACTGGTATTGAACTTTGCGTCATCGAACTTATAGGTGAATTCGGTAGCGTCCTTAAATTTATTGGTTTCTTCCAAGATCGTACCAGAGGAGCCGCCGGAAACCTTGAAGTAACCGGTCATCGTGTGGCCGGTAGGCAGGGTATCCTTGAGCACAAAGTTGTATATGGACGCACCGTTGGGTTTGATTTTGATTTCCCATGTAATCTCGCCCGTATCAGGGTCATAACGGCCGTTCTTGTTCAGCTCATTTTGGAAATAGATATCGCAGTTACCCTTTTCGCCATTGGCATAGGCGCGGTTGGACAGGTTTTCAGCATTCAAGCCGTCATGATCTACAACTACATCGTATTCAAGGACATAGCTCTCATTCTTGCCCAGTTCGGGCAGACCAGAAACACCGTCTGTAGCAGTGATCTTGATGCCCGGGTTTCCATCAGCAACGCCATCGCTGCCTAAACCGCTGCTGGTGTCGTCCTGAACGATGAAATCCGTATCTTTGGTTAGCGGTTGTTCTCCGGTTTGTGTTACTTTTTTGACTGTGACAGTATTTTTTTCATAGCTTGCATTCTTAAAGGAACTGCCCAGATTCAGATAGTCACTCAGCACAATGGGTTTGCCGCTGCCATTATCAGAACTGGCTGTGACGGTGTAGTGCATTTTGTATTTGCCGTCCTCCGTCCGGCCACTATGCACACCCGTTTTTCCCACAGTAAGGTCGGTTTCTTTCTGGAACTTGATAGTAGTGCCAGTGCCGGGGAAAGTGATTTCCTCTTGGCTGGTGGCAGTATTCTTGTCGACCTTGCAGTCAACATAGAAGTGACCGGTGGTCTGCTTGCGGTCCAGAGTTTTATCAAAGGTAAGGGTGACCTTGCCGTCCGTATCAACTGTTATCGTGCCGATTTTATTAAAGGAGTTATCCTGCATTTCAACATTAGTAATAGCAGTATCCAGTTTAAAGCCGGCCGGCAGCTGGTAAGTCAGCGTTGTAGTGCCCGTAGGCAGGCTGCTATCATGAGGAATCGTGAAGTGATAGGTAAGATTAACACTTCCGCCATTCTTGACCGTAAGGTCGGGGAAAGCAGTGGAATCATCTTTATCTTTTACTGTATGCGAAGTGCCATCGACGGTAGCAATGATTTTGGTGATCCAGTCATCACTCAGATCAGCCGATGCTCCCGCCGCCAATGCGGGCGCACGGTTCGGACGGCTGTCGGAGATGGTAGGCAGCTGGCCGCCGTATGTGTCGGCGTACTGAGCGGCGGCAACATCCACCACACCCACGACCTCGGTGTTGAACAGTGTTACCTCAGCCACCTTGCCGTCTACGTCGCCGGAAATAACGGTCAGCGTGTCGGCATCCTTGTCAACACTGCTCACGATGCCCACGGTCTCCACGGGCAAAGCGTCGGTCACGGTGGTGGTCTGCGGCTCAGCAGCGGGGGATACCACGCTGGGGACAAGGGTGTCCGCGCCGGACACAGAGGTCACGGTGCTGGGTGCAGCGGTGTCAGCGCTGTCCACCGGCTTTTCGGCGGGCTGCTCCGGCTGCGGGTCAACGGGCTCGGGGGTGAGCACAGTGTCCTGCGTGCCGGAGGTGGCTGCGGTATCCTGTGCGCCGGTGCTGTCGTCAGCACTGGGGGCTGCATCCTGCGCAGAAACGCCGGAGCCCTCAAGGTCTGCGCTGTTTTCAAACTCTGTATCCACGCTGAACAGGTCGTCCAGATCCGGCTCTGCACTGTCGGCGCTGCTGTCCACAGCCACGGTGCGGGTGACGTACTTATTATAAATAACGATGTCGCCGGGCTGGGCGGCGCTGCCGTCCTCTTCCAGCAGCCAGTCCATGCCGCTCATGGAGCTGCGCAGGGCAAGCACGCTGGCCTCCTGCGGGATGGCGCTTTGGGGAATCTCGGCGTACTTCAGGCAGTAGGCAAGGAACATCACGTCCCACTCGCCGTAGGCATTGCCGTAGGACTGACCGTAGCGGGAGTAGTAGCGCAGGGTCACGCCGTCCGCCGGGTCGATCTCGAAGTTTTTCTCGCTCTGCTCGTAGCCCAACTGGGTCTTTGCCACGCTGAGCAGATCCTCGTTCCACTCGCCGGTGATCATGGCATCGGCGTTGGCGGCCTGCCACTCCTCGGGGGTCTCAAGGTCGGCAGAGGTATCGCTCAGGCAGCTTACGGTGTGGTGATGCTCCGGCAGGGGGCACACCAGCACTTCCTCGTAGCAGGCGTCGGTGTGGTGGTGGTAGATGGGCTCCACAGTGTCCACCACCGGCTCCAGCGCCACAGGCTCTGCCACCGCCATGGCCACCAGCTCGGCGGTCTGGGTGGGCTCTACCACCTGCTCCACAAGCTCGCCCTCTTCCAGGCCGCAGGTCAGCTCGTACTCGGTGGTGTAGCAGCTTTCATCGTGGGTATGCTCAAATTTTTCACAGATCAGGCTGCCGTCCTCGGGGTCGTAGCAGTCATCATCGTGGACGTGCTCTTCCTCCATGCAGGTCAGGGTCTGCACTTCGGTATAGCAGTCATCGGTGTGCTCGTGGGGCACAAACTCGATCTGCGGCTCCAGCTCCAGCGGCATGATCTCTTCCTCGGCGCTGCTCTGGGCAGCACTGGCGGCGGCAGCTTCGGCAGCGGCAACTTCGTCCGCATTTTCAAGCTGGCCTTCCGTGTAGCCGCAGATCAGCACCTTGTCGTAGCAATCCGCCGTGTGGGCGTGCTCCACCTCGCCGCACTGGTACTACGCGGTCATAGAGATGCCAACGCCGTGCAGCTGCCAGTTGACGAACAGGGTGGTGATCATGGCAAGCGCCAGCACAAATGCGGTGTAGCGCCGCAGCGTGTGCCGGTTTTCGCGGAACTGCTCCTTGTAGGTTTTAAGGATGTCGTTCATAACTTAGAGTACCTCCTCCCGGGCTCAATGGATCAACGAGAAACTGGACAGGGGCCATACCCTTAAAAACACCCTGCCAATGATCTGACTTTTTTCCACGCAGCCTATCACGCTGCTGCGGCTGTCGATGGATGTGGAGCGGTGGTCGCCCAGCACGAAGTAGCGGTTTTCCGGCACCTGATAGGGGAACCGGATGTCGCATTCGCCCACGGTCAGCGCGTCCACATAGGGCTCGTCCAGCACCTCGCCGTTTACCGAGACCACGCCGTTCACGTCCATATCGATCACATCACCGGGCTGCCCGATGATGCGCTTGAGCAAAAGCTTGTTCTGCCAGTAAAAGCCGCATAACTCACCGTTTTCAATGTGGTTGGATTTTACCAGCAGGATAATGTCCTTGTCGTTCAACGTAGGGTTCATGCTGTCGCCGGAGACCTGAAGCACCGGTAAAAACAGCGTAGCCAGCAGCACGGCCGCTGCGGCCACCACCACCAATATATAGACCGTACTGCGCAGTACCCGCTGGTAGCGGTTCTGGTACGCAAGACGTTCACGTTCTGCGGCTACTTCCTCGGTGGATGGGATGGAAGCAAACCGGATATCGCGTTTTTTCATGTTTCCTCCGAAGGCTGGCTGTCGGCGCTGCGGTACTGGTCCAGCAGCGCGTTGGCCTTGCGGTCAAATGTCTGCCAGCGCTGCTGCACCTCCTGCTCGGCCTGCTCTACCATGGCGCTGCATTCCTGCCGGGTCTGCGCCTTCAGGCTGTCGGCGTCTGCCTGTGCCTGCTCCAGAATGCGTTTGGCCTCGCTGCGCGCCTGCGAAAGGGTGTTGGCAGCGGCGGCGTCGGTGTCTGCAAGGTTGGCCTGCACCGAGTGCAGATAGTCATCGGCGGCGGCCTGCGCGGCGGCGAACACGTTGTTCAGCTCCAGCGCAGCCTGCGCGATGGAGCCGGCCTTTTCCAGCCGGAGCTGCCGGTCCTGCAGCTGCGCGGTAAGCGCGGCGTTCTGCGCCTTGAGCTGATCCTCGCTCTGCTTCAATGCATAAATAATCTCTATCAGTTCAGCGCGGTGCATCCGCCGCAGTTCACGATCTGCCATGTATGTCCAAACTCCCAAACTATAAAGTACAAGCCAGCGAAAAGGTTTTCGTAAACTACGAAAATACTTAACAAAAACGGCTTAAAATGCGCTTGCCGCCACAGGATTTGCGGGGTGTAAAGGGTGCGGAAGCGCTCCTTTACAAGTTACCTTATTTTACCACACCCCATGTAACAACAATATAACAAAACAGACACAAAATCAAGAGATAACGCCGAAAAAATATCGCATTTTTTTATATTTTGTGTGTATTTTTCCCCAAAAACGACTGCAAGACCCCAAAAACTTAAAAAGTTTGTTCATAATTTTGAAATGTGAAGTTTTACACACTACTGTACTAAACTACTGCGCGCACGAAAAAAAGAAGCCGCACTTTTTCGAAAAAAAGCGCGGCTCCCGTATGCAGACTTTGGGGTCAGCCTTTTACTTGCCAAAGCTGGTCAGCAGGCTGTTCAGCGAGACAAAGGACTGGTAGATGACGTTGACGTTGTTGATGATGGAGCTTGCACCGGAGAAGATGCGGGCGATGTAGTTGAACACCTTGCCAACGTCCAGGAAGGACTGGTAGGCGCTGCTTGCACCGCCGTCCAGATAGGTCATCTCCTCGGCGTCGATCACGGCGTAGCTGGCGGGCAGTTTCATGGTAGAAGTAGTCATGGTAAGATCCCTTTCTTCATTGGTATCAATGCGTTTTACAGCGTTGTTCAGAACATGGTGGAGACCAGCAGGGTGGTAAGCAGGGCACCGGCTACCAGTGCGGGCCCTACATACTTCTGCCACTGAATCGCGGCGGGCTGGGTGGCGGGCTGCGGCACGGTGGAAGCACCGGCCTTGGCAATCCAGTGCGCGTAGATGGTAGCGTCGGAGGTGAACACGGTGGAAGTGGTCACCTTGCTGCCGCCCACCGGCTCGGTGTACCAGCCGTCAAAGGTGTAGCCCGTCATGGTAGGCTGCTCGGGCGTGCTCTCCAGTTTGCCGGACAGGTTCGTGTAGGTTACCACAGTAGAGCAGATGCCGCCTTGGGCATCCATACCAATGGCGAACACGTTCTGTTCCTTTTTGCTCCCTGAAGTGTTGCCGGCAGCAAACGCAGCCGGCAGCGCACAGCACAGCAGGGTGAACAGGCAGATCCCGACCACCAGCGTTTTCAGGAATTTTTTCATGAGATCCCTCGCTTTCCTTCACAAAGATGGAGACCCTGCCCCACCCGGGCGCAGCCCGGACAGCGGAGAAGTTTCTTCAATCTATATTTATCACATCCAGTGTACCAGAACCGCAACAAAAAATACAGCTTTTGGCTGAAAAAATAATAAAAATTATGAAAAAACGATTTTTACCCTTGCAAGATGAATTTTATGCTCCGATAGACCGCATTTTTTGAAAATTGCATCCTTTAAAACTTGTCTTTCGTAAAAACATGGCAGGAAATGGAAAGCATAAAAACAGCGTCTAAAAGCCCAAAAAACGACAAAAAACGCCGCAAACGCTCTAAGTGCTGCGGGGAAAAGGCTGCAAAAATGCAGTGTCCCTCTTGTGGAACGGCAGAAAATATGCTATACTTAGCTGCACGATGCGCCATCGCCAAGCGGTAAGGCAGGGGACTTTGACTCCCCCATCGTAGGTTCGACTCCTGCTGGCGCAACCAGAATGCCCCGGCGGCCTTTGCGGCTGCCGGGGCATTTTTGCGTCTGTTCAATAGCGGCGGTGGATCTTTTTAGTGGGTTTGCGGCGGTTCCAGTTGGCACACAGCAGCCACAGCCCGTAGATCAGGGCGGCGATCAGGCTGAGCACCAGCACCACCTTCAGGTACAGGCTGGTGAAGAACTCCTTCACCTTGTCCACCCCGAACAGCAGCGGGTTGCGGGCTACGTCCTGCCCGGCGATCAGCTCCACCACGCCGATGGTCTCGCCTGCCAGCTTCAGTTCCACTGTGCCTACCACATCGCCCTGCTGGATGGGGGCGCAGACGTAGTCCGGCAGGTGGAAGTATTTCTGGGTGACGGTGCCGTCGCTGGTGGAGGGCAGCAGGGTCATCATGCTGTCGTTGGGGTACAGCTGCAAGGTGTCTGTATCGGAGGAATACTTTACCGGGATCTCCGCAATGGTCAGGTCGGTGTCCAGCGCAGCCTGAATGGAAAAGCTGTCAAACACCCAGTCCATCAGTTTGACTGTCTCAAACAGGGCGGGACGGCGGTTGGCGTAGCCAAGGGTATCGCAGCTGTCGGGGCTGTCCATCACGCAGAAGATATAGGTGGCACCGTCCTTGTTGCCCCACGAAACATAGCTCTGGGTGCCGGTATCATTTTTAAAGGCGGTCACATTGCACATACCGCCCTGCATGGCGCTGCGGTAGTAGCTGCCGCCGCTGGCTTTGCTCAGTGCGGCGTTCTGGCTGACCAGCACCGAGGAGGAGCGGTGCTTCTCCTTGGCGGGCATGGTAAAGCTGGGTGCACTGGACACCTCTACAAAGGCGTCAAAGCTCATCAGGTAGCGCAGGATCAGGTACATATCCACCGCGCAGGTGGTGTTGCCGCTGTCGATGCCGCAGGCGTCCGTCCAGTTGCTGGCGGTGGTGCCGATGCGCTTGGATAAGGTGTTCATCTGCGCCACCCAGCCGTCCAGATCGCCGCCAGAAAGGGTGTATGCCACACCCATGGCTGCCTCGTTGGCGTTGCGGGTGAGCATGGCGTACATGGCTTCGCGGTAGGTGAAAGTCTCGTTGGAGCGCATATCTGCGTTATTGGTATTATAAACATAGTCCGAGATGGCAAAGGGCATCTGGAAGGTGTTGTCCAGCTGGTCGGCGTAGTTGGTCAGCAGCACGGCAAGGGTCATATATTTGGTCAGACCGCCGGCAGACACCTGCTTCGTGCTGTCTTTATCGTAGACGATGATGTTGGTATCGGTGTTGACGATATAGGCGCTTGCAGCCTGCACCTGATACACCGGGCTGGGGTCGAACATGGCTCCGGCGGGCAGCACAAGGCAGCTGAGCAGAAATACAAGCGAAAGAACCAGTGCAAAAATACGTTTCATGTGGACAATTCCTTTAAAAAGCGATAAAATATACTAAATAAGGCTGTGCGGTACAGCGCGCCGGAGGATCAATTTTGCAGCAAAAGTGCTGTGTTCTATAATAATAACAGGTTTGCCGGGGTGTTACAAGAGCCTTGCGGTGTTTTACACCGTTCTTTCGCTCCGGCAGGGAGGGCAGGAATGGTATATCTTACAGGGGACACCCACGGCGATATCCAGCGCTTCAAGCAGGGCAAACTGCGCTGGCTGGGCAAAAAGGACACCGTGGTGGTGCTGGGGGATTTTGGCTTTGTATGGGACGGCAGCGCCGCAGAGCGCAAGCGGCTGGACTGGCTGCGCAAGCGCCCTTACACGGTGCTGTTTCTGGACGGCAGCCACGAAAACTACGACCTGCTGGCACAGTACCCGGAGACCGAGCTGTTCGGCGGCAGGGTGCAGAGCCTTGGCGGCAACGTATACCATGTGTGCCGGGGCAGCGTGCTGGAGCTGGAGGGCAAGACCTATCTCTGCTTCGGCGGCGCGGAAAGTCAGGATAAGGACGACCGGGAGTCGGGCGTGAACTGGTGGAAGCAGGAGATGCCCAGTGACGAGGAGTACGACACCTGCCGCCGCAACTTAGAGAAAGTAGACTACAAGGTAGATTATGTGCTGACCCACGATGCACCAAGCAGATTTTTGGATTTTACCGCCCTTGCCCTTGGCGAAAGCAACCGTCTGCACCTGTTTCTGGATGAAATCCTGCTCAAACTGACCTACGAAAAATGGTTTTTCGGCTGCTACCACAAGGATGTGCAGCTTTCCACCAAGAGCCGGTGTGTGTTCTGCGATGTCATCCCCATGGGCGAGCGGCGCACCGGGCTGTTCCACCGATAGGAGGGAATATGCAGGTCACAATAAAACTTGCCACCCGGGAGGGTGCGGCGCACGTCAGCGGCATTCTGGCGGGCTTTACCCTGCTGGCAAAGCGCGGGGAGCTGACTTTGCGGGTGCAGGACGAGCGGCAGGGCAGTCCCCTTGCACGGGAGGCGCTGCTGGAAACCGAGATCAACGGCCGCACGGTGGTGTTTGACCTGATGGACGGCTACTTCTACAACGACCCGGCGGCGGTGCTGGCACTGTTCCACCGGGCGGATGTGGTGTTCAAGCGCAGCTTTTCGGCGGAGAAGAACCGGCAGTTCCCGGACGGTATTCCCGCAAAGCTGCGACCATTGGGGCTGAACTACTACGTTACCTGCCCGGGTTCGCCGCTGGAAGCGGAGCGCAGCGCAAAGAGCCGCCTGAAGCAGTGGGCGCTTTCCACCCGCTGCTACCCGCAGGACTTTGAAGCCTGCCTGACCCGGGTGCGCAAAAAGCCGCGCATCCTCTTTTTGACCCGTCTGTGGGACCCGGAGGAACCGGCGGTGCAGCAATACCCGGAGTTACAGGCAGAGTGGCGGCAGGTGAACGCCGACCGCATTGAGCTGCTGCACCGGCTGCAAAGCGCCTTCCCGAAGCAGTTCACCGGCGGCGTATCCGACAACGCCTGTGCCCGGCAGCTGTGCCCGGAACTGATCCTGCCGGACAAGCTGACCGGCAAACGCGCCTACCTGCACCGGATGCAGCACACGGAGATCTGCGTGGCTTCTACCGGACTGCATGGCTCTACTGGCTGGAAGTTGGCCGAGTATGTGGCGGCGGGGCGCGCTATCGTCACCGAGCCGTTGCGGTACACCCTGCCGGGCGGCTTTGAAGAAGGGAAAAACTATAAAACGTATACGTCCCCGGCGGAGTGTGAGACGCAGCTGCGGCAGCTGCTGACAGACCCGGCGGCGATCTTGGCTATGGCGCAGCACAATGCGGCGTACTATCAAGCATGGCTGCGGCCGGAGCAGCAGGTGCGGCAGGCCTTGCGGCAGCTGGAAACAGGGGAGAGATAAGGGGGAAAACGGGGTATGGAAGAACAAAAGCGGCACAGTGGCTTTGAGACGATGCGTATCCTCAGTATGGTGATGATCGTGCTGATGCACGGCATCGGGCACGGCGGGCTGGGCAGTGCGGCACCGCAGGGGACAGCGGCATTCTGGATCTACTGGCTGCTGTTTATTCTGGCGCGTGTATCCACCAACTGTTTTGTAATGCTTTCCGGCTATTACCTGTCGGAGCGCAAGGGGCCTGTTCATGCCGGGCGGCTGTTCCGCATTGGGGCACAGGTGTGGTTTTATTCCATGCTCACCTTCTGCGTTGCGGTCAAGGCGGGGGCGGTCCCGCTTTCGGCTGTTGCACTGCTCCGGGCACTTTTACCCCTTACCTCCAACGGCTACTGGTTCGCTTCGGCCTATTTCCTGATGTATCTCTCGGTGCCGGTGCTGAACGCGGTGGTGCAAAGCCTTGACAGGCGGCAGTACAAAACACTGCTGCTGGTGGCGCTGCTGCTGCAAAGCGTGTGGGGTACGCTGTTCTACTGGGCAACGGATGCGACCTTTGTGAATAACGGATACAGCTTTATCTGGTTCTATATCCTGTATTTTATGGCAGCCTATTTCCGCAAATACCGGGTGACCGTGTCCAGCGGGCTGTGTTTGCTGGCATATCTGGCAGCTTCGGCGGCGGGACTTTTCAACCGGATGCTGGCACTGCGGGTGGAAAACGCTTTGCACCTGAACGGTTTTGTGAATACCGTCAACGGCTATCAGGCACTGGCTACGGTCATCGCCTCGGCAGCAATGTTTTTGCTGTTCCAGAATATCCGTATCCGCTCAGACTACTGGCGGCGCTGGGTCTTTCGGCTGGCACCGCTGTCCTTCGGGGTGTATCTGCTGCACGACAGCGATTTTACCCGGGCGCTGCTGTGGCAGCTGGTAGACCTGCCCCGGTTCGGAGGGGCGCTGCTGCCCTCACTGGCTTACCTGACCGGTGCGGTGCTGCTGGTTGCCGCTGCGGGCTATGCGGTGGATGCCGTGTATCAGCGGCTCTACCGCCTGCTGCGTCTGTCCGCACTGGAAGAAAAGGTGGATGTTTTTGCAACCCGCATCCTGCAAAAGATCGTCGGAAGCAAGGAAACGTAAAGAAAAGCGCTGTCGCACGAGTTTTTCGTGTGACAGCGCTTTTTCAGTTCATCGGCCCGGCCTTGTCGAACATCTGCTGCACCTGCGCAGCCAGCAAAGCGTGCGCAGGGCTTTCCAGCAGTGGGTCGGCAGCCAGCAGGGCGGCGGCTTCGCTCTGGGCGGCGTGCAGGGTGCGGGTGTCGTTCATCAAATCAGCGATCTGTAAGGTGGGCAGACCGTGCTGGCGGCTGCCGAAAAAGTCGCCGGGGCCGCGGGTCTCTAAGTCGTACTGCGCCACGGCAAAGCCGTCGGTGGTGGAGCAGAGAAATTTCAGCCGCTTCTGCACGGCTTCGCTGGTGTTGTCGCTGACAAGAAAGCACCAGCTCTCGGCGGCACCGCGTCCTACACGGCCGCGCAGCTGGTGCAGGGCACTCAGACCGTAGCGCTCGGCGTTTTCGATCACCATCACGCTGGCGTTGGGCACGTCCACGCCCACCTCAATGACGGTGGTGGACACCAGTGCATCCAGCCGCCCGGCCTTGAAATCCTCCATGACGGCGGCTTTTTCCTTGGGTTTCAGCTTGCCGTGCATCAGCCCCACCCGGCGGTCGGGCAGCAACGCCTTGGCAATGTCCTCGTAGTAGGTCTTGACGGCGTTCAGCCCGCCGTCCGGCACATCCTCGATGGCGGGGCAGACCAGATACACCTGCCGCCCTTTGTCGATCTCGCTGTCCAGAAAGCGGTACAAGTCCTGCCGCCGCTTGCCGGTGATGCACCGGGTCTTGACCGGGGTGCGTCCGGGGGGCAGCTCGTCCAGAATGGAAATATCCAGATCGCCGTAAATCAGCAATCCCAGCGTGCGGGGGATGGGGGTGGCGCTCATGACCAGCAGGTGCGGGTTCGCGGCTTTTTCTGCCAGTGCGCCGCGCTGACGCACCCCAAAGCGGTGCTGCTCGTCAATGACCGCCAGCCCCAGCCGGGCAAACTCCACCCCTTCGCTCATCAGAGCGTGGGTGCCCACCACAAGGTCGGCTTCGTCATTGCGGATAGCGGACAGTGTGGTGCGGCGGGCAGCGGCTTTCATGCCGCCGGTCAGCAGGGCGACCCGCATCCCGAAGGGGGCAAGCAGCCGGTTCAGCCCCTCAGCGTGCTGTGCGGCCAGAATTTCGGTAGGAGCCAGCAGCGCGGCCTGATACCCCGCCCGGATGCACGCCCAGATGGCGGCAGCAGCTACCAGCGTTTTGCCGCTGCCTACATCGCCCTGCAACAGGCGGTTCATGGCGGTATCGCCCGCCATATCGTTTAAAATTTCCTCCACTGCGCGGCGCTGCGCCCCGGTGGGGGCAAAGGGCAGACTCTGCCAGAAAGGAGCTGGGTCGGCGCGGCGCATGGGTGCCCCGGTGGCGGCAGCGCCCCGGCTGCGCATCCGCCCAATGCCCAATTGCAGCACCAACAACTCTTCGTAAATGAGCCGCCGCCGCGCCGCTGCGGCCTGCTCCTCGGTGGCAGGGCAGTGGATGGCGCACACCGCTTCGGCCTTGGGGAGCAGACGGTATTTTTGCAGCATCTCCGGCGGCAGCGGATCTGGCAGCAGCTCCGCATGGGGCAAAAGCTGCCGGATGCAGCGGGAGATGGCGCTGCTGGTAAGCCCTTCCGTCTGGGGGTAAACGGCTTCAAAGGGTGCGGCCTGGATCTGCTCGGCGGTGCGCACCTGCGGGTTGACCATCTGACGGCGCAGCATCCCGCCGGTCACGATGCCCTGAAAATAGTATTCCTGTCCCAGCTGCAGCTTCTGGGTGGCGTAGGGATTATTGAACCATGTGATCTCCAGACTGGCTACATCGTCCCCGGCAGTGATGCGCTCCATCCGCCGCCCGCCTGGCAGAATGCGCCCGCCGGGCTTTGCGAATACCTCGGCCTTCACCACGCATTCGGTGTCGGCGGGAGCTTCCGCAATGGAGTAGGGCTTGGAAAAGTCGATGTACCGCCGGGGGTAATGGCACAGCAGGTCTGCCAGCGTTACAATGCCCAGCTTCTCAAACCGTTCTGCGGTCTTGGGACCCACCCCTTTCAGGTAGCGCACCGGGGTGTCCGGCGTTAAGGTAGTGCGGTTTTCGGTGGGCATGGCGTTTCAACTCCCTTCCAAGCGTAGTATAGCCATTGTAACACGGACGGAGAACAGATGCAAACACTTTGCCTTTGCGCGGCAGCTGTGGTACACTGAATAGAAAAAAGAGAAGGGGGAGATACCATGGAGATACGCAACGCAACTATGGAGGATCTGCACGCTATTGCTGCCGTGGAGACAGCCTGTTTTCCGGCAGCAGAGGCTGCCACGGCCGAGGAATTTGCCGGACGGCTGGCACACTATGCCAGTCATTTCTGGCTGCTGCTTGAGCAGGGAAAACTGGTGGCCTTTGTGGACGGCTTTTGCACCGACACGCCCGACCTGACCGATGAGATGTACGCGGACGCCGCCCTGCATGATGAAAACGGCGCATGGCAGATGATCTTTGGGGTGAACACCCTCCCGCGCTGCCGCCGCCGGGGCTATGCCGGGCTGTTGCTGCAAAGAGCTATCGCAGATGCCCGCGCACAGGGGCGCAAGGGGCTGGTGCTGACCTGCAAGGAAAAGCTTTTGCACTATTACGCAAAGTTCGGCTTTGTGAACGAGGGTGTTTCCGCTTCCACCCACGGCGGGGTGGTGTGGTATCAGATGCGGCTGCGGTTCTGAGGTAGCGTTACTTTTATTATAGCAATGCCGGAGCGTCTGCGGACGCTCCGGCATTGCATTTTCACGGGAGGGGGTGCTGCGGCAGACTTTTTGGTTTAACCGCAAAGTGACCGGTTTCGCCAGAGACTCTCCCTTTGAGGAAAGACTTCCCCCGGCCGGGGGAAGATGTCGCGTAGCGACAAAAAGGGGAATCAGTCACCGCAGCTGACTGAGAGGGCGAGGACGCCGGCAGGGGACAGTGCAAAACAAAAAATCCCGGAAACCGAAGCTTCCGGGAATCTTTTGGAGGTGACGACCAGATTTGAACTGGTGGATGAGGGTTTTGCAGACCCTTGCCTTACCACTTGGCCACGTCACCATATTTAGGAGTGAATTTCCACTCCTGTTGGAGCG
>SKEC01001140.1_pt1 | contig 21657 bp, 13 predicted proteins | sample 4826641 | NCBI WGS metagenome assembly SKEC01 (sample SAMN11008819, study PRJNA524170) | human gut metagenome | biome: Human fecal sample; material: Feces; isolation source: fecal sample from pouch patient p18, p21 | host: Homo sapiens | place: Israel: Tel-Aviv | collected 2015-12-22
ACCTTTCTCATAATAACCTCCTGTGGAGGTTATAGTTTAACACGGCAAGTTGATAATGTCCCAATTGGGACATTATCAACTTGGATACATTGAGACATTATCACATTGGAATCAGAATATCATAAAATAAGATATGAAAACGCTTGCGTAATATAAAAGATACTGTTATACTGATTGAGTCAATGTGGATTGTTACTCTAAGCAGGCAAGACCAAATAAAGATTATGACATACATTTTTTTGTCATACTTTATTTGGTCTTTATTTTTTGTAAAAATCCATGTTTGAATACTCATTTCATCAACTAGGAGCATGAAATGAGACAAAATATTAAAGAAAGGAAAAACAAGATGAAAGGAAAGAAAGTCATTACTTATGCAGTAAGTTTTCTTGTTGCATTAGGCTGTGTATCAGCTTTTCCAGTGACTGTAAAAGCTGATACAGGGTATGAAGTCTATCCTAATCCACATTCTATGAATTATAGTGATGGGGATTATGAAATGACAAGTCAGGTCAATGTTGTCTATGAAGATGGTATTGATGAAGACACAAAAGCAAGATTGAATGAAGTTCTTGCATTAAAAGGCATGAATGCAAGTGTTTCTAGTGAAAAGAAAGCTGGAAAGACAAACATTCTTGTTGGTGTGAAGGGTTCTAAACAATATGTAGATTCACAGTTTGGAACAACTTCAGCAGGTTTATTTGATAAACTTGATTCTTATGCTTTGAAGTCTGATAAAGGCACTATTTCTATCTTAGGTAAAGATACAGATGCTGCTTTTTATGGACTTACAAGCTTATATCACATTTTTAAACAGGTAGAGGGGAAAACAATTAGAAACTTCTCTATCGAGGATTATGCGGATGTTGCAAGCCGTGGATTTATTGAAGGTTATTATGGTAATCCATGGTCAACAGAAGATCGTTGTAAATTGATGGAATGGGGAGGCTATTATAAGCTTAACTCTTATTTCTATGCTCCTAAAGATGATCCAAAGCATAACGCTAAGTGGCGTGACCTTTATACAGAAGAAGAAATCAATACAAAGATCAAACCACTTGCTGAGGCTGGAAACAAGTCTAAATGCCGTTTCGTATTTGCCTTACATCCTTATATGAATCACGCTATTCGTTATAACTCTGAAGCAAACTATCAGGCTGACTTAAAGGTTATGCAGGCTAAGTTTAAACAGGTTATTGATGCTGGTGTTCGTCAGATTGCAATTCTTGCAGACGATGCTGGTAACGTAGGTGGTGCTAATTATACAAGAACATTGACAGATATGTCTAACTGGCTTAAAGAATTACAGCCTTCTTACCCTGGCTTAAAGCTCACATTACCATTCTGTACTCAGGAATATATGGGATGGGGTCAGTCTTACTATCGTGACTTCCCTGAAAACGTACAGATTATCATGACTGGTGGACGTGTATGGGGTGAAGTAACTAATAACTTTACTTCTTCATTCACTAATACTGCAGGTCGTGGTCCTTATATGTGGATCAACTGGCCATGTACTGATAACTCTAAGAAGCATCTAATCATGGGTGGTTATACAACATTCCTTCATCCAGGTGTTGATCCTTCTAAGATACAGGGTATTGTATTAAACCCAATGCAGCAGTCAGAACCAAGTAAAGTCGCAATATTCGGTAATGCATGTTATTCATGGAATATCTGGCAGACTGAAGAAGAAGCAAATAAGTGCTATAATGCATCATTCAAATATGTAGATCATAATGGTTATGAAGAAACTGAAGCATCAACTGCTTTAAGAGAATTATCTAAACATATGATCAACCAGAACATGGATAGCAGAGTGACTCGCTTAGAAGAATCTGTAGAATTAAAAGATAAACTTAATGCATTCAAGACTAAGCTTACTAAGGGTGAAAAGATCTCTGATGAAGAATTTGATGAAATGATCAATGCCTTCACAGTATTACAGAATGCATCTAAAGTATATCGTGAAAGCGGTAATGAAAGAATCAAGTCTCAGATTGTTTACTGGTTAAACTGCTGGGATGATACAACAAATGCTACTTTAAACTATATTAAAGGTATCAAAGCTGCACAGAATGAAGAAGACAATGCAGCTATCTGGGACTATTATGCGAATGCACAGGCTGCTTTTGAAAAAAGCAAGTCTTATGGTTTCCACTATGTGGATCATTTAGAATATGCTGAAGTAGGTGTACAGCATATCGTTCCATTTATTAAATCATTGGATTCTTATTTATCTGAAGTCGTATCTACAATCGTTAATCCAGATAAACAGATTGCGAAATATATCACTAACCGTGAAGATACTCCAGATGGTAAAGAAGATAACATCTTTGATGGTAATGCTTCTACAGAATTAGTTTACAAGAGCCCTAATACTATTTCTGCAGGTACTTATGTAGGTATCAAGTATTCTAAGGCAATTGATGTAAACCATGTCATCTTTAGAATGGGTGCGAACTCTAACCCTAGAGATACATTCTTAAAAGCGAAAGTACAGTATACTACTGATGGTAAGAACTGGACTGATGTCAATGATACAGAATATGACTTACCAAACAATGTAGAATTAACAGACCTTAACCTTAAGGGTGTTAAGGGTATCCGTATGATTGCAACTGAAGATAAGAGTAATACTTGGTTAGGTGTAAGAGATATCTTAGTTAACCCAACAACTACTCCTTCTACAAGCACTGATAAGGGTACATTATCTATGACTAAGATTGGTGTAAAGGGTGGTTCATTAGATAACTTATTAGATGATAATGAATCAACATATGCGCATTTTGCTGAATCTCCATATAAAGCAGGAGAAATCAAGGACTATATTCCAGTAGATGCTGCAGTGACTCTTACATTCAATAACCCTAAGAAGTTAGGTACTATCAATTTTGTACAGGATAGTGGTACTGATAAGATCACTAGATATGCATTAGAATATAGTGTTGATGGTACTAACTGGAAGACATTAAAAGAATATGCTGGTGATGATACAGTTCATTTAAATGTAGAAGATCAGGATATTACAGCTAAGGCAATTCGTGTAAGAAACCTTGAATTACATCTTTCAAGTAATACAGCAGGTTATTGGTGGAAGGTAAAGACATTCAACCATACTGATGTAGTGAATGAATATGATGATAAGGCTGTTTACACAAATACAGACTATAAGTTACATTCTAAGAGTACACTAGACCAGACTGCTTTAGTGTATACAAAAGAAATGACTTTAGCACCTAAACAGTATGTAGGTGTGAAGTTATCAAGAGTTAAAGATCTAAAACAGTTAGAACTTGATTATACAGGTGAAGTTGTATTAGAAGCTTCAGTAAATGCACATGACTGGGTAGAAGTGAAAGACTTAAGCAAGAATCTTCCAGATGCACGTTATGTACGTTTAATCAATAAGAAGAGTTCTGATGTGAAGTTAACTATTAACAAGTTTGTGGTACATTCTACAGAAATCACAGCACCATACTTATATAAGACAACTATGACTGTTAACCCTTCTTGGGGTGTTGCAGAAGATTCTAGAAACAATGGAGCTGCATTTGATGGCAACATTGATTCTACAACTGAATTTGGTGACCTTCCACAAAAGGGTCAGTATATTATCTATGACTTAGGTCAGATGAGAAATATTGATAAGATTGCCATGTATTGTCAGGATACTGCAAAGAACTATATTAGAGATGGTATTATCAGTGTTTCTAGTGATTTAGAAAACTGGACAGATGTTGTGACAATTGGTGATGGTGTTGAAAATATTGGAGATAAAGATGTTCAGTGTATCGATTCTGATGCAGGATATAAAGCATCTAGTACATATCCAAACAAAGTATATGTATCAGGTACTGCAGAACATGTACCAGCACGTTACTTAAGAATCCTATTTACAGCATCTAACAATTCTAGAGCTGTTGTATTCAACGAAATCATGATTAATGATGGAGAATATGCACCTGAAGATAATGACCCTACATTTGATTCTAATGTCAAAGAAGCAAAAGGTTATAAACCTCAGTATATGATTGATGGTGACCTTTTAACAGCTTATAAACCAGGATCAAATAAAGCAGGTTATATCACTTATACTCTTTCTGATAAGCTTGATGTAAAGAAATTCAATATTATCCAGAAGGGTGAAATCAGCAATGCAAAGGTATATGCACTTATTGATAAAGAAGTAACAACTAGAAATGTACCTGAAGAAGATAAAGAATGGGTACAGTTAGGTACTTTAAGAAAATCTTTAAATGAATTCTATATCCCTCATGGTAATGTATATAAGTTAAAGTTTGAATGGGAAGAAAACCATATTCCTACTATTTCTGAAATTATTACATTAACTGATGAAGAATATAAGAGTGAATGTGCTAAGGACTTAAAGAACTACATTGACTCTTTACATGTAGATGAAGAGAAGTACACTGCAACAAGTTATAAAGCATATAGTACAGCAAGAACTAAAGCATTAGAAGTATATAACACTCAGATGGGTGAAAAGGATGCATTAGAAGCTGCAAAAGCTGACCTTAAAGCCTCTTATGATGCATTAGTTGTACGTGGTGATTTAAAAGCTCTCGATCAAGAAATTAAAGATATTGAAAATCTTTCTAAAGATGACTATACAGAAGAAAGCTATAACGCATTAGAAAAAGTATTAGTAGAAGCAAAGAAACTAGTGACTAATAAAGATGCGACTGTAGATGAAGTCAATACAATGATTGAATCATTACGTCAGGCTAAAGCAGGACTTGTAACTAAGGCATCTATGAGTAAACAGGAATTTAGAAACTATATTGATTCTAATAACCTAAAAAATTTAGATACTTCTATTTACTTAACTTCTACAGTAAAACCATTTAATAAAGCATTAGAGAATGCAGAAAAAATCTTAAATAAAGAAGATGCAACTGTTACTGAAGTAGAAGATGCTTATAAGGCATTACAGGATGCAAGAAAGAACTTAGTTCTTAAAGCAACTGATACAGAAATAAAAGCATTAGAAAATAAGATAGCTTCTTATAAGGAAGAAGACTATACAGCATCTAGCTGGAAAGACTTTGAACTTGTATTAAATGAAATCAACGAAGAATTAAAAGCTGAACATACAAGTGCTGAAATTGAAGCTTTAACTCATAAGTTAGAAGAAGCTTCTAAGAAACTTGTTACTCGTGGTAATACAGCTGAACTTGATCTATTACTAGATCAGGCTAAGAAGACTGATAGTAAGTTATATACAGAAAAGAGTTATAAGAACTTATTAGACGTCATTGAAGCAACTGAGAAAGCATTAGAAAATAAGAATGAATTAACTCAGGAAGAAGTAGATGCATTAACTGATGACTTAAGAAAAGCTATGGAAGCATTAGAAAAGTTACCAGTTATTACACCAAGTATTCCTGAAGAAAAACCTACTACTCCTTCTAAACCAGAAGAAACAACTAAACCAGAAGTAAAACCAAGTACTAAACCAGCAACTGGTGATACTACTATGGTAGGAGTATTCGCATTCTTCTCAATGATCTCATTATTAGGTTATGTATTATTAAAGAAGAAAGAAGCTTAATATTTTTAGGAAGAACCTCATTGGAGGTTCTTCTTTTTACGTGTGTCGAAACACTATATATGTTACAAGAAATGCAAACTTGTAACAAATGACAAATTTACTTGGTGAAATTGTTACATATAATAAGGTGATGTGCTATACTAGTGATTGTCAACCACGTTTTTATACATTTTTTGTAAAATATGCATATTTTCGTGCTGGTTTATGAATGGGAGATATAAAGGATGAAAAAGAAATTGGGGTTCATGACTGATCATCGTTTTATTATCGGTGTTCAGATAGTATTAAGCATCATACTTATGATTAGTATCATATTTGTAAAAGTTTTACCTATACGTTATTTGATAGTGATAGGTTCTTTCTTGGCAGTACTTGCACTACTTGTCTATTTAGTCGCAAAACCAGGACCTATCGTATCTAGAAAGGTACAGAAAAGACCTCTTGCAGGTAAGATCATTTCCGTCGTTATTAGTATATTCTTAATTATAGGATGTATTTTTATCCAGTCTGGTAAAGCGGCCTACAATAAAGTGACTAGCGAATATGATTATGTAACATATTCACTCGTAGTTAGAAAGAATAGTAAATATAAAAAGATGAATGATCTCTTAAAGAAGACAGTAGGATATAATCCTAATGGAACTAAAATAAATGAAGCATTGAACCGTTTAAGTAAGAAAGTATCTAACTATGGTGTGAGTGAGTTATATGGTGTAGAAGCGATTGTAGATGCATTATATGATAAAAAGGTAGATGCAATACTTATTAATGAAGGTTCTAGAGATCTAGTTACAGACTATAAAAAGAACTTTGATAAAGATACAAGAGTCATCTGGACAACAAAGTTTAAATCATACAATAAGATTAAAGAAGAAAAGACATTGGATGTATTAAAGGATCCCTTCTGTGTATATATTTCTGGTATTGATTCTCGTGGCAGTGTACAGGAAGTATCACGTAGTGATGTAAATATCTTAATGACTATTAATGTTCCTGAACATAAAGTATTATTGACTAGTATTCCTAGAGATGCTTATGTAACTTTAGCAGATGCTTCTCAGAAAGATAAATTGACTCATTCTGGTTTAACAGGGACTCAAAATACAGTAAAGACAGTAGAAAACTTCTTGGATGTAGATATTAGTTATTATGCAAGAGTTAACTTTGAATCATTAGTCGAAGTAGTAGATGCCTTAGGTGGTGTTGATGTTTATTCAGATAAAGACTTATCTGTATGGAATGGAGAACCTATTAAAGAAGGATGGAACCATATGAATGGTCAAATGGCTTTAGCCTTCTCTAGAGAAAGACATGCCTATACTACAGGTGATCGTCATAGAGCACAGAACCAGCAGGCAGTTTTACAGGCTATTATTAGAAAGATGGCATCTCCTGCAATCATTACTCATTATACTGATATCTTAAAGTCTATTGAAGGTACATTTGTGACTGATATGCCGATGAATGAAATGGCTAGAATTGCGAATGATCAGTTAAATACTAATGCTTCATGGTCATTCCAGTCTTCTATGGTAGCAGGTAATGGTCTTATGATGAAGGGTGGATATTATATGCCTGATACAAGACTTTATTACCTTATTCCTGATGAAAATAGTGTAGAACAGAATAAACAGTATATTAAGAAAATGTTGAAGGGTGAAGAATTCACTGTAGAGTAAGCAGACGAAAGTCTGCTTTTTCTTTTTTCTCATTCAGAAGCTTCAAATAGATGTATATATTGACTTTAGTTTGATTGTAAATTATAATGGAGACGAAAAGAGGAACAGCCAGTAAGCGGTTGTCCTTGGATTTGTTTTTAGTAAATGACTACCTCAAACTTTACCAGGGAGCGAGGTAGTTATTTTTTTACGTTCTTATCAATGATAATAAGAAGCAATCTAACAACAAGTGTTAATAAAGACATGATCAGTGTTAAACATGTCAACACAATCATGACTATTTCATACGTTGTCATTAGGCATCACCTCCGTTTTCAACTTAAAAGAAGAATTACGAAGGGTTGCGTACCTTCGTCATAACGACCAAGGATAACCACCTACCGTATACGGCTGTTCCATGTCTGAATTATATCATAGAAATCTATGGGTAGGAATAAGTTGTTAATTATTATAGTTTTATAATATATGTTAATATATTGGTATGATTTTGATATGAGAAATTCTTAGATTAATCCTAAAAAGATGTATGTATTGACTTTACTTTGAGTCTAAACTATAATGAAGACGAAAAGAGGAACAGCCAGTAAGCGGTTGTCCTTGGATTTAAGTATAGAGAATAACTATCTCAACTTTTTCCAGGAGCGAGGTAGTTATTTTTTTGCGTTCTTATCAATGATGACAAGAAGCAATCTGATCACAATACTTAATAATGAGATGATCAATGTCAAAAAGATAACAGATACAAATTATTGCTAGGATGCATCAAAAATGAGTGGTATATATCTATGTCCCTCACATTTTCTATATTTGTTTGTGAAAACATTTTTTTCATGTTAACATGATGATGTAAGGAATTTCATTATGGAAGGAGAATAAAAAATGGAAAGTGTATTAGATAATATTACTGTGTTATATGATCAGTTATTTGATGCTGAAAAGAAGATTGCGAAGTATATATTGAATAATCCAAAAGAAGTCGTAGATATGACTGTATCTGAACTTGCAGAAACAAGTGATGTATCTATTGCATCTGTATCTAGATTTTGTCGTAAGGTAGGTTTAAAGGGATTTGCCCAGTTAAAGATCTCTTTAGCACAGGAACTAGTGGATACACATAAGAGCGGGGAAATATCTAATGAAATATCATTAGAAGATATACCACAATCATTACAGAATATTCTTGCAAATAAGATTACTGAACTGAAACAGACAGTAAATCAGATCAATACAGACGAATTTAAAGCGATTTTAGAGGGTATTAGAGATGCTTCTAGGGTACAAATAGTCGCGGTAGGAAATACGATTCCTGTGGCCATTGATGCAGCTTTTAAGTTCAATGAATTAGGTATACCGACAACTGCAGGTACTATATGGGAAACACAATTATCTTATTCTTTTACTTTAGGTAAAGGAGATGTACTAATCGCGATTAGTAACTCTGGTGAATCAGATAAAGTATTAGAGGCAGTTAAGATTGCTAATAAGAATGGGGCTAAGACTTTAGGTATTACTAATAGTGCTCATTCTGCCATCGGAGAAGAAGTACAATATCATATTACTACTGCAACAAGAGAAAAACTTTTTCTTGATGAGTTCTGTTTTTCTAGAGTTTCTGCAATGACTGTTATAGAGATTATATTCTTATTCTTAACAGTGATGGTAGAGAATGCACATAAATCTATGATCCAGTGTGAAGAGATGTTTGCGGTAGATAAGAGATAATATACTATTATAGGTATCGATACCACAAAAAGTATGACAAAGATGTTTTTACATCTAATTGTCATACTTTTTTAGCATTATACAAAGTAAATTATTTACATGAAATCTATTGACAAAGAAACCCTTTACATCATATAATAGCGCTGTAATAAAAAGATTTTTACAGAAAAGGAGACCATGTAAATGATTTACACAATTACTTTTAATCCTGCATTAGATTATGTTATTACAGTTGATCATTTCCAACAGGGATTAGTCAACAGAGTATGTGAAGAACATATCTTCTGTGGAGGTAAGGGCATTAATGTTTCTGCAATTCTTAAAGAGTTAGGTTATGAATCTGAGGCTTTAGGTTTTGTGGCTGGTTTTACTGGTGATGAAATTGTACGTCGTGCTAAGAGTGAGTATGATATCAAGACTGATTTCATTAAGGTAGAAAAAGGTATGTCACGTATTAATGTAAAGATGCGTAGTGATGAAGAGACAGAAATCAATGGTATGGGACCTCAAATCACTGATGAAGATGTAGAAAAGTTATTCAAAAAACTTGATACATTAAAAGAAGGTGATGTATTAGTTCTTTCTGGTTCTATTCCTAAATGCATTAGTCCTAGAATCTATGAAGAAATTCTAGAAAGATTACAGGACAAGGGTATCTTGTTTGTAGTAGATGCAACTGGACAACTATTAGTTAATGTATTAGCTTATCATCCATTCTTGATTAAGCCTAATAATCATGAAATTGAAGAAATCTTTAATGTTAAGTTAGAAACTGAAGAGGATCTAGTGATGTATGCAAATAAGCTACAGGAAATGGGTGCTCGTAATGTATTGATTTCACTAGCTGGTGATGGTTCTTTATTAGTAGATGAAAATGGCAATACACATCGTTTAGGTGTATGTAAGGGTACAGTAAAGAACTCTGTAGGTGCTGGTGATTCTATGGTAGCTGGTTTTGTGGCTGGTTATTTAAATAATGGAGATTATGATGAAGCTTTAGCACTTGGTACTGCATGTGGTGGAGCAACAGCATTCTCATATTCACTTGCGAAAAGAGACTTCATTGATGAATGTCTCGCACAATTAAAGGGAGAATAAACAATATGAAAATTACTGAGTTATTGGACTTAAAGGGCATTGAATTAAATGTCTCAGTGAGTTCAAAAGATGAAGCAATCAACAAGCTTATTGATTTAATGTATGCAACTGGTAAGATTTCAGACAAGGATGCATACAAAGAAGGTATTTTAGCCCGTGAAGCATTGACTTCTACTGGTATTGGTGAAGGAATTGCGATTCCTCATGCTCAGGTGGCTGCAGTTAAAGCACCAGGGTTAGCAGCTATGACTGTGCCTGATGGTGTTGATTATGAATCATTAGATGGTCAGCCTGCTCACTTATTCTTTATGATTGCAGCTCCAGCTGATGGAGGAAGCACTCATTTACAGGCATTAGCTAAATTATCCGCATTATTAATGGATAAAGGTTTCCGTAAAGATTTATTAAATGCGAAAACACCAGAAGAATTCTTAAGCATGATCGATAAGAAGGAAGCAGAAAAAGATGCTGAAGAAGCAAAAGAAGCAGAAGCTCCAGTCACTACTGGATATAAAGTATTAGCTGTTACTGCCTGCCCTACAGGTATTGCGCATACTTTCATGGCTGCAGAAAACTTAACTAAAGCAGGTGAAAAGCTTGGGTATCCATTAAAGGCAGAAACAAACGGTTCTGAAGGGATCGGAAATGCCTTAACTGCAGATGAAATTAAAGCATGTGATGGTATTATCGTTGCAGCAGATAAGAACGTAGAAATGGCTCGTTTTGATGGTAAGCCAGTATTAATCGTTCCTGTCACTGAAGGAATACGTCATCCTGAAGAATTAATTAATAAGATTAAAAATGGTGAAGCACCTATCTATCATGCAAGTGCTGATGCAAAAGAAGCAGTATCAAGTGAAAGTGCTGGTAGAAGCTTCTATAAGCACTTAATGAATGGTGTAAGTCATATGTTACCTTTCGTTGTTGCGGGTGGTATCATGATTGCAATCTCATTCTTAGTAGATGATAAGAGTGCAGGAGCTAAGTTTGGTTCTTCTACTCCACTCGCTGCTTGGTTTAATAACATGGGTAACGTATCATTTGGTATGATGTTACCAATTCTTTCTGGATTTATCGCTATGTCTATTGCTGACCGTCCTGGTTTAGCTGTAGGTTTTGCAGGTGGTTTACTTGCTAAATCTGGTGCGACATTCTTAGATCCTAGTGCGGCTAAAGTAGCTGCAACACCTGGTTTCTTAGGTGCATTATTATATGGTTTTGTTGCTGGTTATATCATTCTATTACTTAAGAAGGTATTTAAAGGCTTACCAAAATCATTAGATGGTGTTAAACCTATACCTTTCGTGCCATTTTTTTATTAAACAGAAACAATAAGATATTTATTTATATTCGCGGAAAATTATAACATTTTCCGCTTTTATTTTAAAGTTCTTTCGTTACTAAAAGTATACCTTGTGAACCAATTACTAAATTAGAGGATTTGTTTATATTCACCACTATTACATACAAAAAGAAGAGGGGGGGATTAGACAATGATTAAGCTGTATTCTCATAACCAAAAAGCATATGACTTAGCAGTTACTATGCTTGAAGATACAAAAAAAGCTGCCATTGTTCACCCAACAGGTACAGGTAAATCATTCATCGCATTTAAACTATGTGAAGATCATCCTGACAAGACAATCTGTTGGTTATCTCCTTCAGAATATATCTTTTCTACTCAGTTGGAAAACTTATATCAAGCAACCAAGGGGTATAAACCTCATAATATTGTCTTCTTTACTTATGCCAAACTGCTGGGCATGAGTAAAGAAGAGATAAAAGAAATACATCCTGACTATATTATCTTAGATGAATATCATCGTGCAGGTGCTACATTCTGGCAAAAGGGTGTAGAACAGCTTTTATTTACATATTCAGACATTCCTGTCTTAGGTTTATCTGCAACTAACATTCGTTATCTAGATAACCAAAGAGATATGGCTCAGGAACTATTTGATGGCAACATAGCATCTCAAATGAGTTTAGGTGAAGCAATAGTACGTGGAATATTGAACCCACCTAAATACGTATTATCAATGTATTACTATCAGAATACATTAGAGAAATACGAGAGAAGAGTAAAGAAAACAAAAAGTAAAGTAGCTAGAGACAATGCCGAAAAATGCTTAGATGAGTTAAGAAGAACATTAGAAAAATCTGAAGGATTAGATGTTATATTCAAAAAACATATGTCTGATCCACATGGCAAATACATAGTGTTCTGTTCCAACAAGGAACATATGGACCAGATGATGAAACATAAAGAGTGGTTCTCTAAGATAGATAAAGAACCACACATGTATTCTGTATATTCCAGTGATCCAGGAGCAGATAAATCATTTAAAGATTTTAAAGAAGACAATGATAATAATCACTTAAGACTTCTCTACTGTATTGATGCATTAAATGAAGGTATTCATGTAGATGATATAAGTGGAGTTATTCTATTAAGACCTACTGTATCACCAATAGTCTATAAACAGCAGATTGGTAGAGCACTATCTGCAAGTAAGAAAACAAATGCTGTTATTTTCGATATTGTATTAAACATAGAAAATCTATACAGCATTGATTTAGTAAAAGAAGAAATGGAAGTAGCGACTTCCTATTACCGTTCTCTAGGTGAAAGTGAACAGATTATCAATGAGAAGTTCAAAGTTATAGATGAAGTAAGAAACTGCAGAGAACTATTTGAAAAATTAAATGATACGCTGACAGCTACATGGGACATGTATTACGCATGTGCAAAAGATTACTACAAAGATAATGGAAACTTAGAAGTACCAGCTAGATACATTACTGAAGAAGGTTATGCATTAGGTAGCTGGATAGCAAATCAAAAAGCTATTCGTAAAGGTAAAATAACTGGAAGTTTAAAAGATGAACAAATACATAAACTTGATAATATCGGAATGGTTTGGGAAAGCTATAACGACTTGAACTGGGCTAAGAACTATAGAGCTGCAAAACAATACTATAAAGAACACGGAAACCTAGAAGTACCTTCCAGATACATAACAGAAGATGGTGTTTCTTTAGGTAATTGGATTAGTTCTATAAGAAGATGGTACAGCTTAGGCGTACATCAAAAATATCTTAAATCAAGCAGAATTAAACAATTAGAAGATATAGGCATGATTTGGAATGCTTTAGATCATTTTTGGGAACAAAACTATAACTTAGCTAAAGAGTATTACGAAGAACATGGCAATCTAGATGTTCCAATGGATTATAAAACTAAAGATGGAACATTACTAGGAAGTTGGATTGGTAGACAAAGAAAGCTTCATAAAGGAATAGGAAAAGGAACTGCCTTAACTGAAGATCAAATACATAAATTAGATTTAATTGGTATGGACTGGATGGATAGAGTAGATCGCATCTGGGAAAACGGATTTATTGAAGCTAAGAAATATTTTCAAACATATGGACATTTGAACGTTCCAGTTAAATACAAAACAGAGAATGATTTCAAATTAGGTAATTGGATTCAAAGACAACGTAATACTTATAAGAATAATAAAATCTCAAATGAACGTATTAGACGTCTTGAAGAAATTGGCATGAGTTGGAATCCAAATAGCTGGAAACATCGTTTTGATTTAGCTAAACAATATTATGAAGAACATGGAAATATCAATATCTCTCAAAAGGAAGTTATCCAAGGTGTATGGCTGGGTAAGTGGATTGTTTCTCAGAAGAAAGCTATGGAAGAAGGAAAACTAAATGTTCAACAAGTAGAAATGTTAAAAACACTGCCTATGGAAGAGGTTGGAAGGAAAGATAACCTCTGGTGGTCTATGTATGAGGAAGCTAAAAAGTATTATGAAGAATTTGGTAATTTAAACATTCCAATCAATTACCTTACCTCTAATGGAAAGAAGCTATCTGACTGGATTATCCGTCAGAGAAGAAATTATAAGCTAGGTAAGATGCCATCAGAACATAAAGAGAAACTAGATGAAATTGGTTTTATCTGGGATTTGAGTAACCCATGGAATAGAGATGCTCAAAGTAATTTGAGAATGATGTACTAAGGAGTGTGATGAAATGGCAAATAAATTACTAATCGTAGCTTCTAAGCGTTATGGAGATTATGTAAAAGAGATTGCAGAGTCTATGGGATGCTTTGAAATTATCTCTTTTGTAGATAACGATAGAGAAGATGCAATAGGAAGATTAGATGAACTATCAAGTTTCTATCCAGAATATAGCTGTGCAATAGCTGCATGTGATGATGGAGAAGAAAGAATGATGTGGAATAAGAAACTAGAAGAGTTATTCAACATTCCTGTCTTATTCCATAAGGATTCTACTGTCTCTCCATCATCAGGCTTATTGCCTGGTTCTATTGTAGAACCAAGAGCAGTTATAGGGTGTCAGACAACTATAGGTTCATCGACAGTTGTTGGTGCAGGAACTGTTATAGAACCATATTGCTTTATAGGTGATGGAAGTACATTAAAATCAGGAACTATTGTGAAGTCTACAACTATTGTGGATGCAAATACAGTTACTGAGCATGGAACTGTATTGTATATGCCAAATGTTACTAATCAGCAAAAAAAGGGAAGGTTACGATGAATTTAAAAAAAGGGAAAGAAAAGGATTTGGAAGATAATCAGCAAAACAAATCTCCAAATATACGTTGGATGCTTGTTTTGTATGATTTGATTGTTTACGCAATTATAGCGGTTATTTTATTAGTTATTCATGGTGGTACTGATAAATTAACAATTATAGGAATACTTCAGCAGGTAGCTTTATCTATATTCTGTATTTTTTTAATTCGTATACTGGGAAAAGTTTACGGGCAAGTGTGGAGATATGGTGGAGTCAAGTGTTATATCAGATTGATTTGTACTGATTCTATCGCATTTCTACTTTACTTATGTTTAGAACTATTATTACCAGTTCAAAAAATTACATTTGAAAGATTGTTATCTCTTGCATGTATGAATTTGTTGGGTGCGATGACATTACGACTCATGTATCACTATACATATAAATATTCCAATTTAAATTCTGTTGGAGGTAAATGCCTCTCTATGTTATTACGTTTATTTTCTGGTATGGAAACAGAAAACGCTAAAGAAATACATAAGATTAAAGTGGCAATCATTGGTGCAGGACGAGTAGGTGTAAGTTTAGCTGAGGAATTAATTAATAACTCTAAAGCTTCTTATACTCCAAAAGTATTTATTGATATAAACAAGGAAAAAGTTGGAAGAGATATTCGTGGTATTCCAGTATGGTCAGAAGATGAAGCATCACTTCAAAGATTAAGAGAGTCAGAAGTACAAGAGATTATATTTGCTATTCCATCCATGGATGCTTATAAGAAGAAAACTCTTTATGAATACTATAAAAATGCAGGATATAAACTAAAAGTTTATGATTATCCAACTATGTATGTAGCAGGTGGTAAACGTCATCTAAGAGAGTTTGATATAGAAGAACTATTATTTAGAAAACCTTTAGTAGTATCTGATGAACGCACTAATAAATATTACAAAGACAAAGTAGTACTAATCACTGGTGGTGGGGGTTCGATTGGTTCTGAACTATGCCGTCAGCTTGCAAAAATGGAACCCAAGAAAATCATCATTCTAGATATATACGAAAATGGTGCATATAACGTACAGCAGGAATTAAAGATTGCATATGGTAATTCATTAGATTTACAGATAGAAATTTGTTCTATTACTAATAGAAAAGCATTAAGAACAGTATTTGAAAGACATCATCCTCAAATCATTATTAATGCAGCAGCGCATAAACATGTTCCGTTAATGGAGCATAACTGTGTAGAAGCTATTTACAACAATGTATTTGGTACTCAGAATCTTGTAGAACTATGTGAAGAATATGAGGCAGAACGTTTCATGATGGTCTCTACAGATAAAGCAGTTAACCCTACAAATGTAATGGGGGCTACTAAGCGAATGTGTGAAATGATTGTACAGAGTGCAAGTACACATGGAAAAGTTAAATACAGTGCAACGAGATTTGGTAACGTTCTTGGTAGTGCAGGATCAGTAATTCCACTATTCAAGCGTCAGATTGCTAATGGTGGCCCAGTTACACTTACAGATAAGAGAATTATTAGATATTTCATGACTATTCCTGAAGCATCACAGTTAGTTCTTCAAAGTGGTGCTATTGCGAATAATGGAGAATTGTTTGTATTAGATATGGGTCAACCAGTTAAAATCTTAGATTTAGCTGAGAATATGATTCGTTTATCTGGTGTTCAGGGAGTCAAGATTATTGAAACTGGATTAAGACCAGGTGAGAAATTATGTGAAGAATTACTCGTAAATAGTGAAGAATTAGATAAAACAGGTAATAGTTTAATCTTTATCGAAAGAGATAAGGCGTTAAGTAAAGAAGAAATCTATAAAAAGATACAAACATTAAGAGATGCTTGTGATACAGGTAATGATTTGACTGCTAAAGAAGCACTTCGTAGTGTTGTACCTACATTTAGAAGACCAGAAGAAATAAACAAAAATATTGCTTAATAACAACATTATATAAATATAAATGAGTGTATTAAAAAGGGAGAATAAATCATGTTTAATGAGAAGAATAAATTTGAAAAGTTTGAATCAAAAGTATGGTTAAGCAGTCCTACTATGCATGGACCAGAAATTGAATATGTTAAGGAAGCATATGAAACAAACTGGATGTCTACGGTAGGAAAGAATATTAATGAAGTAGAAAGAATGGTTTGTGAGATAATGGGTTGTAAACATGCAGTTGCTTTATCATGTGGTACTGCATCTTTACACTTGTCTATGAAGTTAGCAGGTATAGCTGCATATGGTATGCCTAAGGTAGGTCATGGTGCATTAGAAGGTAAGAAAGTATTCTGTTCTGATATGACTTTTGATGCAACAGTAAACCCTATTGTATATGAAGGTGGAGAGCCTGTATTCATTGATACTGAATATGATACTTGGAATATGGATCCAGAAGCATTAGAAAAGGCATTTGAATTATATCCAGATACTAAGGTAGTAGTAATTGCACATCTATATGGTACTCCAGGTAAGATTGATGAGTTAAATGAAGTCATTAATAGACATAATGCAATCTTAGTAGAAGATGCAGCTGAATCAATGGGAGCTAAATATAAAGGTGTAGAAACAGGTACATTTGGTAAGTTTAATACTATCTCATTCAACGGTAATAAGATCATTACAGGTAGTGCTGGTGGATGTTTCTTAACAGATGATGAAGAAGCAGCTAATAAGGTACGTAAATGGTCTACACAGGCTAGAGAGAATGCAGCTTGGTATCAGCATGAAGAACTAGGATATAACTATCGTATGAGTAATGTAGTAGCTGGTGTAGTAAGAGGACAGTTACCATATCTTGATGAACATATTGCCCAGAAGAAAGCAATTTATGAAAGATATAAAGAAGGATTTAAAGGATTACCTGTATCTATGAATCCTATGGATCTAGAAAATAGTGAACCTAACTACTGGTTATCATGTTTAATCATTGATGAAGAAGCAATGTGTAAACAGGTAAGAGGAGAACAGGATGTATGTTATGTAAAGGAACATGGAAAGACTTGTCCTACTGAAATACTAGAAGCTATCGCTTCTATTAATGCAGAAGGAAGACCTATATGGAAGCCTATGCATATGCAGCCTATCTATCGTTTAAATCCGTTTATAGGTAGAGATGGTAATGGTAGAGCTAGATCTAATGCCTATATAGAAGGTAGTGTAGCTGATATTGGTATGGATATCTTTAATAGAGGTTTATGTTTACCTAGTGATAACAAGATGACTCCTGAAGAGCAGGATAGAATTATTGAAGTGATTAGAAGTTGTTTTGAGTAGGGAGAGATAATATGTACGCAAAGTGCTTTAAGAGAATTATAGATTTTACTTTAAGCCTATTAGGACTAATTATTCTTTCACCTATTTTATTCGTATTGATTGTATTAGGTACTCTATTTATGAGAGGCAATCCATTCTTTACACAGGAACGTCCTGGTAAAGATGAAAAGATTTTTAAATTAATCAAGTTCAGAACTATGGACAATCGAAAAGATAAAGATGGAAATCTATTACCTGATGAAATTCGATTAAATAAGTATGGTCGTTTCTTAAGAGCTTCTTCTCTTGATGAATTACCAGAATTAATAAACATTTTAAAAGGCGACATGAGTATCATCGGTCCTAGACCACTACTAGTAGCTTACTTACCAAGATATAACGAATTCCAGCATCATAGACATGATGTAAGACCAGGTCTTACAGGTTATGCTCAAGCCCATGGAAGAAATGCAGTTTCTTGGGAAGATAAGTTTGCGATGGATGTCTGGTATACACAGCATATTACTTTTATAGAAGACGTTAAGATAATTTTTGAAACTATTAATACTGTCTTGAAACGAGAAGGTATTAGTTCAGAGTCATCTGCAACAATGGAAGTATTTATGGGTACTCCTGAAGGAGTAACACCTAAATGGGAGGCACCATATTGAATAGATTACTTATTATAGGTGCCAGTGGACATGGCAAGGTCATCGCAGATATAGCAGTTAAATGTGGATATAAAGATATATTGTTTATAGATGACAATGAGAATGTAAAAGAATGTGCTGGATTTCCTGTTATTGGAAAAGTATCAGATGCTACAAACATGGAAGATGACAAAATTGTAGCAATTGGAAATGCTGAAATAAGACAAAAGATTCAAAATCAGTTATCTAATCTAGTAACACTTATTCATCCAAGTGCAGTAGTTAGTAGAAGAGTTAAAATAGGGGAAGGTACAGTTATTATGGCTGGAGCAGTTATTAATTCTGATGTTGTTATTGGAAAAGGGTGCATCATTAATACAGGTGCTTCAGTCGATCATGATTGTAAATTAGAAGATTTTGTTCATGTTTCTGTAGGTGCACATGTTGCAGGAACAGTAGCCATAGGAAGAAAAACATGGATAGGTGCGGGTGCCACTATTAGTAATAATGTTTCTATTTGTGGTCATTGTATGATAGGTGCAGGTGCAGTGGCTGTAAAAGATATCATTGAACCAGGAACTTATGTAGGTGCCCCTGTAAAAAAGATTAAAGATTATAGGTAGAGAAAATGAAAGTATTGATATTAGCCAACAATGATGTTGGATTATATAAATTTCGCAAGGAATTATTAGAAGAACTTATTAAGGAAAATAAAGTATATATATGTTTACCTAATGGAGAATTTATAAAAGATATGGTGAATATGGGAGTAAAATTCATTCCATGTGAACTTTTAGATAGACATGGAACAAATCCATTTAAGGAATTACAGTTAATTTCATTTTATGAAAAGGTTCTAAAAGAATATAAACCAGATATAGTGTTCACATATACAATAAAGCCAAATGTGTATGGAGGAATGGCTTGTAGTAAATATAAAATTCCATATGTTGTTAATATTACTGGCTTAGGAACAGCAGTAGAAAACGATGGAATTATGCAGAAAATTACTTTAATACTTTATAAAATGGGCTTGAAATCTGCTCAAAAAGTATTTTTTCAAAATACAGAAAATCAGAATTTTATGTTAAATCATAATGTTGTTAAAGGTAAATATGACTTACTTCCAGGATCTGGAGTCAACTTAAAACAATACAAGGTTATGGAATATCCAAATACAGATACAATTGACTTTGTATTTATTGCTAGAGTTATGAAAGAAAAAGGTATTGATCAATATTTAGATGCAGCAAAATATATTAGAAAAAAATTTCCTAATACTCGTTTTCACGTTTGTGGAGCTTGTGAACAAGACTATCAGAGTACTTTAGATAGTTTAACTCAGCAGGGGATAATTCAATATCATGGACTGGTAAAAGATATTGCTGTTATATACAGGATTTCGTCATGTACAATCCATCCGACATATTATCCAGAAGGCTTATCAAATGTATTATTGGAAAGTTGTGCATGTGCTAGACCAATCATTACAACTAATAGAGCGGGATGTAGAGAAATTGTTGATGATGGAGTAAATGGTTTTGTTGTAAAGGAAAAAGATAGTCAAGATTTAATTGAAAAGATTGAAAAATTTTTAGCACAACCTTATGAAACAAGAAAAAATATGGGATTAGCAGGAAGGAAGAAAGTGGAAAGAGAGTTTAGCAGGCAGATAGTAGTAGACAAGTATATGAAGGAGATAAAGGAAAGTAGGTAAATTTTTTATGAATCGTATCAAGTTGATAGTATGTTATTATGGAAAATTTCCACAGTGGATGAATATATGGCTAAAATCATGTGAATTGAATCCGGATATAGATTTTATGATTGTTACAGATAATAAGATTGATAATTTACCTTCTAATGTAACTGTATTGAACATGACGTTTGAAGAATTAAGAAATCATTTTTCTAAGACTGTTGGGTTCCCTGTTTCTTTAGAAAGTCCATATAAGTTATGTGACTACAAATCTGTATATGGAAAAGCATTTCAAAAACAATTAGAAGAATATGATTTTTGGGGATGCTGTGATATTGACTTAGTATGGGGACATTTAAGAGGCTTTATAACAGATGATATTTTAAATAATTATGATTTAATTGGTAAATATGGTCATTTGATGATATATAGAAACAATGAAGTAATGAATAATCTATTTATGAAACAAGGTGGAACTTTCTCATATAAAACTGTATTTACAAATAGTGATAATTATAGTTTTGATGAAATGTCAGGAATGGATTTAATTGCACATAGAAATCATGTAAAACAGTATAGAGCATTAAAGATTGCAAATGTTTCACCATCCTATAGTAGGTTTAAAATAGAAGGACAAACCTCTAAAAAAGAATTTTTCGTTTGGAAAGACGGAAAAATTTTAAGAGTGAGTGGAAAAAATGACATTATAATAGAAGAATATGCCTATTTGCATTTTTCTGGTAAAAAACCACGAAATAGAGTTGATGAAGAATATATTGAGAACGCAAATATATATTTATCAGCCGAAAGTTTAGAGAATCGTGAGAAATCAGAGTTTTCACTTGAAGAATTAGAAGAAAAAAATGCATTTATTAGCGAAAAAAGTGATAAGACTGATAGAAACAAGATAAGAAAGATAAAAATAGGTATTGTGTTAAAGAAGACATTGAAACAAAAAATAATATGGTTAAAGGTACACAAAGGTGTTTCTAAGTTTAATAAAATTGAGAGGGAAGATAAATGAACATTATTTTTACTGTAGCTACATATTATCCTAAAACTGATGGTGTACAGTTAGTAACACAATATCAAGCAGAAGGATTAGTTAAAAAAGGGCATAAAGTTACAGTTATTACATCTAAACTTAAGAGTAGTCCAGATTATGAAGTACATAATGGAGTAGAGATAGTAAGAGTAGATGCATATAACTTTTATTACTGGCATAAGGGTAACAAAAAAGAATATCAGAATTTAGTACTAGAAAAAACAAAAGCGGCTGATGCATTGGTAGCGGTTTGTTTACAATCGTTTTCAGCAGATTGGCTATTAGATGTTTTACAACAGATTAAATGTAAGAAGATTCTTTATCTACATGGGATGCCTGATTTTAAAG
>SKEC01001176.1_pt1 | contig 21232 bp, 18 predicted proteins | sample 4826641 | NCBI WGS metagenome assembly SKEC01 (sample SAMN11008819, study PRJNA524170) | human gut metagenome | biome: Human fecal sample; material: Feces; isolation source: fecal sample from pouch patient p18, p21 | host: Homo sapiens | place: Israel: Tel-Aviv | collected 2015-12-22
CGCGCCAGCCTTGGGCGACGCAGACGGCAGAGCCGTGGGTTCCGGCGTTGCTGTGGCTTCGGGCAGCGGGTCCACGTAGAGCGTCACGCCGACGTCCTGCTGCACGACGGTGGCCTCCATGGTCAGGGTGCGGTCCGGCACCGGCGTAGGGCTGGGCGTGGGGGACGGCGACGGCGTGGGCGTGGCTGCCGTTTCCGGTGTAGCGGTCACGACCGGGGCCGGGGTGGCCGTGGGCAGGTTGAACGGCGTAACGCCCGCCGCGAACGCGCCCAGGCCGATGCTGGCCGTCAGCGCGACAGCCGTGCCGCCCGCCGCCAGCTTATACAGCGGCAGCCGCGCAAACGTGCTGCCTGAGAAATACCGCATGGGATTCTTTTTATTAAACATTCCTGTTCCTCACAGTTGAAAATTCTAAATTGCTACACCATAAATCATACCATGAAAAAAGCCCCCGCCGCAAGGGGGCGAGGGACGAAAAATGTGCTGAAAAACGCCGAAATTTTCAACATCCGGGTGGGCCGTTTGTTAAGAATTGTGATATTGTGGAAACAACTTTCCGGGCATCTAGCGGTGCGGGGCACTGTCAATCGCAAGAAGTTGTATTGGTCAAAAATTCTTCCACAAGCAGATCCACGCACGCGCCATAGCTGCGCATACCCAGGTCCTGGCCGTACCCCTGCAAAAAGGTCGTGTAAACTTTTTCGCCCGTCTGCTTGACCGGGCCTTCCCACTGCTTCCAGTAGGCGTTGTTGGCGGCCAGGTCGGCGCGGGCCTCGGCGCAAAGGGTCTGGTAGCTGGCCGCTGCCAGCGCGGGGTCAGCCTCGTACAGCGCGTTGGACAGGTGCAGGTAGCCGAACAGCCAGCCGGAGTAGGCGTAGTCGGCGTTGGCGCTGGCCGTGGCCGCCATGACGCCGACAAAGTTTGCCTCCTGCTCGGCCGCTACGCCGCGCTGGTGGGCCAGTTCGTGGGCGATCGTCACCGGCAGGAACACCGCCGGGCTGTCCACGTTGAGGGTGCTCTCCCCCACCAGCGGGCAGAGATATCCGGTGAAGCCCCAGGCGCTCATGAGTTTGGAGTAGACGGCGGGCTTGGGGCGGCGCTCCGGCCCGGCCAAAAACGGCCAGCGCTCGGTCAGCGGGTCGTACAGATGGGCGCACCCGGCAAAGATTTCGGTTTTGTCGGTGGCAAACACGCCGCTTTCGTCCCGCTGCACCAGCGGGGCCGCCGCGTTGACTTTGTCGGCAAAGTAGTCGGTCACAGCGGCCAGTTCCCCGGTGCTGATGGGCGGGGCGGTCATGCCCGCGCGGGCGGCAAAATTCGTGCCATAATACTGCGTGCCCCACAGTGCGCAGACCCCCGCGTACCCCCAGACCAGCAGCACGGCCATATGCAGCGCCCAGGCCGCCAGCCTGCGGCGGCGCACGGCGCGGGCCAGCAGCACCAGCGCCCCGACGATGAGCACCGTTGCGCCCAGCTCGCACGCGCTGAACGGCAGCGGGTCTACTATAAAGGAAAGGCCGCGCTTGACGGGCATCGAAACATATGTGAGCCACCAGTCCATAGCGGCGGTACTGCGGCGGGCGATATAGAACAGCCCCCACGCCGCGAAGCCCACGGCAAGGGCCAGCAGGCCCGCGCGGTGGCGGCAGGCCCAGCGGCAGATTTTTTTCATGCAGAACGCCCCCTGGTTTTTGTACCCATTATAAAGGAAAGCATTGCCGGGTGCAAGGCGTCTTTTTGTGTTCAAGAGGACGGCACTGTCTACGATTATGAGGCCGAGACGAAAACCGAGAGCGGCATCGTCAAGACCATCACCTTCGTCAACCCCGACGGTTTCAGCGAGTTTACCGTTATGGCAAACAAAACCGTTACTGTCACCATCGATGGCAAGGAATACGCGCTCAGCGCCGCAGATATCGGCAAGGGTTTTGAGATTGCCAAGAAAGATTTCTGCGATTGGAAGGGCGTTTCCTTCAAGGGCATTGAGGGCGTTTACACGACCCTGACCAAGGAACTGTACGACAAGGCGGCGAACGGCCAAAAGCTGGAAGGCACCTACGCCCCGACCGCTTCTTCCGCCAAGACTGCCGCCCCATGCACACCCGCGCATGGGGCGGCTGCGTTTTAAAGCCTCCCTTTGGCAAGGGAGGCTTTTCCAGCCCATTTTCTTCTTGCTCTCTCCCCGTAAAAGCGGTATAATAAAATAGAATATTTGTAGAATTCTGTCCGCCGGGCAATTCCGGTGCGACTGCTGTATTATGGAGGCATTGTTATGTCTGGATTTATTCCTCTTTCTGTTCCGAATTTCGGCGTGCGCGAGGCCGAGCTGGCCGGACAGGCCATCACGTCGGGGTGGGTCTCCACCAGCGGCGGCAAAGTCACGGAGTTTGAGGAAGCGCTGGCCGCTTACGTGGGCATGCCCCGCGCCGTGGCCTGCAACTCCGGTACCAGCGCGCTGCATCTGGCCGCTATGGCGGCGGGCATCACCCGCGGGGATGAGGTAATCGTCCCGACGCTGACCTTCATCGCCGCCGTCAACCCGCTGACCCGCTATGTGGGGGCCGAGCCGATTTTTATTGGCTGCGACGACTCCCTGTGCATTGACCCCGACGCGGTGGAGGATTTCTGTGCGAACCACTGCGAGCTGCGCGGCGATAAGCTGTACAACAAAAAGACCGGTGCCCACGTCAAGGCGCTGGAAGTCGTCCATGTTTTCGGCAACATGGCCGATATGCCCCGCCTGGCGGCCATTGCCAAGCGCTATCACCTGATTCTGATCGAGGATGCCACCGAGGCCCTGGGTACCCGCTGCACCACCGGGCCGTATGCCGGCAAGTTTGCGGGCACCATCGGCGATATCGGCTGTTACAGCTTCAACGGCAACAAGATCATCACCACCGGTGCGGGCGGTGCGGTCGTCTCCAACCACCCGGACTGGGCCGAGCACGCCAAGCATCTGTCCACCCAGGCCAAGGCCGACGTACTGCAATTTTTGCACGATGAGGTGGGCTACAACTACCGCATGACCAACGTGCAGGCCTGCCTGGGCCTGGCCCAGCTGGAGCGTTTGGAAGATTTTATCGCCCACAAAAAGGCGCTGTATGACCGCTATGCAGCCGCACTGGACGGCGTGAAGGGGCTGCGCATTCTGCCTTTCCGTGAGGAGGAATGCCGCTCCAACCATTGGTTCTTCAGCCTGTATCTGGAAGATTCCGGCCTGGACCGCGACACTGTCATTGAGAAATTGCAGGCCCAGCAGATTCAGACCCGCCCGGTGTGGGCGCTGATCCACGAGCAGGCCGACTACCCCCGCAACGAGGCCTACGGCCTGGACAAGGCCCTGGCCTACCGCAAGTATATTGTCAATCTGCCCTGCTCCACCAACTTGAGCTTTGAGGACTGCGACCGCGTGATCGAAGCGGTGCTGGGGCTGTAAGACGTTTTGTAGGGGCGGCATCCTCAACGCCCCGCCAAGGCTTCCCCCTTTGGGAGAAGCTGTCACCGAAGGTGACTGATGAGGGGCAGCCTTGCCGCTATTTCCCATCCACGGTCTGCTGCGGCACATCCGCCCCTCATCCGGCCCTTTGGGCCACCTTCCCCCGAGGGGGAAGGCTTTAAATAAACGTAAAAGGGGGATCCACCCTTGATACAAGTAGAAGAACTCTTTATTGAGCCGACCGCCACGGTGCTGGAAACGCTGCGCAAGCTGGACGTGACCGGCCAGCGCATTTTGTTCATTGCGCCGGAGGGCAAGCTCAAAGCCGTCATCACCGACGGCGATATCCGCAAGTTTTTTCTGCGCGGCGGCACGCCCGACCAGACCGTTGACCACGCCGCCAACTACCACCCGCTGAGCGTGCCGATAGCTGAGCGCGGCCGGGCGCGGGAGATTCTGCAAAAAAACTGCATCGACGCACTGCCGGTTTTAAATAAGCGCGGCGTCATCACCGATATCATCTTTGCCCACGGGCTGAATGTGGACAACCGCAAGCAGGTCGATATCCCGGTCGTGATGATGGCGGGCGGCCTGGGCACGCGGCTGTACCCCTACACCAAAATCCTGCCCAAGCCGCTGATTCCGGTGGGCGAACAGCCCATTGCGGAGCTTATCATGGATCGGTTCCGGGACTTCGGCTGCCACGAGTTCACAATGATCGTGAACTACAAAAAGGGCATGATCAAGTCCTATTTTGGCGAGCTGGAAAAGGATTACCGCGTGGATTTTGCCGATGAGGATGTGTTCATGGGTACCGGCGGCGGGCTGTGCCTGCTGAAAGGAAAAATCGACACGCCGTTCTTTTTCACCAACTGCGACACGCTGCTGGATGTGGACTTCGGCGATATTTACGAGTACCATAAGTCTCACAGAAATCTTGTCACGATGATCTGCGCGTTCAAGCATTACACCGTGCCCTACGGCGTGGTGGAGCTGGGCGAGGACGGCAGCATTGCCGCCATGCGCGAGAAGCCCGAGTTGGACTTTTTGACGAACACCGGCGTTTACGTGGTGGAGCCGCGCGTGGTGGAGGAAATGCACGACGGTGAGTTCATCGGCTTCCCCGACGTGATTGAGCGCTACCGCCGGGCCGGGGAGAAGGTCGGCGTCTATCCCATCAGCGAGAGCAGCTGGATGGACATGGGCCAGCTGGAAGAACTGGAGAAAATGAGACGAAAGCTGGAAAACCAGCAGTAAATAAAAGCCTTCCCCTTTGGGGGAAGGTGGCGCGCAACGCCGGATGAGGGGCAGCCTGCCGGAAGGCCCCCTCATCAGTCTGCTTTGCGGACAGCTTCTCCCCAAGGGGAGAAGCCACAGCGGAAGGAGTTTTAAAATGCCTGTAACCATCATTGCTGAGGCCGGGGTCAACCACAACGGCAGCCTGGAAATGGCCAAGGAAATGGCCCGCGCTGCCAAGGAGTGCGGCGCGGATATCGTCAAGTACCAGACCGCTGTGCCCGAGCTGGTCGTGAGCAAATTTGCAGAGAAGGCCGAGTATCAGAAGCAGACCACCGACGCCGCCGAGAGCCAGCTGGAAATGATCCGCAAGCTGCATTTCTCGTTTGAGGCGCACAAGGAGCTGAAAGAATACTGTGATTCCATCGGCATCCAGTATCTGTCCGCACCGTTCGATATCCCCAGCGTGCGGTTTTTGGGCACGCTGGGCCTGCCGCTCATCAAGATGCCGTCGGGCGAGATCACGAACCTGCCGTACCTGGAAGAAATGGCGAAATTACACACACCTGTGCTGCTTTCCACCGGCATGAGCACGCTGGATGAAATCACCGATGCACTGGGCGTGCTGGACGACGGCGGCTGCCCCGAGGTAACGGTGCTGCACTGCAACACCCAGTACCCCACCCCCTACGAGGATGCCAACCTGACCGCCATGCTGGAACTGTACGAGCAGTTTGGTCTGCCGGTGGGCCTGTCCGACCATACGCCGGGCTGGGAGTGCGACGTGGCCGCCGCCGTGCTGGGTGCGCAGGTCATTGAAAAACACTTTACGCTGGACAAATCCCTGCCCGGCCCCGACCAGAAGGCCAGCCTGGACCCGGCAGAGTTCAAGGCCATGGTCGAGGCCGTGCGCCATGTGGAGGCCGCCCTGGGTGACGGCCACAAGCACCTGACCGCCAGCGAGGCCCCCAACAAGGCCATTGCCCGCAAGAGCATCGTCGCCGCGCGGGAAATCAAGGCGGGCGAGGTCTTCACCGAGGACAACCTGACCACCAAGCGCCCGGGAGATGGCATTTCCCCCATGCGCTGGCATGAAGTGCTGGGCCAGACCGCCAAGCGCGATTTTGCGGAGGATGAAAAAATTGAGGTGTGATATGCGCACCATCTGCATCGTTACCGCCACACGGGCGGAATATGGGCTGCTGCGGCCTGTCGTGCAGAAGGTCGCGGCGTCCGACGAACTCGACTTGCAGCTTGTCGTGACGGGCGCACACCTCTGCCCACGGCTGGGCGAAACCGTACACGAAATCGAAAACGACGGTTTTCCCATCGCCGCACGCCTGCCAATTTTTACCGACGACGCCGACGAGCCGGTTGCCTGCACGATTGCACGCACTATCAACGTTTTTGACAGTTATTTTGCTGCCCACCGCCCCGACACGGTGCTGCTGCTGGGCGACCGCTTTGAAATTTTCGCCGTGGCCACGACAGCCGCCGCGCGGCATATCCCCATTGCCCACATTTCGGGCGGCGACGTGACCTTGGGCGCAGCCGACGAATACTACCGCCACTGCATTTCCAAAATGGCGGCGGTGCATTTTCCGTCCTGCGCCGACAGCGCCGCGCGGCTCGTGCGCATGGGCGAAGCGCCCGACACCGTGTTCTGCGTCGGCGGGCTGGGGGATGAAAACATCCGCACCTTGCCCAAAATGAGCCGCGAAGAATTGTGCAAATCCACCGGGTTTGATTTGATGCAGCCCTTCGCGCTTGTGACCTACCACCCCGAGACTGCCCCCGACGCCGGGTCGCCCGCCGTGCAGGTGCAAGCGCTGTGCAGCGCCATGGACAAGGTGGACAGCGTGTTCTGGCTTATCACCGGGTCGAACGCCGACGCAGGCGGGCAGGTCTGCACCGAAATGATGCAGGCGTTCGCCGCCTCGCACCCGGGCCGCGCGGGCTTTGTGCAAAGCCTGGGCCTGCGGCGGTATCTCTCCGCCATGGACTGCGCCGCACTGGTGGCGGGGAACTCGTCATCGGGCGTCGTCGAGACACCGACCTTTAAGGTGCCCACCGTCAACATCGGCAAGCGGCAGGCCGGGCGCATGGTCTGCGCGAACGTCCTCTGCTGCGCCCCCGACGCGGCGGCCATCGAGGCCACGATGCGCAAAGCCCTCTCCCCCTCCTTCGCCCCGTTGGCGGCAAGCGCCGTCAGCCCTTACGGCGGCGGCGACACCAGCGGAAAAATCTGCGCTGTATTGCAGCATTTTGACTTTACAAAATCCAAGGTTTTTTATGACGGCCCTGTGCCGGAATTTGACCCCCAAAGGAGCGTTTTGGTATGAAACTTCTCATCGTCGGTTTAGGCAGCATGGGCAAACGCCGCGCCCGGCTGACCAAGGGCATCGACGACGCCATCCAGATCGTCGGCGTGGACACCGCCGAGGGCCGCCGCGACGAGGCCAAGAACCTGGGCCTGGCGGACGCCGCCTATGCGACGATCGCCGAGGCCGTTGCCGCCGAGCACCCCGACGCCGCGCTGGTCTGCACCGCACCGCTGTCCCACGCCGCCGTCATCGGCGAGCTACTGGACAACGACCTGCCGGTCTTTACCGAGCTGAACCTGGTCAGCGACGGCTACGCCGAGAACATGGCAAAAGCTGCCGCCAAAAACCTGCCGCTGTTTCTCTCCTCAACGATGCTGTACCGCCGCGAGACGCAGTATATTAAACGTCAGGTCAATGAATTTGGCAAGCCTGTCCACTATATCTACCACATCGGGCAGTACCTGCCCGACTGGCATCCGTGGGAGAATTACAAGAATTTCTTCGTCGGCAACGCCCGCACCGGCGGCGTGCGGGAGATTTTCGGCATCGACCTGCCCTGGCTGCTCGATGCCTTCGGCGATGTGGAATCCGTCACCGTGCAGAAGGACACCTTGAGTGACTTAAGGCTCCCCTACCCCGACAGCGTGACGCTGCTGCTGCGCCATAAGGGCGGCGTGCAGGGCGTGCTGGCCGCCGACGTGGTCAGCCGCAAGGCAGTGCGCAGCTTTGAGTGCTTCGGCGACGGCATCCACCTTTTCTGGGAGGGCAACCCCAAGGCACTGTATGAGTTCCGCGATGGCGACAAGCAGCCGGTGGACACCTACGCCAGCTTTGAGCATGACAGCCGATACAGTGACAACATCGTCGAGAACGCCTATGTGGACGAACTGACGAACTTTTTCGGCGTCCTGAAGGGCGAGGAAAGCCCTAAGTGGAGCTTTGAGAAGGATTTGAAGGCCATTGCATTGATGGACCGGATTGAAAATTCGTAACCCGGCCCCTACATTGCATCTAAATCAAGACAAAGGGGAACGCCTATGCGTACCATCACCGCGCTGTTTGTGGGGCTGGGCTCCATCGGCACGCGCCATTTGAAAAATCTTGCCAACCTATGCGCTGACCGCGGTTGGGCCTTGCAGGCCGACGCACTGCGCAGCGACCTTTCCCGCCCGCTGCGGGATGGTGTGGCCGAGCTGCTGCACGCCCAGTACACCGACATGGCCGACGCGCCCGCGCACTACGACCTGGTCTTTATCACGAACCCAACGAGCCTGCACGCCGACGCATTGACCCAGGTCAAGGGCCGCGGCGAGGCGCTTTTCATCGAAAAGCCGATTTTTTCTGCCGAGCAAACCGGTCTTGCTTTAGCCAACTATCTGCCCACCGGGCAAAAGGCCTACGTGGCCGCGCCCATGCGGTGGTGCGGTGTGATGCTGGCGCTGAAAGACCGCCTGCCCGCCCTGCACCCCTACTGCGCCCGGGTCATCTGCTCGAGTTATCTGCCTGACTGGCGGCCCGGCGTGGACTACCGTACCGTGTACAGCGCCCACAAGGCACTGGGCGGCGGCGTCACCATCGACCTGATTCACGAGTGGGACTATCTGGTGGAGCTGTTCGGCGTGCCGGAAAAGCTGTACAATTTCAAGGGGACCTACTCGGATTTGGAAATCGATTCCGACGATCTCTCGGTCTACATCGCCAAGTATCCTACGCTGCTGGCCGAGGTGCACCTCGACTACTTTGGGCGCGGATATCGCCGTTCTATCGAGCTTTTCTGCCATGACGGCAGCTATTTGGCCGACTTTGGCGCGGGCACGCTGACCCTGCCCGACGGCACCGTGCAGCATTACGAGGAGGACGTCAACCGCCGCTATGAGCGGGAGATGGAATACTTTGTGGACTACGCGCTGACGGGCAGCGGCGAGAGCTGCAACCCGCCCGCACTGGCACTGAATGTGCTGAAATTAACACTGGGGGAGAATGTGTAACATGAAACGTCTGCTCATCACCATCTGCGGCCGCGCAGGCAGCAAGGGTTTCAAAAACAAGAATTTGAAAAATTTCTGCGGTAAGCCGTTGGTTTACTACTCTTTGAGCGCCGCCGAGCTCTTCATCAAGAACCACCCCGAGCTGGAAGTGGACATTGCGCTGAACACCGACAGTGAGGATCTGGCCAAGCTCGTGGCCGCCGAATACCCAGAGGTCATCTACCTGCCCCGCGGGGCCGAGCTGGGCGGCGACCGTGTACCGAAGGTCGAGGTCTACAAGGACAGCTTCGCCCGCATGGAAGCACGCACCGGCAAGCCCTACGACGCCATGATCGACCTGGATATCACCAGCCCGCTGCGCACCGAGCAGGACATTGAGAATGCCTTTGCCAAGGCGCAGGAGCGCGAGGACCTGCAAATCATCTTCAGCGTCTGCGAGGCCCGCCGCAACCCATGGTTCAATATGTTTAAAATCGTGGGCGACCACGCCGAAATGGTCATGGAGAGCCAATTCACCGGCCGCCAGCAAGCGCCCGAGGTTTATGACGTCAATGCGTCGATTTATGTTATCCGCCGCGCATTTTTGGTGGACAACCCGGACCCCATCCTGTGGCATTCCAAGTTCGGTGTCAGCGTTATGATGGACACCGGCATCATCGATATCGACTCCGAGCATGACTATCTGCTGATGGAGGCCATCGCGCAGCACCTCTACGCCCATTACCCGGAATTTAACGCTGTGCGGGAGAATATTCGTGGCTGAGGACCTGTTTGACCGTGCGCTGGAGCTGGTGATGGACGGCGGGCAGACCCTGCTTGCCAACGGAGGCGAGGTGTTCCGCGTGCAGCAGACGATGGAAATTATGGCCGCCAGCCTTGGTGTGCAGGATTTCCACGTCTATGTGCTGACCAACGGCATTTTTGCATCGGCCCACCTGCCCGGCGGGGAGTCTGTCACGCTGGTGCGGCACGTGCCCACCGTATCCATCCATCTGGGCCGGGTCGAGGCTGTGAACGAGCTTTCCCGTGAATTGGCTGCCGGCAAGCTCGACGTCGTCGAAGCCGAGCAAAAGCTGGCGGCAGCCCGTGCACTGCCCCGGGTCACGCCCCGGCGGGAGGTGCTGGCCTGCATCGCCGGGGCGGCGGGGTTCGCCTATCTGTTCGGCGGCACACTGGCCGACGTGCCGGTAGCCGCCGTGGCGGGCCTGTTGGAAGCGCTCGTCTGCCTGCATTTTGGCCGCCACAGCATCAACCGGATGTTTACGGATATCGTGGCGGCGTTCTGCTGCACGGTCTGGGCCATTGCGGTGCAGGCCGTGGTGCCTGCCGTCAGCGCCAACGCGGCCATCATCGGTGCGCTGATGGTGCTGACCCCCGGCGTCGCCCTGACGATGGGCGTGCGTGACATTTTAAACGGCGACTACCTGTCCGGCTCCATCCGCCTGCTGGACGCGCTGCTGATTGCGGGCAGCATTGCGGGCGGCGTAGTGCTGGGCTGGATCGTCGCCCGCGGATTGGGGGTGGCCTGATGCCGGTCTGGACACATTATTTCGCACATTTTGTGGTGACGGTCATCGCCACGATCGCCTTTGGCATCACGTTTCAGGTACCGCGGCGGCATTACCTGGCCGCTGGCATCACCGGCGCGGTGGGCTGGATGGTCTACATCTTCGGCGTGGAGCTGCTGAGCATGAGCCCGGCCATCGCCACGCTGGTGGCTACCCTGCCGCTGACCGGGTGTGCGCGGTTCTTTTCCATCACGCACAAAGCCCCGGTGACGATTTTTCTGCTGCCGGGTATCTTCCCGCTTGTGCCCGGCGCGGGCATCTACTACACGGCCTACTATTTTTTGCAGGGCGAGCAGGAATTGTTTGCCAGCAAAGGCGGCGAGACGTTCAAGGTTGCCCTGGCGCTGGCCCTGGGCATTGCGCTGATATGCAGCTTGCCGCTGCCGGGCGGGCATGAGAAAATAAAAAGGCCTTCTCCCTGAGGGAGAAGGTGGCCGAGCGAAGCGATGGCCGGATGAGGGGCGGGTCAGCCGTTATTGCACGTTAAAGCGCAGTAACGGCCAGCCCGCCCCTCATCCGTCCGCTTCGCAGACAGCTTCCCCCGTGGGGGAAGCCTTTTTTAGTTTTTACCACAAATTATACGTCAAAATCGGTACGTTGTAGCTTACGCCCCGCATCAGCATGACCAGGAAACACACGCCGCTGATAACATGCCACGCCAGCGCGGCGGCACACAAAACCAGCCGCCAGCACGGGGCGGCTTTCGCCCGCAGCTGCTGCAAAAACACGCTGACGGATTCCAGCCAGAACACCCAGAAGCAGATGAACGGCCCCCACCAGAGATTGGCGTGGTACAGCCGCTCACCGCTTTCCACCAGCAACAGCGCCTCGGCCAGCGAGACGGCAAAGGTAAACAGGCTGAACCGATAGCGAAAGCTCTGCCACGCGGCGCGCCCCAGCAACAGCCCCACCGCCGCCACAAAGACGAATGACCGCGCCAGCCCCAGCACACCGGCCTCGTTGAAGGGGCCCCACAGCATACGGTGGTGGTCAAAGGGCACGGTGAAAATCAGTTTGACGCCGGAGTCGTCCTCGGCAAACAGAACGCTGGCCTGGATGACGCAGAGCGCCACGCCGGGGAACACACTGCACCCCATAATGATCTCATTTTTCAGATTTTTCGCGCGGGTGCGCACAAAATCCACAATCAGCAGCACCAGCAGCGCCGGAGCAAAGGCGAAAATCAGGCTGGCCTTAAAGCTCGTCGCCACCGTCAGCAGCACCGTATAGACCGCGTAGGCACGCAGGTCCAGCTTGCCCCGCATTGTGGGCCAGACACGGTAGAACGCCAGCATTGCCAGCAGCGCAAAGGGGGCTAGCATAATGTAGGTGGTGTTGTGGTAGATCGTGCCGCCGACGGTGCCCTGGTACCAGTAGCCGCCCCTGGGCATCCAGACTGCCGTTGCCAGGTTGACCACCAGGCTGACCAGCAGCCGCACCGGGCGCGGGACGTCCGACAGCGCGGCCCGCAGGCCGCAGGCAAACACCGCCACCGCCGCCAAGTGGAACACCGCCAGCAGCACGGCGATCCCCATGCGCCCAGCCAGATTGTACGCCGGGCCGATGAGCAGCGACACGGTCGAGTAGACCATGCCCCGCTGGGCAAACGCCAGATGCTGCCCTAAATCCGATGTGTAGGGGTCATCCCCGCCGCCGGGCGAGCAAAGCTGCTGGTAGTGCAGCCACACCATGGCTGCGCCGAACGCCGCCAGTGCCAGCACGCATAAAATCGTCAGCAGGGCGTTTTTCTGTTGCTTGTTCTTCGTCACAGTACAATGCCCCACATTTCTTGCAGCAGGTAGCTTTCGGTGCCGATCATGACCGCATAGGAGATACCGGCCAGCATCAGCCCCAGGAACACAATGCCGCTGGCAATATGCCAGGCCAGCGCCCCGCAGCACAAAACCGACGTGCCGGTCTCCACCGGGGTGCGCGGCTTTTTATGCAGGCGGCGCAGCAGCTGAATCAGCGATTCCAGCAGCAGGATGTCATAGCAGATGAACGCGCCCCACCACAGGTTGCCGTCGTACATACGGCTGCCGGTCTCGGTCAGGCAGATGCCCTCGGCCAGCGAGATGGCAAACAGAAGCAGGCTGAACTTATAGGCGTAAGCGCCGCGCCACTGCCGGAACAGCAGCAAAACCACCGCACCCACGAACACCAGTGAGCGCACCAGGCCGTGCTTGGCACTGTAATTAAAGACACCCCACAGCACTTTTTCGGGGTCGAAGTCGGTGGTGAAGATCAGTGCCATGCCGGAATCATCCCCGCCGGTGAACAGCACCTTAGCCTGAATGATGCAGAGCAGAATGCCCGGCAGCACTGTACAGCCGAGCCAGACTTCCCATTGGAGGGCCTTGCCGTGGGTGCGGATCAGGTCAACGACCAGCGCCACAAGCAGGGCTGGGGCAAAGGCGAAAAGGTAGCTGGGCTTGATAGCCGTTGCCACCGTAAGCAGCACCGTCAACGCGGCCCAACTGCGCCATTGCAGCTGACCATGGTGCTCTGCCAGCGAGAGGAAGAGGAAAAACGCGATAAGCGCCAACGGTTGCAGCATAATGTAGGTAGTGTTGTGGTAGATCGTGCCGGTGATGGCACCAAAGTACCAGTAGCCGCCGTTTGGCATCCAGACCGCCTGACAGAGGTTCGCAGCCAGCGACCAGAGCAGCGCTGCGCCAGGGCAGACCTGCGGCACAGCCTTACGGATGGCCCAGGCAAATATCAGCAGCGTCAGCAGGTTGACGGCAGCCAAAAACACCGCCGTGCCCAGGTTGCCGCCGATGGCGAACACGCCCTGCAGCAGGACCGTGACCAGCGAAAAGCCGGTATTGCCCATGGCATGGCCCGCCATGTGGGCCGGGATATCAGAGTAATAGTACCCGGTGGAGAGCAGCTGTTGGTAGTGCAGCCAGCCCATCAGCAGGGTAAAGACCGCTGTGCCCAACAGCCCCAGGCCCCACAGCAGCCGCTGTTTCTTGTTTTGTGCCAAAGCGGCACCTCCTTGGTGTGTAATGGCTTCCCCCATGGGGGAAGCTGTCAGCGGCTTGACCGCTGACTGATGAGGGGCGGCCTTGCCGATGCAGACCGTTCACGGGTTGCTGTGGCACACGCGCCCCTCATCCGGCGCTGCGGCGCCACCTTCCCCCAAAAGGGGAAGGCAAAGAAATTACTCCAAGCGAATACTCTCCGCCAGCACTGTGCCTTCCAACTGCACCAGGGTGGCGGTTTTTTCGGCGTATACCTCGGTTCGTACTTCTTCGCCGTCCGCTGTGGTGTAGTAAAGCGTGGCCTGCTGCGCCGTACCTACGGGCAGGCATACGACCACATCCGTCAGCTCATCCAGCGCATTGCCGCTGCCAAGGCCGCACCAGCCGATGTCATAGCGGCTGGTCTGGCCCAGGGTAAAGCCCAGGCGGTAGGCAGTCTCATCGGCGTGGTCCTCGGTGCGCCAGACCTGCAAGGCGTGGGCGTCGGCGTCCTGCTCTCCATAGCGCAGGAAGAACGCGTTCTCGGCGACCTCGTTGCCGCCCCAAATCATGTAATCCGTCACAACGGGCATCTCGGTCCCTGCGGCGTCAGCCGCACCGGCGGCTACCGTCTCGCCAAAGACCATGTAGGCGCGGCCACCCTCGGCGTAGGCTGAGCGGGTCGCGGCGCGCTGCCAGACCACCGTGCCCGCCATGCCGACAGCCAGCAGGCAGTAGAGCACCGCGCGGTTCTTGGGCCACCAGGTTTTGCTCCGTGCCCAGCGCAGCAGCAGCACCAGCAGCGCCAGGGCCATCAGGCCAACGCCGTAGCTTTCCACCGTCTGCGGGATGTAGCCGTGCCGCCAATCGATCTGCCCCGCCTGCTGATATTTAGGCGAAAGCCCGATGAGCAGCGACGGTGCGGACAGCATGGCAAGGCCGGTCAAGAACAGCAGCAGGTTTTGCTTGCGGTTTGGCAGCTCGCGCAGGGCAGCCAGCGCCGCCACCGCAGCCCCGGCCACCATGACGCCGCAGAGGATATCCACCGGGTAGATCGTGCCGGGGCGGACCTTGCCCGCGAACAGTGCATTGAGCGGGAAGCCCGCCGACATCTGCATGGCCCAGGTCTTGAGCACCGCCGGGATGTCAAAGTTCGGCGATACACCGCCGATTGGCTGGGCATCCCCGGCCAGAACGCCCATCTCCTGCAAGGTGTTGACGATCCGCGCCCCCAGGTTGAAGGCCAGCGTCACGCACTCGCCCACAAACACCGGAATGCTCAGCCGCAAGGCGTCGCGGGCCTTGTCGGTGTAGAGCCAGGCCAGGCCGAAAATCGGCACAATATAGGTAAAACCAATTTCAAACGTGGCACAGCACTGGAACGCGCAGTACCCCGCCAACACGGCCCACCGCTTGTGCCCGGTATCCTGCAAACGCAGCACAGCCAGCCCTGCCACCAGTGCGGGCAGCAGCGTACTTTGCACCAGCGCACCGTAGGAATACAGGCTGTTGCCGGTGGAGTCCTGCCAGACACTGAACATCATGGGCAGCAGGCAGATACAGGCGATGCCCAGCTTTTTGTTGTGGCTGGCCTTGCCCACGAGCCAGCCGGTCAGCAGGATATCTGCGTAGGTCCAGGCCAGGATGTAGAGCCGATAGCCCACCAGATCACCCAAAAACCAGCTCGTCAGCCCGCGCACCGGCGGCGAGGAGAAGGGCCGGAACCGCCCCTGCTGCAAGCTGAACTGGGTCCACAGGTCGCCGATATAATCCAGCACGCTCTGCCCAAAGGATGTGTGGGTAATATAATAGTAGTTTTGCAGGTTGATGAGTTCATCGTCGCCGCCCAGGGGCGCACAGGTCACGATGCTGAGATACCACCAGCCGAACACGACCGACACAGCGCAGACCAGCGGCCAGAACCATCGTTTTTCCGTCAGTTTTTGCAGTTTCATTGCTCACTCCTGCCCCAGCGGGATATAGCAGAGCTTGCCGCTCTCGCTGATGATGACGTCGTCCTCGGCACAGCCCGCCGCCTGAATCAGCGCTGCCAGGGTGGGCTGCTGCTCGTCCTCGGTGTAGCCGTCCAGATCCAGGTAGATGCCCGCCATGCCCTGGGTGCGCAGCTCAGCCACCATGGCGTCCGGCTCCAACTCGCTTGTGGCCTGATACCAGGCGTCATTCTCGGTGCCGTAGCCCGCGCCGTAGCTGAATTTCAGCGTCTTGCTGTGCAGCGGGCCGCGCAGCAGCGTATAGTCCCACATATTGTTCTGCGGGCCGTTCTCAAAGTTTTTCATGTACGGCAGCTGGAAGAGCATAGCCCCCTCCCCTGCCGCGTCCTCGACCTCGGCCATAAAGGCCGCGTCCTGGTGCCAGGTCTTTTGCACTTCCTCATATTTCGGGCTGAAAAGGCCCTGCTGCTCCCAGTAGCCGTAGGCCAGCAGCACCATCATAACGAGGATGAGCTTTTTGCGGTCTTTTCCGGCGCGCCGGGTCAGCCGCATTTCCGCCGTCAGGCCGACGGCCAGCAGTGCGAAGAACACAATGTAAGGGCTGATGCGGTTGTACCCGCGGATGAACCGCACAAAGATACCGATGATGCTGCCAAAGCCGGCAATGCTGGCTAACAGCAGCGCCATGACGTTCAGACGGCTCAGCAGCCAGAGGCGGTCGCCCAGCTGCGGCTTCTCGGTGCGGCCGGCCTTCCAGTCCCAGTTGCGCAGCAGCATGAGCAGCAGCGCCAAAAATCCGAAAATGCCCACGATGCCGAGATAGCCGTAGCCGTTCTCGTTGTACATCGGGCCTTCATCGGTAGCCAGGATGTGGAAGTAGCGGCCCATCCAGTTGGCGAGCTTTTGCAGGCCGAAACCGTTGGGCGACAACAGCAGGCTGCTGATGCGCAGGCTGTAAATGTCCGCGCCGACCGGGCTGCGGTAGACGCCGTTGGTCAGGGTGCTGCCCTGGCCGCTGAGGATGCCCAGCACCATGGGGAAGAAATCGGGTATCATCCAGGCGACGATCTCCGCGATCGTGACCAGGCAGGGCACACCCACGCTCCACTTGTGGCCGCGCAAAATCAGGCAGAGCGCCGTGACGCAGAGGAAAAAGCAGGTGAAATAGGGATAATAGGCCGCGCCGTTGTTGGCGATGCCCCAGGCCATAGCCAGGGCCAGCCAGTTGCGCTTATTCTTGAAAAAGCCCTTGCCCGGGCGGTTGAAGCCTTCATCCTCGGCACACCAGAGGCAGAGCAGCACCGAGAAGGGTACGAACTCGCAGGCGGCCAGCATCATATGTCCGGCCATCCGCTGCTGCACGTAGGGCGTCATACCGAAGGTGATGCCAAAGGCAAAGCTGAGCCAACGGCGCATGCCCACCATGCGGAACACGGCATAGGCCGCCAGCGCGTTGGCAAAGGGGATGACCAGCACATACAGGTTGAACACGATGCCGGTGTCTTTCGTAAACAGGCCAACGAACCAGACGAAGATATCATAAATCAGGTCGTAGTTCGGGTCATATTTGCCCGCGACCTCATAGAACGGCCAGCCCAGGGAGCCAAACAACTCGCCGTAGCTGCGCTGCACCTGACCCACCCAGTAGATGCCGTCGCCGCCGTAGAGCATGGGCACCGACCAATCGAGCCGCCACAGCTGGAAGAACCAGTATTCACTGGCCGCCACCGCCGCCAGCAGCAGCGCGACGGTCAGAATTTCCCTGGCCAGGTTTTGTTTTGATTTTGGCATGGGGTCTCCTTTAAAAGTTCTGCCTTCCCCCTGGGGGGAAACCTTTGGGGTCATTCCCCTCTCTGCATAGCCTCCACATAGGCGTTGCAGACTTCCTCCGCCGGGCCGTCGCCGCGGATGTGGCCATGGTCTATCCAGATGGCGCGTTTGCAGAGCTGCTTGACCTGGTTGATATCATGGCTGACAAAAAGCAGCGTTGTACCGCCGGATAACATCTGTTCCATCCGCTGGTGGCACTTTTGCTGGAACATAAAGTCACCCACCGACAGAATCTCATCGCAGGCCAAGATATCCGCCTTGACCTCGGTCGCAATGGAGAATCCCAGCCGCGCGATCATGCCGCTGGAATAGTTTTTCACCGGCACATCGACAAAATCCCACAGTTCAGCAAAGTCGATGATATTTTTGAAGTGCTCTTCCATATAAGTGCGGTCGTGGCCCAGCACCGCACCGTTCAAAAACACGTTTTCCCGCGCGGTCAAATCGAGGTCAAAGCCCGCGCCCAGCTCAATCAGCGGCGCAATTTCGCCGTTGACGGCGACGGTACCCCTGGTTGGGTACATGACGCCCGCAATAAGTTTGAGCATCGTGCTTTTGCCGCTGCCGTTGCGGCCAATCAGCGCTACGGATTCGCCGGGTTCGATGCTGAACGAGACGTCTTGCAGCGCATAAAATTCATTGAAAAAAAGCTGATGTTTCAGCAGCTTGACGGTATATTCCTTGAGGGTCTCGGTTTTCTCCTGCGCCAGGTTAAAGCGCATCGAGACATCCTCCACCTGAATGATGGGCATGGGGGAAACTCCTTACAGATACAGAATAAAGTTGCGCTGCAATTTGCGGAACGCCGCCAGGCCTACAGCCAGCATGACGGCTGCGCTGCCGATGCAGGCAATCCAGGTGTTGGGGCCGGGCACGGTGCCGTACATGACCAGGCACCGCATACAGTTGATGTAGTGGTACAGCGGGTTCAGCTTAATGATGGGGATCAAAAACGGCGGCAGCGCCGAGATCGGGTAAAACAGCGGCGTCGCGTACATCCAGGCCATCGTCACGATGCCGTAGAGATACTGCAAATCGCGGAAGTAGACAGCCAGCGCCGAGAGCAGTACGGCCATGCCGCAGCAGAACGCCAGCAGCAGCAAAAGCGGCGCCCAGACGAGCAGAATCGTCCAGTAAAACGGCGACCGGGTGATGAGCATGACCAGGATAATGGCCGCCAGGCTGAACAGCAGGTTGACAAAGCTGGACACCACGCGGCTGATGGGGAAAATAAACTTGGGCACGTACACTTTTTTGATAAGGGACGAATTTCCCAGCACGCTGCCCATGCCCATGTTCGTGCTCTCGTTAAAAAAGTTGAACAGAGTGTTGCCGCAGATGAGGTAAAGCGGGAAGTTCGGGATATCGAACCGGAACATATAGGAGAAAACGAGGGTCTGCAGCAGCATCATGAGCAGCGGGTTTAAGATGCTCCACACATAGCCGAGCACGCTGCGGCGGTATTTGACCTTGAGGTCGCGTGTGACCAGCTCCCGGATGAGCGGCCGATATTTGGAAAAGTTGCGCCAGCTGTTATGGAACTGGCCGGTGGATTTTTGCATAGGGATATTGGCTCCTTAGTAGTATGGGGATAATGTCTCCCTTTGACAAGGGAGGCTTTTGGTGGTTACATCTTAAACGGTGCATCATCGGTCAGGCCGTCGGCCCGCAGCATATTCTGCATCACATCGATGTCGGCGCTGACGTCGAGGGCGTCGCTGGCGAACAGGCGGTCGAGCTGGTTTTCAAACGCTTTGACCAGCGTATCCATCGTCAGCTCAATGCGGTGCTTCGACTCCGAAATGTTCTCACCTTCCACGCCCTGGTTGTCCAGCTCAGCGTAGGTGTTCAGCAGCTTTAACGACGTAGGAAGGTAATAATCCATGAACTTGCGCATCTGGGGCAGCTTGTCGGGGTCGGACTTGGCCTGCTCAAAAATTTTGGCCGAGACCGCTTCCAGACGGCTGATCTTGTCGGTCATCTCCTCGTCGGGGATGGCGTCGTTGACCCGGCGCAGCTCGTCGAGGATTTTCTGGTACTGATCCTTCTCGGGCATCGGATCTGCTTTTTCGACCTTGGGTTTCTTCGCCTTTTTCGGGGTCGGCTCGGGGGGCTTGCCGGTCACGACGAGACATTTGCGGCGCATATCCAGGTAGGCTTCGGGGCCGAACACGCCGTCGTCGATGCAGTTTTCCAGGTGCTTGCAGCATTTTTCATAGCTGCACGGGATGGCGTCGGCGATATCCTGAATGTACATATACTGCGCATCACCGACAATATTGTCGATCTTTTTGCGCAAGCGGCGGCCGGTGCGGATGTGGTGCGCGCCGAACAGGCAGCCCGCGCCCGCCGTGGCCGAGACAAACACAGGCATCATATCCGCCAAGAACCAGCGGATGTACTCGAGATCCCCCGTCAGGGCGTCGGGCAGCCAGTAGGTACCTCCGGGCAGCGCCACCAGTGCGGTCAGCAGCAGCAAAACGCCCGCCGCGGTCAAGCCGTTGGCAAGGGCCATGCCCTTGCGCTTTTTCTCGGCATCCCGAGGTGCGGCGGCAGTTTTGCCCGCGCTCTCCTGATCCTGCTGAGCGTAGATAGGACGGAACTGTCCCTCCTGCACCGATGGGCCGCTGCGGTAGCTCTGGGTCCGGGTACGGGCTTTCTGCTCAAAGCTGCCCAGCTTACCGTTTTTCATAGCGGCATTCAGGCCGATGAAGATAAAGCCCAGCGGCCACCACACCACAAAGCCAATGACGATGGCCCACCAGGGGAACTGGAACGGGCCGTCCCCGGCGTGGTATTCATTGCGGTTGTAGTTGTTCTGGTGGCGCAGGCCGCTGCCGGAGTAGGGATGGTCCGGATCCGTGTAGCGCGGATGTTCGTTTTCGTTGGGCATGGGTGGCTCCTTTACGGAATATCGTTCAGCAAATTCTTCATATCATCACTTAAATAGTAGGTGCTTCCGGCCTGGTAGGGGTTGTCCTTATCGTAGGGCACGTGGGTGCAGAGGTAGCTGACCCACTTGCTGTACCCGGACACCGTCAGGTGTACGCCGTCGGGCTGAGAGAAATCGGTCTGCAAATACCCGGCATCGTCGGCGAACTCTGCGTTCAGGTCGAGGTAATAACAGCCGCGCTCGGCGCAAAGCTGCTGGATGGCCGCGTTAATGGCCGCCAGCCGGTCCGGTGCCAGGCCCGGGAGGCTGTCGCTGACCTTTTCCTGTGTGGCAGTCAGCACCGACTGCACATAGAACGTCGTGTCAGGCAGCGCCGTGCGCAGGTCGTCCAGCATTTTTCCGTAGTAGGCCAAAAAGCTGTCATCGTTGCCGGGCTGGACGAGGGCGTTTGTACCGATCAAAATATACAGCTTGGCGGGTTGGGCAGCGGCCAGCACATCCAGCGGGACTTCCTCGCCCCGGTCGGGGCTGGTGACGGTGGTGCGGTTGACAACGGTGTTGGGGCTGATGCCCTCATACCCACAGATCAGCGCACCACCCACATCAATGTTGTACTCATTGGCGCAGAAACCAGCGGTGAGCGAGTCACCCAAGAAGGCTGCGTCGGCGAACCAGCTGGTATCCACCCGGCCAAACTCCGGCAGGGCGGCGGGCTTTGCGGGCAGCGCCGTGTAGGTGTAGCCGGTATCAGCGGTCTGGCGCTGCGGGCCGACGGTGCCCCAGTTCAGCGTCTGGGCGTTCTGGCTGCCGCTGTCCCCCGCCCCGGCGTAAGGCAGCGGGGCCACCAGGCGGGTACCTGCGGGGTCTGCGGTGGGCAGAGGCGCGGCTTCGGTCTCACCCTTCATGCTTTTGGGCAGCAGCACCGTGATGATGCCGGACAGCACCAGCACGCCGCCCACCGTGCCCAGCACGGCCAGCCTGCGGCGTCGGCGGCGAATTTCCCGCCGTCGGCGGGCGGCGGCGCGGCGCTGTTCCTGCG
>SKEC01001198.1_pt1 | contig 20992 bp, 18 predicted proteins | sample 4826641 | NCBI WGS metagenome assembly SKEC01 (sample SAMN11008819, study PRJNA524170) | human gut metagenome | biome: Human fecal sample; material: Feces; isolation source: fecal sample from pouch patient p18, p21 | host: Homo sapiens | place: Israel: Tel-Aviv | collected 2015-12-22
AATGTACAGGTGCATTTTGCGGTTATGGAGTAGCAGTCAAGGATTTCAGAAATCTCATTATTGAATTTGATAGGAACAATACTTATATTCAAAGCGAGGGAATCAATCAGGATTTTGGTGTTTATGACTGTCCAGATGAACTGTTGAAGGAACATCATCAAGAACTTTCAGCCTTTAAAGCATTTGCTTATAGACATATTGGAAGACACCTCATGAATCGTAATGTCAGGAAGATTAGAGAACGATAGTTTTAAGCTTTTAGAATTAAAATTAAATTTGGAGGGTAATATGGCAGACAAAATACAAAATGCTTATGAAACATCAAAAAATATATATGACGATCCGCCGTTTCATAGGAACAGCCATAGGAAGAAACGAACAGCTTTTCATCGGTCTTGTCCGGGTTCTCGATGTAGTCCAGCGCCTTTTTCAGCGTTGACTTGATAGGATGGATCTTTGTAACTGCCATATCTGTGCCAGCGCCCCCTTGATGTCCTCCAAGTCCTGCGCGTCCACAGTCCCGGTACTGTTGATGCGCCTTGCAATCTGGTTGATGTTGACGCCGATCTTTTGCAGCTCTGCGGTCTGCGCCCGGACGGGGCCGGTGTCGATATGGACGATATAGCCGTCAGTCAGCATTTTCCGGGCGTAGGCAGAAAAGTTCTTTGTGCCAAGCTGGGCCATCTTCTGCTGGATCAGCGCCCTTTCCTCCGGCGTTACCGGAACGCGCAGCACAAACTTTCGTTTTCAGTTTGCCACTTTCGCACCTCCATTCATTCAGGGGTTTGGGGACTTCCCCAAGATACAAACGGGAAGCCGTTTGCCGGGAGTGTGGCTACACTCCCTATGCTTGCTGTTTTTCTTTTTCTCCGCATATAGAGCGAACAGAACGCCCCATTTTATCCGCAAAACCGGAATTTCCGGGAAAAAATCTATAAAAAAATAAGAGGCTCTTTCGCGGCCTCCATAAAAAGCAAAACAGAGGATGTTTTATTCACCCTCCGTTTTCCCGTCGATTTCATTCAATTTGATTGCCCCGTCAATGACACCCTCGACGATAGGCAGGTATTTTCCGGGCAGAGCTGCAACTTGTGGCTTGTCCGCTGTCCTCCCTGATTAAGCCGGGATTGAAATAGCGTTCCGCTGGCAACTTGCACAGCCGGATAAGCTGCATAACAACCGGCACACTTGGAATTGTGCCGCACAACTCAATATTTGCGAGATAGCGCGGATCAATGCCGACCCTTTTGGCCAGCTCCTGACGGGACATATTGACCGCTTCACGCGCCTGCTGTACATCTGCCCCAAAGGTTTCAAATCCAGGGCAATCTTTTACATTCGGCATATCACATCACCCTATTACATTCTATTGTTCATAGGATGACCTAGGAATGATATGATATGCGTTTTATCTTCATTTTATAATTCTTTCCAGTGCTATTTTTGTAAAGTGTGTTCTTATAATTTATGAACCAACGGGAGCATATTTGAGCTATTGAGAGTGGAAGAAAACTTTTGAGATTGATATACTTAGAAATTGAAAAGGGATACAAAATTTTTCCGTATCCCTTTTCTAAAGAAAATAGGTTAGCATTTTCTAACCAAGAAACGGAGGAACAATTTATGAATCAACAATCTTCTAAATTGCAGGCAAAAGACCTGATTACCATAGGTATTTTTACTGCAATCTACTTTGTAGTCTTTTTGGCTTGCGCTATGTTAGGGTTTATTCCGGTTTTCCTGCTGGCTATGACATTCTATGGCCCAATCATTACCGGGATTCCTTTCATGCTCTACTTAACCAAAATCAAAAAATTTGGCATGGTAACAATTACAGCAATTATCTGCGGGATTCTCATGTTTGTATTTGGCATGGGATATTTTACAATGTTTACCGCACTGATCTTTGGTCTTGCGGCTGATTTCATTTTGAAAGCCGGGAACTATACCAGCAAAAAGAATACGACATTAGCCTACGCTGTTTATAGCATTTGGTTTATTGGCAATTACATACCGCTTTATCTGACGAGGGAATCCTATTTCGCAGATTTAGTGTCTGGTTATGGACAGGAATATGTTGATACGCTTCGCGCCTATACACCTGGCTGGATGTTCCTTGTTTTACTGGCGGCCTGCTTCATCGGCGGATTGATCGGAGCCGCATTGGGAAAAGCTGTTCTGAAAAAGCATTTTGTCCGGGCAGGTATCGTTTAAGTGTCTGCTGGTCTGATTTCAGGCAACGAAAATACAGTACGCTTTACACTTGACCCACGCACAAAATTGGCTCTTGTAGCCACAGTATGCACCATTATGATAAGTGGCAGGATTGGTGGAATCATGACCGTCATTCATCCTGTGCTGGCGTTGGTTCCATTTGCCCTGCTGCTTTTGTCTGGCCGTGTAAAAGCTGCTGTTTCTTATCTCTTAGCTTATGCCGCCGCATATAGTATGATTTCTTTCGTTATGCCTGTAACAAGTGGAATGATAAGTATTCTGATCGGAGCAACCGCTGGCATTATTTACCGAATGATGCCGAGCCTGATTACTGGATATTTTGTGGTAAGTACAACAAAGGTCAGCGAGTTTAACGCAGCTATGGAACGTATGCACATTTCCAGTAAAATAACGATTCCTATGTCAGTTATGTTCCGTTTCTTTCCGACCATTAAAGAGGAAAGCGCAGCAATCAAGGACGCTATGCACATGAGAGGAATCAATTCTTTGCGTAATCCTATGGAAATGTTGGAGTATCGTATGGTTCCCCTTTTAATGTCAGTTGTAAAAATCGGGGAAGAATTATCTATTTCCGCACTGACAAGAGGACTAAGCGGAGATACAAAACGCACAAATATTTGTAAGATCGGTTTTCATCTTTCTGACCTGTTGTGTTTTTTGTTATGTATTGCCTGCTGGATATGCTTTGTGCTTCATGTAGGGGGTATGATATGATTCAACTTGAAAACGTGACCTTTACTTACAATGGAAGTGAGGAAAAAGGGAACCTGAAAAATATCAATCTTTCCATCCGGCAGGGAGAAGTCATACTTCTCTGCGGAGAATCCGGCTGTGGAAAGACTACGTTGACACGATTGATAAACGGGCTTATTCCGTGGTATTATGAGGGAGAATTAAATGGAATTATCAAGGTGGACGGCAAGGAAATCCGGGAGCAGCCACTACATATTTTGAGCCGGAAAATTGGTTCTGTCTTTCAGAATCCCCGCAGCCAGTTTTTTAATGTTGATACCACCAGCGAGATTGCGTTTAGTTGTGAAAATCAGGGACTTCCAGAAGATGAAATCCGGGAGCGAATCCATCAGACGGTTTCTTTGTTTCAGATTGAAAATCTGATCGACCGGAATATTTTTCATTTATCAGGTGGTGAAAAACAAAAAATCGCCTGTGCGTCTGTATCTGCCGGAGAACCTGAAATTTTTGTTTTGGACGAACCATCTTCCAATTTGGATGTAGCGGCGATTGAGGACTTAAAGCATATCATTTCATGCTGGAAATCTGCCGGAAAGACTGTCATTATCGCAGAACACCGGCTCTATTATCTTATGGAATTGGCTGACCGCATTATTTATATGCAAAACGGTGAGATACGCCGTGAATGGACAACGGCTGATTTTTTAGGACTGTCCCAAAGGGAAGTAGAAAATTTAGGGCTGCGGCCCGCCAGTCTAAAACAGATTTATGAATTGCATATAGAAAAATCCTCTGGTTCCGGCATTTATCAATTAAAGCAGATGGATTTTGCCTATAAAGGGGAACAGCAATCGTTACATATTCCTGCGGTGAATTTTACAAAAGGGACAGCGATTGCAGTCATTGGTAAAAATGGCGCGGGAAAGAGTACCTTTCTCCGCTGTCTGTGCGGTTTAGAAAAAAGATGTTCCGGGGAAGTGCAGGACAATGGAAAATCGTACTCTTTGCGTAAATGGGCGAAAAACTGTTATCTTGTTATGCAGGATGTCAACCACCAGCTATTTACAGAGAGTGTGTTTGATGAAGTTGTTTTGGGGACTGATAATACAGACACAAATAAAGTAGAACAGGTTATGGAACGTCTTGACCTCATTTCGTTTCGTGAAAGACATCCTATGTCATTATCTGGCGGGCAAAAACAACGGGTAGCCATAGCCGGTGCTATTTTTTCTGATAAGAAAATGCTTCTATTAGACGAGCCTACAAGTGGCTTAGACTTCCGGCATATGAAGCAGGTGGCGGAACTTATGCAGCAGCTTAAACAACAAGGAAAAACTCTGTTGATCGTGACACATGACCCGGAATTTATTCTAAAGACCTGTGACAATATTATCCGTATAGAGGACGGAACAATCGTAGAGCAATACAGCCTTGATACTGCTGAAATGGGAAAGCTGTTCGATTTTTTTCACTTATATTAGTGATAGAAAATAAGTTAGAAAGTAAGGTGACGGAATGGGTGAAACGAAAAAAAAGCCGTATTATAAATCAGATACTTGCGAAGTGAGCCGTATGGAAAATGAAACCGGCGACGGGATTTCTACGGCCTTTCGGGTGTTCCCCGGTATTTATCTGCTTCATTCTGATTTTCATATGCAGGAGTGTCCTACGGTTAAAAGTGACGACGCTGATATTCTTTGGCTGGATTTTTGCAGGGAGGGCCGTGTAGAATGGGAAATTTCCAAAGATAAATACGTTTATCTGGAATCAGGAAACTATGTGATTGATATTCGGGCGGGACATAAATTTACCCTCCACTTTCCAATGGGACATTACCACGGAATTAGCCTGCGTATTCACATGAAAGAAGCAAATCAGGCGTTGGCAGACTTTATAAAGGGTGTAAATATTGATGTTTATACCATCAGGGATAAGTTTCTTTCAGAGGGGCAGCCCTTTATTACAAAAGGAAATGAAATCATCCATCATATTTTCGAGGAAATTGAGCAAGTACCGTGGGATAGCAGCGGCGAATACTACAAGATCAAGGTATTGGAAATCCTGTTTCAGTTAAAAAACATGGAACGCCCCAAAGAACAGATCGAGAGGCCCTACTTTGTGAAACAGCAGGTTGAAATTGTGAAAGAAATACGCGATTTTATTACCGCTTCTCCAGAACAGCATTATACGATGGAGGAATTGTCCAAACGGTTTGAAATACCTGTTTCCAGCCTGAAACGCTGTTTTAAGGGCGTATATGGAACGGCAATCTATTCTTTCATGCGTTCTTACCGTATGGATATGGCAGGTCATTTGCTGGCGGAAACCGGCGAAACCGTAGCTGCGATTGCGGCTAAAGTGGGTTATACAAATTGCAGTAAATTTTCAGAAGCATTTAAGGAGGCCACGGGAATGACACCGATTGATTATCGTAAATTCAAAAGCCATCGGGAGTAGGTTTGAGCCGTAGAGAGTGGATGAAAAAAACAAATGCCAGTACAATAAGTGGTAGGTTAGAAATAGCTAATCTATCACTTATTTTTTTGATTGCGAGGTGTTCAAAATGAAAACTTCTGACAGTAGAACAAAGTTGCTGACAGAACGCCCAATACCTCTTATGATTTCCCTTTGTGTTCCTGCGGTAATCGGTATGCTGGTAGTTGGGCTGTACTCTTTTATGGATGGAGTATTTGTAGGACAAATGGTAGGTACAGCCGGTGTAGGCGCGGTATCTGTTTCCTACCCGTTCACTTTGATTAACAACGGGCTTGCGATTATGGTAGGCGTCGGCTCCGCTTCGGTATTATCACGGGCTATCGGGAAAAAAGACCAGGCCACCGTTGACAAAATCATGGGTAACTTGATTATGATGATTGCTGTCTGCTCCCTGATTATTACTGTGATCGGAACGGTATTTACCCGTCAGATTTTGCTTCTTTCCGGCGCTTCCGGGGAAACTCTGTCCCTTGCAGTAAAGTATCTTAGAATTGTCTTTTTAGGCTCTGTATTTGTAAACTTTTCACAGGCGGCTAATATGGTAATGCGCGGCGAGGGCTTATTGAAACGCGCCATGACAATTATGGGAATCGGCGCAGTTTTGAATATTGTCCTTGACCCTATTTTGATTTCCCTGCTGAATCCATTGGGAATGGGAATTGAAGCGGCAGCTTATGCAACAATCTTCTCCCAATTTGTTCAGGCAGCAATCACACTTTGGTATTTCGTGAAAAAGAGCAAAAATGTCCGTATCTGTAAAATCCGGTTTGAGTGTACTCTGGTGCCAGAGATTGTCGGCGTGGGAATTTCTGCTATGTTAATGCAGGTTACAACCTTGCTTCAGCAAACAGTTCTCTATAACGTAGCCGCTAACTATGGCGGTGATACATGGCAAACCTTATTAGGTGTTGCCCTGCGTATTCAGTCTTTTGCCTTTATTCCTGTTTGGGGAATCAGCCAGGGATTCCAGCCCGCCGCCGGGACAAATTATGGAGCAAAACAATATGACCGGGTAAAAACGCCCGCAAAAGTTTTTATGATTGGCGCGACGTTAGTTTCACTCCTGTTCTATATTCCCATTGAACTTGCACCGAAAGCTGTTATGTCTTTGTTTATTACTGACCCGGCGATTGTAGATCAGGGAGTGGCAAATTTCCGTATCTTCTTTAGCTCTTATATTTTGCAAGGTTCCATGATTGTGATTATCACGCTGTTGCAGGCATTGGGACGGGCGAAAAAAGCCAGTATCATGTCGCTTCTTCGGCAGATTGTTCTTTTTATCCCATGCGTCATGATTTTGCCTATGATTGCTGATATGGGTATCAGAGGCGTTTGGGCGGCTCCCGCAGTAGTGGATGTCATTATTTTTATTATCTGCGCCGGAATTGCGGTTATTGAATTTCGCAGAATGTCCCTATTGAAAAAGGAGGTGTGCTGAAATGGAACAGAAAAAACAATCTTTTATGCAGGCATTGGATGAATTTATACGCCCTAATCGTCAAGGCTATCTATTTTCTGTACTTACCAGCATTTTAGGCGTGGCTTGTAGTATTGTTCCCTATATTTGCGCTGGCCAGATTATAACGGAACTGATTCAGGGCCAAACATCTGTGCAGAAAATTTTACCGTGGGTATTATTTGCACTTGCAGGATATTTCCTAAAGGTATGCTTTTCAAACCTATCAACTTCTCTGTCTCACAAAGCTACATTTTCTACATTGGAGGCTTTAAGAAAAGCTATGGTAGAAAAATGGCAACGCGTCCCTATGGGATATTTTCAAAATAATACTCTGGGAAGTTTGAAAACATCCTTTGTTGATCGTATCGACAGTATGGAGCCAATTTTAGCTCATATGTTCCCGGAAATGACAGCAAACCTTTTGGTTCCTGTCGCTATTTTAATCTATCTGTTTTTGTTGGATTGGCGTATGGCATTAATTTCTTTAATTGTTCTTCCCATAGGTTTTGCTTTACAGATGGGATGTATGAAAGGATTTGCAGAGAAGTATAAAGAACAGATACGAATTACAAAGAAATTAAATACAACACTTGTTGAATATGTCAATGGAATTGAAGTTATAAAAGCCTTTAATCAGTCGGCTACATCTTATCAAAAATTTACTGACGCTGTAAATGAAAACGCCGCATTTTATGTAAATTGGATGCACGACACGCAAAAATATATGGCAAGTAGCCGCGCTGTTATGCCTACGGTTCTCGCTACGGTTCTTCCCTTTGGCGTGCTTTTCTACTTGCAGGGTTCTCTTTCTGCGTCTGCCTTTGTTATGATTATGATTCTATCATTAGGAATTATAAAACCGTTATTGGCCGTTGTAGATTATACGGATAATTTTGCTATGTTAGGTACGATTGCCGGGGAAGTCCGCACAATATTGGACGCGCCGGAGCTGATACGCCCAGCACAGGAAATCAAGATAACAGATACAGCAATTTCTTTGGAAAATGTTCGGTTCCATTATAATGCAAATACAGAAGTTTTACATGGAATTGATTTGAACATTATGCCAGGAACAGTAACCGCGTTAGTCGGAGCGTCGGGCAGCGGGAAATCGACGATTGCCAAACTGATTGCAGGTTATTGGGATGTTACGGACGGTTCTATTAAGTTAGGGAATATTGATCTGCGAAATATTCCTGCGGAGCAGTTGACAAATCTTATTGCTTACGTTTCGCAAGACAATTTTCTCTTTGACGATACCATCCGCGAAAATATCCGCATGGGAAATCCCAAAGCCACAGATCAGCAAGTCGAACAAATGGCGAAAGCGGCAGGATGTGATGAATTTATCCGTGAGCTGCCCGCTGGTTACGATACAAAGGTTGGAGAAAGCGGCGGCCAGCTTTCTGGCGGAGAGCGCCAAAGAATTGCGATTGCCCGCGCTATGATGAAAAATGCGCCAATTATTATTCTCGATGAGGCGACCGCCTACGCTGACGTTGAGAATGAAGCAATTATGCAGGAAGCGATTGCAAAGTTGATTACAGGAAAAACCTTGCTTGTTATTGCACATCGTTTGTCTACAATTACGGACGCAGACAATATTGTAGTTGTTGAAGATGGTAAAATTGCGGCCCAGGGCCAACATTCTTATCTCTTGAAAAATTGCGACTTGTACCGCAAAATGTGGGCTTTCTCTGGTTCCAAAAAAGGCGTGTTGGCAAAGGCTCTTATCGCAAGTATATTAAATGCTGTTTTTGAATCGCTGCAATTCGGAGCTATTATGATTGCGCTTCAAACGATTTTAGGAAATCAGATCGTTAGCCATCCTGTTTTCGTAATTTCTGGCATTATGCTGATTAGCATTTTAGGAAAAGCTGCCACTGGCTTTTTCAGTAATCAGGGCATGACAGAAGCGGGTTACTATATGTGCGCTGAAAAAAGAACACATATTGCAGATTTGATGAAATATGTACCTATGGGCTATTTTAATAAAACAAGCATGGGGAACATTACCGCTGTACTTACCTCTGTCATGGGAGATATTGAAAATACGGCTCCCCGTTCCTTGATTCTGATGTTTGGCGGCTTTATTCAGGCTGTTATTGTATCTGCTGCATTACTATTTTTTGATGTGCGAATTGGTCTGGTAATGCTTATTGGGATTGTATGTTTCTTGTTTGCTACTTCTCTCTATAATAAGCGTGTAGGTAAAAATGCCCCTCAAAAACAAAAAGCGCAGACAGAACTTGTAAAAAATACAATGGAGTTTTTAGGCGGAATCAGTGTTATTAAATCCTTTGGGCTAAAGGGCCGTAATTCTAATATTATGCATTCTGTTGAAAACAGTACAAAGGAAAACCTGAATCTGGAATATGCGATTATCCCTTTTACCATGTTTCAGGAAATGATTCTTTATGTGTTTGATATAGCAATTATCGCATTGGCAATCAGTTTTTATTTTTCTGGCACAATGGCTTTAGCAGACTGTTTGTTAATGATTGTTGCTGCGTTTATGGTATATGCTTCTCTGCTCTCGGCTGGAAATATGGTTGCAGCATTGGGCCTGATGGATGTCGCTATGGAGCAAGTAGAAGCCCTTGATAACACGCCGCGTATGGACTTTAATGGAAAAGAAATCTCGGTAAAAAATACAGATATTACTCTCTCTGATGTTTCCTTTTCCTATGACAAGAGCGAAACCTTACAACATATATCGTTCCGTATTCCAGCCAAAAGTTTTACAGCGATTGTAGGGCCATCCGGCAGTGGAAAGTCAACCCTTTGCCACTTGATTTCCCGATTTTGGGATGTGAACCACGGCAGCATTAAGTTAGGCGGAATTGACATCCGTGATTATACTCTGGATAGTTTGCTGGCGAATATAAGCATGGTCTTTCAAAATGTTTATTTGTTTCAGGATTCTGTTATCAATAATATTCGCTTCGGAAAACCAGACGCTACAATGGAGGAAGTAGAAGCGGCTGCGAAAGCGGCTTGTTGCCACGATTTTATTATGTCTTTACCCAATGGATATGAAACAATCATTGGTGAAGGCGGCTCTACTTTATCTGGTGGAGAGCGTCAGAGAATCTCGATTGCCAGAGCTATTTTGAAAAATGCGCCTGTGATTATCCTCGATGAAGCGACTTCCAGCATTGATCCAGAAAATGAGCGACAGCTTCAAATGGCGATTGAGGCATTAACAAAAGAAAAGACAGTGATTATGATTGCACACCGTTTGAAAACGATTCGTGGTGCCGATCAGATTATTGTGCTGGACAAGGGAAAGATTGTTCAGACTGGTACGCACAAAGAATTGCTTGCACAGTCGGGAATTTACTCTGATTTTATCGCAATTCGGCAAAAAGCAATCGGTTGGAAACTGACTTAACTATGAAAACGAAAAATGAAAAACTACGAATAGCCTTACTTAATGCCGGTAAAAATGAATTTTTGGCACATGGATATAGAGCTGTTTCTATCCGAAACATAGCAACAAAGGCAGGGGCTACAACAGGAGCTATCTATGTATATTTTGAAAATAAGGAAGGTCTATTTCATGCCTTAGTAAAAGATACCGCCCAAGAGTTATTGGCATTTTGAAGACAAATGGCCGCCCGAAGTACACGGATTGTAAGAAATGGTTGTGGTTATGTATATCAAATCCCTTGTGAGGATAAGGTATGGCTGGAAGAATTTCTTTATAAAAATCAGACAGCCATTCATCTATTGCTGGATTGCTCTGCGGGAACGTCCTACGAAAATTTCTCACATAGTCTTATTGAATTAGAAACGGCAATCAATGAACTAGCCATTCTTTTGGATGAGGCGACCGCGTCGCTTGATCCAGAAAATGAAGTTTTGGTTCAAAAGGCAATCGCAAAGTTGATTGAAGGAAAGACGGTCATTATGATTGCTCATCGGCTGCGGACTGTAGTAGATGCCGACCAGATATTTGTTCTGGAAAAGAATTACAGCCAGGAGAAACATTTCAGGTAGTTGGCCTTAATGACGACTATTGGAATTATTTCATGGGTGGCGAACTTTCGGCGGAAGATTTAACCCTTTTGAAGTCTGGCGAGGCGTGCATTGTAAGAAACCCGCTGGCATTTAGTTAAGGGAAACTGAATTGGAAAGAACAAGTTTTGTGGCTGGTGATACAATTTCCGTGGCTGGCAGGTATTTTTCCGGGCAGAGCTGCAACTTGTGGCTTGTCCGCTGGCGCTGTTCGCTGTCCTCCCTGATTAAGCCGGGATTGAAATAGCGTTCCGTTGGCAGCTTGCACAGCCGGATAAGCTGCATAACAACCGGCACACTCGGTATAGTGCCGCACAGTTCGATGTTGGCAAGATAGCGAGGGTCAATCCCCACCCGTTCCGCCAATTCCCTGCGGGACATTCCTACGACCTCCCGTGCCTGCTACACGTCCGCCCCAAAATTTTCAAAACCGGGACAGTCTTTTACATTCGGCATATCATATCACCCAGTTACATTCTATTGTTCATAGAGTGCGCCGGGAATGATTTGATATGCGTTTTAGTTTCATTTTATAATTCAGTTATTACCATATGACGTGGGCAACAGGTATCATCGAAGAATTGATTTTTGAAAGCAAACTAAAAACAGTAAGTGAAACTTATTATATAATAAGCATAAGTTATATATAAGCAAATAGAACTAACACATTTTTCTTGCATTTCTAAATTGGATATGGTATAGTGAATGAGGTAAGCTAATGAGATTAACATACCGAAAGGACTTTTCTATGCCACGGGATAAAACTAATACACACCATAAATTACTTCCATGTATTAAAAAAGAATTTTTAGAGCATGGATATGAAAAAGCATCCTTACAAAATATTGCAAGATGTGCTGGAATTACCGCAGCAGGTTTGTACCGCCATTTCCCAAGTAAAGAAGCAATGTTTACTGCTATGGTAGAGCCAACAACGAGTGATTTTTTGAAAATATGCAATGTTTCTATGGAGGAAACTTATTCTCGACTTAGTGATAATGATTTCCTTCAAAATTTCAATGAATTTCGGACAGAGAAAAACAGAGAAACGATCAACTATATGTATGACAACTACGACGTTTTCCGACTGCTACTTGCCTGTTCTAAAGGAACGCCTTATGAATCATTTCAAGACAAACTTGTAGAAATTGAAATGAAAGGTGTTATAGATTTATTTCATGTACTTGATAAACGAGGACTTTCACATAAGATAGTGACGGATAATGAACTTCATATTCTATGTACAACCTTTGTTACTGCCCTTTGCGAAACGATCAAACATGAATATTCACGGGAACAGGCATTGAAACATTTAGATTTTATAGGACAAATGCTTTATCCCGGTATGAAAGAAGTCCTTGGATTCTAAAAAGTAAATATAAGTAAAAATGAAATTTTAGGGCGTTTTCGTCCTAAAATTTTTCAGTTTCATGGGTTAGTTAATGCTAACTATTTTGATTAACTTAAACAGGAGGGATTGATTTGAAAAAAAAGAGCGTCATGTCTCAACTTTTTGCCTTTACAAACGGATGTAGAGGAAAAACAGCTCTCTCAATTATTTTAGCTGTAATTGGGGTACTGTGTGGTATGGCTCCTTACTTTGCACTCGCAGGTATTCTAACAGAGATGATTCAAAATATTTTAACAGTGCAGCATATTTTCTACTATGTAGGAATTGCCATATTGGGCGAAACTTTAAAAATGGTTCTTAGTACACTTTCTTCTTTGGAAGCCCATAAAATTACCTATCACATTTTGGAGAATATCCGTTGTAAATTAGCAGAAAAGATGATGCGCGTTCCAATGGGTGTTATGGTTGATACTCCTTCTGGAAAGTTAAAAGCGATGGTTGTTGATACTGTTGAAAAATTAGAACAGCCATTGGCTCATATGCTGCCGGAGATCACTGCGAATGTTTTTACCCCCATTTGTATTATTATTGTTCTGTTCGCTTTGGACTGGCGTATGGCGTTAGCGTGTATGCTTGTGATTCCCGTAGGCTTTGTTCTTTTGATGGGACAAATGAAAGACTACAAAAACAGAGCAGATCGTTATATCACAGCTTGTAGTGGTATGGACAGTGCTGTGGTGGAATATATCAACGGAATACAGGTGATAAAGGCTTTTAGCCAAACGGGGACATCGTTCAAAAAATTTTCGGACGCAATCAAGTATTATCATGATACGACCTTAGATTGGTGGAAAAATACATGGCTGTATTCTGCACTTGGCCTGACAGTCATACCTGCCACGTTGATAGGAGGAATCCCTATCGGAGCCTACCTGCTTATGCAGGGAAGTATCAGCTTTTCCATCTATATCACTTGCCTGATTTTATCATTAGGGATTGCCGGGCCGCTCATACAAGCGACCTATTATGCGGATAGTTTTGCTGTAATTAACGCGAGTATCAGACAAGTCGGAGAGTTTCTTGAAGCGCCGGAACTGAAACGACCATTGGAAAAAGTCAAGCTCACAGATGAAGGATTCCGATTTGAAGGCGTTTCTTTCGGATATGGAGAGCAGGAAATCCTTCATAATATAACTTTTACGCCTGTGCGCGGAGGAAAGACGGCAATAGTAGGGCCGTCCGGCTCTGGAAAATCCACAATTACGAAACTGATGGCTGGATTTTGGGATGCGACCACTGGAAAGATTTTTTATGGCGGTCAAGAGATTCGTAATATCCCGTCAGATCAGTTGATGGAACATATTAGTTTTGTATCGCAAGATAATTTTCTGTTCAATGTGAGTATCAAAGAAAATATCAGAATGGGAAATCCGAATGCTACCGATGAAGAAGTCATTGAAGTGGCAAAGGCAGCCAGGTGTGACGAGTTTATTCGTAAATTGGAACAAGGCTATGATACTTTAGCTGGTGATGCCGGAGGAAAATTATCTGGTGGAGAACGGCAGCGTATTACGATTGCCCGTGCGATGTTGAAATCGGCAGATGTCGTCATTTTAGACGAGGCCAGCGCTTATGCTGACCCTGAAAATGAAGTCTACATTGAAGAAGCAATACAAGAGTTAGTGAAAAATAAAACGCTCATTGTGGTAGCTCACCGGCTGGCTACGATTGAAAATTCGGATAAGATTGTGGTTGTCGATCAGGGGAAATTTGTGGCAGAGGGTACACAAACGGAGTTGATGAAAAGCAGTCCGCTATATCAGCGTTTATGGAAGGAAACTCTTGCGGGGGCTGAACAGGAAGGAGGGGATAACAATGATTAAAACAGTCAAGCGGATTCTGCTTATGGCTGGAGATCATTGTCATAAAGTGACAGCCGGAATTGGCATTAGTCTTTTGTATTCCATCTTTTCTGCTATGGACTTGTTTGCAATTCTTTATATTGCTTTTTCAGTCGATGAACTTACTATGCAAAAAATAGTGGTTACTGTCGGCATTTTGCTTGTTGGTCTTATCGGAAAAATCGTTTGCAAGTATCAGATTTCAAAACGTATTTCCGGCTCAAGTTACGATGTGTTTTATGAAAGACGACTGGAAGCAGGAGAACGATTAAAAAAAGCCCCCATGGGGTATTACAGTGAAAAGAATCTTGGAGAAATCCAGATGACCCTAACAACAGATATGAACGCTTTAGAATCTTCGGCCATGTCGGTTGTAGAAAATATTTTAGGGAGCCTAATTTATGCGGCGATTTGTACACTGGTTTTGCTCCTTTTCAACTGGAAGATAGGGCTTATTACATTAGCCGGTCTTGCTATTGGGATGATTCTTCTTAATGTCATTCAAAATGGTGCCGAGAAAGCAATGCCAATGCGCTTTCATGCACAGGAGGAAATGACAGAAAGAACGCTGGAATTTGTTCAAGGCAACATGGTTATGCGACTTTTTGGAACAGGGCAAGATGGCCTAAACCGAGTAAAGGAGGCTTTTCAGAAAAAGCAAAAAGCTGATATTCACTTAGAAAATTCTGCAATCTGGCCGATCAACTTTTATAAATATGTTTTTCGGTTGGCGAGCTGCGGGGTGGTTCTGATTGCGGCGTTGCTTTATGTACAGCAGGAGATGTCTTTTCCCATCTGTGTGATGTTTCTTTTTGCTGCGTTTCTGGTTTATTCACAGATGGACGGCCTTGCATCCAATATCGCTTTGTTACGAATCGTTGATAATTCTCTTGAGCAAGTGGAATCCGTACTGCATATTCCAAAAATGCCCGGTAATGAAGCCGTAAATAAAATACAGAATTACGACATTGAACTTCAAAATATATCTTTCGGGTATGATAAGCGTCCTATTATTCAAGACGTTTCTTTGAAAATTCCTGAACGAAGTGTAACTGCTATTGTAGGGCCATCTGGCTCTGGTAAAACAACTTTGTGCAATCTGATTACAAGGTTTTGGGATGTTCAAAAAGGGGCTATCCTGATTGGTGGCAAAAATGTGAAAGATATTGAACCTGATGAATTGATGAAGTTGATGAGTATCGTATTTCAGAATGTTTATCTGTTTCACGATACCATCGAAAACAATATAAAATTTGGCAGACCTGACGCCACACATGAGGCAGTCGTTGAAGCTGCGCGTAGAGCGTGCTGCCATGATTTTATCGAAAAGCTGCCAAATGCGTATCAGACAGTGATTGGCGAAGGCGGCTCGACACTTTCCGGCGGAGAAAAACAGCGTATATCTATTGCCCGTGCTATTTTGAAAGACGCGCCTATTGTCATTTTAGATGAGGCAACTTCGAGCGTTGATCCAGAGAACCAGCACATATTATTAACAGCTATCAATGAATTAACAAAAGGAAAAACTTTGATTATTATTGCTCATAGACTTTCTACAATTAGAAATGCCGACCAAATTGTCGTCTTGGATGGAGGGCGCATTGTACAGCAAGGAACCCACAAAACATTGATTCAACAGGATGGGGTTTACCGCAGGTTTGTTCAAATACGGAAAACAACATTCTCTTGGAAATTATAAACACAAAGGAAGGATAAGTATTATGGAAAACAACAAACTCAAAGTCAAAGATTTAGTAAACATTGGAATTTTTTCAGCATTGTATATGGCTATTGCAATGGTTGTAATGATTCCAGTTGGAATTGCCCCTATTCTCTGGCTACTCTGGCCGGGAATTGCAGGTCTGTTCGGAGGTGTATTTTTTACCCTGTTGCTTACAAAAGTACCCAAAATGGGAGCTTCTTTACTTCTCGCTCTTATTAGCGGCATCCTGTTTTTTGCTACCGGAGAGTGTACATGGGTAATTATCGTCACCTTTGCCATCGCCGGACTTCTTGCTGAAGTCATGCGAAAAGTACTTGGATATAAGTCCTTTAAGGGAATTGCTCTTGCCGGTGGTTTTTGCGCGATAGGCTTTATTGGCTCCCCTCTCCCTATGTGGTTATTCCAGGAATCATACATGAAATCCATTGAAGAGATGGGGATGGGAGCAGAGTATGTTGAGGGCTTACAGTCCATGATTTCTGCGGGTTCCTTTATCGGTATGCTGGCAGTCGCCTTTATTGGAGGTTTGCTCGGCACATTGATTGGTCACAAGATGTTAAAAAAGCACTTTGAAAAGGCAGGCATTGTTTAATGGGAACAACGAAAAAGGAAATCTTAGTCCTTGACCCAAGGACTAAGATTCTCCTACTACTTGGTATTAACATCTATGTCTTTACAAACAGCTATGTTGTGGCAGAAATGCTCGTTATGGCAGCTTTGGTGGTTCTCTTGTTGTTATGCGGCGTTTACAAAACAGCATTGAAAAGCACGATTACATATATTGTCTTGCTTGCAATCAAGTATTTCCTTCTGCCATTCTGCCCTGAGATCATCTTGACCTCGCTGAATATCGTTGTTATAACTTTTCGCAAGTTGCTTCCTTGTGTCACTTTAGCGTCTTTACTGGTTAAGACCACTCCAATCAGACTACTTATGCACGCATTACAGAAGTGGCATTTACCGCAGACGGTAATTATTCCTTTGGCGATTACTGTCCGCTATTTCCCGACTTTGCGTGAGGAACAGCAAGCTATTAGCGATGCAATGAAGCTAAGAAATGTGCGGGGGATTCTTCAAAAGTTAGAATTTATCTATGTACCACTGATGTTATCAGCCTCGACAACGGCAGATGAATTAAGTCAGGCTATTACAGCACGCGGAATAGATAACCCCTGTGCCAAGACCTGTGCTGTTCCGATACGGTTCCATGTGCAGGACTATGTACTTTGTCTTGCCGCTGTCATTCTTGTTATTATTGCTTTTGTGTTGCTTTAGGAGGGAGGGGTTTTATGATAACATTTGAAGGACTGTCATTTTCTTATGGCAATATGAATGAAGAACAGCTAAAGTCCCTTAATTTACAAATAGAGAGAGGCGAGTTTGTTCTTCTTTGTGGTAGAAGTGCTTGTGGTAAAACAACGGCAACGAAATGTATCAATGGATTGATTCCGCACTTTTCAGAGGGAAAATACTCTGGTGCTGTTTTTGTCAAAGGGAAGGATGTAGCAAACACTCCAATCTATAAAATATCGGAGGATGTAGGCTCTGTTTTTCAGAATCCCAAGACGCAGTTTTTTAATCTGGATTCTAACAGCGAACTGGTCTTTGGTATGGAAAATTTAGGTGTGCCACCTGAAAAAATCAATGTGCGTATGAAAGAGGTAACTCATGATCTTGGCATAGAAAATTTGCTGGGTAGAAGTGTTTTTGACCTTTCAGGTGGAGAAAAACAGATTCTTGCCCTTGCTTCTATCTATGCAGTAAACCCAGATATTTATGTTCTTGATGAACCGACAGCAAATATTGACAAGGAGGGCATCGACCGTCTACACGAAATTCTTGCCAAGTTGAAACAGATGGGGAAAACGATTGTTATTTCAGAACATCGGCTATATTTTCTGATGGATTTGGTGGATAAGGCTGTTTATATCGAACATGGTACTATCCAAAGGATATATACCGGAAATGAGTTTCGCGCATTAGATGATAATGAACGAATCCGGCTCGGATTGCGTTGTTTTACTTTAGATAGTCAGAAAAAGAAAGTACCTACGCAGTCCAAGGATGGTGTTTTGAAAATCTCCAATCTATCTATCAGTTACGGCCAAAACTTTATCATTAAGGATGCTTCTTTTACCGCAAATCGTGGAGATATTATTGCAGTCACAGGACACAACGGAAGCGGAAAATCGGCTTTCCTGCGTGTGCTATGTGGGCTTGTAAAGGAGAAGTCCGGAAAGATTGTATTTGAAGATAAAGCGTATTCCTACAAGGGGCGCAGAGCATTGTGTTATATGACAATGCAGGATGTCGTCCATCAACTGTTTGCCGACAGTGTATGGGAGGAATTTTCTCTCTTAAGCAAAAATGTTGACGAACAAAGTATTACAGATATTTTAAGGCGTTTAGATCTACTGGACTACAAAGAAAAACATCCTATGACGCTTTCAGGTGGACAAAAACAACGCCTCGCGCTTGCGGTGGCTACTTTAGCAAACAAGGATATTGTAATTTTTGACGAACCTACCAGCGGCTTAGACTATGGGAATATGCTTAAAGTTAGTGAGCTTATAAGGGAGCTATCCATAGGAAAAATTGTTTTTGTTGCAACGCATGACCGTGAATTAGTGGAATTGCTGTGCAACCGGCAGATAGAAATGTCTGATGAAACAATTTCTGTCTATGATCTTATTTCCGCTTAATAGTAGGAGGTATTGATGAAACTTCATGCGTCCGGGGAGGACTATCTGGAAGCAATATTGATTCTTCAAAACAAACAAGGTATGGTTCACTCCGTAGATATAGCCCGGCACATGAATGTATCAAAGCCCAGCGTGTGCCATGCGGTAGGAATTTTACGCGAGGGCGGTTTCCTGATAATGGACGAAGAACATTATTTGCATTTAACGGATATTGGCCGGGAAGTGGCTGAAATTATCTATGAGCGCCATTGTTTCTTTACGGAGCAGCTTATAGCCGCAGGCGTTGACCCCAAAATTGCGGAAGCCGACGCCTGCCGGATAGAACACGTTATCAGTAGCGAATCTTTTGAACGGCTGAAAGAGGCAGCCGTTCAAGAGTAATCGAATAGCACGAACTACTCTGTCCCTGCCAACGGGGAAAGAAAAAAACCGTTGCAGGGACAGGGGCTTTCGTACGCTTAAAATGGATTTCTTAATCTGCGGCGTTTTTGAGAAAATCAAGGCTGCCGTTTTTTGTCCCCCAAAGGAATGACACCCTGACATTGGCGAGATCGGCAGCTTTAGGAGGGAGCCGCCATGAATCGAAAAGCGTATCGACAAAATATGACGGGTTTTTCACCGTCAAAAAAAGCCCGCCCCCGGCCAGGGGGAAATGCGGCCAGCAGTATGAATTATACTGTGTAATTCAACTTCACAATTATTCCTTTTTCGCCCGGTGGGTTTATGACCTGCCGGGCGAATTTTGTTGTTTCCTGCGGTCTGTCCCACAGCTTAAAAAATTTTTCAGGAAATTTTCTAAAAGGAGGCGTTTAGCGGTAAGCGTCAAATAAAAAGGTATATTAAAAAAATAATCGTAAATAAAATAATTATTTATCTCCTACCCGATTATACGTCTTAAAACATTGCAGACACTAATGTTGAAGAGAGGATGCAACGGTACGAGAGATATCGTTGTTTGATATTTGAGGAGCATTAAGCAGTGCTGTGAAATTCTGTCTGATGATATCCAGTGTCCTTTGTCTTTTCTGTAATTCCTGTTTTTCCCGGACAGTAGCAGCCTGTTCAGATTCAAGATTTTCAATTTGCTTCTGGATTTTGGCAGAGCTTGGGATTTTGGTAACACCGAGATCATGAAGCTCTTTTTTTAGTGAATCGTGGAGTTGGTATTCTGCTTGATGTTTGGTCCGGTATGCGTTTGGATTTTTAGCAGATTTGCAATCTTCAATCACTTTACGGCAGAGCCGGTAAGAATCACAATGTTTTTGAATGACTTTCTGTGTGTTCAGTTCATTGTTGATTTGTGTTATTCTCTGTTCAGCCGCTTTAACAGAAGCATCAACATCAGAAACATGCTGTTGGAAATCTTCATAATTCAGCAGATTATTTTCAGAAAGATAGTTGAAGGTGCGGGCTGCCTCTTTTAGATTATTTAGTTTTGCCCAACGTTCAAATCCTTCTCGATTGCCGGTCGTAACATAAGTGGAAATATTGATATACAGGCGAGCTTCTCTGGACAGATGCTTCGGAGTTTTCACTTTGTTACGATTTTTAGCCAGGCGAATGCGAACATTTTCTTCTGAATAATAGCTTCCGAGAGATTTCATATAAGTGAAGTTTTTCTGTTCAGGCGCACGGAAGGATAGATGTTTTCCCTGTCGAACTTCATATCCTGCTAACTGCATCTTTTGCAGAAATTCCTCATAGTTGATAGAAGACCAGATTGCCTTATCAACCGCAACACGAAGTTTAGCTTTCCAACTGGTGCCACGATGGTATTCCATGTTCTCCTTATAACTTTTGCCTTTTTTTCCAGTCGGCATACTGGTGGCAAGTCCATTTTCATGATAGATACGGTTGCTGATTCTGCAGAGCTTATGGTAACAATAATATGAAATGAAGTTGACGGATGAAAGCTGGATCAGCTATCAGCAAGGAAAAGGTAATGAAGAATATCAGAAGTATATGGAAGATCTGACGGATATGCAGAATCATGTACTGCCGTATTTGCAGAGTTTTTGCAGTCTGGAAGAAAAAGGTGTGAAGGAGAGACGAGAACAGCAGGTAGCAGAGAAAAATGAGAGCAGAGAAGCTGTGTCGAGAGCTGGTGTTGAAATAAATACAGCAGTTAAGAACGCAGGGAAAGCTAAAAGAAAGGCAGTAGCACAGAAAAAGGCAATGCCAGGAAAAGAAACCGTCAATCCATGAACGCTTGGAAATCAATAAGAGAATCATCCAGGAAAAGCAGGGAAAAGATAAGCCGGAGAGAGGAGCTGATTTGAGTGTAAGGACAGTGTAGAATAAGTATAACGAGTCGGAGGTCATGAAGATTATTGTGACCTCCGGCTTTTTGTAAATTGTTAAAAGAATTATATTGTTATATGATTTCGTAAGTGATATACTTAAACATAAGGA
>SKEC01001208.1_pt1 | contig 20884 bp, 15 predicted proteins | sample 4826641 | NCBI WGS metagenome assembly SKEC01 (sample SAMN11008819, study PRJNA524170) | human gut metagenome | biome: Human fecal sample; material: Feces; isolation source: fecal sample from pouch patient p18, p21 | host: Homo sapiens | place: Israel: Tel-Aviv | collected 2015-12-22
GATTTAGGCTTGCCAATGTACGATGCTCCTAATGCGGTAGAGGAATTGAAACAGCCGAGGAAGCATCCGACAGCAGAGAAAGTGGAAGCCATAAAGGATGCGTTGAAGCATTTTGAAGTGATTTAATGAGGATAGGCGTATCATTAGAAATAGTGGTACGCTTATTTTTATCCCTTTTGTGTAAGTAGGTAATCATCCGTATATTGACATTTTATAATAGCCATCTGATACTGTTTCTGGCTGTCTGCCAGATTCTATATCAGATGGCTTAGTATTATTTTTTTAGTTTAGTACGGCAGTATTCCGGAAGATCTTCTGACCATGGAAGCAGTTTCTTTAACTCTTCCTCTTTAGGAAAAGCTCCCATTTTTCTGAGTTCATCCAATATATAGGTCAGATATGCGTATGGTTTCAGATGGTTCAGAAGTGCCGTTTCTGTAATGCTATAAACAAGGGCGCTGGCATCTGCTCCCCGTACACTTTTGGCAAACAGCCAGTTGCGGCGTCCCACTGCAAAGTTTTTCAATGCACGTTCTGCACTGTTATTGTCTATACTGAGATGACCATCTTCCAGATACCGTCTCAGATATACTTCCTGATTAAGTGTATACAAAATGGCATCACCAATAAGGGAAGACCTGTCTACAGAATCTTCCATCGTATGCAGTCATTCAAACATGGCATCCATAACCGGACGGGACTGTTTCTGGCGCTCCTCATATTTTTCTTCCGGTGTTTTATTGTGGATCATCTCCTCGATCTTATAGAGGATCCCGATCCTTGACATCGCCTGATATGCAACGGTCTCTTTCAGCTGTTCTTTTGTGAAGTCTTTTTTTAATGCTGTGAGGGCTGCATCAAAACGTCGTCTTGCATGGGTAAGGCACCCGCTTACTATGATACCTTCTCCTAAACTGTGATAAGCCTGATATCCATCACAGGTCAGATACCCACGAAACCTGTTCCCTAAAAAGTTTACAGGATGATATCCCGCACGGGTCCTTTCATAATCGAAGAGTACCATCTGCGGGGAACCACTGGATTCATCCGTGAGATATACCCACATCCAGTTCTGGGTCGTCCCTTCCTGATCCGGTTCTCCGAGTACCTGGATACGGCTTTCGTCACAATGGATATATCTGCTTTCCAGAAGTTCTTCTTTCATCAGCTGATACAGCGGTTTCAGGTATCTGTCTGCACAGTTTATGATCCAGTTCGCCATAGTCTTTGTGGAGAGATCAAGATCATATCTGGCAAACTCTCTTTCCTGACGTGCCAGAGGCATTCCATTTACATATTTAGCATTCATGATACCGGCGACAAGGGAAGGCGTAGCGATACTTCCACGGATCAGGGAAGGTTCTTTTTCCGGACGTTTCATGGACCCGCATTTCGGGCAGCTGTATACATAAGTGATCTCTTCTTCAACCTCAAACTTTGCAGGTACAAAGCGCAGGCGTTTTACGGTCTCCTTTGTTACTACATTGTATTTTTTTCCGCATTCCGGACAGTAACGGGCTTCCCCTTCCAGTTTATAGGTCCTGGTCTCAACGGTCTCAAAATTGGAAAGGTCTTCTTCCTTCTTTCCTTTTCTTTTTTTACGTTTATAAGAGAATGGCCGGATCTCTTCAAAAAGTTCTCCTGTTTCTGCATCCGCACTGGCTTCTGCCTCATTGAACAGGTTCATCTGTTCATAGCCTTCGGCATACTTTTCGCTGGATGCACCAGACTGTTTCCTCTGTGCAAGGGTAAGGCGGTCAGAGCGCATGGCATTTAAGAATTCGAGTTCTTTCTGTTTATCCTTCAGCAGCTGGATCTCGGTATCTTTTTTCTTTGTCTGCTCCTGCACGATCTTCATCAATGAGATCAGATCTTCCCGGCTCATGTTATTCAGTTGTTTATCTGTAAAGATCGGTTCCATATCCTGTTCTCCCTGCTTTAGCGTTATTAAAAGTATATCATGGTTCCAGCTGTTTTCCTATAAAAAACTGCGCTTACGGATATAGGAAATACGCTGGGAAATGCCATGTTTTTCATGATTTTTACGGGATTGACAGCTCCGCTGTCTTATGCTTACAGGATGATGTTTGGATGGTGTTCCTCAAATGCACCCCTGGGATTTAAGGAGAGCCCGTCACACAGCCAGTGGATCTCTTTCAGAGTCACCTGACGGAATTCATCTGGAGTATCCGGCCAGTGAAAAGCATTACGGTCGAGCCGTTTCATCAGGATCCAGAATCCGGATCCGTCCCATTGAAGGATTTTTATAGAAGTACGCCGACGGTTGCAGAACGCAAACATGCAGCGTGAGTATGGGTCGAGGTGAAATTTTAATTTAATGATGGCGGCCAGACCATTGTAACTTTTTCTCAGATCAGTGACTCCGCAGGAAAGATATACCGTTGTTCCTCCTGCCAGGTCAAGCATGGCGCTGCAGGAATCCCAGTATAGATTCCATCAGTTCCAGTCTGCAAGAATCAGATATTTCAATACGGATACTGTCTGAGATAAAAATACGCACCGGTGAAGATTCCTTAGAGAGAAGCTTTCTGGCAGTTTCCTGTTCAGAGGGAAGTCTGACAAAAACCATATCCTGTTCAGATTCGGATGCCGGCTCTTCTTTTACAAGTCTGCGGATCCAGTATCCCATCGTAGATAAAGGGATACCGTTTTCTGCACACCATTGTTTACATGTTTTCCCACTGGTCTGGCATTGCTGGATACGGTCAGACCAGAGTTTTGCTTTTTCTTCTTTATTCATAGTGTATAGAATACCTCCTGAGTTTTAAGGAGATTGTAGCAGAATAAAAAATGAAAAAACAGATACGGATGATTACCTACTTACTCATTTACTGTATTTATATTGGTTCAATGAGTAATGAGTATAACAAAATTAAGTTATTCCTCAATCCAATATTCAAATTTATCATTTAATTTAAAATTAAATCGTTTACTTACCTTCTGTCCAGATGTCGTTGTGATTTCTATTCTTCCCTCACAATAAAGTTGGTTCTCATTTTCTGTAGAATTGTATATTAACGCATTTGAAATCTTTTGAACATTATCTTTATTTCCTTGAATCTGATCCCATATTATTGTATAATCCGCATCCCTTCCTTCATATCTAACTGAAAATTGAAAACACATTCTAGTATTTTTTTCAAAATGTGTAATCTCTTCTTCTGTATCAGCGTTATACAATTTTATTGTTTTAGGTGATTTTACCGTTGTAGAAATATATGCTTCTAACCTATGTTCCTTGTCCCTCTTTGCCCAAAATACTCCTGGTATTCCATATATTCCGACTCCCAAATTTACTACTGTATCAGGTGCCGTATTCTGCATATGGTAAATAATTTCTCCATCTCCTTTTATATTCATCCAACCACCTATTCCCGTCTCATCTTCCGCCTTACACTTAATCTCATTATATTCAAAATTATTATTAGTAATCATTTTGGTATATGTTGATCCATCTGGTCTTGATATTAACATACGTATTTTTCCTACCGTATATTCCTCACCGTTGTAAACTAAATCACCGCCACTATCAACCAATTCTATTCCATATACAACATCAACTTCTTTTTCAGCATGATATTGTACTTGTACTATCTTATTCACAGCATCGGTATATTTAATATAATCTGCACATAATACAAAACCTGAAGGAATAAAATTTTCTGTTGCATTTTTCCTAGCTTTTTCTATTGTAACTTCTGATTTTCTGTCAGAAGGGTTTGTTTCCCTAATTGAAACTCCTGTATAATTTTCCTGTTTTAATGACCATTTTAATTCTGAATTAGTCCAAAAATCATCACCTAATTCTTGAGGAAAAAAATTAAATCCCCATTTAACAGTTGGACTACACTCATACGCCTGTCCTGCTACAAGATAATCGCAATCAGTATTATTACCTTCCAAATTTAATATAATTTCCCCCTTTTTTATATTATTAACAGAGAATTCCGTTTCAGAGAATACTGTTCCATATTTGTTAGGAGGATTTTGTATATTACAGGAAATTTTCATTTTCCATGCTCCTATATCATTTTCAACGTATTTATCTCCCTCTTTAAACTTACCTGCTTTTTTCGGTGCTTCTATATCCAACTGATATTTGTTTCCTACATCAACTGAATTTCCTGTATCAACAGCTACTCCACCTTCGCTATATACATATGTAAACTCTTTCTTATCTCCAATTTCATATTCTCCCTTTGGTTTTTCAATATCAATTCTTGCGACAATAATCTCAATTGATCCTTTAACCCCTGTTTTTGAATCGACCGCTGTTATATTTGCATTTCCAGAAGAAGGATTCTTTCCAGCGTCAGAACTAATAGTAAGTATATTCCCATTTATTGTTACAAAGCTCGATGAAGAATTCCATCTCAGAGTACAATCTCCCTTTTTCATAGAACCATCATCATATATTACGTATGTCATATCAGGTGTTATAATATCATTTAATGTATAATCCTGTCCTGCACCAAGAACAAGTGAATTAGGCTTAAAACTTAATTCTTTAGGCATCGGTGTTGGTGTAGGTGATGGAATTGCTTTAGCATTAATCTTTATCGTCACAATCTGAGACTTCACCAGCTGTCCTGTAGTGCTTACTGCGCTTACCTGTACTGTGATGTAACCGCTTGCGCTGTCGCTGATCGTCAGGCGGCCGTTGGTGTGGTCTTGGGTCGGGAAGCTTCCGTTGTCGGTGTATTCGACTACTGTCCATGTGACTGTGGTTGGATCGATGCTTCCGTTTCCGGTGAGGCCGTAGGCCAGCATCATGGATTCTCCCGGATCCATGGATTCTCGAGCGTTGATGATTTTGATTCCTACGTCAGTTGCTTCTGCGTTGTTAAATGCATCTGCCGGTTTTTTCAGGTCTACATTGTTTCTAAGGCTTACGCTGTGTAAGGTCTGAATCTGTTTATTACCGCTTTCCGTCGTAAGCTGGAATCTTACAATCTTATCTGATTCTACTTTAGATACGTCTGCGCGGAAATCCAGAATTCCAGATGCTAAAACAGAACGCTCTACCAATGTTTTTGCATTTTTAACTTTTACCGGTGCATCGCTGTCGTCTGATACTGCATTTTCCCCTGATTCATCTGAGAAAGACTGAACATCATTATCATCCTGATTCTCATTCTCTGAATTATCATTGCTGCTCTGCGCAGTATATTCTCTACGGCTGTAATAAATTTTTCCATCAGATGACTGCCAGTCCAGAACATCATAAATATACTGGCTGGTACCATCGCTGTTTTCATACTCATTACATGAAATAAAAGTTTTATTTCCAGTACTGTTTGTTCCTCCTTTTTCTTTGATGTCATTCTTAATCTCGGCGCCTATATTACTTCCTGAACCATTCGCATAATAAAGACTTCTGTTCGCATCAATGATCAGATCTTCAATTTTATCAAAAGTTTCCTGTGTTTCCATCTGAACTTTGGAGTTATTGGAAGTGTTCCTATACACACCGGAACCTGTTCCGAGGAACGTCACTACTACTCCCGAAAAGATTGCAATGATGGCAACTGTCATGATCATTTCAATCAAAGTAAATCCCTTATTCTTTAATTTCCATGCTTTACCTTTTGTTTTCATCGAATGCCTTCCCTCTTTCCACCGTGTTATTATGACGCCCAGCTTGACGTAATTTCATATTTTCCCGTGTTAATATCCATATTGATAGTTTTTATCTTTCTGCCGCCCTGTACGATAATTGCAGTACAGTAACTTCCTTCTCTTGTAAGCGGAATATCTTTGCCTGCATCCAGTTCTGCCAGAATTGCTTTCTGAGTCCAGGTATTTTCCTGTAATGGAAGGAACCCTCCTGTAGCACGGTCATACGTAAGAACAATACTGTCTCCCTTCTCCATCTGATGAGTTGTATTATCATTAGTCACATAACTGATCAATGTTCTGGCGGGTGCAATTTTCTCTGCCTGATCCTGTTTTACATTTAACTCGCTACCAACTTTACCGCGGTCAAGATAATAACTGATATAATATCCATCATCTAATTTTTCCAACCTCATTTCTCCTACCAAACGGTTAGACGCTTCTATTTTCGTTTTATCCAGTGCACTTGCAATAGAATTGGCAGCTCTTTGTACACGGAATCCCAAAATAGAATTCAGCGATGGAACCAGAATCCCGAGAAGTATGGCAAATATTGTAACTGTAATAACCATTTCAATCAGAGTAAAGCCTTTATTCTTCTGTCTCATTTCCTAATCTGCCTCCTTTTCGGGATACTTTACTGATATCCGTTATTCTTTGTTCCATCTGTCATAAACAACACAATCTGCCAGATCATAAACATCAGAACTATTCGCATTATTGCCAATACTTGTAGATGAAGAATTTCCGAGAACGTACTGATCTCCATCCCAGAAGAAATCCTGAGCTTTGACGCTCTCACCATCATCAAATGATCTGATCTGAGCCTGGAATACTTTTGCCGCCTCAAGAGGAGAAGATTCCAATGTTGCGCCAATACCAAGTGTAAGCGTTCCTTTCGCCATAATAATACCTTTGAAATGAACTCCATCTGCAATTTTTACATCTCCGGTACATACGACCAGACGAAGTTTATCTTCATCAGCTTTGGTAATTGTTAAAGTCTGATTTGCACCAGCAACAGTTTCTGTTTTTATATTACCGTTCGCATCTTTTACTTTGAATGTGCTGTTTTTGCCGTTATGATACATGATAGCCTTTAAACCACCATTATCCTCATCAGCAATATACTCATATTTCCAAGGTTCACTCGTAGTAATTCCCTGTATAAACTGAACCATCTTTCCTTCATTTACAAGATTATCATACACACTTCTGCTTGCATCTGTTTCATCATGTGTCTCTTTATCATCATCTTCTACTTCGGTATTAAGCAGATCACAGCTGGTAATCATCTTTCGATTCAGCGCATACCAGGTATTCTGATAGCCAATCTGTTCCTGAAGTACTTTTGCATCCGGGTTTCCCGCACTGGTCGCCACTTCCATTTTTCCAGTCTCTTTACTGCTGTCATAAGAAAGCACATTGCCGTTTGTGACATAACGCAGATATGCCTGCGGATTCATAATATTAATTCCGGAACCATCACTGCCAAAATAGAATGAAAGATACTGATCCATCTTTTCTTTTGTACCGTTCAGATAAAAATACTGCATAAAATCAGCAGCTTTCTGGCTGTCTGTGAAATTCAAATAAAAATATACAAATCCACCAGAACTATTATTATAAAATACTGTTTTCACAGGCTCATCCGGATTTACGCCAATTTCTTTAAGTGTCTTATTATTCCAGGATTCCACAGGCGTATCCCACTGAACAGCTGCCTGATCTTTTTCGTTTTCTTTCAGACCTTTCGAATTAAAATATATAGTATACTCATCAAAAGTCATAGGATTCGTCATAGCACTTCTGTCATCCTCAGTCATGCTGTCATTTCCAAGAATCTCTGTAGGTGCAAGATAAGCAAGCTGCGTTCCTTTTACTGTCAGACTTTCTCCAGTCATAATATCCTGTGTATTTGTTCCCATAGTTTCAGATGATGGTACCTTAGAGCTTGCGATGTAGTTCTTTCCAGCCAACATCAGTTTCTTAAGACCAGACAGATCAAGTGTCGTATTCTTTCCATTAATAGAAATAGCACTACTGAGATCAGCTGTCTTTACATTTTCCTTTTTATAAATAGCGCTGAATCTGCAAGAATCATCCAGGGCAGAAACAGTAGAACCATATCCAAAATAATTTCCGGCAAGTGTCACGTTATTGTTTTTACCTGAAATCGTGAGGTCATCAGCAAAATAAGTAGAACCCGTTAAACTTACATTCTCCACTGAGTCTGCATTTAATCCTTTTGCCCAGAAATTCACAGTAACACCAGTAGTAAATGTTGAATTCAAACCTACATCAACCGTACCCTTAGCTACTAATTTATCTCCTGAACTGACATTAAGGCTTGCACCCGGATTTACAAGAATACTTGTATCATCCTGATCCGGAAGCAGACCTGCGTAAATACTTCCTTCAATTGTTGAAGCACTTCCTGCTGCCCCTTCACATACAATTCCCTGATCTGCTACAACGATCATATTCATAAGATCTGGCAAAGTAGACGGAGTCGGAAACTGTATTTCCGGGATTTTCAGTCGAATATCTGTTTCAATAATAGAAGCCCTGCCTTTAGAATCTACATAAATTACTTTCAGATTCTTAAGTGAAACGCCGGATTTCTTACTGCTTTTAATTATCGGTTCTGTACCGGCAGGATTTGTAATGATCAACGATTCTTTAGAATCATCAATCTTCAGATCTACATAATTTCTCAGGTACTGCAGACTATATTTGTTTCCATTGCCTGCAACACTACCGTCGCTGGCAGTAATTTTAAGTTTCTTCACAAGTTCTTTAATAAACAAATCTTCAAAATCGCTCTGGCGCTGTTTGTCCAGAGAGGTATCCTCAAGCTTGGTATTTTTGTTATAAGTTTCCAGAACCTGTGTATATGCCTGAGACATGGCATCTCCCGCATCCTGCTGCAGGCCGGCTCTGATTTCTTCTATTGCTCTCTCTGCCGTGTAAAAGCTGTCCTTACCTTTCAGGTCTGTAACTTTCATATTAAAGTTCGAAAGAGCCATATACAAGACAAGCAGTCCCAGAATTCCCACAAAGGAAACTGCTATCAGAACTGTAAACAGCGAGAATCCTTTATTATGCTGTTTTTTTCTGTTGTTATTGTTACTCATCCATTCCTCCTGAAAGATTAGTCTTCTTTTGATCCATCCAGAGTCACGATCGGATCTTCACCCTGAAAGTTCTTGGCTGCTGCTCCTGCCTTATATACTTCTACTTTTGCAGTATAAATCCTGTCTTCTTCTTCTCTGTCATCCAGACCGTTATATTCCAGAACTTTCTTAGCCGCATTGTTACTTACCTTTGCGCCATTACTTCCGCTATCATTTACCGCCTGATAAGTCAGAGACATCTGAGAAATTTTCGGACGGTTCAGCACCTCATCCATATCACTGATATTGTAATCAAGATTTGTACGAAGTTTTGTTACTGCACGGTAAAGGCTTGGATTTGTATTCCAGTTTGACTTTCCACGTGCCGCCGGGTTCTCCTGAATAGTAAGAGACATACGGTACATTGTTTCCTGTGTATAAGATGGAATCTGATTTGCCTCGTCACGCTGTTTGGTTACATAAAAGTTCACTTCATAGTTTGTTGTATTATCCAGCACGATCTTGTCGTATGGATTCGTTGAATTCTTAGAGTTGTAGTTCGGATAATAAAATACAAACAGATTTTTCAGGCTCTCTCCTGTCTCGGAACTGTAAAAAGGCACATAAGCACTTTTATATGTACAGAAGCATCCTGCTTTTATATTATCTCCTTCTTCACCAGTACCGTTGCATGGGCAGAAACTCATGGTTTCATAGGTGCTTCCACCTTCTTTTGCATAATTATAAGCACAAAGAGTATATTTTGCTTCTGCTTTTATTGTTCCATTGTTTTCCTCAATCTTAATATAAAGAGTTCTTCTGGTGTATTTATATACATCTTCCCACTTGAGAAGCTGAGGCTCCGGATTTGCTGCCTCATACTCAGCTTTTCTTGCTGAATAATCCTCGTCAGTTTCGCCCTCATTTTTTTTAGGAATCTCATCCGTCCATTTATCAACAGCCTTTTTATACTGCTCGGTTACAATCTGCTTCATAGCATTTTCATCCCATGTCTGAGGCATGATCAAAAATGCATTCGATTTCGTATCTAGCTTGGAAATATTCGGTGCCAGATAATCATTCTTCCCCTCTTCGTTGTTAGTAGCCGTTTTCTTTTTATACCCGGAACTCTGGCTTCCGTCAAATGTCACCAGTGCGTCAAATGTCTCATGGTTATTATTTACATTCGTAAGTTCAAAGTAATATTTCGAAGCATTATCTCCAGTTTTTCTTGGATTGAATTTATAAGTTTTACCATTATCTGTAGAGATTACAGACGCTGTTACATTTGCTTCATCCACACCATCTGTGTATTTTCGCACAGGATTATATATTACTGAATTATTGTTATCTTTGGCAGCCAGAACTTCTCTCACACCCAGTTCATCCGCAGCCCCACTATTAATCCTGCTTTTCTGAGTGTCAAGGAAAGTCAGTCTGGAAGAACCGTTGCTGTCCAGAGGATAGTTAAATGCCAATGAAACTTCTTCAAATTTCTTCGCTTTAATCTCCTCCATAATATTCTGCGCTACAGTAGTTGCTTCCAGATAGAGATTAGACTTCTTATTGATCCTGCTTGAAGTCACAAAACTCTGAAGGAGCACGATCGCAGTTATAGAAAAGATACTCACTGCAATAATTACTTCCAGCAGTGTCATACCTGCATTTGAATTCTTATTCTTTTTTCTGTCCAACTGTATGCTCCCTTCTCTTATGTCTTTTTCACGATTATTTGTCGTTTATGCGGATATGCATGATCCACTTTCAATTTTCAGATCTATAGTTTTCATAAAATGCAGATAGAGGGGCCCTGTATTTCTCCCCTCTAACATACTTTTCTTTATTGTGCCTGTTCGGCGGTATCAGCAGGGGCTGCTACATCCTGCGTATTTTCTCCTCCCTGACTGTTGGTGTTCTGGCCGTCAGCGCCAGTGTCGGAAGCTGCCTGATCAGCTGTACTGTCTGCACTCTGTGCGTCTGCTGTATCTGCCGCTGCCTTTTTACTCTTTTTGCTTTTCTTGCTCTTCTTTGATTCAATCGTTCCGAAGATATTGTCGGTTCCGTATGCAACGCTTCCTGCATCCGGTTCTGTATATGCTTTGCCGGTTCCTGCCATGGAGAACAGGTTTATTGTAATACTTCCGGAAAGATTTCCTGTAGAAGAATCAAAAGAAGCATTTACATTATCCAATGTCATTCTGCCAATCTGGTCTGCCAGATATTCTACCATATCCTTGAGACTTGCGTATGTACCTGTAAACTGCATACTGTCCTGTGTACGGTAAAGTACCGGAGTGGTCAGCGTCATAGCTGCGTTCTCAGCCTCTGCATCAGAAACATTCTGCAGATTCTCCTCACCCTGTGTATCAGTACCTTCGATCTCATCGATCTGAGACTGGGTCTGGGCATTTGCCTGCTCTGATAAAGTTTCGTCAGGCATATCAATCAGCGGATCCTCTGTACTTCCGTCCAAAGCTGCGATAAATTCTCTGGTGCCAAGTCCTACATTGGAAATGCTCATATCCAGAGAACTTTCCATATTTTGTGCAAGTACGATTCCATCCTCAGAACGGATATCTGCCGGAAATTCTGATGTATATTCGTCAATCTTTGCATTAATTGAATCTGTTTCTTCCAGATAAAACTCTCTGTTCTCTGCCAGATCAAGCAGGTCATTCAAACGCTCCCGCAGCGGTACATTTGATGCCTGGATACTCTCCGCTTCTTCCATCTGCGGACGATATCCAAAGAAATATCCGCCTGCAAAAATACCTAATCCCAGAAACATCAGCAGTATTTTCTTATCTCGCATAGAAATATTCATGTCCATTCTAATCTGCCTCCTTATTCTGTGCTCTGATCCAATGGTGCCGGATCTGCATAGGTACACGCCACGCTCATAGAAACAGTTCCGTCCTCAGCCTCATCAATTCCTGTTGTGGTTACAGTTGCCAGACTGTCAAAAGTACGAAGCTGCATGATCGTATTCGCTGCTGCTGATTTGCTGGTTACACGCATGGAAAAGCTGACCTGACTTCCGGTAGAGCTGAAACTCTCCACTGTAATATCAGAAGGCATTTTTTCCTCCATCTCCTCAATGAAGTTCTTAAGTCCCTCATTTGGAGTATTTGTGTACTGATACATATTCTGGTAATTGTCGTACTGTGACTTCGCTGTATTATAAGCATTGTAAATATCTTCTATAGAACTCTCTTCTGAAATCCTCTGATTCAGGCGATCCTGCTCATGCTGCTGATAAATACGATTTGCATATCCCGCAGCTGTCAGCGCAACGCCCGCAACAGCTCCAACTACAAAAATAACGATTGCGCCGCTTAAAGTATCTTTCTTTTCTTTTGCTTTTCTGCTGGTCTTTTCCATCAGGTTTACACCTGAAATACTTGGCGCCATAACTGTAGCATAAAGGTAAGCGCCCTCATTCTCAGCACTGGACGGCAGGGCAAAATTCTCCACCTTTTCCAGAACTTTTACAGGCTGACCGAGTTCATTGGTAAGAAGCTCCATCAATCCCTGCACCTGCGCACCAAGACCACAGCAGTCAATCGTTTCAAAAGTCGCATCTGTATGGCGGGAAATATAATAGTCCATGATTCGGGAAATATTTCCGATCATATATCTCAGGCTCTCTGTCACTTCTGCTCTAGCTGTTTCCAGCATTTTATCTTCGTCAGAAGCCATCTCATCTGCTGGCATCATATCAAGAGCGGAATTAATACATCTTCTATTACAAAGTACTTCCAGCGCTTCTCCCACATCCAGTCTGTTTCCGAATTCAGGAAAAGCTCTCACTGTCTCAACAGCGCTGTCTACACCATAGTTGATGTTACGCTGCAAAGCCAGTTCGCCATTATTGATAATGCTGATGCTGGTTCCTTTTAATTCAATCTTCACCAGGATATGTGTTCCTGTCGCATATTCTCCCCTGACAGCATGATAAACACTGTCACCTGTATAGGTAATGCCAGCCATTGTCAGTCCGGCATTCTCAGCAAATTCACTATAAGCTGCAGAAATCGCTTTCGGCGCCGCATAAACCATCAGATGATACTGTTTGGTTTCTTCTTTTCCATCTTCTGATTTCTGAGTCTCTACATCTGTTACGCTGTAAGATAAGATATATTTCGTTACATCAATCGGAAAATAATCTGTAGCATTTGCCTCAATGATGCTCTGAATCCTGTTTGTCTTTACAAACGGAATCCGAACTTCTCTGCTGGCAATTCTGGTAGAACCAGTTGCAAAATATACCTTTTTTGTCTTTATCTTTCTCTGAGAAAGTTCTTCCCTCAAAACTTCTGCAAGACTTTTGGTATCCCGGATCTGTCCATCTTCCACCGCTCCCTGAGGTGCCGGAATGCAGAAACAGTTAAAAATCCTGCCTTTCTTACCACGTACTTCGATTTCCGCAACTCTGACCTGAGATGCCTCTACTTCTATGCTTAAAATTTTCGCCATTTGTGCGTTCCTCCGTATGAGAGCCTGCCATTTTTTCAAACAGCTGCTCTCGTATTTTTCGGTTACAAAAATACATTCTAACTCACGGCTAAAATATATTTTTCTAACTGAAAAACTTTTCGATTTCCAGTTAAAATTTTACAGTCCCAGTAATGACAGATACCAGTTGATCCATGCATTGCCCCATAAAGCAGCCAGAAAAATTCCCGCTGACAGATATGGACCCATCGCAAGCATACGTCCTGCTTTCTTTACAGACATACGAATGATATGAACCACTGAACCAATAATACATCCCAGGAAAAAAGCGAGCAAGATCAGCTTCCATCCAAGGATCAGGCCGCAGGCAAACATCAGCTTGATATCTCCCCCGCCAATAGCTCTGCCACCAGTTAACAGATACAAAATCCCCAGCAGAACACTGACACAGATCATTCCAATCAGATGCTCTACAAGATTTCCTCTGTCAAGGATTGTCATTGCTATGCCAAGTACGAACAGGAATACATTGATTCCAAACGGAATCTCATAAGTACGCCAGTCAATGATACTCAGCACCAGAAGGGCTGATGCCATGAAGCAATAGATCACACTGCTCCATTCCAGGCCATTCACTGCACATATCATCACATAGAGGATGCCATTGACACCCTCTATGATCGGATACTGTACTGAAATTTTTGATTTACAGTTACGACACTTACCGCCCAACACCAACCAACTAAACACCGGAACCATATCATACCATTTCAGTTTCCACCCACAGGTCATACAGTGGGAGGGGGCCGTCACTATCGACTCTCCGAGAGGGATTCGGTAGATGCAGACATTCAGGAAACTGCCGATGGTGATTCCGAATATGAAGATTATTATGTAAGGGATTGCGTCTAAGAAAAGAAGCATAGGTTAATTCCTTTCAATATTATAAATTTATTTACCTCCACCAGCTGGAGTATTTGTTTTTCCTTCTGCTTTAACCTGTCCATCTGTTTTCTGATCAGACATCTGTTTTAACCATGTAGGATAATATTTAACATTCACAGATCCATCATTTGCAACAACAATCTGAGCACTAATTCTTGTAAGTGCATCACCAGAGCCATCTTCTGCTGCAGTCCATTTTGCTGATTTTAATTTTGTGTTTTTCCAGTCAGATCCTGCAAATGATCCTAAAAGACTTTCTAAGTCTGTATTTGCAGTAACTGTATATGGTTCAGTTGCAGTTCCTGCTCCTGCTGAGCTTCCAGTTGTTGTAACTTCAATTGCATATGTACCTGCTGCAATATTTGTTGAGCCATCAGCTGCTGCTGTCTTAAATGATGTCACTAAGTTTTCAAGGTTACTTACATCTGCAGATTTTCTTGATTTTTCAACATATTTTGTATACTGTGGTGCAAGAATACCAACTAAGATTGCAAGAATAGCAACTACAATTACAAGTTCTACTAATGTAAAACCTTTATTATCTTTTTTCTTTCTGTTAAATAATTTTAACATTTTACTATCTCCTTAACTTTCGTTATCTTGAGATAGTAACTTCGTTTATGCATAGCAAAGAATTGTTATGCATTCATCGAAAAGAAAATATATTTTTTAATGTATAAACTATTTTAGCTTATTTTGCCATTTTTTGAATAATTCTCTACATTTGTAGAATATTTAACAGTTACAGAATCTGCTTTAGTAATTGTAATTGTAGCCCATACTTCTGATGCTGCCCCTGTCATTTTAGCGCCATCATTTACTCCCCATTTCTGAGATTTAACTGTCATGTCACTAATTGCAGTTCCACCAGTAAATTTCACACCAGAATATTCTTCTAATGCTTTTGCTGCCTGATCATCTGTACCTGCAATATCTGTTCCTGTACCTTTAATCAGTTCTGTACCCTTATCACTTATTACAAGTGTATATACAATATCTCCATTAGCTGTAGATAAGTTATACTCAGTATCTGCTGCTGCAACTTTTAAACCTTCTACAAGATTATCCAAATTACTAACATCTGCAGATTTTCTGGATTTCTCTACATATTTAACATATTGGGGTGCAAGTAATCCAACCAGAATTGCAAGGATAGCAATTACGATAATTAACTCAACAAGAGTGAATCCCTTGTTATCTTTCTTTTTTCTGTCTTTCAGAAACTTAAACATAACTCAATCTCCTTCAAAAATAATTAATTTTCATTTCAATCCGGATAGAGTCATATCGTGTCGAAAGATACAAGAGCAGCACATTTTACATGCCAGACAATATATTCAACTTTTCGATGAATACATAACTCTCCTGTTGCTGTCATCACGAATGTCACTATCCGTTGATTGATTCAACGAGCGAGAACCCTGACGGGCTCTCCACCCCCCCCCTGTAAAAATCGCTTTTCCAGGAGGGAGGGAGTTATGTTTATAAACTCGTTATTCAGTTTTCTTGTTACATTTTGTCTTTGCTTTATTAAAAGAAGAAATATCATTTACTGAGATATTACCAATACCAGCTCCGAGATGTAGATGTATTTGCCTACATCTGCAGGAGTCTTAGCCAGGTCTATCATGACTGGCTCCGAAGCCGTAGGCAAATACATCTACATCTCGGAGCGTCCACCCGGTAATATCATTTCTTCTTTTAATTTCAAAAATCACTTAAATCCCGCTTTTTCCACGCGCCCCCTTCCATGTCATTAAGAAAACACGACATTTACATGATTTCTATGATGAACACAGCCCCTATGCAAGCTGTGAAACATCCAAATTCTTCAGAAACTTTTAATGCGGTTCCCAATCGCAAGAAACTTACAGATTATCCAATCCATTATACATAGCCCCAATCGGCGAAATAACCGCGATAACCAGTGTACCAACAACCAACGCCATAAATACAATAATCAACGGTTCCATAGCCGCCAGCACGCTCTGAGTAGTCATCTCAACTTCTTCATCATAATAATCCGCCAACTTCTCCAGCATGTCCTCAATATTACCAGTCTCCTCACCAATTCCAGTCATATGACATACCATCGGAGGAAAGATCCCGGATGCAACCAGAGGCTCGGAAAGTGGAATACCTTTCATAACTTCCTCACGTGCTTTCATCAGCGCATTTGTATAATGAATATTATTGACGATCTTCGCCACTGTCTCCAACGCATCAATCGTTGAAATACCGGATGATAACAGCGTACTCATGGTTCTGGCGAACTGTGCACATGCGGTTTTCACTGTCAGCTTACCGAACAGTGGCATCTTCATCTTGATTTTATCAATGCTAAGTCTGCCCTGTTCTGTCTTGTAGATCAGCTTGTATGCCACAACTACAATAATAATTCCTGCCAGGATCAGGTACCAGTTAGCTGTTACCCATTTGCTGGTATTCATAACCCACATGGTAATTCCCGGCATCTCCACATCCAGATCTGCAAACATATCAATGAAGATCGGGATAACAAACAGCATCATAACCGCAACAACACCGATCGCTGCAATGATCAGAATGATCGGATAAATCGTTGCTTTCTTGATCGTAGCTTTCAGCTTGGCTTCCTTCTCGAACTGTACTGCCATTCGTGAAAAAGCCATCTCCAGACTACCGGAGTTCTCACCGGCTTCTACCATGTTGATCAGCATCGGCGGAAATACATCCGCCTGTCCTCTCATGGAATCCGCCAGCGTATTACCTTTCTCCACACTGAGAAGTACTTCCGAAATCGCCCGTTTCAGCCATTTATTCTCAGTCTGCTCTGAGAGCATCTGCAAGGCTTCTTTCATCGGCACACCCGCCTGGGTAATGCTGACAAACTGGCGACAGAATACACTCAGACCTCGCGGCTTTACTTTCTTTCCTATGGAAAAATCTATTTCTTTATTCAAGGCTCCCTGTTCTTTGACAGAGACCGGGATGAGACCGTCATTCTTCAGAATGTCTACAACTTTTTCCCTGGTATCAGCCTCTATACTTCCTCGCTTCTCTTTTCCTTTTTTGTCTACTGCCACGTAGGAAAAACCTGGCATCTTATCACTTCTTTCTGTCCAGTCAATTATTTGTCGTCTGCCAGATCATTCTCTGTTAGAAGTCAAAGTTGACTTTTTTATTCATGCTTACCGGATCCTGAGCATAAGTTACCGCATTATCCGCATCAATAAGCTTTCTCATATATAAGTCATACAGCGCATCATCCATGGTCTGCATACCTGCACGTTTATTGGTCTGCATGATGGATGCGATCTGATACGTCTTACTTTCACGGATCAGATTTCGCACTGCATTGTTTGCAAAAAGTACCTCCAATGCTGCCACACGCCCACTTCCATCTGCTTTCTTAAGAAGCTGCTGGGACACTACGCACTCCAGCACAGAAGCAAGCTGAATACGGATCTGCTGCTGCTGGTTTGGAGGGAAAACATCGATAATTCGGTCAATGGTCTTATCTGCTCCGATCGTATGCAGAGTGGAGAAAACAAGATGGCCTGTCTCTGCTGCTGTGATCGCAGTGGAAATCGTTTCCAGATCTCGCATCTCTCCTACCAGAATCACGTCCGGATCTTCTCGAAGTGCTGCTCTTAATGCCTGGGCATAATCTGTAGAATCACTTCCAATCTCTCTCTGGTTTACCACAGATTTATCGTGTCTATGCAGATATTCGATTGGATCCTCCAGTGTAATAATATGGTAAGGATAAGTCCTGTTGATCACATGAATCAATGAAGCCAGTGTAGTTGATTTCCCGCTTCCTGTCGGTCCTGTTACCAAAATGAGACCTCTTTTCCGCGTGGTCATCTCCACTACCTCTGCAGGAATACCAAGCTCCTCAGGTTCCGGGATATTGAAAGGAAGGCTTCGCATAACGGAAGCAAGTGTTCCTCTCTGTTTAAACACATTTACGCGAAAACGTCCCACACCTGAGATGGCATATGCGAAGTCCGTCTGTCCATTATTCTGTAATTCTTCTCTGTGACGGACATCCATCAGGGGCATGAGAATGTCTTCAAGCATCTGCGGGGTAAGGCGTTCTCCCTCTATGGGGGTCAGTACACCATCGATCCGGTAGCTGGGCGGCCGACCGGTTGTCAGGTGGATATCGGAAGCCTTTACCTTCACTGACTGTATCAGTATTTCATCTAAATCATACATATTTCCTAATCTGCCTCGTAACTCCCTGAGAATCTCCGGAGAGCTCCGGTTCCGCAGGAATTCCTTCTATATTAATAGTCGTAAAATTAATAATCTATAAGTCTCAATCATTCATAAGATGCCTTAAGCATCTCTTCCACAGAAGTGGTGCCGTTCAGCACATAGTTGATACCATTCTCTCTCAGTGTGCGCATACCGCTGTTTCTGGCTGCACGTTCCAGTTCCTCTGTTGTGCCATTCTCTGCGATCAGGTCGCGGATCTCGTCATTGACCTCCATGATCTCGAACACACCGATACGCCCGTAATATCCTGTATGGCTGCAGAAATCACAGCCACAGGGTTCATAGACATTTACATCCTCCTGTGTGTTCATTCTCAGCACTCTCTTCTCCTCAGAGGTGGCAGGGCGCATTTTTTTACAGTGGCTGCACAGCTTACGCACAAGGCGCTGTGCGATAACTCCTACAACAGAATCTGCGATCAGATATCTCTCCACTCCCATGTCCGCCATACGGTTCAGAGTACCTACTGCATTGTTGGTATGCAATGTAGAGACAACCAGATGTCCTGTTATGGATGCCTGTACTGCAATAGCAGCAGTCTCCCTGTCTCGAATCTCACCGATCATAATAATGTCCGGGTCCTGACGGAGAATGGAACGAAGGGCTGACGCAAAATTCAGGTCTACTTTGTTGTTGACCTGTACCTGATTGATACCCTCAATATCTGCCTCCACAGGATCCTCTACTGTTACGATATTGACTGCTTCTTTATTTAATTCGCTTAATGCGGTATACAGTGTAGTTGATTTACCGCTTCCTGTCGGTCCTGTTACAAGAATGATCCCGAAAGGACTAGCCAGCATATGGTTGAAACGTTCCATCTCATCGGGTGGAAGTCCCAGATCTTTCTTGTTACGTGTAAGGTTCAGTTTTGAAGAGAGTCGCATTACGATCTTCTCTCCGTGTACAGTAGGCAGAGAGGAAATTCGGATATCATAGTCCTGTCTGTCTACCATAATGGACATACGTCCGTCCTGAGGTTTCCTTTTCTCTGAGATATCCATGCCTCCAAGGATCTTGATACGGGTGGAAATCGCAGGAAGAAGGCTGTTATCATATACCATACGCTCATAGAGTGCACCGTCGATCCTGTAACGGATGCGGACTTTGTTCTCCAGAGCTTCGATATGGATATCACTGGCCCTCTGGCGGATTGCCTGTTCAATAAGGGAACGCACCAGCTGTACAATAGGTGCATCACTTACGTCTGTGTCTGTATCGTCGTCTGCCGCTCCTCCACGAAGCTGTGCCCTCTCCTGAGTAAATCGTCTGGCTGCATCCAGTGTCTCCGATGCGCCGTAGCATCTGTCGATTGCCGCAAGAATATCTCTGGTTGTAGCAATGTAAGGCTCTATCTGCAGGTTTGTCACGATAGATATGTCATCGATCGCAGCCATATCCATCGGATCTGCCATTGCAAGATGAAGGATATTGGCGTTGTAGGGATCCAGTTCAAAGGGAATGCAGGTATATTTCTTAAGAATGTCCACACTGACCAGATTTCGGACCTCTTTCGGGATCGTCACGCCTGTCAGCTGAACGACTTTAAGCCCCAGCTGCATCTGGAGGGCACGAACGATCATATCCTCAGTGATAAAGCCATTATCTACCAGAACTTCACCGATTTTCTTGCCGCTTCCCTTCTGCAATTCCAGGGCTTTCTTTAATTCATCTTCAGTCAGTACATTCTGCCTGATGAGCATGTCACCAAGCCTCATTCTCTCACGTCTTAATGCCATCTGTGTATCTCTTTTCCGAACACAACAGAGTGTTCACTGTTTACAGAACAAATCATCTGTTGGTGTCTCATCTTCAGATTTTACTGTAATATCAGCAACAAAAAAGAAGGAATTTCTCCTTTTTTTATCTGACATTATATTATTGGTTTAAAGTTAACATATTTCGTACACTTTGTCAATTTTTGTTTCCATATTTTCGAATATTTTTTTCGCTTTTGAAGCATATTCCGCAGGCCAATAAGCAAATTCGTCAGTTTTTGCTTAACCGTTTAAGTTAACAGCTAAAAAAAGTTTACACACAAACAAAAAAGAAGGGAAAGCCAGACTTTTTTGTATGACTTTCTCTTCTTTTATACATTTTATTTTGCCTTAAATACAGCGACTTTCTCTTTTGACAGGTCAATTTTATCCGGAAGGATGGAAGTTTTCTCAGTGGATTCTGATGTTGTGAATCCTGTTGAGTCGGAAGTATTTGACTTCATCGCATCCTGCAGAGTATTGCTTACTGTCACATTTGCAGAAAAGATATCTGTTCCTGTGGAAGCTGCTGCATCACCTGTTGTTATGCTTACCGTACTGCTGCTCTGCATTTCCTGAATCTGTTCCTGTGTCGGGTAGAAGGATGGCTGGCGGATGTAACGGAAGCTTGCACTGTATGCTTCGCCTACTGTTACTCCATTCTTGCCGGAGGAGCAGTGTACTGCGATCCAGTCACCTGCGTCTGTT
>SKEC01001213.1_pt1 | contig 20780 bp, 19 predicted proteins | sample 4826641 | NCBI WGS metagenome assembly SKEC01 (sample SAMN11008819, study PRJNA524170) | human gut metagenome | biome: Human fecal sample; material: Feces; isolation source: fecal sample from pouch patient p18, p21 | host: Homo sapiens | place: Israel: Tel-Aviv | collected 2015-12-22
TTGCTGCCAATGACCCCATTCAGGTAGTCAACAATCTGTCCGATTTCATTTTCGGTCTGGTGAGGGCTGTTGGTATGATTATGCTCGGCTTTGGTATCGTGCAGATTGGTCTTTCCCTCAAATCCCACGACCCGTCCCAGAGGGCAAACGGCTTTCTGACCCTTGCGGGCGGCGTCATCATTACCTTTGCGAAAGAGATTTTGACCCTTATCACAGGCTGATACCAGATAACCCAAAGACACCAGACAGAGCTTACGGGGCAGATCCGCTTTGCGGTTTGCCCCGTAAGCCGATTTTAAGAACGGAGGTGGTCGAATGTCTGATAATTGGGTCGTACAGAATTTAGAGAACGCTCTGAATACTTGGAACGAAAAGCTGTCGGAAATATGGCAGCTCATTACCCAATCCCCAGAGAACTTCAAGGGCGGCACGATCTGGAATGTCATCGTAAATATCCACGATGCGTTGCAGGCTATCGGGCTTGCCCTTTTGGTGCTGTTCTTTGTCGTGGGCGTTATGAAAACCTGCGGCAGCTTTGCAGAAGTCAAGAAACCCGAACACGCATTAAAGCTCTTTATCCGATTTGCCCTTGCCAAAAGTGTTGTGACCTATGGCTTGGAGCTGATGATGGCTCTGTTTCAGATTGTGCAGGGCGTGATTTCCACCATAATGAACGCCGCAGGCTTCGGCTCTGCGTCACAGACGGTATTGCCGCAGGAGATTGTAACCGCCGTTGAGGACTGCGGTTTTTTTGAGAGTATCCCCCTATGGGCGGTCACGCTTATCGGCGGTCTGTTCATTACGGTACTGTCATTCATTATGATTATGTCGGTGTACGGACGGTTTTTCAAGCTCTACCTTTACACCGCCATCGCTCCCGTTCCGCTTTCCTCTTTTGCGGGAGAGCCGAGCCAGAGCGTAGGCAAGAGCTTTATCAAAAGCTATGCCGCCGTATGCCTTGAGGGGGCAATCATCGTCCTTGCGTGTATCATTTTCTCTGTATTTGCGGCTTCCTCGCCAGTCGTCAATCCCGATGCGGCGGCGGTATCAATGGTGTGGAGCTATATCGGAGAGCTTGTATTCAATATGCTCGTCTTGGTCGGTGCGGTCAAAATGGCAGACCGTGTTGTCCGTGAAATGATGGGCTTGTAAAGGAGGTGCAGCCGATTGGAAGTCAAAATAAATAAGGAAATCCGTAACTATACGGAGAGTATGTTTTTTGGACTGTCGTTGCGGCAGTTCATTTTTTCTGTCCTTGCCTGCGGCGTTGCGGCAGGTCTGTTTTTCCTGCTCCGTCCGCACTTCGGGACAGAAACCCTCAGTTGGGTGTGTATCTTAGGCGCTTCGCCCTTTGCGATGATGGGCTTTGTCAAGTACAACGGTATGACCGCCGAGCAATTTGTCTGGGCGTGGATAAAGTCAGAGTTTCTGATGCCGAAAAAGCTGATGTTCCTGCCTGACAATCTCTACTATGAAGCATTGAAGCCCAATATCGAAGCCCGTGAGAAAGGCTTGCCCGTTGCCCCAAAGAAGCAGAAACGGCAGGCGGCAAAGCCAGAGAAAAAGAAAAAATCCAAAAAGCGTAAGGAGGCAGACTATGATAAAAACGCTTAGAAACCTGTTCAAGCAGGATAAGGAAAAGTTTGTTGTGCCGAAATCGGTGCAGGCAGTCATTCCCATTAAGACTATCTGGGAGGACGGCATTTTCCTTGTCGGTAAGAACAAATACGCAAAGACCTTTAAATTTGAGGACATCAACTATGCCGTGGCAAGCCGTGAGGATAAGGAAGCGATGTTCCTTGAATACTCGGAGCTGCTTAATGCTCTCGACAGCGGTGCAACCACGAAAATCACGATCAACAACCGCCGCTTGAATAAGGCGGATTTTGAACAGACCATTTTAATTCCGATGGCGGAGGACGGTCTGGATAAGTACCGCAAGGAATACAACAAAATGCTGCTTGACAAGGCGACAGGGGCAAATTCCATTGTGCAGGACAAGTATGTGACCGTATCCGTTTGTAAGAAGAACATCGAGGAAGCAAGGGGCTATTTTGCCCGTGTGGGAGCTGACCTTATCGGACATTTCTCACGGCTTGGCTCGAAATGCACGGAGCTTAACGCAGAAGAAAGGCTGCGTATCTTCCACGATTTTTACCGCACAGGCGAAGAAACGGCATTTTCTTTTGATATGGCGCAGAGTATGCGGAAAGGTCACGACTTCAAGGACTATATCTGCCCAGATACTTTTGAGTTTGAAAAGGATTGCTTTAAGGTTGGAAACCGATATGGGCGTGTGATTTTCCTTAGAGAGTATGCCGCTTATATCAAGGACAGTATGGTAGCCGAGCTTTGTGAACTCAACCGTAATATGATGCTGTCCGTTGATGTCGTTCCCGTTCCCACGGACGAAGCCGTGCGTGAGGTGGAAAACCGTCTTTTAGGTGTGGAAACCAACATCACGAACTGGCAGAGGAAGCAAAACCAGAATAACAACTTTTCGGCGGTTATCCCCTATGACCTTGAACAGCAGAGGAAAGAAAGCAAGGAATTTCTGGACGACCTTACCACCCGTGACCAGAGAATGATGTTTGCGGTGCTGACGATGGTGCATACGGCGGAAACAAAGGAACAGCTTGACAATGACACTGAAGCTCTGCTTACCACGGCAAGGAAGCACCTCTGCCAGTTCGCCGTGCTGAAATTTCAGCAGATGGACGGGCTGAACACAGCCCTGCCCTTTGGCGTCCGCAGGATTGACGCCCTGCGTACCCTTACCACGGAGAGCCTTGCGGTGTTTATCCCGTTCCGTGTGCAGGAAATCTACCACAAGGACGGTGTGTATTACGGGCAGAATGTCATCAGCAAAAATATGATTATCGCCAACCGCCGCCACCTCTTGAACGGAAATTCCTTTATCCTCGGTGTGTCTGGCGCAGGAAAATCCTTTACGGCAAAGGAGGAAATGACGAACATCATCCTCACAGACCCTAACGCCGATGTGATTATCATAGACCCAGAACGGGAATATTCGCCGCTTGTCAAGGCAATGCAGGGCGAGGTTATCCACATCTCCGCCACAAGCGCAAACCATATCAACGCTATGGATATGAACTCCGATTACGGTGACGGCGCAAACCCCGTCATTCTGAAATCGGAGTTTATTTTATCCCTCTGCGAGCAGCTCATCGGCGGCAGCACTTTGGGGGCAAAGCAAAAATCCATCATCGACCGCTGTACGGCGAGCGTGTACCGCTATTATCAGCAGGGCAACTATATGGGAACGCCGCCCACCTTGCAGGACTTCCGTGAGGAACTGTTAAAGCAGAACGAGCCAGAAGCGCAGGAAATCGCCCTTGCCATTGAGCTGTTCACGGACGGCTCTCTCAACACCTTTGCCAAGCATACCAATGTGGATACCCACAGCCGTCTGATCTGCTATGACATTCTGGATTTAGGCAAACAGTTACAGCCCATCGGTATGCTCGTTGTCCTTGACAGTATCTTAAACCGCATTACCCAGAACAGGGCGAAAGGCAGGAACACCTTTATTTTCATTGATGAGATCTATCTGCTCTTTCAGCAAGAATATTCCGCAAACTTCCTCTTTACCCTCTGGAAGCGTGTGCGGAAATATGGTGCTTACTGTACGGGTATTACGCAGAATGTTGACGACCTCTTGCAGAGCCATACGGCAAGGACGATGCTTGCCAACTCCGAGTTTATCATTATGCTGAACCAAGCGTCCACGGACAGGATTGAGCTTGCCAAGCTCTTAAATATCTCTGACCTTCAGATGAGCTATATCACGAATGTGGGCGCAGGGCAGGGATTACTCAAAGTGGGCAGCTCCCTTGTGCCGTTTGTCAATCAGTTCCCAAGAAACACCGAGCTTTACAAGCTGATGACAACCAAGTTCGGGGAGGTTTAGGAAAGGAGGATTTTCAATGTCTAATATCCGATTTCGCTCTGCGGCTCATCGGGATTTCTTTCTGGAAAATATGATGAAATGTAGGGTAAACGACTGTTATCACAGAGCCTTTTTCTATGTCATGGGCATTGCCGCTGAAACGAGGGCAAACATCAGCCAGATGTTTGACTTTAAGACAGATTGCATTGTGCCAGAGGGTATGCACGGCGGCTGGCAGACAAGCGGCACGGTCAAGGTCTGCCACCTTGCCTTTAACCTTTGGAACAACTATGTGGAGGAGGGACGGGAAAAGAGCTTTACGCCAGAGGACTTATTCTGCTGCGAGTTCGCCCCGTATTTTATGGAGGGTATCAAGGTAAGGTATCCCGAATATTGCAGGGAGCTTCCTGCGCCGAAACAGCAGACGGAACATTCAAGATGAGAAAGGACAAAGCTATGAAAAAATATATATCGCAGATTTGTATCATTGCCGCCGTATGCCTGTTAGGTACGGCGGCTTTTTGCGGCTTTCAGATTTACCACCACAACGCACAAGTGGAGGAACAGACCGAAGCCTTTGAACAGATTGCCGAGGTCGTGGAGAACGCTCCCGAAGAAACAATCCCAGAAGATACGCCCGTGAGTGAGGGCGAGGATGTGCTTGCAAAATACAAGGAGCTGTATCTGCAAAATGAGGATATGGTGGGTTGGATTTCCATTGCCGGCACGACGATCAATTATCCCGTAATGCAGACTCCCGATGAGCCAAATTTCTATTTGAAGCACAATTTTGAAAAGGCGTACAGCGATTTGGGAACGCCGTATATCCAAGAAAACTGCAATATCGCAGAGAGCGACAACCTTGTGATTTACGGTCATCATATCAAGGGCGGCAAGATGTTCGGGGCGTTGGAGGATTATAAATCCAAGAGCTTTTATGAGGAACACAAGACCATTCAGCTTGATACGCTGACCGAGCAGGCGGAATATGAAATCGTGGCGGTATTCAAGACTGTTGCGTACAGCGCAGAGGGCTTCCGCTACTATGATTTTGTCAATGCGGAAAATGAAAAAGCCTTTGACGATTATATCGGGAAGTGTAAGGAGCTTGCCCTGTATGATACGGGCGTAAGTGCGAAGTACGGTGACAGGCTCATTACCCTTTCCACCTGCGAATACTCCGCCCAGAACGGCAGGCTTGTGGTCGTGGCGAAAAAAGTATCTTGATATGACCGCAAAACTTCTGGGAAAGGAGGTTTTGTATGGCGGATATAAAGACCAGAGATGCGGTCAAGGGTACGATTAAGACCATTGACAAAGCGGCGATTGCTTCGGAGCGTATGAAATCTGCCTATGCCAAGACAAAGGACAAGGCGGAACAGGGCTATTATGCGGAGGAAAGCTCTGCCACCGAGTATGCTTCCAATAAGATGTCCTATGTGGCTGACCGCATAAAGGACGAGGGCATCCATCAATTCAATAAACAAGGTCAGAAAGGCGTGCAGACCACAAAGGAGAATATCGGCAAGGCAAAGGATAAGATTGCCGATTTTAAGACGAAACGGGCAATGAAAGCTGCCGAGCAGAAGCAGGCGCAGGCGGCTTCTGGGCGTGGCGGCTCTGCCGTCCGCCATCGTGGGGCTGACCGTGCCGCCGTTCCCGATACCCCTGCCCAGACCATAAGAACAAAAAGGCAGACGGAAAAGACAATAAAACAGTCTGCCCGAAGCACAGGCAAAACCATAAAATCCACCGCCAAAGGTACGGTCAAATCTGCCGAGAAAAGCGTGAAAACAGCTCAGTCCACCGCAAAGGCGGCGATAAAGACAACCGATCATACCGCAAAGGCGGCGCAGAAAACCGCACAGGCTTCGGTCAAGGCAGCTCAGAAAGCGGCGCAGGCGGCAAGAGCTACGGCAAAGGCAACCGCCCAAGCGACAAAGGCTGCGGTCAAAGCAACGGTTTCTGCGGTCAAAGCCATCATCGCAAGTACAAAGGCTCTGATTTCTGCCATTATCGCAGGCGGTTGGATTGCCGTTCTGATTATCCTCATTATTGTGCTGCTTGGATGTGCGGTGTCCCTGTTCGGCGGCGGAGGTAACAGCAATTCCTATACGCCAGTCAGTGCCGAGGTGGAAGCCTATGAGCCATTGATACAGCAATATGCAAAGCAGCACGGCATTCCCGAATATGTGGAGCTGATTAAAGCGATAATGATGCAGGAATCTGGAGGGCGTGGAAATGACCCGATGCAGGCTTCCGAGTGTGGGTACAATACCCGTTACCCGAATACGCCAAACGGCATTACCAATCCAGAGTATTCCATCAATGTAGGTATCCAGAACTTAGCCGCCTGCTTAAATGAGGCGGAGGTGGAAAACCCGATTGATATGGAGCGCATCAAACTTGCTTTGCAGGGCTACAATTTTGGCAACGGCTATATCTCGTGGGCGCAAGCCAACTATGGCGGATATTCCTATGCCAATGCGGTAGAGTTTTCCACCACGCAGGCGGAACGCTTAGGATGGGACAGCTACGGCGATACGCAGTATGTTTCCCACGTCCTGCGGTACTATCCATACGGACGGGCGTTTACAAGCGGAGGGAATCAAGCCATTGTGGAGGTTGCCTTAACGCAGCTCGGCAATGAGGGCGGTCAGCCCTATTGGTCGTGGTACGGTTTTGACAGCCGTGTGGAATGGTGCGCCTGTTTTGTATCTTGGTGTGCCGACCAATGCGGTTATCTGGAAAGCGGAATCATACCGAAATATTCCCTTTGTTCGGACGGTGTGGATTGGTTTCAGAGTAATGGACAATGGCAGGGACGGGATTATGAGCCATCGGCAGGAACGATTATCTTTTTCGATTGGGACGGTGACGGTACAATCGACCATACAGGCATTGTGGAGAAATGCGAAAACGGAACGGTTTATACCGTTGAGGGGAACTCTGGCGATGCCTGCCGCCAGAGAAGCTATGCGGTCGGAAGCGGCGTTATCTATGGTTACGGTATCCCTGCTTATTAAGAAAAGGGCAAAAGAAAACCAGAGTTTTTTATTCCTCTGGCTCTTTTGCCTTACATATCCCTTGTGCCGTTCCTTCTATGATTAGTATTTCTTTTTCATTAAAGGTGTCAAGAAGTGCATCAACCTGCCTGCGAAGGGAGTTTTTATCTGTTTGTGCGTCTGAAAATATGTATTCATCTGCCGATATATGGAACATTGTGACAAGCTGAACGAATAACTGAAAGCTCGGATGTTGCCCCTCATTTTCGACAGACTGGAGATGGCGTGGCGTAATGTTAAGCTGTTCGGCTAACTGTTCTCTTGTTATCCCGCTTCTCTCACGGGCGGCTTTGATAGCCTGTCCAATCGGCATAAAGTTAAAATTTGCGTCAATCTCATTCAAAGTAGACACCCTCTTTCCGTGAAATCTTACTCATATATTTTAAGGAAATGAGAGTTCTTATTAAACGAGTTGTAATTTCTTGCTATAAGAGATTTAATTTCCTGCCATGAGAAATGTAAATGTAAAACGGGGCAGAGAATTTTCCAACATCTTAACTAAATGACATTGGAGAATTTTCTCTGCCCCTTAATCTACCATAAGCTACCTGCGTTGAGCCATTTTTCTATATTCATTTGGGAACAATCCCGTGCTTGTTTTGAATATATTAGCAAAACGCCCTGCATTACTGTATCCAACAGCAACGGCAATCTGCTCTACCGTAAAATCAGTAGTTGTGAGTAAATTTTCGGCATGGCTTAACCGTCTTTGGCTAATGTAATCTGTAATGGTACAGCCATAAATCTGTTTGAATAATGTTTTAAATTTTGTTCTGCCCATACATGCAATACGGCAAAGATTGTCAACTGAAATATCACAATTAAAGTGATCGTTGATATAAGCGGTAACATTTTCAAGAGATTTCATATCTTGTTTTGAAATATGCACTTCCTGTACCTGTTTTTGCCTTTGATTGTAGTCAATAACAAGTGAAATTGCTTCTGCAACCTTTCCCTCATAAAAAAGTTTTGCCGCTATACTTTCGCCACGATAATTCCATATCTGATGCAACAGACTAATCATTTCTGGGAAATTATCAGTCCAAGAAATATTATGGAACGCTTCGTGCGGGTCAACATATTCATTCGGGAAACTCTCTTGCAAATACTTTTCATAATAAGCAGGCATAATCTCAATTTCAATCGTGCGGATAGGTATATTTTTATGTACGAGGGTCATGCACGGTTTATTGCCGCCTATAAAGCATTTCACACATCCCGCTGTCAGACGGCGATAAGGAGAAATTTCTTCGCCCGATATTGACTCATACAGACAAATGTCTAAGCATTCCCTTTGTTCCAAGTCAAAAAAGGAATCTTCGAAAAAATAGAAATCGTGGATTTTTATGTCGTATAAGTCCTTTTGACCATAAATCCAAAAAACACCATTTCCCATTTCTGACGGAATGGAATATAGTTTGCCAACAGAATTAAATTCGCTGTTTATTGTTTTTTCACGAAATCCATGTTTGATAAGTTCTTCGTGATAGTAATTTCCAATTTCCAACATATCTCACCGTTCTTTCATACATTTTGGTCGTTTTATCATACGCTTTGGGCTTTCCTTGTGCAATGGTATTGGAGAAAGGCACCATCAGGAGTATAATGAATATTGCGGTTAGCGACAACTAACACAATTTTATCACGGCTGAAAATATAAGTCAACTCGTGAAAAAAATCGGAAAATGGAGGAATTTAATATGTCTATTCAAGCACAGGCAAAAAAAGGACTGACGGTTAAGGATTTGATTGTTATTGGAGTATTTACGGCTATTCTGTCTGTATGCTCCATGATAGGAGGAACAATCTTTGCGGTTACACCAACACTTACTTTTTATTACCCAATCGGAGCTGCTTTGCTACCGGGCCCCGTCTTTTTGCTTTTAATGGCTAAAGTACCCAAAAGAGGAACGCTTACAATTATTGGCGTATTATTAGCAACTATTGGTTTTGTACTGGGGATGCACTGGGCAATGTGCCTCGGCGGTTTGATAGGAGCTGTTCTTGCAGATGTTCTTGCGGGTCTAAAAGGTTATCACAGCAAAAAAATGAATATTTTGTCATACATTGTATATTCATTAGGCTCAACAGGAACATACCTTGCTTATTTTATCAATCCAGAAGCATGGGCGGGTACAATGCTGAAAAACGGCACTACGCAGGATTACATTGATGCTATGCAATCTGCCGCAGATTGGTGGGTGCTTGTTGTTATGTATGTTGGAACGATTTTAGTAGCAGGCATTAGCGGGTATGTTGGAAGCAAAATGTTGAAAAAGCAATTCGAGAAAGCAGGTATTACAGCATGACCCCTCAGTTAGAACACAAAACCAGATTTCTTAATTTTGACCCTCGGACAAAAATTATTTTGATAGGTTTTTGTGCTTTAACAGCAACTACAACACCCACATTGCAGTATGAGTGTATTCTGATTGCGCTTATTTCCGTGTATGGCGCTTTATCTGGGAAAATTAGATATACCATAATCGGAACAGCATTCTATTTTATTTTATATGGACTTACGATGCTGTTTTTACAGGACGGGGCGGGTATGGCACATACAATGTTTATTGCGTGGCTTAGCCTGTTTTTCAAGGTATATCCATGCGGCTTGCTTTCAGGGATCGTGCTTTCGACAACAAGAGTAAATGAATTTTTATCCGCCATGAACAAAGCACATATTCCTAAAAAGGTAGTTATTCCCTTTGCGGTTATGCTTCGTTATTTTCCGACTGTTCGGGAAGATTGGCACTACATAAAGGATGCAATGCGGCTAAGAGATGTATCGCCATCATTTAAGAGCTTTATAAAAAATCCGAATATGACAATAGAGTGTGTATATGTTCCTCTCCTTATGGCAGCTTCTAAAGCAGCAGACGAGCTTTCGATTGCAGCAGTAACAAGGGGAATTGAAAATCCTTTGCCACGCACTTGTATCGTTCAGATACGCTTTAGGATAAGAGATGTGTTGATAATAGGCTGTTTTCTTGCATTATTTGTTGTGGGCTTGTTTATATAGGAGGATATGTGAATGATTGAATTGAAACAAATCAGTTTTTCCTATCCAGACGAAATGAACGGAAGTCTTGAGAACATAGAGTTATCCGTAAAAAAGGGCGAATTTATTTTGCTTTGCGGGCGTTCGGGATGTGGAAAAACGACAATTACAAGGCTGATAAATGGTCTTATTCCAAATTTCTTTACGGGAGAATTGAAAGGAACAGCAACAATAGAAAAAAAGAAAATATCAGAAATGCCAATGTATGAAATTTCATCATGTGTCGGAAGTGTTTTTCAAAATCCCAGAACCCAGTTTTTTAATGTGGATACAGATAGTGAAATTGCCTTTGGCATTGAGAATGAAGCCCTACCGCCAGAAGAATTACATAAAAGGTTAGATACGGCAGCTAAGGAATTGAATATTCAGTATTTGAGAGGAAGAAACATCTTTGGATTGTCTGGCGGAGAAAAACAAAAAATTGCCTTTGCCAGCGTTTATGCTATGAACCCAGAAGTGTACCTCTTGGATGAGCCATCTTCCAATTTGGATATGGACGCTATCAACGGCTTAAAAGAAAACCTGCGGCTCATCAAAGAACAAGGTAAAACTGTTTTAATTGCAGAACATCGGTTATATTATTTGATGGATTTGGCAGATAAAATTGTGTATTTATCAGACGGAAAAATAGAAGAAATTTACACACCAAAATCCTTTATGGAACTTTCCGATGATGCGAGAGAAAAAATGGGACTTAGGGCTGCAAATCTAAGCAGTATTCATTTGCGTTCACAGAAGAAAATGAATTTACCTATGGTCTTGGAAATAAAAAATGTATCCTTGTATTATAACAAGCAGCCAGTTATGGAACATATCAATTTTAAAGCTGCAAAAGGAGAAATCATAGGGATTGTCGGTCACAATGGAGCAGGAAAAACCACTTTCCTAAGAACACTTTGCGGTCTGCACAAAGAGTATTCAGGAGATTTTCTTTGGGAAAGCAAACCCCAAAATACAAAAGACCGCATGAAGCGTTCTTATATGGTTATGCAGGATGTTAATTATGAGCTTTTTGCAGAAACAGTTGAAACGGAATGTACGCTTGGGATACGAAATCCAGATTATGAATTGATAAACCGAACACTTGCAGACCTTGATATAGCGGCATTTCGAGAAAGACATCCAAATACGCTGTCTGGTGGTCAGAAACAGCGTTTAGCTGTTGCGGTAAGTATGATTTGCGGAAAAGAGCTTCTTGTTTTTGATGAGCCGACAAGCGGACTTGACTTCGACAGCATGGAACAGGTGGCAAAACTTATCCAAAAGGTAGCCGAGGGAAAAATTGTCTTTGTGGTATCGCATGATTACGAGTTTATCAGTCGGGTGTGTTCGAGGATTATCCGTTTCGACAATGGAACGGTAACGGCAGATTTAGAAGTATCTATTGATTATGAAAGTGAAATTGGCACGATGTTTGGAATAAATGAAGAATGACCAGAAAGGAGTTGGAAAATGAAAGTTAAAAAGGAAAATCCAATATTGCTTTTATTAAAGTGGGCAGATAAAGACAGGATTTATTTAGTGGCATCTGTTATTTGCGCTTTTTTAGGAGGATTGTTTGCAATCGGATCTTACATAGGCATCTATAGACTGATGGATGCCATTTTATCGGGTATTTGTACGAAACAAGTTGTTATAGAAAGTGCAGTTTTAATCACGGCAACGGTCATTATACGGCAAGTGTTTCAAGCTGTTTCTGGTGTGTTTTCTCACAAGGGGGCATACGGGGCTTTATTCCGTGTCAGATGTATGATTACAGAGCATCTGGCAAAAGTGCCTCTTGGCTCTCTTGATGAACGCAGAACGGGGGATATTAAAACAGTATTAAACGAGGATATTGAAAAATTAGAGCTTTGTCTGGCTCATAATATTCCAGAGCTTGTCGGATTTGCAACGGCTCCTGTTGTCATCTTTGTTTATTTGATGACAGTTAATATTCCGTTAGCCCTTATTTCTCTTATTCCGCTTGTCTTTACTGTAATTATTATGGGATTTGTTTTTGCATTTATGTCTGGAATGATGCAGCGAGTTACTACATCAATGGCAAATTTCAATTCTGTTATTATTGAGTATATAAGCGGAATGAAACTGATAAAAGCCTACAATATGGGAAGTCGCTCATTTCAGAAATTTTCAGATGCAATAGAGGAAGAAAACAATATCTGGAATAAAGTTTCCAGAAGGACAGGGGCTTTATATGCAGCATTTATTATTGTGCTTGAATGTGGCATGGCTCTGATCGTTCCAATCGGAGGGAGATTTTTCCTAAACGGCTCTATTACCGCAAGCGTTTTTCTGTTGTTTGCATACATAGGCTCATTATATTTGTCAGAGTTATTACCATTGCAGCAGTTTAGTATGGAATTGGCTCAGTCATTGAATGGTGTTACGAAAGCAAAGCAAATTCTTGACTTGCCCATTTATGAAAGTAAAGGAGATTTCCCAAGCCATTGTGATATATCAATGAAAAATGTTCAGTTTTCTTATGACGGAAAAACCACTATACTATCAAACTGCAATTTGCATGTGGCAGAGGGAGAAAAGATAGCTATCGTTGGTGCGTCTGGTGCAGGCAAAAGCACGATTATTGAATTGGTTTCCAGATTTTATGATGTGCAAAATGGAGAGGTGCTGATAGGTGGAATAAATGTGAAGGATATTAGTTATGAACAGTTGCTGCAAAATGTTTCTATTGTCTTTCAGAAAACTTTTCTTACCCGTGACAGCGTGTTAGCAAATATCCGCATGGGAGGAAACGCTACTTTAGAACAGGTACGGCAGGCAGCTAAAGAAGCACAGATTGACGACTTTATTATGTCGCTGCCAGATGGATATGATACAAAAGTTGGCAGCTTCGGAACTCGTTTCTCTGGCGGAGAGCGTCAGCGTATTGCAATCGCAAGGGCAATTTTGAAAAATGCTCCAATTTTAATTTTGGATGAAGCGACAAGTGCGGCAGACCCAGAAAATCAAGTAGAAATTGACAAAGCTATCGCAAATCTTTGTAAAGGAAAAACCGTTATTATTGTTGCTCACCGTCTGGGAGCAATCAAAATGTGTGATAAAGTCGCTGTAGTGGAAAACCATACAATTACTGCATTTGGAACACATGCGGAAGTCTTAAAAAATAACGCTTATTATAAAGAGGCATGGGGAAATTACAATGCCGCCAGAGAGGTAACGTATTCGGTGAAAGGAGCTGAAGATAATGCGGGCAAATAATCCGTTCAAAAAAAATTTGCGTTTTGGTTTGGGAATTGTTTTTACTGTAATTGAGGGCATACTGTCTGCTTGTGTTTATATGACCCTCTATATGTTGATTGATATGCTTATTCATAATGATGTTACCAGTCAAAACTTACTTAATCTTACGTTATTGATTATTGGAATTTTTTTGGTACGACTTGTTATGTATGGTTTTGGATATACGCAGGGGCAAATCGGCGGTGGTGCGGTATCAAAACAAATACGGCTTTATCTTGGAGATAAGTTTAAGAAAATTCCGCTTGCAAGGTTTACAGAGGGACAGGTAGGTGCTTATGTAAATACGATGACAAGTGATGTAAAAGGGTATGAGCAGATATTAACGCATAAAATCGGAAATCTTGTAAAGAATATCTCTCTTTCGGTAATGTTGATTGTGTTTTTATGCTATTTATATCTCCCCGCAGGGTTGATTTTGATTGCGGTAAGTTTGCTGTTCATACCTAATTTGTGGCTATCTTTTCGGATTGTAAAAAAATATGGAACAGCAAGAAATAAAATATGTGCAGAAGCCGTCAGCAGTATCGTGGAATACATAACGGGAATACAAACTCTGCGAGTTTACAATATGAGTGGAGTTAAGAATGAAACGACAACGAGTGTTCTGAAAAATTACAGTTATATAAGTTATAAATATGAAGCTATGGGTATTCCCGTTGCATTTAGTTTCAGTATTCTTAATTGGCTTTCCCTTCCCGTGGTAATGTTAGTGGCATCGAAACCGTGGCTTGCAGGAACATTGGCAGGAGTTGATTATCTAATGGTTTGTATGATGCCTATGCTGCTTGCGAAAATGTATATGACAATTTCAATAGACTTGTTCGGCTATAAAAATATGATGATTTCAAAGCGAAATATTCAGAAAGTCGTAGATGAGCCAGAAGAACATGGAACTATGGAAAAATTCAATCCGACAACCCATGAAATTTGCTTTAGGGATGTGCAATTTTCCTATGTTCAGGGAGAGCCTGTTTTGAAAGGAATAAACTTTTGTGCTGAAAATCAGAAACTTACTGCGATTGTCGGGGACTCTGGCTCTGGAAAATCTACTATCCTAAATCTGATTTCAAAATATTATAACGCAGATGCGGGAGAAATTTCTATCGGAGGATATGCTATAAATGATACCGCAGCGGAGCGAGTATTAGAAGAAATTTCAACGGTAGACCAAGATGTATTTTTGTTCGATGATACTGTTCGTGAGAATATACGGCACGCCCGCCCAGATGCAACGGATGAAGAAATTGAAGCTGCCTGCAAAGAAGCAAATTGCGATGAATTTATCCGCAAAATGGAAATGGGATATGATACGCCGATTGGCGAAAACGGCAATCTTTTATCAGGCGGAGAACGGCAACGGCTTTCCATTGCCCGTGCAATATTGAAGAATAGCCCTATATTACTCCTTGATGAAGCGACGGCATCACTGGATATTGAAAATGAACTGGCTGTAAAGCAAGCGATTAGTAATCTCCTGAAAAAGAAAAAAACTGTTGTAATGATTGCTCATACTCTGTCCATTATAAAAAATGCCGACCAAATATTAGTGGTATCAGGTGGGCGGATTATTGAGCATGGAACACATGAGGAGCTTTTGAAAAAAGATAATAAATACACCGCTATGTGGAATGCAGAACAGAAGTTGTCTGCGTAGAGGTCTTACAAAAAATACAACGATTTAATTGAAGCATGAATAGGCAGGACAAGCTCACCGAATAAAAAAAAACGGCGCTTTCGGTGGGCGGTTTTGCTATGCCCAAATGAACAAGCTACTCCCCCAGACCCGTTTTTAGAGTTTGGAGGGATTTTTTATGTGTTGGTCTGGAATTACCGCATCGTTACTTATACGAAACGGTAGTTTTTTACATAGCCTCATGAATAACCTGTTAAAAAAATTCTGGCTTCTGCGAGGGGGCTTTCCACTCCAAATATAGAAGTCAAATCTCTACATAAAAGAACTATAACAACTATGAGCCGCAAGGGTATGACAGCCTTTGCGGTTTTTCTTTTGTCGTTTTTTGCAGGAATACGCCGCAGGGCTGTTTCTGATGCCCGTTGTCGATCTCCACCTCTCGATCTGGATTTTTTCAAAAAATTCAGATTGGAGGTAACGGATTATGGCTTACAACAAAGCCAAAGAAGAACGGAAATGGCGGCTCTGGAAAGAAGCTGAAGAAAAGAAACTGCGGAGCTTGGGTGTCAGTGAGGATGCCATCGAACAGCTCCATACCCACGATTGGGCTATCTTCAATTCCGACAGGCGGTACTACGAAAAATTGCAGGATGTAGGTACATACCTTGAGGAAGTCGCAGAGGATACAACACAGCCCGAAACAAAGACGGTGGATGACTTCTTGGACAGCATTGAAAATCAAGAGCTTTATCAGTTCTTGATTAAGGTGGACAGGCTTACTCTGCAAACTGTTTTATTACAGCTTCAAGGCTTTTCCGTGCCAGAGATAGCAAAAATGCTTGGCATGAATGAGGAGACTGTGTATAAACGGATACAACGCTTGAAGAAAAAAATCAAAAAACTTTTGGGATAGTGTCCAGATTTGCACTTTCCCATCGGCTACTGGGTGAGAGGACAAAAACTCTTACCCAGTTTTCCTTTGTGTGGCGAAGGTTGGGTTGCTCCTTGACAATCGAATAATCATTCGCCAAACACTTCCTCTTTGTGATTGTGATGAGCATAAGCGTGTGCAGCGGTACGCCAAGACCTGCCGACGAGCAGAACAGCGATGAAAGGTAGTGAGCGTTCAAATACCGACTCAAAATATCGGGCGGCTCCCGATTTCGCCATAACCCACAAAGAGAATAATGGTACTCCCGTCCAGTCACAGTCCGAGCGTGATAAAACCGTCGCAGGCAATGAGGGCGGCTCTGTCAGACCGACAGTTGGGGTGAAACTCCCGTGGAGTCAGTTCGCTGCTGACCGTTTGGCGACTTCCCATAGCGTTTCGGGGCGTCGAGGACAAATAGAAACGATCCTACCATAAAGCCAGACACAAGGCGGTCTATGGAAACAGAGCTTTGTTTTATGCTCTCCCGACCTTAAATACTTCCTTGTGTCTGGCTGATACATAGGCAGGATACACCTGCCTAAATCCAAATGGGAGGTCAAACACTATGGATAGAATTATTAAGCGTGGCGACATTTACTACGCAAATCTAAATCCCGTCATCGGCTCGGAGCAAGGCGGTACACGACCTGTACTTATCATTTCTAATGATATAGGGAACAAGCACAGCCCGACAGTTATTGTAGCGGCGATCACAAGTCGTGTGCAGACGAAAGCGAAACTGCCGACACACACAATAATCAATGATTTTGAGGGGCTTGATAAAGGCTCAATTATCTTGCTTGAACAAATCCGCACGATTGATAAAAAACGCCTGCAAGAGTATTTAGGAACTCTTGACGGGCGTTTTCTTCCTGCTGTTGATAAAGCTCTGGCGATTAGTGTTTCGCTTGAAAAAAGAATGGGTGGAAATGTGTAAATGCGAATGTGCGAGTGGATTTGCACATTCGCCAAAGGACGGCTGTATCTCTATAATTTAGAGAGTACAGCCGCTTTGCTTTTGCGGAGGTATTCAGATGGAAAACGAAAAAATATTGGAAAATGCAGAAAAACAGTCGGATAGTGTAGCTGATGAAAGAAAAAACTTTGACGCCTTTATTGGTGCTATGGTGCAGATAGTAGAAAAATACGGGAAATCCGTTTTGCAGGATTTAGATTGTGTTGCGTAATCTTACGCAACCTTACATATCGCATTTTCCTAAATTATCGGAGGTGGCAGAATGAACAGAGAGGGAAAGAAATGTGTTTTATATCCAAGAGTAAGTACAGAAATGCAGGTTGATGGATATAGCCTTGAAGGGCAGAAAAACAGTTTGAAACGATTTGCAGACCGAGAGGAAATGGAGATTGTAGCTATATATGAGGACGCAGGAAAGTCGGGAAAATCTATCGAGGGACGACCTGCATTTAAGAAAATGCTGTCTGATATAAAAAAAGGATTAGAGATAGATTATATTTTAGTATATAAGTTATCACGCTTCGGAAGAAATGCGGCAGACATTTTAAATTCATTGGAGTTCGTTCAGTCTTATGGCATAAATCTTATTTGTATTGAAGAAGGGATTGACTCATCGCAGACAAGCGGAAAGCTCTTAATATCAGTTCTCTCTGCGGTTGCGGAAATTGAGAGAGAAAATATTATTGAACAAACAATGAATGGACGCAGGGAAAAAGCCAGACAGGGCGGTTGGAATGGTGGATTTGCCCCTTACGGATATTATCTTGAAAACAATCAACTTTTGATAGAAGAAACGGAAGCAAAAGCTATTCGCATTATCTTTGAGAAGTTTGGTAATTCTGACATTGGACTTGGCGGAGTGGCGAAATATCTTAACCTTCAAGGCATTAAAAAGATACCACGCCAGAATGGGAAATTGGAAACTTGGAGCAGCCATCTTATACGGCAGATATTAGATAACCCTGTTTATTGCGGTAAAATTGCTTATGGAAGAAGAACGAGAGAGAAAGTAAAGGGAACTAAAAATGAATACAAGCAGGTTCACACGGATGACTATATTTTAGAGGACGGACAGCACGAGGGAATTGTAAGCGAGGAATTATGGGAGAAAGTTCGTGCAAAGCGTATTGCCACGGGTATTAAACAACCATCAAAGGTTGGCAAAGACAGATCGCATCTTTTGACAGGTGTATTGAAATGCCCTATGTGCGGAAGTTCGATGTATACTAACAAACACGCTTGGACAAATAAGGACGGCACATATAAAGAAGTCTATTATTATATATGCGGAAGAAACAAGCAGGAGCGAGGACATCATTGCGATTATAAGGCTTCTTTGAGAAAAACAGATATTGAGCCGCTTGTTATCGAAGCAGTCAAAGAATTGGTAAGTGACAAATATTTTGCCAGAGAGATAAAAAGCAGAATTGGCATCCAGACAGATACAAGTAATATTGATAAGGAGATTGCAAATTATGAAAATAAGCTGAAGGAGGTTGATTTGAACAAGGCTCGTCTGGAGCGAGAAATAGATAATCTTCCTGTTGACGCTCGTTACCGTGAAAGAAAAATCCACGATATGACATTAAGACTTGATGGGCTGTACGATACGATTGTAGAGTTGGAGGAACGAATTGAAGATGCAAAATTACGGAGAAGTTCTATTGAGATGGAAGCTATTACTCTGGAGAATGTTTATAAAATAATGAAGAATTTTGGAAAGCTCTATGCTATAATGAGCGATGAAGAAAAGAAAAGCGTTATTTCTTATCTTATAAAAGAAATTCAGATATATCCAAACGGAGAATCGGAAATGCCTTTGAAATCAATAGAGTTCAATTTTCCGATATATCGTGACGGCAAGGAGGTACGTAAAGTTTTGTGGGAAAAAGGTAATACCGTTGAAAGTATTTGCCTCCTCGAGCGGGTGAGCAACTGAAAAATATTGATATGAACTAAGTAAATTTATAGACATTTTCTTATCGTAAAGCTATAATATTAAAATCATATAGAACAGATAGACATTGATTTTAGAAAGTGATACAAATGAAAAAGCTAAAAAAGAGATTCATTATTCCGGCAGTGGTATTTATATTGGGCATGTGTGCGTTAATCGGCGCTATATATGTAGTCGGCAAGAGTCAGGAACAGCAGAACAGGACAAATGCAAAGCTCAATGCGATGACATATACGGAGCGTATATATGGCGAGCTTATGGAGGGAATAGGAGTTACCGATAGCTTAAAGCAGGTTGTCATAAGTGGTGATGGAAATATAAATAGGTTTTATGATATTGCAGCAAATATGATGGACGATTCGATTCAGAGTATACAGATAGCACCGAATGGAGTTGTGACTGAAATATATCCAGAGGAGAGTAATGAATCCAGTAAGATTGATCTGATAAATGATAGTGACAGGGGAGAGATTTCGCGCTATGCGAGGGATAATGACACTGTAATTATGCAGGGACCATTGGAGCTGAAGCAGGGCGGATATGGTATAGCAGTGCGCAATCCGGTTTATTTGGAGGATGAAAATGGTCAGAAGAGCTTTTGGGGCTTCACAATTGTTATACTGAAAGTTCCGGAAATTTTTTCTGAATCTGTAGAGGCTCTTTCCAGTTTTGGATATAAGTACAGTCTGCAGAAGTTTGCTTCGCCGTGGGATGATACGTATGAGTGGGTTTACGGTTCAAAGGAAGAGTTGAACGATCCGGTGATATATGACTTTAACGTGTATGGATACAAGTGGAGGCTTGAGATTTTACCCAAGAGTGGGTTTTACAATAACAGATATCTGCTATATCTGTTCATCGGAGGTGGAGTTATTGTCCTGCTTTTGGCAGGGCTTACAGCAGCGTTGATTTCAATCAATGAGAACAGGAAGAATTTCAAGAGACTGGCTGTGACCGATGCACTGACCGGTATCTACAACAGGCACGGTTTTGATGAGCAGGTTGAGCAATATATGAGACAGAATCCGCAAAAGCATTGTGTTGTGGCAATGCTTGATATTGACGATTTCAAGCTGGTCAACGATGTGTATGGACATGCGGCAGGTGATGGTGCACTGCAGAAGCTTGCAGAGAGCATGAAGCAATATTTTTCAAAGGATGTTATACTAGGCAGAAACGGAGGCGATGAGTTTAGCATTTTTATGCCGGATTGCACGGTAGAGGAGGTTAAGCCTTTTCTTAAGAAGTTTACAGGAGAAACCAAGAAATTTTATTGTAAAGGTGAAGAACATACATTTACCATTTCACTGGGCTTTGCGGAGTATCCTGTTTTGGCTGATGACCGTTCACAGCTTATGCGTTGTGCGGATATGGCACTTTATGAGGTGAAAATGCGTGGGAAGAACGGCTGCATGGCATACCGTGAGGGGGAGCGTATAAAGAGCCGTGCGAAGCTTGGATTTGCCGTGAAAGATATTATTGACAATATGCCGGGTGCTTTCATTGTTTACAGGGCAGATAAAGAAAATGATGAGATTCTGCTTGCAAACAGCGAGCTGCTTCGGCTTACAGGCTGTAAAAACATGGATGAGCTGCTTGCATATACAGGTAAGAGCTTCTGCAATCTGATACGCCCGGATGAACAGGAAAGCTGTCAAAAAAGCATATGGTCGCAGATTAACGGAGGACACTCAAATGATTATATTTTCTTTCATATGCGAAAAGCAGACGGCACATATATTTCAGTGCTCAATCACGGCAGGATAGTGGATTCAGTGCATAATGGCAGAGTATTTTATGTGATGATTATGGACTTAAAGTCACTGCAGAGGCACTATGGAGACTGCCTGGAGCTGGTGGAGAAGTAGAAATAAGCAGATTGTGGACATATGAGTTCACAATCTGCTTTTTTAATAGTGCATACACAATTTATTTATCCGAATAAATCACATTTCCACCGCATACGGTGTATTTAACCTTTCCGGT